>Ga0163144_10006791_pt1 | contig 25172 bp, 18 predicted proteins | sample OliLak19BULKMAT1_FD_123175 | JGI IMG/M metagenome (GOLD analysis project Ga0163144, IMG submission 123175) | Freshwater microbial mat bacterial communities from Lake Vanda, McMurdo Dry Valleys, Antarctica - Oligotrophic Lake LV.19.BULKMAT1 | ecosystem: Environmental > Aquatic > Freshwater >... | reverse complement strand
TGCGCACTCTTCCGGAGAATCCCAAAAAACCGCCTCGACGCCTTCTCGATACATCTCCATGTGCTCGGATGTTCTTTCCGCACAAAATGCAGCCGACCCGATATAGGGAACCTCGACCGAGCGCGTGGTATGGAGGTCGCGGTTGCCTTTCGAGAGCAGGCCGATCGCGATATGAGCGGACTCGATTGCCTCGACATAAGCCCGCCCATAAACCGAGCCACCGAGCCAATGGCTTTTCAGTTCCGGCCACTCGGGCGAGCGTGGCCATCTGTCACCAAAAATTCCGAGCGATAGCCCCCGTCGCAAAACCTCCGCTGCAAAGGGCCCCCGCTCGGGCATCCAGCTCCCGACAAATATCACGTCATGCCTTTTTTCCGGAATCGCCCCGGCCGTTGGTGCATGCGCCACTGGATCGTACGAAAAATGCACGCGCATCACATCGTTCGCCCCCGCCTCGCGGGCCTGGGCGATATTTTCCTCCCGCGGAAGAACCGTCAGGTCGTGGAGAGCTAGGGATTTCCGATAGAGATCCCACTTCCGGTGGTCGCGCGTTTGGAACGGGTTGTCGGTCATGTAATTCACGACCGGTGCACCCCTCCGACGCAGCCACCGGTAAAACGATGGAGCCAACTCCCCGCCGCAATCAACCCACACCAAATCCCACCGCTCGCTCGAAAGCCGCGCCCGGAGCTTCGCGTCCACAACTCCCGCCACAAGCCGGTAGCCTGTCCGGACGTTGAACGAGGCGAGAAGCGGGATTGTCGTGCGGCCGGGGATCAGGTCGCCCGGACTCCAAGCCACCACCTCGTGCCCCAACCGCTTGAACGTCTCGCGCCTCTGCACGCACGTGCCGTCTGGCCAACTGTCTCCAAGATAAAGAATCCTCATCGTCCACACGCTCCCAGAATGGCCTCTCGGAGCCCCGAAGCGGCGAAATCCAGAGAATACCGGGCAACCCGGGCGCGGCAGGCCTCCGCATAACGCGCTTTGGCGTCCGGAAATTCCGACATGATCGATTCCAGCGCGGCCGCCAACCCGTCCGCGTCCCCTGCCGGAAAAACCCGCCCAGTGGTTTCGTCGGCAACAAGATCCTCGTGGCAGCCGACCGCGTCGGAGATCACGGCAGGCAGGCCGAACTGCATTGCCTCGTTGACGACGAGCCCCCAGGTCTCCTGGTTTCGTGAGGGTAAAATGAACACGTCGCCGACAGCATACGCGCTGCCGAGTTCCCCTTGGTTGAGAAAACCCAGCGGATGAAATCTCTTGCCCAGCACCGACCTCCCGGCTTCCTCGACCTGCTTCCCGAGCGAACCGCTCCCGGCGATCACAAGATGTACCGGGAATTTTTCACGAAGACGGAGAAGCGCCTCGAAAAGGATCAAGGGATCTTTTTTATCGATCAGTTTGCCGCAAAACAGGAGTGCTACATCGTTTTCGCGGATTCCGAGGGCTTCTCTGAACCCGCTCCGCTTCTCCAACCATGACGTCCTCTGAGTTTCCACCCGGTCGGAATCCACGCAGAACGGCGAGCAGGACATTCTCGATTCATCAACGCCAAATGTTCGGAGGTGCCTGCGGGCTCGCTGGCCGACGACCGCAAACCGGGCAACCGAGCGGTAAAGCGTGCGCAGAATGATTCCGCGGATCGCCCGTTTGATTCCCCGGCTCCCGAAGGCTTCATCTGTGGCATCGTGGCGCATGACCACCCGTGAGCCGACAGCGGCCGCCGCCGCGGCGATTCCATACCAAAACGCGGCGTGGTAGGCGGTCATCACCACCACATCGGGACGTTCCGCGATCAATACTTTCACTGCCGGGCCGGGCCGGGGCTTGAAAAAGCTGAACTCGTCCACCTTATCGAACCCATCGAGATACCGGGAGGTATAACCATCAAGGAGCGGGACATCCCAGAGGACCTCGGTCTCAAATTCCCTGTCGCGATATCCGCGTATGCTGAAATCGCTTCCATAAAAAACCTTCAGTTCCAGATCCGAGAACCCGGCCAGCTTCCGCCAGATCGGCGCGTAATACTGAATCGGATGGGTATTGAAGACGGCCACCCGGATTTTTCCCGGGACCATCTCCGATGAGGAGGAGTTTTCCACGGGTAATTCAGCGGCGGAATTTTCGTCGTATAGCGGCTAGCAGGCACCGAACTGAGAGCTTGATACCCAGCCCGCCTGTGAGGACATGCTCAAAAAAGTCCACTTGAAGCGGAGTGCCGGAGATCAGCCCCGGACGGGCATAAAGGATTCCATTGAAGCGATACCATGGAGGGAGGCCAGGTACGTCGAGCAGCTTGGGCCGGATCGCGTCAATGGGAACGTATCCGTGTCGTTTGAATTCCCGTGCCCACCAGGCGGCCCATTGTTCGTTCAAATGATTCTGCCCGCCTTGCCCGGGAAAAGCGGCGGAGAAAAAGACGGCATCGCCATGCCGGACCAGGCAATCCACGAACTGGCTGGCGCATGACCGCGGAAGGTGCTCGGCAACTTCCAGACTCACGACGAGATCAAACTTCCGCCCGAAATCGAATGGTTGCGTGAGATCCGCCTCACGAAAATGCTCCCGCGGGATGCAGAGCAGGGCGGGATCCAGATAGCTTCCGTCCACTGCGAGAACGTCTCCGATTCCAGCATCCAGAAATTTCCGGGAAAAATGACCGAGCCCGCAGCCGACATCCAAGATGCTCTGCGGGGAAAAAATTTCGAGAAGACAGCCTACAACGATATCCGCAGACCTCAAATCCGCAGCCAGCTCATCGCAATTGTGTCGGTAGGCGCGTTCTGACAACATAAGGTGAAGTGCCGATTAGCTTTATCTGCTTAAGGATGAATGCTTAGGTGTGCCAAGCTGTCCACCAGTTTGTGGAGAACCATTTTTTTGGAGGTGTGATACTCACAAACGGCGTCGGTCACACCGTGATGGACGCCGAAGTCATGACAAAGGATATGAGTGTCTTTTGCGGAAACGGCAAGAGCGAGATCCAGATCCTTTTTGCAAGCCTCGTAGGAGTGGTCTCCGTCGATAAAGAAAATGCCAATATTTTCCGGCAGGTCAACCGCCGAAACTTTTGAGCTATCTACCCGAATCCTTGTGAGTCTACATTCAAGGTGGGCGGTATTTTTCTGGAACTCATCAAACGTGCTAAGCTTTTCACCCATGTGAGGATTCTTTTTGTCGAGCGGATTGCTTCCGGGATCCCCGCTCATTCCCTCGTTCATCCAGGTATCTATGCAGAAAAGAGGATTGGAGGAACGCTCTGTCGCTGCCCCCATGACAGAAATCGAAGCTCCGATCCAGCTTCCAATTTCAACGATGGATGATCCCCGGGAAATTAGTTTCGCAGTGCGAAACAGACTAATCCGCTCCCGGTAAGACATGTGTGTGGGAATCCGCAAAGGACCCGCGCCGATCGTTCGGGCAGCGTAAAAATGCTGAAGGAGTTTTCCGATAGGTTGCATAATATATTTTAGCTGGAGATTTCCGTATGATGACCATGAGCGGTCTCAATGGCGAGCGCGTTTCGATTTCTTGCTGTAACAATATTTACATTGGACGGACCGCAGCGGACGGGACTTCCCGGATTATTCCGAGAAGCTTGAGCAGCGCTGAAATCACCGCGCAAAGGGCCAGCAGCACGATCAGATGCTTCGGTACGTCATAGAAAAAGATCCACCAAGTGCCCAGCGTGGTATTGAATGGTCGCGACCAGAAAAACATCATCACAAAGACGAGAAGAGCCCATCCATAAAGGCTTCCCGAACGCCAGCTGGCAAGGCACCATCGGGAGAGGAGCCCGTAAAGGGCGTAAGCCAGAAATGCCAGCGGAGGGATCCCCGCCCACCCGAACCTGCGATAGGCATCACCGGCTAGTGAGATGGAATAGCCATATTTCTTGGCCACCGGGGGAAGGTTATACAATCCAGTGATGGATTCCGCATCCAGCAATGGCAGCTTGTCCGGATAGAAGGTCGTGGGAATCCATGTCCAAATGACAGCCGAAGCGCCTTGAAAACCGACTCGTGGAATCCGCTCGGGCGTCAGAGCGAAAACGTATGGATCGTCAAGCGCGTAAAGGGAAAAGCCGAGCCTGTAAATTTTCTCAGGCTTGAAAAGCTGCGCCCCTTTGTAGGTTTCGGGGTCCGCCAAGACTACTAGGCGTGAGATGATATTGTTCGAAGAGGTCTGATTAAAATTATCGGATGTCCGGTAGACCAGAACAATGCCGCTAAATATCACGCCAATCGCGACGAGAATCAGGAGCCCGAGTTCAAACCATCGTGAGTCTTTTGAGCGGAAGAGGTATGCTCCAACGAACACAAATACTGCCATGTAAAGAAAAAGTCCGCGTGTTCCGCTGGCAAGCGCCAGAACAGTATATCCGGACAACAAAATGGCGAGCGCCGATCTGCCAAGCCATCTACTGGATTTCCATAGATAAGGAGCAAAAACAAAACCCATCATGCCGAATTTTGGTAGAATATTCAGGAGAAAGAGAGCTCCATTAGGCGTTGATCCCAACGCGCCAACTTGGGTGGACAATAAACTCCTGTCCTCCATGCCCGTCAGAGCCTTGACAAGCAACATGAGAACCGCAGCGGCAATAAGAATCCACCCGAGGGCCAAGAGCTTTGGTTTTAACGCGTGGGAAATGGATATCACAGAAAAATCGCCCCGCATTTTTTTAATATGCCTGAACCCGCCGCTCCAGTATCCCAGCCAGGCGAAGGGAAAAGCCAGAAGATGGACGACTTGGATCTGCTGCAAGACGGCCAGCCAATTGGAAACAGCGTAAACCCGGTAATAATACTCGAAGAATGAAGTGGAATACATGATGGGAATGCCGACGCCCGTGCCCAATGCCGCCCAGCAAACCACCGCAGTGAATGGAGGAAAGAGCATTCTGCCGAGCAAGTCGCGCTCGAGATAAAATGCAAACAGCGCGGTCCAGAGACACGGGATAGCCAAAAAAAGTATGGGCGAGACCGGGTAAGATAGCGCGGACAGAATCACCGCAAGAATGGCCGTCTCGCGCGGAGCAAAGATAATCCGGGAAAAGATGGGAAAGCACCTGTTGAAACTGGAGGCCGCCTCGGTGAATGGATCCCGGGTCGAAGCGAACATGGCTTGCATTTTCATCATAAATTGAGCCGGCATGTTAGCCCGCAAGCTTTTCGGCCGTTCGGAGGATGTCGTCTGCCATTTGATCCATGATCGTGTCTCGGAGATGACGCTGAATGAAATCCGATCTATCCGTGAATGAGAACTTCAGTTTCGACAATGCTTGAGCCGCAGCATGCGTTTCACATGGCGGAAAAATTTCCGCATTCGCGATCTCCCGATTTATAAAATCGGCGGAGAACCCGGAGACCCCCGCCAGAACCGGTTTTCCCGTGGCCGCATATTCAAATATTTTTGAAGGAAGCACTCTTTGAAAAGCGGGATGAGAGTTCAGATGCAGAAATAGGCACGTGGCTTTGCGGTAGAGATCGAGGATTTCCTGGCGGGCAACCGGCGGCCTCAATGTGACGTTCGTGACGTAAGCCGCCGCAAGGGCATCTTTCAACTTTTTAAGACCTCCGCCGGAACCCACAATGATGATCTGCCACTCCTCTCCAAGAGCACCTGCCAGTCGAGGAATAATGCGGTGCAGGCCTTGGCCTTCCCCGATATTTCCCGCATAGAGCAGAGTTTTCCGGTCTGATTCCCTATCTTCACTTGAACCATGACAAAACCTCCGATCCAGGAATTCGGAATCCACTCCATTTGTGAAAAACGAAAGAGGCACATCGGGACATTTGTTGCGCAAATAGTCGACGAATCCCTCAGAGACCAGGTTGATTCTCGTTGCCGTCTTGAACGCGAACTTTTCGACCATCCCGATCCCCGGACCGAGGCAGGCACCGAGCGGGCCGTGAAGAACATCTTTTATCGTATCGGCAAAAAGATCCCGGATGTCTAAATACAACGGGATCCCATAGCGTCGTGAGAGGAAGGCACCTAGGGCGGCGGTCATCAGGCGACTGGAGGATGCAAATACCAAATCGTAGCGCTTGCCTTTGCTCGCCCTGAGGACATGCCTGGCATATGCAGCGAATGCAAGGGATTGATCCAGCATCCCGCTTTTATGAGCTGAAATCCGGAATCTCTGGATCTTAAGAACCCCACGATCCTCGTATTCCCCCGCATCCGCGCTGAACTCTTGATACCTGTTTGGCAGAGTTGTTAACACATCCACCTCATCTCCCGCGCGCAGTCTTTCCGCCAACTTCTCGGCAAGCGGGGTGTTTCTGAAGGATCCCGCACAAAGATCCGGCTGAAAGTAGAAAGAAAGAAAGAGGATTCTCATCGCGGCCGGGTTTCTACTGGTTCCCAAGTCAAACGCGTTCTGAGATGAATCCTCTTTCTGCCCCCCGCCTCCAGGATGAATTTCCGGTTTGGCACAGAGACGCCGAATTCGGGATGGAAGGTTGCGGGTTCACATCGTGCTCTTCCCCCGGGGAATTGAATCCTCGCGTTTCCCGGAACCCCACGGAGCGCCCAAATCCCCCCATCCAGCTCTTCAGGGTGGATATCGGGATGCAGATGAAACTCTACTTCTGCCAAATGCTCGCCGACACCGCACACCTCGTCTTCGATCTCGATTATGCCTGGCTTGATCTTCCACTGTCTTTTGTGAGTCGGTGCACCAGGTAGGTTCTTAAATCCATCGTGACTGGCACTCAAATGTTCCCAGCCTCCCTCCCGCCATCTTTGTGATTGAGTGATCCGAGCCCTACGCCCGACCCGGAACCCACCCCAGACGTCGGACGAGTTTGTGCCATCAAGAACCAGCGTATTGTGCGCGGATGTCCCTCTTTGCCTTTGACGTTCCGGACACTGACCATAAACGGAAGTTCCAGAATTAACCACAACACGGCGGTAAAACAACGAAAGCTCAAAGGAAAGCGTATCAGCATGCGCGTGGGCTGGCAGGTAGTCCGGACCGACGGGTGCGGCATCAATAATCAGTCGCGCGCCTCCAGAATCAAATCGGACATATCCGCACGAATTTGAATTTTCCGGGTCCGCGACGGAATCTTCCACCGGGAGATTAAGCGCCCGTGCATACGAATCCACTTCGCCCGGGCTGCCTGCAATCCCAAACGCCGCATCGTTAAAAAACGGAATCTCCCCATCGGGATGCCTCATTATTGAGGACCACTTGAGCATCGCCACCGCATGGGCCGTGAACTCATCGGGAACAAACTTCTCATAGACCTCGTGGAGCTGGATCAAATCAAGGACGTCTTCAAGAACGATGAGGTGATACATCGGGCTCAGTTCAAAGTGTCCCCCGTCAGGGAGAATTTGCTCAGGCAATTGATTCTTGAGAATCTGCATCCCCTTCTTCAACCAATGGCTGGCCTCCGCTCCCTGAAAAAACATTCCGGAAAATACCAGCGCCTTGGCATTTGCAAGCAGATGGTTTCCGAGCAAGTGATACTCCATCCGGGAACATAGATGCCGCGTCTGAACCGCAATGCTCTCGACCGCTTCATCCGGCAGTTTCATTCCCCACAGGCTCGCCTTGATCCAATTGACAACCCGCAGAGAGAGAGGGTAAGGGTCCCAACCGATCCCATGCGCAGGCGGATTCTCATGGAGCCACCGCACGATCGCCTCGCGATGCCATCCGGTTCTTTCATCGCAGCGTTCCGCGTTCAGGTCGTCAAAATAGTGGAGATTGTAAAGCCAGAGAGCGGGTCGTTCAGGTGATGTCCAGTCTGCCTCATTCCTCACTTTCCCGCGGCTGCAGAGGAAGTGAAATTCCATGGGGCCATCCATCCGCGCCCGGTGCCTCACATGCTGCACCCACGGGCGAATCGCGCGGGTCTGCGGCGGTCCTTCTCGCAAGTCGGGTTTCGGACGGTGCAAACGGAAGTAAATTCTCCCGAAAATTTGGATCGGCCTCAAATGTCTGAGGGTCTGCCAGTAGCGCGAAAGGTTCAATTCCTTAGAATATTCTCCAGCGCTGTCACGATCCGCTCGCCTGCTCGTCCGTCCCAAAATTCTGGAACCCCGCCTTTTTTCCAATTCCCCGACAGAACCCGTGTGATTGCGTGCTGCAGATTTGTTGGCTCCGTCCCGATGAGCTCATTGGTTCCGGTGAAGACAGTCTCGGGGCGCTCGGTCGTGTCGCGCAGAGTCAGGCAGGGCACTCCCATCACAGTTGTCTCCTCAGTGATCCCCCCGGAATCCGTCAGAACGGCTCTGGCGTGTTTGACCAGAAAATTAAACTCCAAGTAAGGCTGCGGTTCGACAGGAAAGATGTTTGCCGGCACATCAGGTAATTCCCTGATCGTTTTTGCCGTTCGCGGGTGGACGGGAAAAATGATCGGGATTCCGGCCGCCGAATTCCCTATCGTTCGAAGCAGATCTCCAAAATGAACCGCATCATCCACATTCGATGGCCTGTGAAGCGTCAAGACAAAATACCCCCCCTCGCGGAGTTCATTTTCCGCCCAAAATCCGGGAGGTTTGAATCGTGGTATATTGACCAAAAGCGTGTCGATCATCGTGTTTCCGACAAAAAACATCCGGTCCTCGGACACCCCGTCGCGACGAAGGTTTTCATTGGCATGTCTGCTCGTCGTGAAAAAGTAATTCGTGATCGCATCGGTAACTCTCCGGTTAATTTCCTCTGGCATCGTCCAATCGCCTGAGCGGATGCCTCCCTCCACATGCGCGACGGGAACCGTCAACTTCTGAGCCGTGATCGCGCAAGCCATGGTTGACGTGACATCACCGACAACCAGACAGAGATCCGAGCGGTCCGCACCCAGCAATTTCTCATACCGGACCATGATCGAGGCGGTTAGCTCGGCCTGTGTTCCCGATCCGACTTCAAGGTTTACGTGAGGTTCCGGGATGCACAGCTGCTCGAAGAAATCCCCGGACATTCTCCTGTCATAATGCTGACCGGTGTGGATCAGACGATACGCAAGCGTTCCACCGGCGGCATTTCTCGCTTCCATCGCGCGAATGATTGGCGCGATTTTCATAAAATTCGGACGCGCACCGGCAATAATATCAATCCTTTTCTGCATGTCTTTGTTGCCTGCTGTTCGCGAGTTCAATTGAGATTCGGCTCACCTCCAGGATTTCCTCGAAGGGAATCGGAGCAGGAGTTCCACTTTTCACGGCATCAAGAAATGCGGCGGCACAAGATTGTTGCCCTTTGTCCTGCCTCCAGAGATTCATCTTTTTAAATCCCGACCATCCGTAACCGCGCAATTTTCTAAAATTATCGAGCTGGAGAATTTTTCCTTCCGCGAATATTTCCAGCCGCTCTTTCGGGAACGACTTGTGTCCGTTTGAAAAGTAATGAATTGTTCCCGCCGATCCGTCCGCAAAAACAAGCTGCAAGGTCACTGTATCCCTTGTCGAACTGTCCAAGGTTACGGACCACGATCGCTCAATAGAAGCGTTCGCCAAAAACCGCAGGAGATCGATAAAATGGCATGCCTCCCCAATAATTCTCCCCCCCCCCACTTCGGGATCATGAGTCCAATGCGCGAGCGGAATTGACCCGGCATTCACAGTCATCACAAATGTCTTTGGACCAGAAACTCCCTCCAAAAGAGACTTTATCTTGCGTATCTGGGGTGCAAAGCGTCTGTTGAAACCGACCATGACCATGGCCGACGCATTTACGGCTTTGGCCGCCTCGATTTGATGCAGCTCCGCCAAGGTCAAACACAGCGGTTTTTCCACAAACAAATTCTTTCCCGCTTCCAGGGTCCGAAGAACCAGCCGCGCATGACTCTCGTGCCGGGTTGTGACCACCACCGCTTGAGTATTTTTGTCGGAAAAAATTCGTTCTGTATCGGTCGTGACCTCGGTGAATCCAAATTTGCGTGAGGCCTGCCACCCGCTGACTCCGGCCTGGCAGGCCACCATCCGCAGACGAGCCCCCGCGGCTCGAAATGCCGGGATCAACGCGGCAGCCGCGTAATTGCCAGCCCCAATAAAACTGATAACAACTTGTCCACGTTGCCCCGGCACACTTTTTTCAGAGTGGAGCTCGCGCGCTTCGATGGTCTGGGATGCCTGTGAAATCTGAACCCCAGGATACTCCAAAAGTATCCCCATTGACGGCTCGCTGCCGGCAAGAAGCTGGTAAGCGCTTACAGCATCTCCGATGGCAAACCGATGAGAAATGAGCGGTCCGACATCAATTCGTCCGGCGGCCATCATGTCCAGAACAGCTTCGAAATTCCGCTGCTCGGTCCAACGCACAAAGCCAACCGGATAATCCTGCCCCTTCTCTTCATAGTTTGGGTCATATCGGCCCGGGCCATACGAGCAAGAAACCTGGAAGGTCAGTTCTTTTTCATAAAAATCCGCCCTCGAAAGTTCCAGCCCGGTGACGCCCACGAGTACAATTCGACCGCGTTTGCGACACATTTGTGCCGCCTGCCGAATTGGTTCGCTGCTGCTTGTCGATGCCGTGATCAACACGGCATCAACGCCGATGCCGCGCGAAAACCGACTGATCGCAGCAAGCGGATCCATCCCTTCCTGGAGGCAAATTGCCTCCACCCCAAGAGAACGCGCCAATTCCACACGGGAAGAAGTATAGTCCAATCCCAGCACGCGACATCCCTGTGCCCGCAGCAACTGCACAGCCATGAGCCCGATCAATCCCAAACCGCTGACGACGACCGCTTCACCGAGTGTCGGCTGGATGAGCCTGATGCCCTGAAGGGCAATCGCCCCGAGCACGGTGAATGCCGCCGCATCATCGGAAACGCCTTCCGGGATTTTTGCGCAGAGATGGGCAGGAACGCAGACCGCTTCGGCATGCTTGCCGTTGGAGACCACTCTCTCACCGGGGTTGAAGCCCACAACCCCGGCACCCAGTCCGACAACGTGCCCCACTTGGCAATAGCCCAGAGGCAAAGGCTGGTCGAGCTTTCGAAATACGGCTTCAAGGGTCGGCATGAGCCCATCTGTCCTCATCTTGTCAAAGACCATCTGGACTCTCTCGGGCTGGCGTCGGGCTTTTCCAATCCACCCGGCTTTTCCAAACTCAACGAGCATCCTCTCGGTGCCTGCGGATACCAGAGTGAGTGAACTGCCAATCAGAATCTGGCCTCGTGCAAGAGCCGGCGTCGGGACATCTGCCAGCTCGGTGATTCCGGTTTTCAGGGATTGGAGAATTTGTTTCACAGATGATTTTCCTTTGAGTCCAAAAATGTTCGGCACCAGATTTCGATGCATAACAATGACAGGATTGTATAGGCTCCGTCCATTTTTCCGGCCGCGCTCCCCACGATTAGTTTCTGGACCCGGTCGGGTTCGAAAAGCCCGCGTTGCCTCACGCTTTCAGGAGAGAGAAACTCTTGGATGAGCGGTCGCAGCTCACGCCTCATCCAACCTCGCAGGGGAACACCAAACCCGGTCTTTGGCCGATAAATAATCTCGGATGGCAGGTAAGGTTCCATAGCCTTCTTAAGCACCCATTTACCTGTTCGCCCGCGCTGTAAAAAGCGGTCAGGAATCCTGCCCGCAAACTCAACAAGATCGATGTCCAAAAAGGGAACCCGGACCTCGACCCCGGCGGCCATAGACATCTTGTCCGTATAGATCAGGTTGTGGTCAGCCAAAAAAAACCGCTGCTCGAGGGCGAGCATCTTTCGCAATCGAGAAGTATCTTGCGGTAACTTGGAAAGAAATTCCAACATTGGAGCATCCGGTTCTTCGCCGGCAACCTTGCTTAGAAAATCCGGATTGCACAGGTCCGACAAATCCGAACTTTTTCCCCATCTAAAGTAGTTGCCCACCCGCGGATCACCTTCGAGCGAGGCTCCCTCCATGAGTTTAGCCACACGGCGCATCATAGTGCTTTTGCCCCCCGCCCCGCTTGCAAGTTTCTCTATTGTTCGCTGAACAGATGTCGGCATCCAACTCCAATAGCCCTCGACCTGTAGCGCAAAATGCCGTCGGTAACCGGTAAATAGGTCGTCACCGCCCGCTCCCGACAAAAGGACTTTCACGCCCTGTTCACGCGCCAATTGCGAAATATAGAGCACGTTTAATGGTGCTGGATCGGCCAGCGGCTCATCCAATTGCTCAACCATCCGCACGAGATCACCTGCCATCATTGAGGAATCCACCCGCACAGTCTCCAGCGATACACCCAAATGTTTGGCGGCAGCAAAGGCAAAGGGAAGGTCGCTGACCATTCCTTCCGCGTCCCCGCCATCCACATCAATCGTGAAGCATCGGATATCCGGATTCACTTCCCGGGCAAGTGCAACAACAGCACTGGAGTCCAGCCCGCCGGAAAGAAAGGCCCCAACCGGCACATCAGCGACCAGCTGCCGTCGAACCGCTTGACGCAGGTTTTCCCGGGTCCCGGCAATGGATTCCGACTCATTCAATACCGCCCCTATGCCCCGTGCAATGGGGAGACGATACCATGTCCAGCGCTTTTCGATTTTTCCCGCCCTCACTCGCAACGCCTCGCCTGGCCCCAGTTTCCGGACGCCCCGCAATGGGGTTCCCTCGCCAGGGCACCATAGAAATGTGAGATAGCGGTAAAGCGCCGCACTGTCGAGTTCCCGGCACTCCGGCACCAGGCACATAAGCGCCTTCAGCTCACTGGCAAATGCAAATTTTCCTCCGTGTTCCGAAAAGTATAGCGGCTTGACCCCTAGCGCATCGCGGGCAGCAAACAGTGTGCCTGACCGACTATCCCAAACCACAAACGCAAATATTCCATTGAGGCGGGGCAACAGATCCTCCCCGTCGCGCAGGTAAAGTTGGAGCAGAACCTCAGTGTCAGAGTGCCCGCTGAACCGCGCACCCCCGGCCTCCAAATCATTTCGCAGCTCGGAAAAGTTGTAGATTTCTCCATTGAAAACGAGCGCTACCCGCCCGTTCAACGCCAACATGGGCTGGTGACCAGTTTGGGAAAGATCGAGTATCGAAAGCCTGCGATGAGCCAATCCCACCCCGGCATCGGCGTCGAAGTATATTCCGCCGTCGTCGGGTCCACGGTGACGTTGGAGCTCATTGGCGGGCTCAAGCAGCTCCGCCCTGCCGCCAAAAAACCCTAGGATACCGCACATAGTCTGGAATGGAATTGGGCATTCACTTCGGCCAGAAAACGAAAAGTCTCCTCAGCGCAGCGCTCCCACGAAAACTCGCCTGCTTTCTGATAACTTAGAGTGCCCCGTCGTTGTCGCAATTCCGGATCGACAATCATCTCGCGGAGGGCGCGTGCAATATCGGCAGGAATCTCGGGATCAAAATAAAAGCCCGCATCTCCCAAAATCTCAGGCATCGGGCTCCGGTTTGAACAAGCGACCGGTAGTCCTGCGGCCATGGTCTCCAAAAGAATGTTCGGCATATTCTCACAACTCGAAGCAAATATGCCGGCATCACTCCCTTCATAGATTTGGTGAAGTTTGCCGTAAGGAACTTCTCCGTGATAATAGACCCATGAGCCGTCGGGATCAAATCGTGCAATCGCTGATTTTAGTTTCTGCATTGCGGGCCCGTAAGCCGCACCGGCCAAATGCAACTCCACCGGAAAACCTTCGTTCCGCAGCTTCGCGATCCCCTCGACAACGGCCCACTGGTGTTTATAAACATCAATGATCGAGACGTAAACAAATCGGTAGGGACTCGAAAAAGAACACTCGCCAATCGGCCGTTGAGGGCGAGGTGGACACCTAAAACGCTTACTCAGGCCATGCGGGATCGTACAGGTCAGCCCAGGTAGCGGACCAGTCACTCGTCTGACAGCTTCCATGGCATAGTGCGTCAGAAAAATCGTCCCAGCCGCGTGGCGGAAACCTCGCCGCTGTATCCACCTCAGTAAATAGAGACGCATCAGCGTGAAGGACAGCCCATACCGGTTCAGTTCGCGCAATTCAAACGGAAGCATATTTCGACTCATCGTGACGAAGGGAGCAAACCCGGCAGGCATACCTCCGCCGGGCAGGAAGATCAAATCAACCCCACTGCGCTTAAACTCCGGGACTAGCATTGTCTGCCTCCAGAAAAAGCGATGAAGGTTTGATTTCTCCAGCTCCTTGACAGGATTCTTGGAAAGCCAGCTCTGATCAGCAAGTGCATCCAGAGTGGACTCGTCCCCGAATATCCTGACTTTTGTGATTCCCTGACTGACAGGATCGGCCGCTCCCAACATTTCGACAAGATGAGTCAACCCGCCGCCTTGTCGAAGGTTCGTGGCGTCGATACCCACTACCATGAGAATTTTGTCTCCATTCAGATTTGAACCTGATACTCCCTCCTCCAGAGCTCGAAAACAACGAGACCGAAAAGGCGTTCTCCGTTTGCCCGCCCTCGATCCTGCCCCTCAAGGAGACTTCTGACAAAAGACCTGTCAAAGATCGAGCGCGGATCCAGCAACACGTCCCAAAAAAGCTCTCGAAACGTTCCTCCCTTCAGCCAGGAGGAAATCGGAATGGAGAATCCTTGCTTCCGGTGGTAATCGAACCCATCCGGAAGAACCCGCTCACAAAGTCGTTTGAGAATCAGCTTTTTTCCGCTTGCGCTGGCTTTTAGCCTCGATGGCACCCTGCCAAAAGCAAAATCAATAATTCGGTGATCAAGTAGGGGAGCTCGAACCTCCAAAGAATTTAGCATGCTGGATCGATCGACCTTGACGAGAATGTCCTCCGCAAGGAAGTTTTGGAAATCCATACGAGTGGCGCGCTGGAGTAAGTCGTCTCCCCCGGAAAAGCCTTCGCTAAGGAGGTTCTCCGCCAAAAAATGACTCTCTGGGGCGGAGCCGAGCAGCTTTTGTCGCGCATCTGGGTCAAAATAGCTCGCGATCAGGGGAACTTCGCGCCGAAAATCGCTGCCCATACCCCGCAGCCAATTGCGGCCTTTGAAACCTTGCGGCATCAGTTTTTCGGTTGCGGTGGCAACCAGACGGCGAATCGCTAAGGGAACGATACCCAGACGTTGTTCCATCCATAACAATCGGCTGTAGTGGCCATACCCGGCAAAAAGCTCATCACCGCCGTCGCCCCCGAGAGCAACCGTACAATGCTGACGTACGAGTTGACTTACTAAATATGTGGGAATCATCGATGAATCTATGACCGGTTCGTCGAACTGACGCGCCAGCGTCGGCAACAAATCCGCACTCGCCGGAGAGGCCTGTAATTCGAAATGCTGGGTTCCAAATTCGCGGGCGATCAGCCTTGCATGTCCGATTTCATTTAATGCATTGCGCCCGGGGAATCCGATCGTGAAAGTCCGCACACTGGGGGACCGTCGCACCGCCATGGCGGTAATCAAACTGGAATCGACTCCTCCGCTCAAAAGAACCCCTACGGGCACGTCGGCAACCATCTGAAGTGAAACTGCGCTCTCCAACAGGGCCTCCAATTCATCGACCAATTGCTCCTCATCAAGCGGACAAATATCACCGTTCAATTCCCGTTCGGGCGGTTGCCAATACCGCCAGACCTTTGCGATGCCCGAGGAGATATCAAAGCGAAGAACATGGGCGGGTGGCAGTTTGTTATAGCCGCTGAGGATGCACCTGTCGCCGGGCACAAAGCCCATTGCCAGATAGCAATCCAATGACTCCGAATCCATTCGGCGCGGAAGCTCCGGATTCGCTAGAAGCGCCTTCAGCTCGGATGCAAAGATGAAATTCCCATCCGACAGATGATAAAACAGCGGCTTCTCGCCCGCCCGGTCACGGGCAAGAAAAATGGTCTTCCGCAGGTCATCGTAAATCGCAAATGCGAACATGCCGTTCAGGCGGGTCACACAGGATTCTCCCCAGATTTCGTATGCTGCTAGCAACACCTCTGTGTCGCTGGACGAGCGGAACCGGCACCCTTTCGTCTCAAGCTCAGAACGCAATTCACGGAAATTGTAAATCTCACCATTAAAAACGGCAACAAGACCTCGTGAATCGTTCCGCATCGGTTGATGCCCGGCGGATGAAAGATCCAATATTGATAGCCGCCTATGACCCAACCCAACGCCCCCGTTCTCGCTCCACCATTCCCCAAATCCATCGGGTCCGCGATGCGTCATGGTATCCCTCCCCGTCGCAAGACTTCCCCGATGCCTCCATGGCCGGAAAGAGGCGAATCCGATAATACCACACATAAGTCTATTAGGTATTATCCAACGAATTTCGCTCCGGCATCATTTCGGTATACAATTTTCGAAGCAACGCTAATTTGGAAATATAAGGTTTGGCGGCTATTTGAACATCCGCTTTGCTGACTTCACGCATACGAGAAGCAAAGCTAAACATCGCGGATACATCGACGCGTCCTTTAACGAAGTATGGAAAGTCTTTGGGAAGCGCGGAATCGGAATGTGCGGCATAAACCGGAAGGCCGGAATCCAGATACTCGCGCACCTTGAGGGGGCAGGCCTCCACCATATTCTTCCGGTGCAATGCCAGGCAGGAAATTCCGATCCAGCACTTCGCGGAGATCCGGGCGATGTCAGCGGATCCCAGAGGACCGTGAACAATAGTCCGGGAATCTTGCTGACACCTCTGTCCCAATTCCGTCGGAACTTCCCCTACTAAATGAAGAATAAACTCATGCGCTGTACCCCGAATGGCTTCAAGCAGCAAATCCAATCCTTGCCAGGGGTGAAATTTGCTGGCAACAAAAAGAAATTCCGGCTTCTGCCCGCGAAGATCGGGAGGTTGCGTCGATTGGCATAAGATTGCGTTCGGATAGACAAAGCTTTGCTTATCACGCTGTTTGAGCGCGAGTCGTCCCTTTTCAAACTGCACAATTTCTTCTGTAACTCCAACAAGTCCCCATGCATTATTTAAAACACTGGCGCCAATTATCCTTTCAAGCGATGATCGAAGACACCGCTCAATCCCGGAGGATATCGATTCAATTTCCGGCATTTCGAGCGTGTGATGAACGGAATAGACTTTACTTTTGTGCTTTTGAACAAATCTTGCCTCAAAGAGGTCATGCGGGGTATGCCTCAGCAGTATAATATCGTACTCCTGCGAGGAAGTTAAGAGCCAGTTGAAGTAACTGAGGCGCAGTTTCAGGTATCTTGTCACCCGGTTTCCACTTAGTATTCCTGCACTAACGGATATTGGAGAAGCTGTCGGCTCCGGAAGAAAAATTCGTGTGGTCCAGGGGATTTTTAACTCCACCGCGGCCGCCTGCTCCCACTCCATCTGCTGAATGATACCAGGATTCGGCGATGCCGATAGGGCGGTATGGAGAACTCGCATCGTATTGGAGAAGTTACCGGACTCCCGGAAGCTGACGCGACAGGATCAATGGATTCCGCTGATTGCGTTCCGGCGTTCGACAGTGCACGCTTCCACAACATAATACGGAGCAACAATCAGTCCTTGATAATCAAATATTGCAATTATGCTGTTTAGCAGTCTTTTTATACAACTTTTTATATCGGTTCGATATGTATGGTAAATTCCTGGGTGAATCTTCACAGAGTAGCCTATCCCCTCCAGTTCAGATTTTAGCCACCCTAGATCGATCAAGTGCTCACACCAATTGCCAGTTAACGGGTCACAGGTATTTGTGGGATGATTTATTGGAAACGAAACATGTCCTGTTTCCACGTAGTCTGCGACAACGCGCCGGATATCCCCGGTGTTTAGCCCTCGCGTCGCCGACGCCAGTCGGACGACTTCTTTTTCAGTCAATTGTGGTGAGCTTTCAGAGATGAGGCGCTTCCGAATCGTAAGATACGACTGCGAACTGTCCCTCGATTTATCGGAGGGGTTTTTGTCCCGGTCGACATGCTCAACTTCGTTATGAATTTTCCCCAGGGATCGAACAATTTTTGGATTTCTGGAATTTGCGCCGGATCCATAGACGAGTTTGGCCGGATTCCGGAGCCGCGCATGGATGGTTGAAAAATGAGCTCTTACGTCATAGATGTGTTCAAGCACATCATACGAGACGATTCCATCGATCCGCAAAGAGCGAGTTACGATTGCATCAAGCAAATCCTCGACATCACCACAAACGATATGCGGAATCTTCATCTCGAGGGCGGAGGATAACTTGGCCACGTCACTGCAACTCACATCAAATATATCATTGTAAACAACATTTCCAACTCCGGCTTCGAGAGCAAGCAGCGAAAGGACGCCGATCCCTCCCCCATAGTCCACAATCGTGCATTGACTGAACGGTTTGGATTGATCGGCAAGACACAAGCATAAAAGAGTCCCGTACAACTCCAGTATTTCATCAATGTTCAGCAGTTTATCTTTGAGATAACGAGCATTGTAATCCGATATCTCCAGAGAATTCGGATCTAACTGGCATAACTTATTCCGGAGGCGTTCCTGCGCAGAATTTATCAGCTTTGATTTCGATGCGGTTGGCATTGGTTGAATATTATGTCCCTTTCAATGGAAAAAATGCAAAACGTCGGTCATTTTGCCTGCTCCCGCGCGGTCCCAAAAGGGGGGCTGCCTGCCAGGGTGATAACTCCGTCCTGTTTGCGGTCACAATTTTCATAGCGCTTTTAAAACATTTTCCTACCACAGAGCCGTGTGGAAAGGACTGCTAATTCAACGTTACCCCGAATACCTTGACCCATTCGGAAAAATTTACGATCCGCCAGGGCAACGGCCTGTAGCGCATCCGGCCCGAAACTATATTCTCAAAAAGCTCCATTGTTTTCTGCTTTTCAAAAATACCGAGGCCGTTATCGATGGCTTCGGAAAGCCTATTTCGGAATTCATCAGGAACCAGGTTTTTCACCCAGTATTCCTCCGGGGTGGCAAATCCGAGTTTGTCAGTTCTGGCCAAAACCTCGGGCGGGATAATCCCGTCCATAGCCGAGCGCAGAACTCGTTTTGTGACTCCCAGTTGAACTTTATATTCGTCGGGCAACCCGAGACTGAACTCGACGAGTCTGTAATCAAGGAATGGCACCCTCGACTCAATTGAATGGGCCATGGAATTTCTATCTTCCCAGTGAAGAAGCATCGGCAGAGTGGCGTGTTGAATTTGGCTTTTCGACCATTCCACAACCGTATTTCGTTTCCAGGTTGCCTCGTGCCCCAACGGTGATCGGCCAATTCCCAATAGGCTTGCATCGATCCAATCTGGACAGTTTCGTGAGAACTGGAATAGATGTTTCAGACTCGTTTGGAGCTTTCCAGGCAGAAGGAATGGAAGCAGACCAATAACCATCTGCGGATAGCTGTGACCATGAGTTTTACGTATCGCGTGGAGCTCGCGCAGAAACGATAAAAAGCGCCCCTGCCTGAGCAATGTTGCCAGACGCGGACCAAAGAAATCATGGTATCCGGCAAGTTGCTCGTCGCTTCCCTGGCCATCCAGCATGATTTTTATGCCGGCCTTTTTTCCTAGATTAAACACACTCCACTGGGCATAGATGCTCGTCGAACCGAAGGGCTCATCCTGATGCCAAACAATTTCTGACAGCTGTTCGAACAAGGTGGTCAGGTCTGGATAGATATGATCGGGCTCCACTTGCGTATGCGCCACAACCAAATCGATCCACTTTCTTTCGTCATACTGTTTCTGTGTCGAACACGCAGAGAATGTTTTTTGCGAGACTTCGCCATTGTTGTGGCATTTGAGATAATTATTCGCCAAACAGACAATAGCCGAGGAGTCCAGCCCCCCGGAAAGGCATGACCCGACCGGGACATCAGCCACAGCCCGTAGTTCCACAGACTTTTCCAGAATAGCACGGAACTCGCGGGCAGCCTCTTCAAAACTCCCCGCGTATGGGCGCGATGGTGGTCGATACCATTGCCGGGGCCGCACTCTTTCGCCTTTTTTAAGCTTGGCCAGGTCGTGACTATCGAGCTGTGCGAAGGAGCCTGCTGGTATTTGATAAACTCCCTCGAAAAGCGTCTCGTCAGTGTGATCCATGAGCCCATTGACAAGATAGTCATACGCTCTAGGCCCGTTTAGTACGGAGCGCCATGTCGGGAATACGGTGAAGCACTTGATTTCTGACGCGAAGAGCAGGGTTCCATCTTCTGTTATACAATAGTATAGCGGTTTCACTCCGAACCGGTCGCGCGATAGAAATAATGTTTCCCGGGCATGATCGTAAATCGCGAACGCCCACATTCCATTGAAACGCGAGAGCGCGTCATTCCCCCAGTGGCTGTATGCGGCCAGAATAACTTCGGTGTCAGAGGAAGATTGGAACCTATACCCGGCAGCGGAGAGTTCGGAACGCAGCTCCGCGTGGTTATAGATCTCACCATTAAACACAATCCAGTAACGACCACATATCGATGACATGGGTTGGTGCCCATGAGGCGTTAAATCAACAATTGAAAGTCGTCTGTGCGCGAAGCCTGCAATGCCGGCATCATTCACATACTCCGTAACGAGCTCCTTCGGTGCATAAGCCGCATCAAGTCTGAACGCGTTCGCCGGAGTGTCTATTCCACCAAGAATACAGGGATCACAGGCTTTTTTACGGAAGTAGAGATATCCTTCGTCATCAGGTCCCCGATGCTTCAGCAAATTGTTCATCTCAACAAGCAGATTTACACTCACTTGCTGGCGCGAGATGAATCCGGTTATACCACACATATTGAGTTTTTGCCCTTTCTGTCTCTTCGGCAGGGCTGCAGCTTACACACTAATTCTGAATGCTGTTTTAGCATAATTAAGCAGAGCCCGCAAATCTGTTGGCGAAATTAAACGCGTGTAAAAAATAACGAGCGTCGACAGAATAAGTGCTGCCATTTTGATTGATACGGAACCGGATGCGCCTGCGTTCAACGTGCTGACGATGAACACCAATAGCGCGATCAGCGCTGTTGCAGCTCCCAATTGTTTCCAGTTGTGTGGAACCGGATACCAGACCTGGCTGATCCACATTTGAATCGCAAACCCGCAGGAACATCCGATGAAGGTAGCCATCGCCGCTCCTTCTATCCCCATGAGAGGTATCAATAGCAAGTTCAATACCGTATTAATGACGGCCACACTCAGATTTATCCACACCAGCAAGTGTGTCCTCTTCTTGATTGCGATACCGGGTGCAAAAATATATGCCTGCGCGAGCAAAGTTGCAGGAACTAGAAATATAACAACTCCGCTGGCGGCAGCGTATTTACTCGTTGCAAAAATCTGAATTAGATCGTTCGCGAAAATAGCAATGAGCGCATATCCAGCGAGCGATGCCGCCGTGAAAAATCGGAAAATCCGCGCAAGCTGGTTCGGAGTGTTTCCCTCTTGGTAAAATGTATAGATCAACGGCGTCAGCGCACCTTGAAAACCGGCCATAATAAGGCTTGTGGCACTGGCTAGGCGGAATCCTATTCCGTAGAGACCCACCTCCTCGATTGAAAGAAACCGGTTGATCATGATTCTGTCGATGTATGCACCAACCAGCAAAGCGATGCCGGAGGGAACAAGCGGAATCGAAAAAACAAGCATCTCACGGAGCCGCTGAAAGCAGAATCGGAAGCGAAAACTGTTTCGGAGTTCGACAACTCCGTAGATCACCCCCACCAGAGCTCCCGCACTCATCCCCCATAGCAAGCCATTCAGTCCTCCCCCTTTGACGAACGCCAGCCAAAGCGAGAAACCAGCGGTGCTTAGCGCCACCAGAATGCTAACGATCGCATAGTTTATGCTGCGCAGCTCCCATCGAAACTGGTTTTGCACAAGATACAGAAGACCGCTCAGCCAGATATAAACGATTCCGATTCTGAACGCGCCCGTTTCTTCAGATCTCCCCATAATGAGAGTTGACAGGTCATTCGAGTAGAAAAACGCAATCACCAAGAACGCGGTGTAGCAAATGACAGTGAACCAGAATGCTGTCGACGAATATAAGATTTTACCTTCGGGACTTTTATCACTTCCATAGAAGCGCGCAACGCCTTGAGATATTTCCAAAGCCACTGTCAGGCTGACTATATTGGCAAAAACAGTAAAAAGGTCAAGTGACCCATAATCTTCCGGGCTGAGCACCCTTGTGAACAGAGGCAAAAGGAGAAGTGAAAGCCCACGCGATAGAAAAGTCGGTATCGCATAGACAATGCTATCTTTGATGAAAGACCGGAACATCTACTCGATTCGTGGATTATAAAATAGACGAATCGATGCTCTTTCAACTCTCCCGGAAGCAGCGGAAAGGAGAAGTTGCTTTTGGTTTTTCAATGGCTGAAATGTTTTTGCTTTATTGGTCAACAATGATTGGTAGAAGTGGATAAAGGCGTCTTCGGAATAGTGTTTCCTCCAAAAGTTGAAACACCCGCTCATGCGCGCCTCCAAAGTAGCTCGGTCATGAATAAGCTCCGCCAGAATTGAAGCCAACTGCTGTGCATTTCTCTCGAACTGAATAACCGGGGAATCAAATTGTGCGTTGTATTCCGCCTTATTGCCACCGATCACACAACAGCTGGCTGCGCAAGCCTCGATACCAAGACGCCCGACCCAATCGCCCGGTTGATCAATCAAGATGTCACTTTCCCCCAGAATTCTCAGCACCAAATCGTTGGGCTGATCCTCCAGTAAATGAAATTCAAAAGGTATACCCGATCTGTTAAGCAGGTCTATCGCTTCAAGAACAATGGGCGTTGCCTTTGTATATCTGCAGCTCGGCGCGTGGACGATCCGAACGATAGGTCCGGGCTTTCGTGGCTCCTTAAAGCTTCCCGGCATGGGAAATCTAAACATGACAGATGCGCGCTCTTGAAAAGTTGACTGATTACGCATGCTGAGAACGGTGCCGCAGGCATGAGAAAGCTTTGCGTAATATAGCTTTGAGAGAAACCGGCCGGTGTTTGGTGCATCGTGAAGCCAGCTAGAAAACTGGAATTCCCTGTCGATCACACGCTGCATTGGACGATATCTGACATCATCGCCACAATGCATTAATATTAATTGCTTTCCAGATAGTTTCGATATGACCAGATCCACTCCCCATGGTAGGAATGTTTCATTCCAGATGATCCACAGGATATCATGGGTGCAGAAATATTTTATGAAATAGAATGCCTTGAGTAGCGGAAACAGAAGAATAGTGTCAAGGAGTCCGAACCGACCGGGATTTATGTAGTGCCTTCTACTGTTGTTCCCAAGCAATCCGAACTGACTCGGGCCACTGTATTTGTTATTTCGTATAATTGCGGTGGTGGCGTGGCAATGTCCGTCCAGGCACTTTTGAATACTATGGAGGTTGCTTGCGACTTCCTGTACACCGAGCAATATCCGCCTTGAGTTGTTCCTATGGATGAATGGATACAGCAGTTTAACCCACAGGCAGTGAATGACTAGCAAGGGTAGTGTAAAAGTTACAATGATCAGGTCAACGATGAAGCTGATGGCGTGAGCAACTATAGAACCAATTCGTCGACAAAATGGCATTACTTATAATATAGCAGGTGCACCTTTGTATTTTCAACCCTGGTTTCCCCGATTACCTTTCCAGGAACACCACCAATGATAGAACCGGAGGGAACATCGTTTGTGACAACCGCCCCGGCCGCGATCAGGCAATGGTCACCAATCGTTACCCCCTTTGTAATAATAGCATGCGAACCAAGAAAACAGCAGTTTCCAATTGTGATTGGGCTGTATTCATAGGGTGCAACACCGCCTGAAATCGCCCATCTTACGGTATCGTGGCTGACAAGCTGGCAGCCTACGGATATAGAGCAGTGGTGTCCGATCGTTAATCCTCCAGTGCCATCAAGAGAACAAAAGGGGCCCACCCAGGTGTGGTCCCCGATCTGGACGTCACCAACAATGGATGTCGAATTGTAAATCGTGATGGTATCTTTTTTTGTCCAAAAGTGCCCACTCTCCTTCCAGTCGAACAAATCTTCATAGAATGGATTGATTCTGTTATGCTTCGCAAAAGTCTCCTGTCTGAGTTCCTGCCTGAGCGATTGCAGCGTTTGGAGCAGTTCTATTTCCTTTTCCGTTAGAGCCATGACAATTCACCTCCCAAATCAACAGCAGGGCTCTTCTCAAGCGCCATGCGTGCGGTTTCCTTTATAGAGTAACCCTGCAGCCTCGCTTTTGCCATCACTTCCCCAACCTTGAGTCCGCCCGCGAAAAGGTCCATTGCTGGGTATGGTCCTATTTCTGAAGCGAGGTATGACAGATAACCAGGGGGGGCAATTTGATCCGGGAAAACAGAAATACCTTGGGATTCAATTGAAACCCTGTCGACTTGTCCCGCAATAACACCAACCCCCCGGATCCCGCTTTTAAGCATTGCTGGATCAATAAAAGCGCCGGGGCCGATCAATAATTTGGAATCAACATGTTCTGCCACGAGAATATAGGTTGCCCAATCGAGTTTTTCGATCAACTCAACCTTCGGGGCGGTCGAGGTAATAGATTTGCTCTGCAGGCCCAGTCCGCGAAAACCTTCGTGTATCGCTCCAGCCAGAATTGATTGCCCGCCAATGATAAGAAACCTGTCATCCACGATAGAAGCCTCATGCCGCATCAACAGGTGCAGAGCGGTGAGCGGGCTGTAAGGGCTCATGTTGCATGGGCTCGTATGTTCATTTGTTCCCATCACAAGCACATTCCGAGTTTTTGCCTCGGCAAAATCGATTTCACTCGGCCGGATCTCCCATGGCTCCCACATCATGGAGATTACACCTGTGCGTTTCATTACTGAAATAAACCTCGAATCAAGGGGTCGAAGATGACCGCTGTTTGTTACAATATCCGCACGACCAATTATCTCAGGTGATAGTTCTGTGCATGCCCTGAAGGAGCTTCCGTGTTTTGTCTGTGAATACGCTTCGGCCATCGACGCGAAGACATCGTCACTTCTTCCATACCGGCTGTCCCGGCAGAACGTGATGACCTCATCCGCGCCGGCCAAAATGGCGATCAGCGGATTAAAGAGATATCCGCCGGATGCGGCTTCCGTTAATACGACAAGGCCACTGCAATCGAGTTCATATTTATCCACCAACTGACGGGAATACTGCATTGCTCGATAACCATTCATTATCTCGTCTCTGGCTCCAGACAATTGCTTGAATACAGGGGAATCAGCAGCTTTAAAAGCGGGGACCGCACTCTTCCATTATGCAGGACGGCTCAAGATGCGTTCGTGCAAGATTCAGTAGTTCTTGAAGTCGCGTGCGTGCGCCTTCACCATTGAAGCGATGAGATATGAGT
>Ga0163144_10006790_pt1 | contig 25173 bp, 17 predicted proteins | sample OliLak19BULKMAT1_FD_123175 | JGI IMG/M metagenome (GOLD analysis project Ga0163144, IMG submission 123175) | Freshwater microbial mat bacterial communities from Lake Vanda, McMurdo Dry Valleys, Antarctica - Oligotrophic Lake LV.19.BULKMAT1 | ecosystem: Environmental > Aquatic > Freshwater >... | reverse complement strand
TTGAACGGATTCAGTTCCAGTCCCAGAGTTGCCATGATCCCGAGCATCAGAACTCCGCCTGCCAGTGCGGGGACAAGGGTCAGAATGGTGTCTCGCAGGTTGCGATAGTCGAGAACTGCGGCGATGAAGACAACCAGTCCCAGACAGATCATGACGAGCAGACTCGGATCAAACGTACCGTTGCGTTTGAAGAGCGTGTACCCGATGAACGCGGCGACGGCGACCGGCGGCAGCACCGTCATCAGTTTCTGCCCGGGGCGCAGATAGTTCAGCAGCAGCACGAGTGAAATGACCGCGAGTGCGTACAGGCCGATGGTCGTGTAGGTGTGATGCATCCGTCCGGCGGATTCCAGATTCTGCACGGGAACTCCGGTCACTTCCGGATCCACAGTTCTCAGGTCAGAAACGAAGGAAGCCAGGGCGGCACCATTCCAGACGTCGGCCTTGGGATAGATCCGCAGGGCCCAATGCTGTTTGTTGTCGCTGTCGACGCGCACAAAGCGGCTCTTCAGTTCTTTCGGCACGTCTTTCAGACCGACGGGGCTGAAGTTGTCGGAACGGGCGATGTCGGCGTATTCCAGAATCAGCCAGCGGGCGACCATCGTGTTATAGGCTGTCAGAATTGCTTTGGCCTGCTCACCCCGCACCGACGACAGATCCGTCAGAAAGGCATCAAGGGCCGTTGCGGCTTTCTTTGCGGACGGATTGTTCGACTTCCTGATACTCGTGTAGAGCGCATCGACTTCTTTGCCCACCGCCATGTGATTGGCGGTGGCGATCGAAGGAACCTGCTTCTGAACGCTGCTGGCTCGCTGCTGCAGGTTCTGAATCAGGCTCATCGTGCGACTGTCAGGGCGGTCGGGCAGCTGGCTGGAGGCATCACTGACACGGGCGACCGACGGGAGATCCACAAACTTCTTTCGCAGTTCTGCCGCTTTTTCATAGCTGTGGGCCACCGACACTGCGTACAGCACCGCTTCTGAGCCCGCTTCTGCCAGTCGCCGTTCCGCAGCGACTGCTTCCGCCTTCGGATCCTGAAGTTGAATCAGGTTTGGATTGTAATTCACGAGGCAACTTACGCTGCCATCGGAATACCGAAACGCCTGGTAACCGAAGAAACCGAGGCCCGCGACGGCGATGCAGATCGAAACAACTGGCCATGCGACCAGCGCCTTGCGGAACATCACCGGTGAGAACGGTTGCGGCAGCTGTTCAACATCGACCTCTGCATCAGACAGCGCGATCAGTGCGGGCAGAAAAACGAACGTCGACAGCGCACAGAGAAGTACGCCAATCCCGGAAATCAGTCCGAGTTCCGCAAGTCCTGGAAAACCAGTCAGCATCGCCGTGGCAAACGCCAGAGCCGTGGTAATGGCCGAGGTCAGAATTCCGGCACCGGTCGTCTCGGCAGTTTCTCTCAGTGCTTCCGGCAATTCGTAAAGTTCCTGCCGTAATGCCAGGTAGCAGTTGATGAACGAGACGGAAAAATCGATGCCAAGTCCAATCAGGAAGATGGAAAAGCAGACACTGATAATGTTGACGTGTCCGACCACCAGAGTGGCAGCTCCGAACGTCCAGCTCAGTGCGACCAGCAGCGTCAGCAGTGCCAGCATCGGATGCCGGACGCCTCGGAAGGTCAACAGCAGCATGCCTCCGACCACGAAGAACGCCAGGATGCCGGCGTTCCGCATGTCTACGGATGTGCTGTGCATCTCGTCATGTTCGAGAGCCGGAATGCCGGACAGTGAGATTTTCAGATTGCCGGAATCCGGCTGATGTACGGCCAGGACTTCTTTCGTCAGTTCACGAAGTCGAGTGATTGCTTTCGCATTGCCGTTCAGTTCCTTGTCTTTTGTCACCGCGAAGACCTGAATGACACCGACCGTCGCGTCGTCGTTCAGAATGTACGCGGTCTGATCGTCGGTAAGCTTCTGGTCGGCGGCGATGTCCATCAGATCCGGGAGCGGGGACATGAATGCCGTCTTCTCAACTTTGCCGGTCTCCAGGGCGTTGTGCATATAGGACGAAAGGCTGGTCGCAAATCGTTCGACCGAGCGATAGGTCGCATCGTTGACACTGCCATCCTGCTGGGCCTTCGCAATCCGCCCGCGGAGTGTGTTCGCCAGAGTCTCAGCGCGAATAAAGTCCCAGCGCTGATCCCTGACGATCGGGTCGTACGACTGGACTCGTGAGGCCGTTTTCTCCAGTTCCGCTTGCGTCAGAAACTGCAGCGCCTTGCGGCGCATAGCGGTCAGGTCGACTCTCGAAAGAACGTTACCGAAGAGTTCCGGTTCACGGGTCAGGCGATCACCGAGATCGTCAATCACCTCCCGGATAAGCTTGGAATTCGGAGAAGGCGTTTCGACAACGACCAGCAGATCCGATTCGGCTCCGAAAGTGTCCGAGTACTGCTTCCACGTCTTCGCGAACTTCGACGCCGGGTCCATCAGGTCCGAACGGCTCGTCCGAATCTGCAACTGCGTCACGGTGATGCCGACACCGGCACACGCGATGAGCAGAATAAACCACAACATCAGTCGCGGACGTGCGGACACCGTGGCCACCAGCCATCCGAGAAATCTCGCTGGCAGTGATCGGGAGGTCGCGATATCCGTTGGCCGACTCATGACCAGCCCTGGTCAAAGGGTGACGGGTCAAGCTCTTGACTTGAGTGTCCGAAGCGGCAGAATCTGCCGTTCTCGACAGGTGACCGGCAGCTTTTTCGACGGGCGCACGATGAACGCTCAATCGATGGAACCGATCGTTATCGAAAGATCGGCATTGAAGAGAGACCTGCTGGAGTCAAACTCCGACCTTGCGAAACAGCGGCTTTTTTCTTGAGCCGGTTTCTGCGAGAGCTGCACAATCCCGGCATCGCAGTCCAAAGGAATCAATCGTGCAGTGTTTCGGCTGTATTCTGCCGCCTGTCCTGCCTCGCGCGGCAGGAAGTGAGACGCAGCCACGTTCGCCAATGCGGATCTGCGGGCCAACAGTAGAGAGCGACAATATCCATTGAACCATCCCGTTACAAATTCGCACGCTCCAAAAGTCCGAGTCCTCACTCCCTCGGGACCCGGGGCGGTCGCGGTTATTGAAGTGAAACTGCCGACAACTGCCGACGTCGCTTTGGTCCTTTCGACATTTTCTGCCGAACCACCACGAGACACTGCGCAGGCAGCGATCAACCGCATTCTTTACGGTCGCTGGAATGGCGAGGATGTCGTCGTCGTTCGTACCGCGGAATGGTGCTGGGAGATCCATTGTCATGGAGGGTTGGCTGCGATCGGCAGGATCGCGAGCGATTTGACTGCCTGCGGTGCCGAGTTCCGGTGCGTCGGCGATTCCCCGACTGAAGACCTCTTCGCCGAAATCGAAGTCGCAGTGAACACCAGTCTGCCTCGTTGTCGCACGCGAAAGACGGCGGGATTGGTGCTGGCCCAGTTGACAAGCCCGCTGCGGGCTCTGATCGACGCGGCGCGGCAAACAGAGAACACCGCACAGCGGCAGTCGGCTCAGGATCACTTCGAACGCTGGCGTTCCGTCGCTGAGCACCTGATTGAGCCGTGGCGGATCGCAGTGGTCGGGCCGCCGAATGCCGGCAAATCTTCCCTGATCAACGCCTTGGCCGGACGGCAGCGGTCGATTGTCTCAGCAACCCCCGGAACAACGAGAGATCTGGTCGAAGTGGAAATCGTTTGCGAAGGTTGGACTTTTCGGTTGATCGATACGGCTGGTGTCCATAGTTCAGCGGATTCCGAATTGGAATTGATCGGCATCCAACGGTCTCTGGAGATTCTGACCCGCTGCGATGTCATTTGCCTGGTGACGGATGTCACGACGATGCTTCCCGAAAGAACATTGACGGATCAGATCGCATTCTGCCAGGTTCCGGTTGTCTTCCTTCGGAATAAGTGCGATCTGCTGGAAGGCGCCCCGGCATTCGATGTCATCCCTGATGAACATGACATGTCGGTGAGTTGCCGGATGGACGTTTCCGCTATGACCGGCGATGGCCTTTCTGAGTTTCTGCTGTACCTGACTCGTCTGTTGATTCCCGAAGAGCCGGATTCAGACACGGCATTACTTCTGCCAGGGCTTCACTTGACTCACTCCACTTGAAACACCTGCACGACCGTCGAGACTCGCATCCAATGACTGAAGCAGAACTCACGGGAGAGACACCGTTGCAGGCGTCATTGAATCGCCTGCCCGGCGTTCGTGGACGCTGTGTGTTGCTGATCCCTGCTCTGGCGCTGGTCGTGGCCCTGGTGTTTCCGTTTCCGGTACACGGCCGGCCCTGGGGGCCGTTATTTGATCTGGCTCATGCGCCGTCCTTTTTTTTGGTATTTGTCTGCATCGCCGCGATGCGTGATCGTCGTTCCGGTGGCGAGAAGGCGGTTTCCCCTTTACCCTGGCAGTTAACGCTTCAACGACTGATTCTGCTCGCGGCCGTACTCTGCGGAATCGGAATCGTCTGCGAACTGGCACAGCAACTGGTTGCGCGGCAGCCTTCGCTCGGTGACGTCGCTGCAAATTGCACGGGTTTGCTGGCCGGAATCTTCTGGTGCGCCCGTCGCAGCGTAACTCGCCCTCGCGCACGAATCCTGCTGACTTCGATTGTTCCGGTTCTGATCTCTCTTCCCGGCATCAATCCGGTGCTGGAACTGCGGGAATGCCGGAGGCAGAGCCAGGAGTTTCCGCTGCTGGCTTCGTTCGAACGCGATCGCGAGTTGTCCGCATGGCTGCCGCACGAGGCTGATGTGCAACCGACCACGGACTGGTCGTCGGATGGAAAACAGTCGCTGCAGATTCGGGCGAGGCAGGGAACTCGCTTTCCAGGGGCATCGTTTGCCTGGCCGGTTGCCGACCCGCCTCCGGATCCACTCGCGCGACTCGGAGAATCTCTGTTTCCAGGGGCATCGTTTGTCTGGCCGGTTGCCGACTGGACGGGGTATGCGGAATTGGTGTTTGAAATCCGCAATCCTCAGAAACATGACCTGACGCTCGGCATCAATATTTCCGACAGCCTGCATCCGGCCAGCGGCTTTGATCCAACGGATCGGTTTCGCCGGACAATCGAGATCCCATCCGTGTCGACACTGACAGTCCGCATGGCATTGTCCGAAATCGCTGCCGCACCGGCGACGCGCGGCATGAACATGAGTGAGATCTCGATGGTCGATCTGTACTTGCGCGGCGCCGTGCCCGGAACAGTAGTGCTCCTCGATAATCTCCGGCTCGTCAGGTAGCATGACAGGGTCGAAACCCCTGTTGCTTTCCGACCAGAGGGACCATGTCATGCCTGCGCTGTCCTGGGTTCGTTTCTCATGCTTCCTGCTCGCCTTTGCGTGTTCCGCGATGACACCTGGGCAGGACTTTGAACTCCGGGCTGGCGGCAGTGTCCGCTGGCTGAAAGGCAACATGCACACGCATTCGTTGTGGAGTGACGGCGACAACTATCCGGAAATGATTGCAGCCTGGTATCGGGAACACGGCTATCAGTTTCTCGTGTATACCGATCACAACACGCTCCTGCAGAATGAACGGTGGATTGACATCGACAAGAATAAAGGCGGACGCCGCGCCTTCGAGACACTGACGACCGCATTGCCTGGCGACTGGGTCCAGACTCGAAGTGTGGAAAGCGTCGAGCAGGTCCGTCTGAAAACATTCGATGAAGTGTTCGAGCGGTTCGCAGTGCCTCAGGAATTCCTGCTGATCCAGGGTGAAGAGATTTCCGATTCTTTCGAAAAGCACCCCGTCCACTTCTGCGCCACGAACACACTCGAATTGCTGCCTCCGATGAAAGGCGACAGCATCGTCGACGTCATGCAGCGGAACATCGATGCGGCGGTCTCGCGTCGGGAGCGAACGGGAGTTCGGACGCTCGTGCATCTCAATCATCCGAACTTCGGCTACGCCATCACCGCCGAAGAACTGATGCAGGTGGTCGGAGAGAACTTTTTTGAGGTCTACAACGGACACCCGGGCGTCCACAACAGCGGCGACGAAATGCATGCCTCGACGGAACGGATGTGGGACATCATCAACACCTGGCGACTGGCGAAACTGAATCTTCCGGTGATGTACGGCCTGGCGACGGATGACGGGCACAGCTACTTCGAAACAACGCCCGGAGAAGCGGCTCAGCCCGGACGCGGCTGGGTCATGGTTTTGGCCGAGACACTGACTCCGGATGCGATCGTGGAGTCGCTGGAGGCTTCCCGCTTCTATTCGACTTCGGGCGTGCATCTCGAAGCCATCGGGTTCACAAGAGGTCTGCTGTCCGTTGATGTGGCTGAGGAATTCGGCGTGACGTACCGCATCGACTTCATCGGAACAAGAACAGGCTTTGATGAGTCGTCGCAAGTGCCTCCTGGTGATCCGGAGAAGGCCGCGGTTGTGACTCGCCAATACAGCGCAGAGGTTGGTGCAGTGCTGAAGTCCGTCGATGGGAACTCCGCCAGTTATCAGCTGGATGGTTCGGAGATCTATGTGCGAGCACTCGTCACATCATCCCGAAAGCACCCGAATCCGTCCGAGTCCGGCGACTTCGAGCGCGCGTGGGTGCAGCCGGTTGTTGCGGTTCGTGATTAGAATTCTGCATTCGGGAGGGCGAGGCTCCTGCCGAGCTGCTCGGCTAGTTTCGCACGACTTCATCAGAGAATTGAAAATGTCTGTTGAACAGGATCAGAATCCGTTTGCTGCGCCGTTGGTCAGGGACACACCTGCGATTTCGCCTCTTTACGAGAGGCCTCTGAAGCCCCATTGGGCGTGGTTTTGCATGTTCGTCGTTAATCTTCCGATTCCGCTGATTTTCGGCTTCGATGTCACTGATGAGTCGCGCTGGATCGGAATGCTGTTTGGAATCGCAGCCGTGTACCTTTGCGGCTTTTGGGGTTGTAACGTGATGCCTCGGATCATGTACCGCCTGAACATTGGTTCGAGCCTTGTGGCAGTCAGCCAGTTCTTCCCGATACTGCACATTATTGTCGGCTCGATGGCGGTGGACGTCAGCAAACCGCTCTTCGGCGAAGCGCAGAGGACGAGTGGCGACATGACTGGTATCGCGGAGATCACATCCGCCACGATTCTCACTGGTATTGGACTGATCATTCCTTCATTGGCCATGGGCACTGTCATCGTTGCCGTTTTCCGTCTCGATCGGAACAGTGACAGAATTTGAAGCGATGATCGCTCTTCCAACGCAGATGCGCTGGCTGGCATCCCGCTGGGATGCAACAGGCAACGTGGCCAACAAACCGGTGGCATCGCTCCGCTCAGCCACCGGCGGCGCGCTGAAAAGCCTCCGGCCTGAGCAACAGGGCAGACGCAGGCGGGATGAGCCTGGAAGATTCCAGTTCCTGATTCCGCAATTGAACCGTAACTCTAATATCACAAATAACTTGAGTCGTGCCAGTGGCTGCTGGTGTGCAATTTTGCGGCGCCTGATTCCGTCGCTCTCACGGTGTTTTCAATCACTCAAAAACCAATTTTGAAAATTGCAAAAATCGCCAAACCCAAGCGCCTGTATGGATCTGAGACGCGGACAAGATGCGGAAGCGTCCACGGTCGAATCACCTGCGCTTGACGGCTTCCGGAAGACGGCTAAATTGCCCGCCAGTGGTGGTTTGTGGGGAGAAGTGGGAAGCCGTGTGGGGTGGCCGCAGATTTCCTGGAATCGCCGGACTTGAGTCGTCTCAAAATGGCAATGACGGGAACATTTGAACGCACGGTCGATGACAAGCTGCGGCTGGCGATTCCTCGACCCCTGAGGGATGGATTTCGTCAGATCGATTCGGAAGAGTTCTACCTTGCACCCGGGAATGAAGGTTGTCTGTCGCTGTACTCAAAGGCCGGGTTTGATGTCTTTGCTGCAAAGATGGCCAGCATCTCCACCGGACGGGTTCAGGTGCGAAATTTTCTCAGGCTCTATTACTCGCAGGCGGAATGCGTGCAGGTAGACAAACAGTCGCGAATCCGGATTCCGGAGCGACTGGCGAAGCTGGCAGAATTGAAACACAACGTGGTCCTGATCGGAGTTCATGACCACATCGAGATTTGGGATCAGGAACGGTGGGATTCGTTCCTTTCTCAGAATGGGTCGCAATTTGATGCATTGACTGCTGAAGCTCTCGATCTGTCCCTGCCTCAGGGATCGGTCTGTTGAAAGAGTCACTGGATCAGGCTGCGACTAGCGGTTCACGGATGGACTGCTTTGCAAACGCTTGCTGCACCAGCAAGCGAAATCGTGACCGATGGCAATATGTCATGGGACACGTCGAAAGTCGGAACCTGCCGCAACCTTACCGGGCTTCGCGGAATTCGACGATAACAGGGAAGTGATTCGTCCCGGGGACGGCCTGAAAAGGCCGCAGCCGTCTGCTTTCTGTGACCGAAATGGATGTCGGGAGGAGGCAGGCGGCTGAGTTCCCAGGGGCTCCTTATCCGGCAAACTGCTCTTCGCGCCAAATCGCTTCGCGCGTACGATTACTGGTCTCTCCTTTGGCTGGTCATTCGCGGCTCCTCTGCGACATCGACCGGCTCCTGTCTGATGATGGCCTTTTCTTCGTTTCCCCCCAATGTCCCCGTCTGAACATCGTCCGGTTCACGTTCCGGTGATGCCGCGGGAGGTTCTGCAATGGCTGCAGTTATCTCCGGGTCTCACTGTGCTTGACGGAACGGTCGGAGCAGGCGGTCACAGTACCCTTATCCTTAAATCACTTGGCGATTCCGGAAGGCTCATCGGGCTTGACCGCGACCCGATGATGCTCCGCCTGGCGTCGCAGAAACTTACGCATTCCAACTGTCAGCTGATTCGTTCAAGTTATGCCGAAGCCTCTGCAGCATTGCAACAGCTTGGCGTCCCGCGTGTGGACCGAGTGTTGCTGGATCTCGGTCTGTCCTCGGATCAGCTTGCTGACCGGGAGCGGGGATTCGGATTCGACGCAGGTGGTGTTCTCGACATGCGGTTTCATCCGCACGAAGGACAGCCAGCTTCGGAATTGTTGCGGTCACTGGATCAGAATACGCTCGAAGAGATTTTTCGGACGCATGGTGAGGAGCCCGCGGCCGCAAGAATCGCGTCGGAAATTGTCCGCAGGCGACAGGCCGGAAAGCCGGTCTCGACTGCGGAGGAACTGGAATCCTGCGTCTGCGATGCGGTTGGAGCCGCTCGCAATGCCGGAGGTCGCAACGTGGCAACTCGCGTGTTTCAGGCGCTGCGGATTGCTGTGAATCAGGAACTTCAGCATGTGGAGCGGATGCTCACTGAAACTCTTCCGGCCATTCTGAAACCGGAAGGAATTGCAGTGATTCTGACGTTTCAGTCGCTGGAAGATCGCCTCATCAAAAATGCGTTCAAAGGACACCAGGGATGGCAGGTTCTGACAAAAACGCCCGTCACAGCGTCGCCGGCGGAAATCCGACTCAATCCTCGCAGTCGGTCAGCCAAGCTGAGGGCAGCAAAGTGGATGGGACACGAGTGAAATCACTCTCCGCCCCGAAAACAGCAGCACCGACGATCAGCCACGAAGCAAAGCTCGGGATGATGGTCATTACCATCCTGATGGTTGCTTTCGGTTTTCTGGTTTATCACAAGATGGATCTTCATGAACGGCAGCTGACTCAGGCTTCGATTTCGTCCACGGCAGAGAACGGGGCGGTCCAGGAAGAAGCCCGGCATTTTAAAAATTCCGGGCTTCCGAAACCGGCAAATGAGACAGAACTGTCCACCGCCAGCGACCCGCTCCTCAGCAGGACGGATTTGAGTGATGGATCTCCGTTCGAGATCTCCGGAATGAACCTCGCAGAGGCTCCCGCGACGACAAAGTCCGCAACCGAACAATATGTTACCTCGGGGGCTGGTGCGGACGACGCCGAGCCCGATTCGCATGGCATCGAGGACTCGAGCCTGCCAATCTTTGCGTTCAGCGAGCCGCTGGAATCGCCGCTCGATACCCAGGGCGCGGGAAATTCAGGTGAATCTGAGAAGGCAGCGGAATCACCACGCGAGGACGCCGAAAACCGCATCTCTCCGATCGATTCCGTTCCGGTATTCGCTTCGACTGATCCGGAAACGCCGTCATTGTCAGATTCCGCAAATCCAGCCGCTACGACCGCCGAACCGACGATGCTGGCGATGGGCGAGCCTCCACAGGAAACAGGATTCGCCGGCGGATTCATTGCAGATGACAACGGTATCTCAGCTCGCAACAGCATCGTGAGCGATGTCGTCGAGTCGTTTCCTTCTCTGGATTCCGCGAACACCGAACCGCCGAAAGAAATCCTGATTGCGGCTCAGGAAGGTACTCAATTCGACTCTGGATTCGACGCGGTGACTCAGCCGTCGAGTCGTTCTGCTCATCGCAACTCGATTAAGACCGCGGCTGGTTCCGGATCGGACGGCAAGTTCAGTCTGGCGGCATTCAATTATCAGAATAACTCCGCCAAACCGGCACCAGATGACGGGTCGACATTTGATTCGACGGTCGTTCAGGATGGAGACAACTACTCAAAGATCTCGAAGCGCATCTACGGTTCCGGGCGCTATTTTTCTGCCTTGGCGGTCTTCAATCAGCATCGCATTCCGGAGCCGAAGAAGATGCGGCCTGGAATGGTCGTGCTCACGCCGCCGGTGCCGGTGCTGGAAGAAAGCTATCCACAGCTGTTTCTGGATTCAAAGGCGAAGACCGTCGAGCCTGCAGTCTTCCTGATCCTGGACGACGGCTCGCCGGCGTATCGCGTCGGTGAGAAGGAAACGTTGTCAGAGATCTCCGAGCGGTTTCTGGGCCGGTCGGCTCGATGGATCGAGATTTATCGGCTCAATCAGTCCACTGTGAAAGATCCGAACAAACTGAAAGCCGGACTGATTCTGGCACTTCCTGCCGATGCGACTGAAGTCAATGTGACGCCCTAGAGTCCGACAAACCGATGATCCACAAGTGACGATTTCGTCGAGCCCCGCCGAAGACCCCTTTCCGCGGGGCTTTCTGCTGCGCGGACCACATCGTCACTGCCTCGGAGTTGAGTGCCCCGTGTACTTCCGTTTCGCTGCTGCATTGCTGCTGGTCGTTCTCGTTTCGATGGCCGGCGTCCGGCTGGAGAAGCAGTCGCTGGAATTGCGCCGTGCGGTGACTGTGCAGTATTATCAGACCGATCTGCTGCTGGAGATGCTGGTCCGGCTCCGGCTGGAGACTCAGCGACTGACCGCTCCGTCACAGCTTGCCGCCGTCAATGAGAACTCGGAGATGCAGCCACGGTCTGCCGCCGGGAAGAGTCGAAGGGAGCCAAGCGGCACAGCGAATGGGCCGGACAAGGGCAACCAGCCATTGAAGATCGGGCTTCCGCTGTTGCGATTCCGTCATCCTTTCAACCCGGAAGGGATTGATTGATGTCTGCGGAGTTGAGCCTCGATGAATCGACCGTCCGACTGCCCTCTGAGGCCATCGAACACGTGTTGCGCGTCGATTCGACGGTCAATCGGCCGAACATCGTGTTCTGGCGATTCCGTCTGATCGCTGTCTGCCTCCTCGTGGGTTGGGTGGTGATCATCGTTCGCTTGATTCACGTTCAGGGGGCGCAGCGGCAGCTGATGAACGATCGAGTTGCGCGGCAGAGCATATTCAGCGAAGTCATTCCCGCACGACCCGGCGAAATTCTGGACCGCAACGGCCAGGTGCTGGCAATGACCATCACCTGTGACAGTCTGTATGCTGTTCCGGATGAGATTGAACAGCCGTGGGACTTCGCATGGAAGGTCAGTCCGGTTCTGAATCTGAACGCGGACGAGCTGTACCATCGGCTGGTCACGCACGCCGACAAGCGTTTCGTTTGGATCAAACGTCGCATTGAGGACGAGCAGGTTGAACAGCTGCGCTCCCTCAGTCTTCCAAAGCCATCGTGGGGTCTGCGGCGGGAATATCAGCGGCAGTATCCACAGGGAGGTTATGCGGCTCATGTGCTGGGGATCCGTAACATCGACAACGCGGGACAGGGAGGACTTGAGCAGAGCCTGCACGATGTCATTCGGGGTAAGGACGGTGACCGCGTAATGACTCGTGATGCCCGCGGGATTGTGGTCGAAGTTGCTGTTGAGCGGTCTCAGTCGCCGGTTCACGGTCAGACGGTTGTCTCGACAATCGACCTGCTGACTCAGATCGAGACGGAGCGACAGCTCGACACACTGATGGAACAGTGGACACCGGTCGGTGCCTGTGCGATTGTGATGGCCCCGCAGTCCGGGGAGATTCTCGCAATGGTCTCGCGACCGGGTTTCGATCCGAATTCACTCGTCTCAGTCCCCGAAACCGCCTGGAAGAACCTCGCGGTGTCTGCCGTCTTCGAACCAGGTTCCACGTTCAAGCCTTTTGTTGTCGGCTGGGCGCTGCAGACACACGTGCTGCAGCGGGATGAGATGATTGACTGCAGCTGCGGAGCCTACCGCATGGGCCCGCGGATTCTTCACGATCATCATTCCTACGGATCGCTCAGCGTTGAGGACGTACTCGTCAAATCAAGCAACATCGGCATGGCAAAGATCGGAGAACGAATCGGGCTGGAGTCGTTGTACGAGGCGACTCGTGCGTTCGGTTTTGGCCGCCGCACCGGCATCGAACTGCCCGGCGAAGTGTCCGGACTGCTGCGCCCGATATCGCACTGGAATGTGTATTCGCTCGGCTCGATTCCGATGGGGCAGGAACTGGCGGTGACTCCGCTGCAGTTGATTACAGCGCATGCAGCTCTGGCGAATGGCGGACGTCTTGTGAGACCTCATCTGCTGCGACGATCGTCGAACGACCTCGAAGCGGACGCTTCGTATACGACGACAGTTTCTCCAGCCGCAGATGTGGGAGTCACGCTCCTCGACCGAGACATCGCGGAATGGATGATTCAGCATCCGATGGTTCAGGTGGTGGAACGCGGAACCGGCAAGTCGGCGCGCACGCCGGGACTTTCCATGTTCGGCAAGACCGGAACCGCTCAGAAACTCGATCCGGAAACCGGAACCTATTCGGACAAGGCCTGGGTGCTTTCGTTCGTTTGCGGAGCACCCGCCGAGAATCCGGAAGTGCTGGTGCTGCTGATGGTCGACGAACCCAGGTCGGCAGGCATTCACTACGGCGGCACGGTCGCGGCACCAACAGCGGCCAGGATCCTTGAGTTCGCATCGTCCCGTATCAAAGCCCTGGGACTGCACGACCCGCAGACGGCTGCCATTGGAATGGATCACCATTTCGAGACACGAAAAGAGTAGTGTTCGACACGCGCTCACGTGAAGCGCTACACACGGAAGCGGAATGTTTCACAGAAATACCGCCAGGCCCAGTAGGCCGCGGTGCGATTGGAGATCAGGAATCTGGCATTGCCCCGCATTCCAGGGCGCATCAGAACTGCGTCCGGCTGGCTGACGGCAGCGTCGAAATGCAGTTCGGCAATGGCTCGATAGGCTGTGCTCGCGAGCTGCTCCTGGCCCTGCTGATCGGCCTTAGTGGCCAGCGGTCCGTTAAACCTCGTGGTCAGGGCTTCGGGAGCCATCACTTCGCCTTTGACCGACACTTGTGTGACTCGTGTGGTCCATGTGATGTCGGCCAGATGGTCCAGTTTAATCTCGACATCCATCGATCCCTGCAGGTCGTCGCGGTCTCCCTGATCGATGTAGAGCACCGCTTGCAGTTTGTCCGACGGCGCAATGCTGGCAAGTTCCTGACCGGGTTCCAAACTGCATCCGGCATTTTTTGGATCGAGTGGTGTCCCGTGCCAGCGATCCAGTTTCATGGCATCGACTTCATTGCGCGGCGGTTCAGGGACCTTGCGTGCCGCGATCAGTCGGCCGTCCACCGGAGCTCGCACGACGCGCTGTGCCTGCAGCTTGACGAACTCACGGATCTGTTCCTGAATCTCCAGGGCCTCCGCCAGTGCGGCGCTGGCACCCGCATTGTCGGAAATACGGACATACTGCGGTATCTCGCTGGAGCGGAAATACAGATCGGCAACACGACTGCGGACTTCATCCCGGCGACGAAGATCCTCGGGCTGCTCCAGAATCGCGATCACGTCGTTTTTCCGGACGATATCACCATTCTGTATCGTTCGGGAATATTCATCCGGTGTCGGCATGCCGGTCAACAAGTTGAGACTCTTCGGGTCGATCAGGAGCTTCGAAGGATCTGACGGAGCCGGTTTTTCAACGATGGTGTCACGACCCCTTGCCTCCAGATCGGACATTTCCTGATGAAACGCCCGGTATTCATCCGGCAGCATGACGCGGCCTCCGACAGGAGCCGGCACCATGACAACACCCTGTGGTTCCAGGATGCACGGAGCTTCGTGGTACCACGGAATCGGCACGCTGAGAGCCAGCCAGACGAGGCTGCCGGCGAGGACTCCGGAAATGGCCATCTTCGTCTTGCTCATGGGTTCCATCCTGGGAGTGGCAATGATCTGATAAATGCTGCGGAACGTGCTGAACAGGATTCCGGACATCGAAAAGACCATCAGGGTGATGCCAAGGCTCTGCAGATCATACGGCTTCAGCACGGTGTACAAAAACATACTGATCGAAACCAGCACGACCCAGCGATAACACCATGCGGCAATCGCATAGGTTACGAACCACGCCCGACCGGTTTCGGGCATGAACGGATCCGGTTTCGACTCGATGCCGAGACAGTACCACGAGAACGCTTCTTTCAGGAGCTTCTCGGACTTCTGGCGGAGATTCGGGATCTCCAGATAGTCACTCATCATGTAATAGCCGTCGAACCGCATCAGCGGATTGGCGTTGAAGATCACCGTTGTGATCGTCGTCACGAAGAATGTGTTCAGTGCCAGGTGATGCAGGAGGCCGGGCTTTGTCAGCCACCAGATGTAGATCGCTGCAGCCGACAGAATGACCTCGATATACATCCCGGCGGCCCCGATGATGATGCGATGCCATTTGTTCTTCATCATCCAGGAATCGGTCACGTCGCAGTACAGGCACGGGCTGAAAACCAGCATCATCACGCCCATCTCATGACATTCGCCGCCGTAGTGCACACAGCTCACTCCGTGGCCGAATTCGTGAATGATCTTTGCGGCACCCAGCGTGACCCAGAGGTACATCAGATTTGGCCAGCCAAAGAAACTCTGAAACTCCGGCAACCCGCCCCGGAACTGTTCCAGATTCGCTCCCAGCACCAGCCACGAGGAAACCACGAAGATCATGCAGACTGTGGCCACGATCGGATGAAAGATCCACGCCACAAACGGATGCAGCCAGTGCAGAGTCCGCTCCGGATCCCAGCCGGGCAGTCGCAGCGAAAGGAGACTCATTAGTGTCTGCTTAAATTTTTGCCGACGAGTCTTCTGCCGTTCCCGCACCACGGCAGCACCCTGCCCCGGGCGATCGCTGACAACCAGACCCTTCTTATGCAGGTCTGTGATGAGTTGTTGAATGTCATTCAGCGTGATCTGCAGCGTCGGGAATTCCGACTTCAGATCATCGCGGACATTTTCGAGGCTGCGGCTGCCATTCAGCAGTTCCAGAATCCGGTACTGTTCGATCTGCAGCCGATGATATTTCAGTGCGACCGGGTCTTTAATGACCTGATATCCGACACCCTTGTAGTCAATCTTGGCGACAACAAGGTCAGCGCGTTTCTGGAGTGGGATCGGTCGCTGATTCGAGGCGACCATGCTGCCGGAACTCATGGATCAGCCTCTCACTCGGCTCGTTTTCTGGCAAGAACAACGGCTTTCACCGGCAGTCCTTCCTGAAGCATATAGCGACCGTATTCGTCCTGATGGTTAGGAACGAGCACACTCAGAAGGACAAAGGATGCACCCGTATCTGATTCAATGGTGGGTTCGATGAACTTGATCTCACCGATGAAGACTTTTCCGTCCGGTTCATCCGCCCAGGCGTCGACGGCCGGTTCCGGTTCTGAGTTCGGACCCTTCCGGTTAAAGAAATCCCCTGCATCCCGTTTTGGCTCCGTGCCGGTGCCGAAGGGTGTGCCCTCTGCGTTCCGTGCTTTGCGAGCAGTATCAATCCGGATTTCGACAGCATCTCCAACGAACAGGGAATCCCGATGTTCGAAGTTTACCTTCAGGGCTGCTCGAAGTTCGGACATATCAGTGATCGTCAAAACCGGATCACCTGGCCGGACACTCTGCCCTGGGTATTTATGAACCTGCGTCACCAGTCCGTCGAACGGCGCCAGGACCTCGTACTGAGCCAGTGTTGCCTTCTTGATCTCTAATGTCAGCCCGTACAGGAGTTTATCATCATTGGACTTACTGAGCTGCGCGTGGGCTTTTTCAACCTCAAGTTCCTGCTGATGAATTTCATTCTGATTGAATGCGCCTTCCGCCCGAATATTCGCATCGGTCATCGTCTTCAGGCGAAACTCGGCACTGTCCTTGGACTTTTGAGCAAATTCGATTTCTGTCATCTGCTCCGCCTGCGCTTTCGCATGCGCGACTTCACCAAGAATCACGCTGTCGTTGACTTTGATGAGCAGGTCATCTTTCCTGACCAGCGTCCCTTCCTGGGTCGGATTGACAATAATCAGCTTTCCGGCGACTTCCGTGGAGATTGGTACTTTCCGAAGCAACTGCAACTGGGCATCTTCCGCGGGAATTCGCACAACTTCCTGTGCGGAGACCGAATGCCGCAGCATCAAAACGCCGCAGAACGCCGAAATGCTGAGGGCCAGTGAGAGAAGCCGCACCATGATTCACTCCGAACTTCAGAAACAACCGGGCCGGTCCGCACACGCCGAAGGCAGAACAACGGGACGCTGGCCCTGCCGATATCTAACGAATGCGACCGATTCTCTCAATCCCTCGTCCACAAGTGATTGTTCAGATGCGGGACAACGTCGATTTACGGTCCTTTCTTCAGCGCCGCAACGTTGCTCTGCATCGCCTGCACGATCGCCCCGGAATCGGAGCCCAGTGCCATCAGCCGAAAGCCCAGCGAGCGGTGCTGTTCCACCAGTTCCGGACGCGACAGGATGCCGGCCGTCTTGCCGTGCTGATTGCAGGCCGAAACAACACCGGACAGATGCTGCAGAAATCCGGGCTGCGTGAAGTCTCCCGGATGGCCGAGATTGACGGAAAGATCCATTGGTCCCACAAACAGCACATCCACGCCGGGCACCGCCGCGATCTCGTCGGCCTGCGCCGCGGCTTCCGGAGTTTCAATCTGCACGATGACCAGTGAGCGTTCATTGGACTCGCTCAGGTACGTCTTCCAGTCACGGCCATAATTCGTCGCTCGGATCACCTGAGCGACACCTCGCACGCCCGTCGGTGGATACTTCATGATGCGGACGGCCCGACTTGCCTCTGCTGCATTTGCAACATAGGGAAACATGACACCCGCCGCACCGCTGTCCATCACGAACTTGACGCCGTCGGCATCAATTGACGCCAAACGGACAATCGCTGCGGCCGACGATCCGCGAGCCGCGAGCAGTTGAGCCCTCAAGTCGGCCTGCGATCCTGACCCGTGTTCCATGTCGATCAGCAGCCAGTCGAAACCCGCATCTGCCGCAATCTCCACCGCCGTTGCGGAACCCAGATTCAGAAATGTACCGGCGAGCACTTCTGAGCGAAGACGATTCTTGTCGATCCATTGCATAGAGAGATTTCTTTGCGGTTGACGCTGAACAAGCCCCAATCTCACGGCGACGCGGAACATACCGATGCCCTCGAAGTATCTCAATCCGACTCGAATCGATTTTGCTTCGCGGGCTCGGTCGCTACGATCTTTCGCGAATCCTGAATTGTCCGCCCCAACGCTCCGCGAAACGGATTGTGCTGATGTCACGACTCTGCCTGTCGCTCCTGATGTTCGCCGGTATGAATGTCAGTCTGCCCGCAGCCGAACCTGAATTCCGTCTGCTCTGGCCGGACGGTGCTCCGGGTGCCATGGGGGAAAAAGACGCCGACAAGCCAGGCGTCTGGGTTTACCCGGCGACTGAGAATCCCAATGGCACGGCCATCGTGATCTGTCCCGGGGGCGGCTACGCAGTCCATGCCACGGACCACGAAGGCGTTCAGCCGGCAAGATACTTTAACAGCATCGGAGTCACTGCGTTCGTGCTGCGTTACCGATTATCGCCGTATCGGCATCCGGTTCCGCTGCAGGATGCTCAGCGCGCCCTGCGCTTCGTGCGGGCCAGCGCAGGCGAGTTCGGCATCGATCCACATCGAGTCGGCATCATGGGCTTTTCTGCCGGTGGACACCTGACGTCAACATCTGTCACTCACTTCGATGCCGGAGACTCAGCCGCTGCAGACAAGATTGACCAGCAGTCGTCGCGTCCGGATTTCGGCATCCTCGGATATCCGGTGGTCAGCCTTGTCGCCGAGTGGGCTCATAAGGGTTCGGGGAGAAATCTGCTCGGCGAGAATGCCACCGACGACCAACTTCAGAGCCTTTCCAATGACACGCAGGTCACAGCAGAAACGCCGCCCGTGTTTCTGTTTCACACAGCAGAAGACGCAGGCGTTCCCGCACAAAACAGCATCGCACTCTTTATGGCCTGCCGAAAACTCGGAGTACCCGCTGAACTGCACATTTACCAGCAGGGTCCACACGGCGTGGGACTCGCCAATGAGCACCCTGCTCTGTCGCAGTGGATCGGCCAGGCCGGAACCTGGCTGCGACAGAACGGCCTGCTGACCAGCGGCAAGCGTCAGGCCGTGTCCGGTGAAATCAAACTCAACGGCCAACCGCTGCGATGGGGTTCAATCGCGTTCAAGCCGGAGGACACAAACGCGCCCGTCGGCTGGGCGATGATCAACAACGGCAAGTTCAGCATCCCGGCCTCGTCAGGTCCTGTACCAGGCGTTTGTCACGTTGCCGTCACGAATATGGGAGCCGTCGCACCGGGCCCGACAATTGATGACGCGAAAGCGATTGATAACGGTGCGATTGTGTTTGACGTTGCTGAGGGTGAAAACGTCGTCAGCCTGGAACTTAACGATTAGGATTAATTGGACAGCGCCACTTTTTCCGAAACAGTAACCCGAAGCGTAAGCGAGGGAAAGAGTTAGGTACGATCCCTCGCTCACGCTTCGGGTTGCAAAAACGCTCGGTTTCCGCCAAAACTGGCGCTGTCCAATTAATCAGTCCCGGGATCTCGGATTGTGTGCCACTGGCTCTGCCAGCGCGGTTTTTTGCAGCATTCTTGCCAAAGTACTGGCAACACCAGTGGCACACCGGATGTAGTCCGTGGCAACACAATTGCGGTGAACCCTGGATTGAAGCCGCCTGCTTTTTCATCGACATCAAAAAGCACTCCGCCCCATGAAAATCGTGCGTGTTGAAACACTGGTTTGCCATGCCCGCATGCGGAACTGGGTATTCGTCAAAGTCCTGACGGACCAGGACGGGCTGTTCGGCTGGGGTGAAGCGACGCTGGAGTGGCATACGCGAGGCGTGGTCGCGGCGATTGAGGACCTGTCACAACTCGTCATCGGAGAGGATCCGACGCGGATCGAACACCTGTGGCAAATGATGTATCGCCAGCACTTCTGGCATGGTCACGGCATCGTCCGTTCCACAGCGATCGCTGGCATCGACCTGGCTCTGTGGGACATCCTTGGCAAGATCACCGGGCTGCCGTGCTCGAAGCTGTGGGGCGGCCCGGTGCGAGACTATGTCCGTACTTACTGCCATCTCGGCGGCGGCAAGATGGAAGACTTCTACGAAACCGCCGCCGATGACGCGAAACGATTTGCCGACCTCGCGCGACAAGCTGTGGCCGACGGATTCACGGCCTTCAAATCCATGGCCGTTCCTCCCACCATGCCTCTCGATGGTCTCAAGCCGATTCGCACGGCGGAAGCTGCGGTCGCAGCGATGCGTGAAGCCGTGGGCGACGGAATCGATATCATGGTGGACTGCCACGCGCGGCCGTCGCCGGCGATGGGACTGCAGTTTGCGAAGGCCTTGGAACCCTACGGACTCTATTTCTTCGAAGAACCCTGCTGGCCCGAAAGCGTCGATGGCCTGGCCGCGATTGCCGCGGCTGTATCGACACCAATTGCAACAGGCGAACGAGTCACGCATCTTGCCGGTTTTCGCGATTTGTTCGCGGCCCGCGCGTGTGCGGTGTGCCAGGTTGATATCACGCATTGCGGCGGCTTCACCGAAGCTCGCCGAATCGCAGCCCTCGCGGAGGCCTATCGCATCGCGTTGGCGCCTCACAATCCACAAGGCCCGGTGAGCACCGCCGCGTCGCTGGAGTTTGGATTCTCTCAGCCGAGTTACATCATCTGCGAAACGGTTCACAACGACGTTCCGTGGCGACAAAATGTTGTCCAGGAAGGTTTCACCGTCGAAGCCAGCGGTCGCATCGTGCGTCCCAATACGCGGCCCGGTCTGGGGATCACTATCAACGAAGAGGAAGTCCGCAGGCACCCGTTCGAGCAGGAATTGCCCCAGCGAGTGTTTCATCCGGACGGAAGTGTCGGGGACTGGTAGCACGATTCCTCAATGACGAATTCGCAATGACCAACGAAACACGGTGCGTGAAAGCCTGGTTGTCGACGATTGGTCATTGGTCAAGGCTGATTCATCCATTGGTCATTTCTCAATAAACACTGGTCATTTTTCCATGCCGCAGATCCTCCACGGTGTCCTGCCAATCGTGCAGACGCCATTTACCGATGACGACCGGATCGACTCACAAGTCCTGCGTCGCGAGATTGACTGGGCCTACAGCGTGGGTGCGGATGGGCTCGGGACCGGAATGGTTTCGGAGATTCTGCGACTCACATTCGACGAACGGCGGGAGCTCACCGAGCAGATGGTGGAGTTCAGTGCGGGCCGCGGCGCTGTCTTCGCGGCCGTCGGAGCGGAAAGTGGCAAGCAGGCGCTCAATTTCGCACTGCACGCCGAGAAGGTCGGATGCAATGCTGTGATGGCCGCACCTCCGCTGACGACGGCGCTTTCAGTCGCCGGGCATTTGGACTACTACCGCGAACTGGCGGACGGGATCTCTTTGCCAGTGATCGTGCAGGACGCGTCCGGGTATGTCGGCCGAGCGATACCACTTGAGGTCTATTTGCAGCTTTTGGATCGCTACGGCAACGCGAAGATCGTATTCAAGCCCGAAGCATCACCCATTGGTCCAAACCTGTCGGCCCTGCGCGATGCAACAGGAGGGCAAGCGAAGATCTACGAAGGCTCGGGCGGGATCCTGTTGATCGACAGCCACCGCCGAGGCATCGCAGGTACCATGCCCGGCATGGACCTGCTCGACGGCATCGTGGCCCTGTGGCACGCACTCGAACGCGGTGACGATGCAGCTGCCTACGCGATCTACTTTCCGATCTGCGCGATCGTCGCACTCCAGCTGCAGGCCGGACTTGATGGCTTCCTGGCGATTGAGAAATACCTCCTGGTGAAGCGAGGTCTCTTCGAATCCGACCGCCGCCGGACTCCCAATGGCTGGACGCTGGATGCAGAAACGGCAAAGGAAGTGGATCGACTGTTCGCGCTGCTGCAGTCGAAGGTAACCGAACTTCGAATTGACCGAAAAGGCAGTTCGCACTAAAAGGACAGCGGACCAGGCGGATGCAGGGATTTCCGAATGGCCCCGTCGCTCGCGGTTTTGCGAGTCTGTGTTAGTGAGTTTCGTGATCTTCGATGGAGCGAAGTGATGCGTTGTACTGCGATCGTCCTGCTGTCACTCGTCCTGCTGACCGGCTGTGGCTCAAATTCTCAGGACGGTGAAACAAAATCCGGGGGCATCCCGCTCTCGATCACCGGCTCGAACCAGAGTACTCAGTCGCCGGAGAATTCGAAGCTGCCGACTGTTGAGCAGTACGCCCAGGCGGTCAAACAGCTCCTCCAGAAAGCCAATGCCGCCGTCGTTGCCGGGCACAATCCCGTCGCGATTGAATCGCTCAGCCAGGCGATCGGCGTTACTCCCGACGATGCATCGTTGTTTCGGATGCGAGCGGACGTGTACTCATTGCAGGGCGAATACGCCAACGCTCGGGCGGACTTCAGCACGGCCGTGCGTCTTGCCCCGGACGACGCGGATCTCTACAACTTTCGGGGTTACTTTCTCTTGTCGCAGAACCTGACAGCCGAAGCCAAAGCTGACTTCGACAAAGCAGTGCAGCTCAACCCGAAACACTCAGCCGCGCTCAATAATCGAGGTCTCCTGTCGTTGGCGACGCCGGATTTCAAGGCCGCTGAAGCCGACTTCACTCGCGCGATCGAAGCTGACCGAAAGTCTTCGGACGCCTGGAACAACCGCGGCTTTGCCCGTATGAAAATGGATCAGCTGGACAGCGCCCTGACCGACATCCAGCAGGCCATCCGGCTGAAAGACAATTATGTCAATGCATGGAACAATTGCGGTCTGATTCAGATGCAGCAGCAGAAATTCGAGGATGCACGGACCTCGTTCAGCCGCGCCGTGGAACTCGACCCGATGGACGCACGCTGGCTGAGTCATCGCCGCGCTGCACTCATCAAGCTGAATCAGTTTGCCGATGCCCAGAAGGATGCGCAGAAGATTGAATGGCTGGCGGGATTGACCGAACTGACCCAACGTGCGGGGCGTGATGTCAGAAACCCCAACTCCTGGATTACCAGAGCTCGTCACCTGATGCGTGGCAGCCAATACGGCGCGGCCGTTCAGGACTTCACCCGGGCTCTTGTTGTCAGCCCTGGAAATCCTGAAGCGCTGGCGGGTCGCGCCGTGGCGTGGGTCGAAACGGGGGACTTTCAGAAAGCCATGCTCGACTGCGACGAATCGCTGGTCTCGAAGCCATCTCAGGTGGCGTATTCCCTCCGGGGTGATCTGTGGCTGCGTCTGGACAACCTCGATCAGGCGATCGCCGATTTCGAAGCCTCCGGACGCTTCGACGAACAGGTGGCCGCGGCGTATGAGAAACGATCCGCGAAACATCGTGAAGCCGGTGCCTCCCCGGAAGCCGAATCCGACACCGCCCGGGCACGGGAAATCCGCGAAGCGATGACTGAAAAACCGGCATCTGCCAAATCGCCGACGAGCACGGCTGAGGGCTTTGATCCGAATTCGGAGAAGTCGCGGGAGTGAGACTGAGACGAGACGCCTCAGGTACCTTTTCATTTTCCAACGGGCAGCGCGCTCAGGCCGACGCCGCTGTAGTGGAAGCCTCGAGCGGCCATTTTGCTGCGGTCGTAGAGATTGCGGCCGTCAAAGATCACAGGTGACTTCATCTTCAGTTTAATATAGTCAAAGTCCGGATTCCGGAACTCATTCCATTCCGTCACGATCGCAATTGCGTCGGCTCCCTCACAAGCATCGTAGTGGTGAATGCAGTAGGTCACGGAGTCGCCGATTTCCTTGCGAACATTCTCCTGAGCGACGGGGTCATGGACCCGCACCACGGCACCGGCTTCCAGCAGACTTTGAACCAGGACCAGTGCCGGTGCTTCGCGGATGTCATCGGTGCGAGGCTTAAAGGACAGACCCCAGACGGCGATCGTGCGCCCCTTCAGATCGCCTCCAAAGTAGGCCTTCAGTTTTCGGAACAGGACGTGTTTTTGCTCATTGTTGGTCTCATCGACAGTTCGCAGAATGCGTGGCTCGATGCCGTGTTCCGATGCCAGCGACGCGAGTGCCCGAACATCTTTCGGGAAGCACGATCCTCCATAACCAACTCCGGGGAACAGAAATGAGAACCCGATACGAGCGTCGTGGCCGATGCCCTTTCGGACTTCGTTGATGTCGGCGCCCACTTTTTCACAGATGTTGGCCATCTCATTGATGAAACTGATCTTAGTGGCCAGCATGCAATTGGCCGCGTACTTAATCATCTCGGCACTTTCGATGCCGACCACGATAAACGGCTTTTCCGTACGAAGAAACGGTCTATAAAGTTCCTGCAGCACATCGCTGGCTTCCTCGTCATCAACTCCAACAACAACGCGGTCGGGCTTCGTGAAGTCATCAATCGCCGCGCCTTCCTTCAGGAACTCGGGATTTGAGGCGATCAAGAATTTGGTGTCGGTCTTTGATCTGATCCACTCGGCCACTTTGCGGTTTGTGCCGACGGGAACAGTGCTCTTGCAGATGACGACGGTGTTCGGTTTCAGATGCTCAGCCATGCATTCCGCAGCGGCTTGAACGTAACGCAGATCGGCGGCACCGGATTCGTCCTGAGGAGTTCCGACGCAGATAAAGACGCACTGCGCACCTTTGATTGCATCCGCGTAGCTGGTCGTAAATTTCAGCCGCCCGGACAAGGCATTGCGTTTGACGAGTTCTTCCAGACCGGGTTCATAGATGGGAACACCGCCCTTGTTGAGCAGGTCCACCTTGCGGACGTCAATGTCCAGACACGTCACGTCATTGCCGCTCTCGGCAAAGCAGGTGCCCGTGACGAGTCCAACGTAGCCGGTTCCGATCATCGTGATTTTCATGGGATCTTCTGATGGCGATGGAATTGAAGTCGGTCAGTTTCACAGTGACCGGACTGTTCGAGGTTACGATGATCGACGGTGGCGTGCCAAACTAATCTGCGCGTACCCGCGCAGCCGATCGATGTTCTCTTTCGAGAGACTCCAGCAGCAGTTCCACACGATCGACATTGCCCTGAATGCCCCTGATGTTCGGACGCGGTTCGGAGGACGTTCGTTTCGTCCGGTTGACGACTCGCTCCGCGATGTAGACGGGACGACTGCGGACCTGATCGTAGATCCGGATGACATACTCACCAAGGATCGAAATCCCGAGCGCGTTCAATGCTCCGAAGAAGGATGCGGTGATGATGGTCGAGGCCCAGCCCTGCACGGCCAGTCCGGTCAGCGCTTTGTGCCACAGTACGAAGCCGATCGAGCCGGCACAGACCGCAGCAGAGATTGCCGCAATCACATAGAAAAACTTCAACGGGAACGAGGAGAACGAAAACACCGCGGTTTTTGCCAGTCGAAACAGGCCTCGCAGAGAAACTCGCGGTGCGTTGTCGTGCCGAGCCGCGCGTTCGACGGGAATGCCGGTCTGACGAAACCCGGCCCAGCTTCTCAGGCCGGGAAAGAATCGATCGCATTCCGGCAGCTGCAGCAATGCGTCGACGACCTTGCGGTCCATGAGTCCGAAGTTGCCGGCGTCCGACGGGATCGGACTGTCGGCGATCGAATTCAGAACTCTGTAAAAACTGTAGAAGAGGAAT
>Ga0163144_10006787_pt1 | contig 25176 bp, 22 predicted proteins | sample OliLak19BULKMAT1_FD_123175 | JGI IMG/M metagenome (GOLD analysis project Ga0163144, IMG submission 123175) | Freshwater microbial mat bacterial communities from Lake Vanda, McMurdo Dry Valleys, Antarctica - Oligotrophic Lake LV.19.BULKMAT1 | ecosystem: Environmental > Aquatic > Freshwater >... | reverse complement strand
TTGAGTCGCGATCCGGCGTTGCTGGCTCAGTCACCTATCGGAGATAGGCTTCGTCGCCAGCGCCTTGGCTGGCGACCCAATCCCGGCGCAGCTCTGCGCGTTTATTTCTGACCGAGTCCCTTAGCCTCTCGCCAGCGCGGCAAACATCCGCCGCGTGGTTTCAGTGCCCTTGCGCATGACGTCCAGATTGAAGCTCTCATTCGGCGCATGGAGATTATCCTCGGGAAGGAACAAACCGAACATCACTGAATCGAGTCCGGTCACGCGCTTGATATCTGCGATGATCGGGACACTTCCGCCCTCGCGGAGATACACCGGAGGGCGTCCCCAGACTTCGGCGACCGCCTTATCCGCCGCGTGAAAGGCGCGGGCAAGTACCGGCGATTGATTCGGTGGCGTATTCGAACGATCCGGCGGCACCACGACGTACGGGTCGCCCTTGTGCTGATCGACAAACTCCAACGTCACGCCTTTCGGTGCACGCGCTTTGATTGCGTCAATCACCAGTCGCTTGATCGTGTCGGGCACCTGATTCGGCACCAGTCGACAACTGATCTTCGCGAACGCCTTGCTCGGAATCACGGTCTTGGTCCCCTCCCCTTGGTAGCCGCCGCCGATTCCATTGATTTCAAGCGTGGGTTGAAACCGTGACGACTCAAACGGCGTAAATCCCGGCGTCGTATAAAACGTGTCGATCCCTAGAAACTGCGCATAGGCTTTCTCGTCCGCGCCCAGTTTTTTCAACTCCTCCCGCTCCCACGGGTGGACATCGAGCACCGCGTCATAAAAGCCCGGCACGTTCACCAGACCCTCTGGCGTGTGGAGCGTGGCAAGAATTTCGGCGAGCGCTTGAATCGGGTTTCTTAATACGCCGCCATGCAGGCCGGAATGAAGATCGCCCTTCGGCCCGGTCACGTGGACGTCAAACAACGTGAGACCGCGCAGACCGCAGGTAATCACCACCTGGTTTTCATTCGGGAGCGCCGTGTCGGAAAGATAGACAAAGTCCGCACCACGCAGCGTTTCAGCATAACGTTCCAGAAACTTGGGGAAACTCGGACTCCCCATCTCTTCCTCTCCCTCGATGAGAAAGGTGATGCGGAGCGGCAGTTGGGGATCTTCCTCCAGCAACTGGGCAATGGCCGCGATATTCGTGAGCAACGGCCCTTTGTTATCAGCCGCGCCCCGGCCATAAATCCGATTGCCGATAATCGTCGGTTCAAACGCGGGCGTCTTCCATAGATTCAGTGGGTCCGCCGGCTGGACGTCATAGTGTCCATAGATCACGACATGTGGCCAGCTGGCCTCGCCTTCCCGCCGCGCCAGTATGATCGGGTGCAACCCGGTCGAAACGACCTCGACCGTAAAATTCATAGAACGGAGCAGCGTGGCGACAAACTCCTGCGCGCCCCTCATTCCCTCGCGACACGAGGAATCGGCCGAGACGCTGGGATGGCGGATGAACTCCTTCAGCTTTTCAACAGGGTCAAACATCAGCCCAGCGTGGCGTATCACGGTGACGGGCGCCAATCGGAAAAGCATCCTCTCGACGCATCGTGGGCTTTTGTTGGACAGAGGTTCCACCGGCTATGCCCAAAATCAGCCTCCACTGAAGTCCGATGCCTCAACCCTTATCGTCCCGTCCTTCGCCCGCGAAAGTTGATGTCCCCTTCGAGAGATTTTCCGCGATCACCGCGGCCTCGGATTAGTTCGAATACCGGCCGCGGTTCTGTTCGTAGATCGGCATCACTTGTGGCATCAGCGCCTTTAAATCGGCGATGCGTTTCTCGTCTGCCGGATGGGTGGACAGCAACGCGGACAACGCGCCCCCTGCCGCCGCTCCGCCGGCCTGTTTCTGTGCGACCATCTTCTGCCAGAAGGTGATCGCCGCCCGCGGATCGTAACCAGCCCGCGCCGCGTAGATCGCGCCCATGCGGTCCGATTCACTCTCGTTATTCCGAGAGTGGGGCAGCACACGGCCGACGGTCGCGAGGCCGCCATATGCCAGTTCAAACATCTGTCGCATCTGCGGGTCCTGCGTTTTCGTGTCCACCACGGCCGATCCCACCGCCCCTACCCCCGCAATCACCATCGCCTCCGACATGCGCTCGGCCCCATGGCGAGCGATCACATGGCCAATTTCGTGACCGATCACCGCGGCGAGTTCGGCATCACTTTCGGCGAGGCGCAGCAATCCTGTGTAAACCCCGACTTTGCCTCCGGGCAGCGCAAAGGCATTCGCGTCCTTAGACTCAAAAACCACAAATTCCCACTTCGCGTCCGGCAACTCATTGCCCACGGCCTGCGCGATTCGCTGCCCCACGCGATTCACCCGCGCGATCGCGCCCGCATCCGTCGACACCTTCTCCTTTTCGCGAATCGCCTGAAACGACTGCGCTCCGAGCGAAACCTCCTCCCCTTCCGATAACAAAACCATCGACCTCCGGCCCGTGACCGGATTGGTATAGCAACCGGCCAACATGAGGACCGCCGCGAGCAGGGATAGGGAGATGCGTTTCATTTGGAAGGGACGTTATGACTCAGAGAAAGAATCCTAACGGACGCCTCTTAATGTTTAAAGTGCCGACTTGCGGTAAAGACCATCGCCATGCCGCGGGCGTCGGCCGCCGCAATCACCTCGGCATCACGAATTGCTCCACCGGGTTGAATCGCCGCCGTTGCACCGGCATCCGCTGCGGCGATCAGGCCGTCGGGGAAGGGAAAAAGCGCTTCGCTTGCCACCACGGAGCCGCGCAGGTCAAGGCCCGCTTCCCCGGCTTTCCAAACGGCGATGCGCGAACTATCGACGCGGGCCATCTGGCCTGCTCCCACGCCAAGCGTCTGCTCTCCGCGACAGTAAACAATCGAGTTGGACTTAACGTGTTTGCCGACTTTCCAGCCAAACATCATCGCGGCCCACTCATCCGCCGTCGGCTCCCGTTTCGTGACGACCTTGAACTCGCGCACATTGCCGAGGGTGCGATCGCGATCCTGTACCAGCACGCCGCCGACGACTGAGCGAATTTCCTGCAAGGCATCCGCGCCGATCCCCCCCTTCCCGATCATGAGGCGAAGGTTCTTCTTCTTCGCGAGGATTTCCATGGCTTCATCGCTGAAACGGGGCGCGATGATCACCTCCGTAAAGATCTCCGCGATCGCTTTCGCGAGGATTCCGTCGAGCGTCTGATTGACGACGATGATGCCGCCAAAGGGAGCTTGCCGATCGGTGGCGTACGCTTTCTCCCACGCCTCGATCAACGAATCCGCACTGCCCACGCCGCACGGATTGGTGTGTTTGAGAATCGCAACGGTCGGCCGTTCGAATTCGCCGATCAGGTAGGTCGCCGCCGTGATATCCAGAATGTTATTATACGAGAGCTCCTTGCCTTGGAGCTGCGAGAAGTGCTCGTGAAACGTGCCGTAGAGCGCGGCCTTCTGATGCGGATTCTCGCCATAACGTAGGGACTGAGCCTTCTTCCAAGTGCGGGTTAAGGTGGCTGGAAATCCACTCATCGCCTCCAAATCGGGCTCCGCCGCCTGTAGTTCCAGATACCGTGCAATCGCGGCATCGTAGCTGGCGGTGCGTTGAAAAACCTTCAGCGCGAGTTTGCGACGAAGCTCGGCGATTTTCGCGGGTTCCACCGTCTCGGCGGTCAGCGCTTCGAGCACCGCTCCATAATCGGCGGGATCACATACGACGCTCACGCTTTCGTGGTTCTTTGCTGCGCTGCGTAGCATCGACGGGCCGCCAATGTCGATATTTTCAATGGCCTCTTCAAAGTGAACGTTCGGCTTGGCGACCGTTTCCTCAAATGGGTACAGGTTGACGACGACGAGATCGATCAGGGCGATGTTGTTTTGCTGAGCCTGCGCCAGGTGATCCGGCTTGTCCCGTCGACACAGGAGGCCGCCGTGAATCTTCGGGTGGAGCGTCTTGACGCGCCCTTCCATGATTTCGGGGAACCCGGTGTGCTGGCTCACCTCGGTGACCGGCAGTCCTTTCTCGGCGAGGAGCTTCGCGGTTCCCCCGGTGGAAAGCAGGGTGTAGCCGTGCTGCTGCACGAGTGCCGTGGCGAATTCAGCCAGGCCGGTTTTGTCGGAGACAGAGAGGAGCGCGAGTTTGGCCATGCATTGCGATCAAAGGCGAAACTCGGAAGGCGAAAAGCGGAAACGCATGTTTCCCGCTTTCAGATTTCCGATTTCTGGATTGGGTGTCGCCTGTGCCCTGCTCCCGCGAACTGCCTGGTCTCAAGGCTTCACTCGACAAACTCTGCTACCACCATGGCGGCGCCAGTCTTCCTGCGGACAAGCCGCATGCCTTCGTTTATTTCGTTTCCATCCGCAACGGCTCCGACCGCTCCATCACCCTGCTGGGTCGGAAATGGGTCGTCCAACACGCCGACGGCACCCGGCTGGTGATCGAAGGCGATCGGATCGTGGGCGAAACGCCACAGTTGGCTCCGGGAGAACAGTTTTCCTACAACAGCTATCATGTGACTGGCGCCGATGCGTCCGCCCACGGCAGTTTTCACGGGGTCGACGAACTGGGAAATAAAGTGCATGTCATCCTGCCTCCGTTTGAGATGAACATCCCCCGCCCTGAAACGGCGTGAACGCGTGGTCGATTCCGCGTCTGAAGGCGCCCGGATTCGAATCAGCGCCGCACCAAACGGGTGTGATTTCGCGAGCGCCGGTTGACGCCTCGAATCAGCGCCCTCCTCAGTCCGGGGTGGTTGATTCCAAACTTCTTTCTCGTTCTCCTTCCTTCCTCCGTTCTTTCTGACCCGTTCATGAAGCTTATCGATCTGAACCGCGACGGCGGCATTGGTGCCAATTCGTTGTTCATCCAGTTGGGCGACCTCAACATTCTCGTTGATTGCGGCTTGCACCCCAAACGGGTGGGCCGCGCCGCCACACCGGATCTGACTCCTCTTCGCGGCGTCACCCTCGACCTGATCATCATCACGCACTGTCACCTCGATCACATCGGCAGTCTGCCCGTGGTGATGAGGGAGCATCCGAATACGCCCGTGATCATGACGCTCTCGAGCCGGATGTTGATCGAGCGCATGCTGCACAACTCTGCCAACGTGATGCTGAAGCAGCGCGAGGACGCGAATATTCCGGACTATCCCTTGTTTACGCATGACGAGGTCGATCGGATCGGGAAGCGGCTCACGGGGCTGCCGTTTGGAATGGCGAAGCATTTCCGCGGCGCGAAGGACGACGTTGAAATTACTTTTCACCAAGCGGGCCACGTGGCCGGCGCCGCCGGAGTGGAGATTCATTACAAACACCGGAAGATCTTCTTCACTGGGGACGTGCTTTTCGACGCGCAGCGAACCCTCGAGGGCGCCAAGTTTCCCTCGGGACATTTTGACACGCTGATTACCGAGACCACCCGGGGCACGACCGAGCGACCGATGGGCAAGGAACGCCGCAATGAAGTCGCGCGCCTCATTCAGGCGATCAACGACACCATTCAACGTGGCGGCTCGATGCTGATTCCGGTGTTCGCCCTCGGGCGCATGCAGGAACTCTTCGCGATTTTGCACGATGCCCGCAAGTTCGGCCGCTTGGTCGACTGCCCGATATTTGCCGGCGGGCTGGGGATGGATCTGGCCGACTATTTCGATGAGATCTCACGGAAAACCAAGCACGTCAATTTCAACCGACAGATCCTCAAGGATCTGAAAGTGCAGCCCACGGCCCGGAAAATTAATCCCGGCGAAGATCCGAAACAGAACGCCCTTTACGTTGTAAGCTCAGGCATGATGGTGGAGAAAACGCCGAGTTACGCCCTTGCCTCGGGACTGGTGGGGCACGCGCGCAACATGATCGCTTTCATTGGGTATTGTGATCCGGACACTCCCGGAGGTCAGTTGCTGGCCGCACACCCCGGGGATGACTTCCTCTTCTCCGCGGTGAATGTGAATCAGAAAATCAAGGCCCACGTCGAACGCTTCGAACTCAGCGGCCATGCCGACCGTGAAGAGCTGGTGGAGTTCGCCGTTCAAACCAACGCGCGCAGCGTCGTGCTCACTCACGGCGACCCCGCAGCTCGGGCCTGGTTCATGGCACAGCTTTCGGAGAAAATGCCGAATGCGAGCGTGCTCGATCCCGTACCGCTGCAGACCTATCAGGTTTAGTCCGGGGCCTTCCGAAGTCTCCGCGTCCCGGCGTGGCCGCCAGGCCGGGCTTGGGATCGAAGGAGGCAGGTGCCGCGAACCGGCTGGCGCGGCGCAAAGGAGCCGCGCCATGCGCCACCCGGTTGGTACCCGCCTCAAGCGGTGGCGAATCCTGTCTTTCGGCTCATCAGCTCGCGCAGCTCGCGGCACATCGCCGGGTTTCCCGCCACGTAGATGATGCGGCCCATCTTGAGGTTGAATTGGCGCATGGGAAGTTGTTCGCCATTCAGAAATTGAATCTGACCGCCGGCGGCACGCACCAGCGGAATTGCTGCGGCCAGGTCCCAGATTTTAACGTTGAAGTCGACACATCCATCCAGGATGCCCGCCGCGACGTAAGCGAGGTGGAGTGTTGCGCTCCCAAGGCCACGGATCTTGAACCGGGATAGCACTCCCGTGGCCATCGGCAGGAGCGTTTTATCAAACGGGCTGTGGAAGCCGACGAGGGTCTCTCGTGACGTGACCGCCGTGCTCACGCGTGTTTCCTTCACGCCGTCAAACATTCCGAAACCAGGTCCGCCATGCATGAGCGTGCGCCGGCTCAAGTCATAGACCACCCCGTAAACCGGCTCACCGTGTTCGCAGATCGCGAGCGAGATCGCGCAATGGGGAATGCCGAGGGCGAAGTTATTCGTGCCATCGATCGGATCCAGCACCCACGAAAAGCGCGCCGTAACCGGGATCGGATCATCCGTCTCGGCCAGTTCTTCGCTGAAGAATTGGTCGGTCGGAAACTGAGCCTCAAGGTCGCGGAAAATGTTCTCGGAAATGGCCACATCGACCGCGGTCACCCGGGTGCCGTCGTATTTCCATTTGCTTTCGGCGCGTCCAAACTCGCGGTGCATGAGCTCGGTTTGCGCCAGGACTATCTGCTTGGCTGACTTGATGCGGGCGAAAAGTTCAGGAGAAGACATGCACCCCGAGTAACTCACAGCGCGGTCGCCGATGTAAATCAAATCGCTCTCACCGTTGGCGGTGAGTGCCGATTGGCTTGTTGCCAAGCTACTCACGCAGAAGCGCCTCGCCCGCCGACCCGCATCGTGTCACGTAATAAGTGACACTACACCATCTACGCGAAATCGTAGAGCTGCGGGTCGCGACGCGGGGCGGCTCGGCGAACCCGGAACCGATGCCTTGGCTCCTTCGGATCCTTCTTCTCGAACTCACTCGCATCTTCCCCCGTCCCTCCGCCATCCCCTTCGAAATCATCGGAGCCGCCCAGCTGATCTTCGAGCGATTCCGGATCCGCGCCTTCCTCGAGTTTGCGCACCACCTCTTCCATTTGCGTGTCCATTTTCTCACCCGTGAGGTCGGCCATTTTCCGCATCATGCGTGCCATGGCCTTCGGATCGTTCTCATCCACTCCCGCAAACTCCTTCTCCATACTGTCCAGTGCCGCTTCCATCCGCGGGTCCTCTGTTTCCGCAGCCGGCTTTGGCTCAGTCGATTCATCGCTTCCTCCTCCGCTCGTAATCGCAAACGCGGAGACCAGTTTTTTCATGCGATAACTCTGGTTCGCCGGGCACGCGGGAAGCGTTTGGCCCTGCGCCATCGTCTTCGCGTAGAACTGATAAATCGTATGATTATCCGGACAGTAATACTCGTAGATGGGCATAAGTGGGGATTTAGGAAATCGGGCGGCGTTTGGCAAGCTGGTGCCCGTGCTGCACCACGGCGCCTCCCCGCGTCTTGTTCAACTGATCCAACACGCCCGCAAGCCGCCGGCGCTTCTCGTCTCCCTCGGCAAACATTTCCAGCTGCCCGGCATGATCCTCGACGCCGGAAAACCGCACACTCACGAGCCGAAGCGGCCGCCGCTTCGTCCATGCCGCGCGCAACAAAGGGATAACGAGCGGATAAAAGTGGGCTTCGAGGTCACTGGCATTTTCCAGGCTCCGGGCATGCGCCTGCTGCGTGAAGTCGGAATAACGCACTTTTACTGTCATGGTTCGCACCCGTTTCCGATCTTCCCGTACTTTCGTCAGGAGCTCATCCACCATCCGTTTCAGCACGCGCTCAATCTCCCCACTTTCACTAATGTCCCGGCCGAACGTTTCCTGCTGGGAATAACTCTTGGCGTCTTCGTGCTCGGTCTCAACCGGCCGATCATCCTCCCCGCGGGCAATCGCCACCATCGATCGCCAATCCTGACCAAAGATCGCCTCCAGCTCACTCTCGGTTCGCGTTAAGATGTCACCGACCCGATCAAGCCGATGCTTTTCGATGAGCGTTTGCTCAGTCTTGGTTCCGACGCCGGGCAACTTACCGATCGGCAACGGTGCGAGGAATGCGGCTTCCGTTCCGGCCGGGACCGTGACGAATCCGCGCGGCTTGCGCAGCTTCGAAGCGATTTGCGCCACGAGCTTGTTCGCCGCCAGGCCGAAAGAAACGGGGATCCGCAACTCATCCCAGATTCGCGACTGCAAGCCGCGCACGTGCGCCTCGATCTCCGCCGTTGTGCGCCAACCACAAGGCTCGAGATCGAGATAGCCTTCGTCGATCGAGTTGCGTTGCACCAACGGAGTCAGCGCTTCGCAAAGATCGAACATCTGGTGCGAAACCTTCCCGTAGAGGCCCGAGGTGTGCGGCAGCAGGATGAGGTCCGGACAGACCTTCAGAGCCCGCTGGGTCGGCATCGGCGTATACACGCCGCAGGCCCGGGCTTCATAGCTGGCTGAAGAAATGATCCCGCGCTCACGCCCGCCCACGGCGCATTTCGTCCCCCGGAGATCCGGCCGCAACGCCAGCTCGCACGACACGAAAAACGCGTCGGCGTCGAGATGGACGATGCTGGGAAGCGAGCGGATCACAGTTCAGTTCAATCGAGGTGATTCCGATCAGCGGGTCAACGTGCGTGCACCGGGAAATTTTCTCCGAATCCACTTTGACGTTTCATAATCTGCTCTTCTCGATTCGTCCGCTTCGCCCCGGCAACAATCCCTTCTTCAAAACGTTCAAAACTAAAGATGCCCTTAGAGAAGAAAAACGGGAAGTTTTAGCTGGCCACCGCTCGATCCGCGCATTGGGTGAGGGAGGCGTTTCCCCCGCCCTACGTATCGACACTTTGTTTTCATGATTCTGGTCGCGATTTTTTCCGTAATTATCCTCGTCCTTTGCTGGCTCTGTTACAGCGGCGACTGCAATAACTAAGGCGCTCACTCGGCGCTTGCGGCCGGAGAACGGGTTCCCTATCTCACGGGCATGGGACGTCAATGGCTCCACGCGAAACGCGCAATCGTCAACCTGAGAAAAGGTCAGGTTGTCCAAAAGCTCGTGAAGGAAATAACCGTCGCCGCCAAACTGGGCGGCGGGGATCTCGAGGCGAACGCCCGGCTCTTTGCCGCGGTGGAAAAGGCGAAGAAGGCGAGTGTCACGCGCGACGTGATCCTACGTGCCATTTCCAAGGGTTCGGGCTCCGGTGGCGACAGTTCCGCGCTCGAGTCCGTCGTGTACGAAGGCTACGCGCCCCACAAAGTCGCGGTCATCGTCGAGGTCATGACCGACAATCACAACCGAAGCTCGAGCGATATTCGCGTCCTCTTCAAGAAGGGGCATCTCGGCGGCGCGGGCAGCAACAAGTTCTTATTCGAGCACGTCGGAATCGTCGAAGCCCACCACCCCGATCCGAATTCGGACCTCGAAGCCGCCGCGATCGAAGCGGGCGCGAACGAATTCGAGCCGGTAACTCATGCGGAGAATGACGACATCCCCGAGGCGCATGCGGGCGCGCGCTTTCTCACGGAACGTACCGCCGTTCACGCCGTGGCCACCTGGCTGAAGCAAAACGGCTGGAGCGTCACCACGGCCGAACTTGGCCACGTTGCGAAAACGTATCCGGAACTGGATGACACGCATCGGGCTGAAGTGGGTGAGTTCCTGCAGGCGCTCGAAGAGAACGATGACGTGCAGCGGGTCTGGGCCGCCCTGAAGTAAACCGGGTTTACCGTGCCGTCGGTCTTCCGCGCCGGAACGATTCTCCGGGCCGGAAGAAGGGTCGCGACGCGTTCGCCAAAGGCAATTTGCGCCCGGCCCCGGTCTTCGCCTTTGGGCCAGAAAAATCTTCCATCCTCTCCTGCCAACCGTCACAACCCTGCGCGATGCCGACGTCACAGACCATCGGATCCGGGGACATACAGGTTGCGATTTCGCGGCTCGTCGACGGCATTGCCGGCCGACTGCGCCCCGACCAACCTGTCATTCTGCTGGGGATCGCCAACGGTGGCATTGAACTCGCGGGCCGTATCTCGCGAGCGCTTGCCGGGCGTGCCGCCGCGAGCGCGATCCAGCTTGGCACCCTGGATATTTCCTTTCATCGCGATGACATCGGACTTCATCCGATTCCGAAAGAATACGTCGCCACCCACATCCCCGTGGATGTGGACGGAGCGTATGTGATCCTCATTGATGATGTGCTTTTTTCCGGCCGCACCCTCAAGGCTGCACTCGACGAGTTGTTCGATCATGGTCGCCCAAGTAAAGTCGAACTTGCGGTCCTGGTTGACCGGAAGGGACGCCGCCTGCCGTTCGCGGCCGATTTCATCGGACTCGCCCTCGATACGAGGCCCGATGAGAAAGTCGTCGTGACGCTCGATCCGGCCAACCCCAAGCGAGACTCGATCCGCGTTCAGCCGGCCGGCACCACCTCGCAACCCCCGGCACTCTGACCTCTTTTCATGTCCTGGAATCGCCGCCATCTGCTCACCCTCGAGGAGCTCTCGCTCGCCGAGATCGAGCAAATTCATACGACCGCCGCAGCGTTCAAACGCACGCTCCAACGCAGCGTGAAGAAAGTGCCGGCGCTCCGAGGCAAGACGATCGTCAACCTCTTCCTTGAGCCGAGCACGCGCACCCGGATGGCATTCGACATGGCGGCCAAACGCCTAAGCGCGGATGTCATCTCCGTTGACGCCGCCAGCTCAAGCACGACCAAGGGAGAAACGCTGCGTGACACCGCGGAGAACATCCAGGCGCTGCAGGCCGATATGATTGTGATCCGGCACGCGGCCGCTGGCTCGCCCTTGTATCTCTCACGCATCCTCGACATCCCCGTGATCAACGCCGGTGACGGCGCGCACGAACACCCGACGCAGGGACTGCTCGATACCTTCACCATGAAGGAGCACCTCGGTTCGCTCCGAGGCCGCAAGGTGGTGATTCTAGGCGACATTCTCTTCAGTCGCGTGGCCCGCTCGAACATCCATGCGCTTACCAAAATGGGTGCGGACGTCACGCTGGTCGGGCCCTCCACGTTGGTGCCGCAGTCGTTCACCGAAATGGGCGTAAGCGTCTCCCATGACCTCAAGTCCGCGCTGGCGGATGCCGAGGTCGTGATGTTATTGCGGATCCAGCATGAACGTCAGGCCGCCGGGCTGTTCCCCTCGCTCGGTGAGTACACGAGCATGTTTGGTCTGAACAAGACGCGCGCCTCCTGGCTGAATCCCAAGGCGATCATCATGCACCCGGGTCCCATCAACCGCGGCGTGGAAATCGACAGTGAGCTCGCCGATGGACCGCGCAGCGTGATTCTGCAGCAGGTGACCAATGGCATCGCCGTCCGCATGGCCGTCCTCTATCTTTGTGCCGGGGGTCAGCCCGAACTCGTGACGCCCGCCGACTAATCCGCGCCCATGCCCACTCTCTGGATACGCAACGCCCGTGTGATCGATCCCGCCGCCAAACGCGACGCGGTGAGCGATCTCTTCGTGGTTGACGGGCTCATCGTCGACTCCCTTCCCCTCGCCGCTCGCAAGCGGGCCAGGAAGATCGACGCGACCGGCCAGGTCGCCTGTCCCGGCTTGGTGGATATCCACGTCCATTTCCGGGAGCCCGGTCAAACGCACAAGGAGACGATGGCCACCGGCTCGCAGGCCGCCGCCGCGGGCGGATTCACCACCGTCGTGTGCATGCCCAATACGTCGCCGGTCGCGGATAATACCGGGACGATCCAGCTGATGAAGGATGTCATCGCCCGTGACTCGGTTATCCGCATCTATCCCACCGGGTGCATCACCGTCGGAATGAAAGGGCAAACGCTCGCTCCCATCGGTTCGCTCAAGCGGGCGGGCGTTGTTGCGATCACCGATGACGGCGATTGCGTGCAGTCGAACGATTTGATGCGGCGTGCGGTGGAATACGCCAGGATGTTTGATCTGCCGGTCATGGATCACTGCCAGGATCACTCGATGACCCAAGGAGCCGTCATGAACGAAGGCGTGATGTCGACCCGCCTCGGCCTCCGCGGCTGGCCCAATGCCGCCGAGGACTTGATCGTCGCCCGCAATGTAATTTTATCTGAATACACCGGTGCGCACATCCATCTGCAGCATATTTCCTCCCGGTTTTCAGTCGATATCATCCGCCGGGCCAAAACCCGCGGCGCCCGCATCTCCGCGGAAGCAACGCCTCATCATATCGCGCTGACGGACGAGTCGCTCGCGACGTACGACACTCATTTCAAAATGAACCCTCCGTTGCGTACGGAAGAAGACCGGCAGGCTTTGATCGAGGGATTGCGCGACGGCACGCTCGATATCATCGCCACCGATCACGCTCCGCATACCGATTACGAGAAAGACAAGGAGTTTGATTTTGCGCCCAACGGTATCCTCGGTTTGGAGACAGCCCTGCCGGTCACGCTCGAGGTGCTCGTTCGGCAGAACAAATTCAAACTACCCTTCGTCGTGGATCTCATGACCCGACGGCCGGCCAAGCTGATGAATCTCCCGGCTGGAACGTTGGCCAACGGGGCGGCGGCCGACATCTGCTTGTTCGCGCCCGACGAGAAATGGGTTTACGATGCGAAGATGGGGTTCAGCAAATCGAGCAATTCGCCCTGGTCCGGGCAGACGCTGACCGGGCGCGTCAAAACCACCATTGTCGGTGGTCGGGTGGTGTTCTCCAACGGAAGGCTCCCGCAAGCGCGGTAAGCGTGCCTGGCCGGGTCGATTCGATTCGCCGATCTGCTACAACGATCGGTGTTCGCGGAAGAATCGGCTGGAGTGAACCGATTCCCAGCGTTGCACCGTGCGTAACTTTGCATCGACTGATCGGATGCCCGTTCCCGGAGCCTACATTGCTGGTGGCATCGAACTCATCCTCGTGATCACGGGGGCGATGCTCCTGTGGCGCTTCGTCATGAGTCCGGGCGCGCGAGCGGAACGGCGACCCTCCCCGCTTCAAGCGTGGGACATCCCAATGGCGCAATTCCTCCTGTTTCTCTCGCTCGTCATTTTGGGCAGCATGACGGCGGCGATCGGCGGAGATGCGCTCGCCCGCCGCCTCAACATCAGAGGCGACGGCGTCACGATCCTGGTCGGGGCCGCCGCCCAACTTGGGATGCTTGGGGGAATGGCGTTCTACTCGCTGCGAACACGGCAATCGCTCCTGGACCAGCCCGGCTCCGGAAACACCAACATCTTTGTCTCCGGCCTGGTGGTCTTTCTCATGTCACTCCCGGTGTTGATCGCCACCGCGAAAGCGTGGGAGATTGTACTGAACCTCTCGGGCCTGCCGGTTGAGCGGCAGGACCTCATTGGCATCTTTGCGGATGCCGACTCGCCTTGGATGCTTATTGCCATGGTAACGCTGGCTGTGGTCGTCGCGCCTGTCACGGAAGAGTTGGTGTTTCGAGCCGGACTTTTTCGCTATCTGCGTACCCGTATTCCGCGCGTGATCGCGCTGTTGGCGCCGGCTCTTTTCTTTGCCGCATTGCACGTCAATTGGGACACCCTGCGCGGCCTCTCGAGCCTGGCTCCGTTGGTGATGTTGGCGGTGCTTTTTTCCCTCGCCTACGAACGAACCGGAAAGATCGGCACCGCCATGGTTGCGCATGCCCTCTTCAATCTGAACACGGTCGCTTTGATTCTGAGCGGCGTGACGGTTTGAGCGCTTGCCTCCGACGACGTAATGCAACCGTTCACCCAGATCACATCCGAATCGGTGGGCGCCCTGGGTGAAGAACAGTTGATCCGCGAAATCCGGCGCTGGCTTGGATCCGCCTCTCCCCGGGCCCCCTTTGGCATCGGTGACGACTGCGCCGTCCTGCCGGGCTCGCGGGGGCCGCAGTTGATCACGGTCGACCCGGTGATATATGGGCGGCACTTTGATGCCACCGTTCCCGCTCGTGCGGTCGGGGCGAAGCTTTTGAAGCGGAACTTGAGCGACCTCGCGGCCATGGGTGGTCAACCCACGGCGGGGGTACTCGCGCTGACGCTCGACCAGACGGTGTGCACGCGGTGGCTGGAAGGCTTTTATCGAGGACTCGCCGCCTGCGCGCGGCAGTACCATGTGCCCATCGTCGGAGGGGACATCGCTCAGGCGCCCGGCGTTCTCGCCGCGAGCCTCACTTTACTGGGCCGCGCGACCGCGAAACGTTTCCTTACCCGCATCGGTGCCCGCATCGGCGATCACATTTTTGTCACCGGCGAGTTGGGCGGCAGCCTCGGTTCCGGTCACCATCATCGTTTCGTTCCCCGGCTGGTTGAAGGAGCGTGGCTCACCCGACAAGCCGACGTGCGCGCGATGATGGATGTCAGCGATGGCCTGGCGAAGGACGTCCATGCGTTGACGCCCAAACAAGCGTGGCCCGCGTTGCTGCCAGACGCGATTCCGAGGCGGGCCCGCGTCGGTCTTCGGGGGGCCCTGACGGACGGTGAGGATTATGAACTGGTCTTTGCCGTGGCTGCCCACGTCCGGTCGGAGCTGTTTCTGCGTAAGTGGCGGCGGACTTTTCCACGGACCCGACTGTCTCTCATTGGCTCCTTTCTCCGCACTGGCCAATCCGGCGGCGGGACGATCGATTTGTCACATTATCATGGATACGAACACTTGCGTTGAACCTGACCGCCGTGCAATCGGTCGCGCCGGCTCGGTCGCGCCACCTTCCGCCGCATGAGTGTAATCGAACGCCTGAGAGCGGGAATGGCAACCTCCTCGGCGGAGGCGACGCGTGCGGTCGCCGCGGACTTGGCTCGGGTGCTTCCACCGGATTCAACGATCGCGCTCCACGGTGATCTGGGAGTTGGGAAGACGACCTTCGTCCAGGGCCTGGCGCATGGACTTGGTATTCAGGAACCGGTGACAAGCCCGACGTTCAACATCTTCACCTTGCACCGGGGGCCGACCAACTTGCTCCATCTCGATGCCTACCGATTGGAAAACAGCCAGCAGGTGGATGATCTGCTCCTCAGCGATTTTCTAATGACGCCGTGGTGTCTTGCGGTGGAATGGCCGGACAAAATCCCGGACTGGCTCCCAACCAACACCCTTCACCTTACACTCGGAATTGATTCGAGCGAAAGGCACACCTTGCGGCTCACGTGAGAGCCGACGGCGGACAGCAAAACGCGCAGGCCACCGCCATCGGTGATCCTGCGCGCTCGTAAGCTTTGCTCAAGGAGCGGTCGCGTCGGGCTTCTTCTCTTCCACGGCTTCCGTTGTGTCCGGAGCATTGGTAGCTGCTTCGGATGCGGGAGCGGTTTCGGCGACCGGAGCGATTTCGTGTGGCACTGGCGCCGCGGCCTCGGTTACGTCTGGCGACGCATTGGCGGCTTCGGCGCTTGTTTCACTCGGAGTGTCAACGGGAGCATCAACTGAGGACGGGGTCTCGGTTGCGGGCTTTGAGACCATTTCAGCGGGGGCGGATGATGACTCTGGGTCGCGAGCCACCGGACCATCCGCGGACGGGGGCACTTCCGGGAAGTTCTCCGGGTCGTGTTCCTCATTTTCAATTTCTTTCTTGCGAGCTTCCACCACCGGCGGCGGTGCAAACAGTCGCCCGTCGATAAACTCGGTGACGTAACCTTCACGCACCAGCCACAACAAGTCGCCTTGGATGCGCGAAATCTTCGCCCGTTCTTCCAGGCTGAGGCCGGACTCGGTTTTCACAGCCTCGGCCGCAGGTGCAGTTTCCGTGGCGGCTGCACTGGCAGCGGGTGCCGCGACCGGAGCCGTGATGGGCGAAATGCCGAGAAATTTGGCGGAGAGCTCGCTGGCTCGCACCATCGGGGTCTTCTCAATGAAGCTGATCAGCGCGCCAATGCTATCGGCAAAAGTCTGCCCGGCCACTCTGAACTTGCGCTTCACGGCGCAGACATACGACACGCCCTTGGATCCCTTCTTGAAAATTGTGAAGTGCTCCCGGCGCAAACGACCGCGCAGGGCATTGGCGGTATCGAGCGGGAATCGGCGTTGACGGTCGAGTGCGCCTTCAATCGCCCGCCGGATTTCGCCCGGAGGAAGAGAATCGACAATCTTGCCGGGGAACCGGGCCGTCTCGAACGTCCGCACGACTTTGTCACGGGAATGAGTCAGCAGGTATAACCGAGCATCCTCCAAGGAGTCGAAGTTCGGCGTCGTTGAAACCACGGGAGCGGACTCGGCGGCCGGGGTCGCTTCATTCTCCGCGACAGACGTAGCGGAAGGAGCCTCTGGAGTTGCCGAGTCGGACACGACGGCCTCGTCTGCCGCGGGAGCCTCGGGAGCTGCGGAAATGGCGGGCTTTGGTCCGTTCAGCTTCCACGTGTAGCGAGTGATCTTCTTCATCTTCGCCAACCACTGGTTGATGACTTCCGGATCACGTACGGTTTCGATGCGACTGCGAAATGCCTCGAGCGACATCCGGGAGGCGATCACAGCCGCGTAATGCTGCTGCAGAATCTGATTATAGCGGTGATAATTTGGCGGGCCGAGTAATTCACCGGTGAGGCTGCAGCGATTGATGACCTGGAAATTCCCCTTCGGTGGATCGACTTCGACTTCGGCCGTTTCGAAGAACTTATCCAAGTGGCGGCTCAGCACATGAGAAACCGCCGTTTCGTCGGACTCGAATGGAACCCCATCCGGCGCCGAGACGTAAAACACGGGACGGACCGGCTTCGCTGCTGGCGCGCCCGCTTCTGCCGCGGTCTGGTTTGAACCGTGACCACTCCGGGCGTCGAATCCGCTGGCTGGCTTGTGGGTCAGGACGACAACAAAGCGATCGTTCTTGGCCACGACGGTGCGCGCGATTTCAAAGAGTTCAACTGTCCGGCACGACTTGCGGATGGTCTGCACCAGGGTGTTGAAGCTCGTGTCCTCGGGATAAAAGGTGACGCTGTAATAAGGACTATCGTACGGTCCGCGTTCCTGCGGTGCACCGCGGCCGGCATAACCGCCTTGAGGCTGCCCATATCGTTGGCCTCCTGCTCCTGGACCGCCACCACCCGCGTAACCGCCTTCGCGGCGCGGTCCGCCACGAAAATCACCGCCACCGCCTGGGCCACCCGGGCGAGGCCGACCTTGAAAGTCGCGGCGCTCTCCGCCGGGACCGGCTCCACTGGCGGGAGCAGCACCACCTGCGGGAGCGGCAGGTCCGCCCTCACCGGGACCGGCAGGCCGCCGTAACGGACGTCGGTCACGCCGGTCCGGCGCACCACCTCCGCCTTCACGCCGGGGCCGTTCGCCTCCTTCGTAGTCCCGACGGTCGCCCGTGGCAGGCTTTTCCTGAGTCCATTGAGTGCCGAAACTGAAGCCCTGCAGCTGGCTCAGATCGAGTTTGTTGAAATCCGCGGGCGGATTCTCCTTGGGAGCATTGTCGTCCATGTAGTCTGGAAGCGGGTGCAAAGACCCGCGTGATTACTGAGTGGGTGTGTGGCGCGGTTCTGTTCGAGAGGGAGTGTCCATGCGGCGCGGGGGCAGTGGCAAGCAGTTTCCCGGAATGTGCGCGTCTCCAAGGCAAAGAAGTGCGGATTCCACCTCATAAAAGGCGTCACAGTTGGGAGAAAAATCAAGGCAGAACGTAGATTTCCGCGAGCGCTTCACCGGTCGTTTCGCCCAATCCGGACACCTGTACGGTGTAGCTGCCTGGCTCCAACGTGACCGCTACCGCGGAATCAGCGCTCCCCATTTGCAAGGAAAAGGCAGCCACGGTCTTCGCCGCTCCGATCAAATCGTAAGTCACTCCAGCGTTTGACCACCCGGTATTGGTTGATAGGCGTTCCTGATTACGATAGATTGCCATGCTTGGATGCGTCAGCGCCCCTGCCACTCCGAATTGAGTCAGGCCTGGCCCCACCGCACGAATGAGCAAACGGGAGGGCGCGCTGCCTTGAAGTACGAAGCCAGCGATCAGACTTTTTTCGCCCACCCCTACCTGGCTGCGAATCGACAAATTCAACAGGCGGGCGTTCGGGTCACTCCCTCGAGCATCGTAGGCCTCGACCAAAACAACGCCTCCTCCGCCATTCGCACTCGTGACGTGAGCGGTATATAGTCCGGAAAAGAGGCTTGGTACCATTGCGGCATCCTTGCTTCCGGAGGGCAGCGGAAAGGCCTGAAGACCCGCAGCAGTATCGGCAATTCCGAAGCCCGGTTGCATGTCTCCCCAGTTATCGTTAGATTGAACGGGGCGGTTCTCCGAGAAGAGGTCCAATCTCGGGTCAGGCATGAAGTCAGTGATTCCAAATTGTGCCAGGGTCGGGCCGACTGCCCGCAGCAGAAAGGGGTGGCCGCTACCGCCTTTCACGAAAAAACCCGCGAACAAGATTTGCGAGGGCTCGACGGCGGCACGCGCGGATAGATTTATCAGTCTTGCTCCGTTCGCCGGGGGCATCTGCGCGACATGTCCGGAGTTGCGCTGAAACTTTGGCCAGCTCGATACCGTCGACAGCGGGGAACCATTACCGGCAAGTTTATAGAGACTGCCGTCAACGGAGCCAATATAGATCGAGCCATCGTTGGCGATGGCCGGAGAAGAAAATATAAAGTCGCCGGTTTGATAAAGCCAGCGAATGCTACCGTCTTCTGGATTGAGCGCCCTGACCCGACCATCATCGGCTCCGAAAATGATGACGCCATCGCCACGAACGGCTGCAGTCGATGCTGACGAAACCCGAATGGGTGTTCTCCACTTTACGCGCTGCTCATCCATTCCGGTGGGATTCAAGGCATAAAAGTTGGTGTCGCCGGACGCGAAATAAATCGTCCCGTCCGCCCCGATTACGGGAGAGGCATCAATCAATCCATTGGTGAAATAGCGCCATTTTAGCGTCCCTTCCTGCGTCACTGCATAGAGAGTCTGATCGACTGATCCGATGTAGATCGTGCCATCCCATGCGATCGCGGGAGATCCGAGGAGGGCGGCGGACGTTGAAAACCGCCACTTTTCCTGGCCATCAGCTCCGACCGCATAAAGATTTCCATCGCTTGAGCCGACATAGATCGTCCCATCGCGCCCGACCGCCGGAGAGGAGAAAATGGTGTCGCCGGTTTGAAACGACCAGCGCTCCTGCCCTGCCGTAGTGAGTGCAACGAGACGCCCGCTTCCGGTACCGAAGTAGAGCAGCCCTTCCGCCGTAAGCGCCGGTGAACTGCTGATAAAGGAGCCAGCATTAAACTCCCATCTGGCTGCGCCTGATCCAGGCGCCAACGCGTAAAAGAGGCCATTTACGCTTCCCACGTAGATCGTACCATCCGGGCCTAGCGTCGGCGATGAGTCGATGGGCGCAGTTACATTTGTAACCCAGCGGGCAGCCCCGGCGGTTGTAAGCGCCGCGATCCCGCCCCCGCCTGCCCGCTCAAATCCCACGTAAACGGTCGTGCCATCGGCGCTCAAGGCCGGCGACGAGTAGGTAATCCAGCCGCCGCTGATCCTCGCCGCCCAACGCTCTGCGTTCTCCTGTCCCGAGGCTCCGGACGCGAACGCAAGAACTACCAGGATTGCAAGTAGCGGGACAAAATCTCGCGAGGGTAACGATCGCACGGGACAGCGAGACAGGCTGATCGGGATACGGGAGCCAACTATTTTCAGATAGATAAAAATTACTCGGTGGGACTCAAAGCGAGGCGAAACACGCTCCCCGTGCCATCACTCCGCAGTAATTCCAAACGTCCACCCGCTTGTTGCGCGAGCTGATAGCTCAGGGCGAGCCCAAGGCCACTGCCACCCGGTTTAGAGCTCACGCAGGGTTGAAAAAGCCGGGAGTGAACCGTTTCCGACAATCCTGCGCCCGTGTCTTCGACGGAAAACTCGGCCCCGCCGTCGCTGCTGCTGCCCACGGTCAATCGCACTCGCCCGCCGGGCAACGTTGCTTCGATGGCGTTCTGCATCAGGTTTCTGAGGACGAGCGTCGCGAGATTCCCCCGTCTGCCCCCCAGTACGAGTTTACTGGAACCGGCGGATTCGAGAATCACACTTTTAGCGCGCGCTTCCCCCTGGACTTTCGTCAGAACGATTTCAGCCACTTCAGTGGGGGTTAACTCGAATTCGGCTCCCGTTTGTTCATCGCGCAGAACTCCAACGACATCATTAACCATGGTGCGCAATCGCCGGGTCAATTCCGCCGCCGCCGCGAGCTCACCTCCGTCCCGCTCGCCCGCAAATCGTCCATCTCCCTGCCCGGCGACAATCAACTCGAGCCCGGCCAAAGGGTTCTTCAACTCGTGCATCAGATGAGCTGTAACGGCGCCCAGCGCGGAGGTCTTCGCCGCCAGCATAAGCTCGCGATTCGCTCGCTGCAGATCCTCACTGCGCGCTCGCAATTTCCCATGCGTCGCCGCCAGCCGGCGCAAGGCCCAACCCAAGGTCATCACGATCACCACCGAGCCGGCCAGCCATGCGATTGCCGCCTGGGTCCAGAGGCGTTGATCATGATCCGCAAAATCGCCCGCCAGTTCCTTGCCATCCAGCCAGAACTCGACCGCGCCCAGCAGGGTGGACGACTGGCTCGAACGAAGCGGAACCCACGCCTCGACCCCGGTTTCCGCGGTCGCCCCAAGCGCCTGTTCAAGCGTCTCCGCGGCCGAGCGCCGGAATATCATCCGCGCGGTCGGCACAAACTGCTCCATCCGCCGCCAGGTATCCGCGGAGGGCAAATCGTCTGCTGGCGCCAAACCCCACGTTCCGGCCGGCCGCTGCAGCGCATCAAATATCCGAAATCCGGATACACCCCGCAGTTTGCTGGTTTTAAGCACCGCGAAATAAACGGCCTCCGGCACGTCTTCCAGCGGTCCAAATTCCTCGATGCTGTTGTCCAGCTGCATCGCGGTGACCGCCGCCAGCATACCCGCCTCCCGGCGCAGCGTTTGGTCACGCAGTCCGGTGCGAAGTTGCAGCGTGACGGCGACGACCACTCCGGCGAATACGAGGACAGTGAGCAGCAACACGCCTGAATGCGCGAAGCGTCCAAGCGGAGTCGTGGCGACGGTTTCAGGCATTGCAGAATTACCCGCATCATCTCTCCCAGTTCCATCGTACTCCAAGCAAGCCTTCGTTCATTCGGTAGGATGCAATCGGGTCATTGGAGCGGCGACGCTCCCAATTGTAGGCGGAAAAAACCGTCCAACGTGAATTCAACACCCGCTCAAGTCTTAACTCCGCCGAATAGTCATCCGCCAGGCGGACTGGCAAGTCCACGCCAACTCCGACCGTTTGCACTTCAAAGTCGATTCGCCCGGCCGTCCCACCCAGCCGAAATAACCAGCGCTCGTTCTCCCACTCCACCTCGGTTGCGACCTGCCGTCGCTCATGTCCAAAATACCCGGACCCATTGTCCATATAGCGCAATAGTCCGAACCGCATGCCCGTCGTCCACTCGCCGGCCCGATCGAGAGTCCAGTCGAACCGCAATTCCCCCTCCCGTTCACGAACCTGTAGTTCGGTCCCAATCAGCTCGCGTCCCGCGCTTGAATACTGGGTACGCTGATCAAACCTCCGCTGACGCTCGATGCCGGCGACTCTCATCTTGAAACGCTCCCCGCGCTTCCACCCCATCCGAAACGCAAAGTCACCGATGCTACTGTTGTTAAATCCATCGCGGTAGAGCTTTCGCTCTCCGCCCACCTGCGTCTCCAGCCAGGCAGCCGGATGAAACGTCCAGCGCAGCATCGGACCAATAATAACGCCGGATACCTTCAGTTCCGCCACATCACGGCGCAACTCCGTCTCTGAGGTGTCGAACACCTGATCGTAGTAGTAGCCGGTGACCGGCACCGAGATCTTGAGCGTTTCACTGAGGCGATATCCCGCTTCCGACAATATCCACGCGGTCGCATCATGATCAACGACGTCGCCGCTAACGTACCGCGTACGCATCGCTTGGGTGTAAAACGAATACTCGAAGCGACCGCGTCCCAATCTAAGCAAAAGAATTTCGATGCTCCCACGTACCAGCCCACTCTCCTCACCATCGACCGCGCTCAACAGCAAATTATCCTTGTAGCCCCAAGCCGTATCCACCGAAACCGACGTGCTCCAAATCGGTTGATTCGCGAGCAACGCCGCGAGATCCGCCGGGAGCGGACCGTTAGACCCGGAGGCGCGGTCCGCTGCCGATGCGACGGGACAAAACGCGAGCGCAGAGAAAAGGAAGGAGTAAACTCGACCAAATAAAATCACAACAGAGTTCGGGTAAATGCGAAGAGGGTGCAAAGAGGACGCCGCAACTCAAGCCATGTTCCCTCCCTCAATTGGGATAAAAAAGAGCGGCCGCCCGAAGACGACCGCTCTATGACTGACATACGCCTAAATTGGGTTATCGCTGAGGCGAAGCATTCTGCCGCTGCCGGCGCTGCTCGTCACGAATCTGTTTGTGAAGCGCGCTTTGGGCGGCTTCGAACGCTTTCTTCTGCTGCTCGATCCGGTCGAGGATCTGCTTCCGCTGTTCAGCATTCGCATCCTTTAATTGCCGGGCAAGTGCCTCGTATTCCGCGAGCATGGTGTCCCGCTGAGCAATTGCTTTTTGCTTCGCAGAACTCGCGTTCGACCTGGCTTTTTCCTGCGCCTCCGACTTCGCCCCTGCACTCTTATCCTGCGCAGAAACCACCGACGCACTCAGCGCAAAAAGCGCGAAGGCCAAAATCCGTGTTTTTGTCGCAGCGAAGGTCATCGAATCTGTGCCACTTCTATTGCAGCATGCATGCCAACCGCTCTAATCAAAGATTTACCCTTGATGCATAGCATTTTATGTAAAAGTAACAGATGGGTGACATTTTTAGAACATGGGGAAAATTGCCCAAAGCTCATAAACTCCACGTGGATTATTCCCCAAGCGGCTCGTTCTCGCGCTGACCCTTCAGCCGATAACGCACCACGTCTCGGGAAACGCCCAGAAGGCGCGCCGCCGCCGACACATTACCGTCCGCTTGGCGCGTGGCATGGGCGACGAGTTCATCGATCGCCGCCTCCATCGAGAATCCCGACTCGGGAAACACGAAGTCTGGCCGGAGCCAACTCGCTTTTCCGCCGTTTGCAGGCGCCGCCAGATGATTGAACGTCAGCCCCTGATCCCCGCCAAACACGACCGCACGTTCGATCTCATGCGCCAGCTCACGCACGTTGCCAGGCCAACGATACGCGAGCAGCCGCCTCCGCCCCTCCTCCGGAATCACGGGGACTTTCTGACCGTAGCGCCGGCACACTCGTCCGAGATGCTCCCCGGCGAGTACGATGATGTCCTGGCCCCGCTCTCGCAAGGGGGGCAGTCGCACTCGAAACAAATCGAGTCGATGCAGAAGATCCTCCCGGAATTTTCCCGCCGCAACCAAAGTTCCCAAATCTGCGTTGGTCGCGGCGATCACGCGGGCATCCACCGGAATCGGACGCGACGCCCCCACTCGACGTAATGAATGGTCCTCCAGCGCCGTCAGCAGCTTCGCCTGGAGTCCTAGCGCGAGACTGGGCAGTTCATCGAGAAATAACGTTCCGCCGTCAGCCGCCTCCATCAGGCCGATTCGTGCCGCTTTCGCGTCCGTGAAGGCCCCCCGCTCATGGCCAAAAAGCTCCGCTTCCGCCAACGCGTCTGGAAGCGCCGAACAATTTAACTCGACCAACGGCTCGTCGGCCCGCGGGCCGTTGCGGTGAATCCAGCGAGCAATCGCGGTCTTACCGGTGCCTGTTTCGCCTTCAATTAATACCGGCGGCAGATGCCCCGAAAGACGCCGGTCCGCAGCCGTAATCTTCGCGAGTTGCTCGCGTACCCCAGCCAGACTCTCTCCAAAAACCAACTGGCTCTCCTGCCCGCGACGGAATTCATCTGCTCGTTTGGCCTGCCGGCTCCGACGTGCCTGCGCGAGACGCAGCGGCAGTTCCTCCAGGTCAAACGGTTTGACGATATAGTCGGCCGCTCCCGCCCGCAGCGCTTCCACTGCGCCCGCGACTCCGCCTTCCGCCGTCATCACCACCACGTTGGTTGTGGAAGGGAAAAGTTTGTCGCGGAGCAGATCAGTACCGCGTCCGTCCGGTAGATTCACATCAATCACCGCGGCTTCAAACGACAACGCCTCCAGCGCCTGCCGGGCAGCGCCGACTGTGCTGACGGCCGTTACCTCCGCGCCTTCACGTTCGAGAAAGCCGGTGAGTCGTTTGCGAAGCAGAACATCATCCTCGAGTAGGAGGACGTTGAGACCGGACAGCGGCGATTTTGCCATAAACCTCAGAGTGTGGAGTTCAGCCGCGGTTGCACCACCCCAAATCAACGCCACTTTGCGACTTCAAACCAGTGCCGGTTTGTCGGCCGGCGAAAGCCCGGCTCCTCCTTCGCTCAATGTCGCAAGACGTCCCAAGTCTGCGGGCATTTACAATTTCAAATTGCGGGTCTACCCGGATCGTTCGTCACGATCCACGGTGGCATTGTGGGCTGACGCCTGCCGCGTTCGCGTCCGTCCTTCTCCCCGGGTCTCTCGCTGGTTTGGTCGGGGGAAGCGTGGCGTCCGGCGCGATGCGCGGTGCTCCGGCGGGTCTTCAAGACGTGAATGAGTTTCACCTCATCACTTCGACCGCCAAAACCACGGCCTTCGCCCTTGAACGCGCCGAGGAGTTGAAACTCCTCACTTGAAGCACGCACGACGAGTGCTGGGCCACCGCTTTGAGCGGCGAGTGAAGCGATTCGGATTAGGGACTCGGTCAGAAATAAACGCGCAGAGCTGCGCCGGGATTGGGTCGCCAGCCAAGGCGCTGGCGACGGAGCCTATCTCCGATCGGTGACTGAGCCAGCAACGCCGGATCGCGACTCAA
>Ga0163144_10006784_pt1 | contig 25181 bp, 21 predicted proteins | sample OliLak19BULKMAT1_FD_123175 | JGI IMG/M metagenome (GOLD analysis project Ga0163144, IMG submission 123175) | Freshwater microbial mat bacterial communities from Lake Vanda, McMurdo Dry Valleys, Antarctica - Oligotrophic Lake LV.19.BULKMAT1 | ecosystem: Environmental > Aquatic > Freshwater >... | reverse complement strand
TCCAGTTGACGGGCAAATCGGAAGGTTGGCAAGCGGGCTCGATCCGGACGAGCGGAAGCTCGTCCCTCCAGTTGACGGGCAGATCGGGAGGTTGGCAAGCGGGTCCGATCCGGACGAGCGGAAGCTCGTCCCTCCAGTTGAGGGGCAGATCGGAAGGTTGGCAAGGGAGGGATCGTGCCTCCAGAGCGAGTTGCGCGGTTTATCGATTGCTTAGCGATTTGAACGAAGACCATCCATGAAATAGGAGATAACTGCGATCAATAGGAGCATACCGAGGAGTCCACCTCCCATGGCTGCTCCACCTAAATAAAAGCCGCCGCCACCGAAGACAAGGAGTAATACGAAAAGTAAAATGATTATGTTCATACAGGTAACATATCTTTGGTTAGCAGCACTTACTATGAGGTCTTCACCTTACCAAAAAGCTTCAGGTGGTTGTCGATCCGGACGAGCGGAAGAAAATCGGAAACACGGCAAGCGGGCCGCTCGCCCTACACGGGAGGTAAATCGGAAACACGGCAAGCGGGCCCGATCCGGACGAGCGGAAGCTCGTCCCTCCAGTTGAGGGGCAGATCGGAAGGTTGGCAAGTGGGTCCGATCCGGACGAGCGGAAGAAAACTGGAAACACGGCAAGCGGGCTCGATCCGGACGAGCGGAAGCTCGGGTCCCTCCAGTTGAGGGGCAGATCGGAAGGTTGGCAAGTGGGCCGCTCGCGCGGCACGGGGAGAAGAATTTTAATTTTCGCGTTTGAGGAGGTAATCGGCGAGTTCGGCGAGGCGGGCGCCTTTTTTGCCGAAGGGTTTGATGGCGTCCATGGCGTGTTTGGTCAGGCGGGTGGCTTCAGCCTCGGCTTTTTTCATACCGAGGACGGAAGGATAGGTCGCTTTTCCGACGGCGGCATCTTTTCCTGCGGTTTTGCCGAGTTGCTCAGAGGTCTTTGTACAATCAAGGATATCGTCGATGACTTGGAAGGCCAGGCCGAGGTTATAACCGAAAGTCGTGAGGTTCTTGAGCTGGGCCGGTGTGGCATTCGCCGAGAAAGCACCAAAACGGATGCTTGTCGTCAAAAGGGCTGATGTCTTGCGTTCATGGATATACACGAGATCTTTATGGGAGAGTTTTTTACCCTCACCCTCGAGGTCAGCGACTTGGCCACCCACGAGAAAAAGGGAACCCGCGCAATTTGCCAGCTCGAGAATGATCGCTTGATGATTGTAGCGGGGCCAGGCGTTAGCCTTTGCCGACATTTCAAAGGCGATCGTCAGGAGGGCATCCCCGGCGAGAACCCCTACCCCTTCACCAAAGACCTTGTGATTCGTCAGGCGTCCGCGACGATAATCATCATTATCCATGGAGGGTAGATCGTCATGGATCAGGGAATAGGTGTGGATACACTCCACAGCACAGGCGAGCGGCATGACCTCGGAGGCCGTGCCCCCACAGGCTTCCGCAGCGGCGATAGCCAAAACGGGGCGGAGCCTTTTACCACCCGCAAAAATCGAATAACGCATCGCCTTATGGATGGTGGTGGGTTTTGTCGTGGCTTTCGGGAGGAGCTTGTCCAGAGCTTGATCGACCTTTTTACAATTGCCTATGATATAATTTTTCAAATCCATGATTCCCATGTCATATAAACGAACGCCGCTAACCGCAAGCCTGAAATATCAGGAGGGGTAAATTCCTTTTACTGGAATTCCAATAATTATAGGTGGCTTTTTGCCTATAAATAGTCTACTTTTTTCTTTCGAGAACAAAAATATTATGGCTGTCATTATTTGCAAATCCTGTGGTGAAGAAAATGAACCGGGCCGCATTTATTGTAATGAATGCAATCAAAAGCTTGATGCCGGAAATTTGAGTGGCCTTGTGGGTAATAAGGGAGACGCCCTGACAAAAACCACCATTCAAAAGAAAATCAAAGCCTCACAGAAAAAAGACCGCCCGCGCGCCGCGGCACAGACAGTCAGTAACCTCTTTTCCGCATTCGTCAAGCTCGTCATCTTAGTCATCCTGATAGGGATTATCGGGACGATCGGTTACGGGGGCTACCTGATGTATGATGCCCCGGAGGATATTCCTAAGTGGAAAGCCTATTCGAATTACGGCAAATGGGAGATCGAGGAGCAAGTGGCCTTTGAAGAGAGCTTCGACCGTGCGAATATTACAAAGCTCGATCTCGAGGATGCCCTTTTAAACCGGATGGCCGTGACAGCCAAATGGAATGAAAAGGATGTGAATGCATGGCTCTCCCGGAACCTGCCTGAAAAACCTGTTAAATTCGGACCGATTGACGGCCGTTTTATCGGGGCCTATATCCAGTTCGAGGCCGATGGGATCATGAATCTGATCATGCGGTATAAGATTTTTGACCAGCCGGTCTATTTCCAATACAAAATAAATACCTCGATGGAACAGGGGAATTTGTATAGCCAATATATCAGCGGTGCCATTAATAGTCTGCCTATCCATCAAATGATCATTGAGAGGCTTGCGAAGCCCCTTGATCCGATCCAGGCGGTCTTTATCAAAAATAAAGCTCGCCTCAACGAGTGTGACAGCTTGGAGATCAGGGATCAGGAAATAATCATCACTTGTGTCCAGAAAAATATCCCGGATATCGACCCCTTTGCGGCACCCCCTGTACCCGCAGAGGCATCACCCACTCCGGAAGACAAACCTGCAGCGCCACAACCGTGAGGCATTTTCTCCTCATCCACTGCCTAGTTTTTGTCTCTATCATCCCCTCCCTCCTTGAGGGGGCAGAACCCATCACTACGACCAGTGCAGACAACCGTTTTGTTGTTGTCAGCGAGAATCGCCAGACAAATATATTCATGATGGGATATATCGAGAGTTTCTTCCGTAAATTCAGCCAGACAATGCGCGTTTCGGGGGATTCCCCCTACCTTCTCAGGGTGGAGATACGCGAGGGGCTCAATGAGAAAATCACTCTAAGCCCCTTTATGGCGGGGAATAAACTTTGTTTCAAGATCACCCTCATTTCCCCGGGACTCTTCGACAGGGCCACCCTTGACAAGTACCTCGCACAAATTGCATTCAGCGCATACGCAAACCGCGACACCAAGCTCCGAGCGGGAGAGAGTTTGCGCACTGTGCCGGAGTGGATATGGCTGGGTTATTGTCATTATCAAAGCCCGACACCCACCACCTATTACATTAATATTATCCGCTCGATTTATGAGAATAGGCAGATCCCGCCCATGGACCGGATCCTCAATGCGGACTCCCCCGGCAAAATCGGATTAAACACCGAGGTCTGGACCGCATTCCAATGGCTTGTTTTCCGGTCCATCTACCTTTCAAACAAAGGGGCTGCCAATATCATGCTTATGGCCGTCGAAGACTCCGCAGGCCGCGACCCCCTCTCAGCTTTAACTAAGGTGATGGATTTCCAGTCAAATTCCGAACTTCAAAAATGGTGGATGCTCCAGGTCACCCATTATTGTGAAAACCTCATTACCGAACCCAAAAATGTCGTGGCCACGGAAAAAAAGTTATCCGACGTCCTGGTTTTTAACCTACCGGCGGAGGGCGCGGTGAATCTGGCGGATACCTTTATCCAATTCCGCACCACCCCAGAAATCGTCGTCCAGCTCCGGGAAAAAGTCGCCGCCCTGGCTAACCTGTATAGTGAGAGCCCCCCTGAATACCAACCGGTCATCCTCCGCTACCAAAGGCTTTTCCAATCCCTCCTCCAAGACCCGGCCAGCCCGATGACTCTGGAGCTGGAATCCCTGCGTAAATTCCGCAAGAATATCCTCGCACAGAATCAAAAGCGGATCGATCACCTTAATTGGTATATCGTCACAAAAACAGAACCCGACCGCCGGGAATTTGAAAAAATCTTTAGAATCTACGAAAATCTCGATGACCAGCAAAAACAAAAGGAATTCATCCCCCTGCCGGGATTAAAAATCTTAAAATCCGCCGATGAATAAGTATTCCCAAACTACTCTATTGCCAGAGAAAAGAAATTTGTTACGCTCCAGTCCCAGAAGAATATGAAAATTTCCGATCTTAGAGGTATTTTAAATTACGTCCCGAGTTTCCGGGAAAAGATATTTGTATTAGCAATCGATGGAGAAATCATCGAGCACGAGAACTTTGTCAATCTGGTCCTCGACATAGCCGTCCTGCGCAGCCTGAATATCAAGATCGTCATCGTCCATGGGGCCAGCCACCAGATCCGCCAGCTTTCCGGGGACCAAAACCAGCCTTACTCAAATGATGATGGCACGGGGATTACCGACGAGACTACCCTGAAGCTCTCGCTTCTGGCGGCTAACCGCCTGACCCACGAGATCATGGAGGGGCTCACCTCCAGTGATTTGCGGACCGCCTACGCAAATTGCGTCATCGCCCACCCCTATGGCATCGTCGGGGGCATCGACCACCAGCTCACCGGTAAAGTCGAAAAGGTCGATACAGAGTTCCTCTTTGCCCTTCTTAATAGCGGGGTGATCCCGATAGTCCCACCGCTGGGCTTCGACGGTGACGGTAAAACTTACCGGGTGAATTCCGACGGGGTCGCCTTGTCCATCGCCGAGGCTTTAAAGGCCAATAAACTCATTTACCTGACCACCGTTGACGGGTTACCGAACCACGGCACGATCTTCAGCCAGCTTGGTGTCATCGAGGCGGAGCAATACCTTAAAGAGAACTCCTCCACACTATCTAATGTCCTCGACTCGAAACTGCGGCACTGTATCCGGGCTTGCGAAAATGGTGTCGCCCGGGCCCACATCATCAACGGCAAACAGGATGAATGCCTGCTCGGGGAAATCTTCTCTAATGTCGGTGTCGGCACCATGATTTACGCGAATGAATACCAAGCCATCCGCAAAGCCCAAAAGAAAGACGTGAGCAATTTGCTTTCGATGATCAAGAACTCCGTCCAGAGCGAAGAGCTCATCAAACGGACACGCTCTGAAATCGTTTCCCAACTCCCCGATTATTACGTTTTTGAAATCGATAAAAACCTCGTGGGCTGCGTCGCCCTCCATCTTTTTCCTGAACAACAAGCCGGTGAAATGGCCTGTCTCTATGTAAAACACAGCCATGAGAATCAGGGAATCGGGCGTAAGCTCATGCAATTTGTGGAAACCACCGCGAAGGATAAAGGATTAAAGAAACTTTTCGCCCTTTCCTCCCAGGCCTTCATGTTTTTCCAACAAAAGGCCGGTTATGTCGAAGCCACTGCCGATGACCTGCCTCCAGGCCGGAAAGAAAAGTATCTCAAGAGCAAGCGGAACTCCAAAATCCTGGTCAGATCCCTCGTGGGATGACGCCCTCACCCAGTTTATGGGACCCTTAAAAATATCCAGTCGCTCCACCTTATCCCGGACCATCGCCCATCTCGCTAGGTCATATCATTCAAAGGAAACTATTAGCCGCCTTCTGTAACCTGTCATTGAGGGCAAGGCCCAGACCAGTCTGGGGAAAGCGCTCGGCATAAATCGTATCCACCTCGAGATGATCGGCACAGCGTAATGTCTGGAAAAAATTTGCCGCCGCCTCGGTCAAATCTGACTTTTCCGATAGGACAAACTCCTCCACACCCGCCATCCCCAGCTTCCGGCTGAAAGTCACCACCGCGATTTTTGCTCCGGAAGGAATCACGGGGGATTCGCCCGCCTCAAATATCCTGACTTTTGTCGCCGGGGCATAGTGTGCGGGTAAATTTCCCGGGGCCAAGCGCGGATCAAATTGCCCGGGGGCCGGGATTTCCTCACCGAGGACCTGTGCAATTTGCTCAAGGGTTAATGCTCCCAGTCGTAAACAAACCGGTTTCTCCCCGTCAAAACCGATAATCGTCGATTCCAGACCCTTTTCACAAGCGCCCCCGTCGAGTACCAGTGGGACATCCGGGCCGAGACCTTCCCTGACCGCATCCGCCGTTGTCGGGCTGAGTTTACCAAATTTATTTGCACTCGGCGCCGCCAGATACCCGCCAAAAGCCTCTAATAAATCCAAGGCCAAAGGGTGTGCCGGTACCCGGATGCCCACCGTGGATAGTCCCGCCGTCGCGAGGTCAGGGACCCAGTCTGCTTTGGGTAAAACCAAGGTTAATGGCCCGGGCCAGAAAATCATTGCTAACTTTTCCGCCACCGGGGAAAAATCTTTGACAACACCTCGGGCACCTTCAAATGAAGAGGCATGAATGATCAAGGGATCAAATGTGGGACGGTTTTTAACGGAAAAAATGCGGGATAATGCCGCTGGATTCGATGCGTCACCGGCGAGGCCATAAACTGTTTCTGTGGGCATACCAACGACTTGGCCGGCCTTTAAAAGGTCCACAGCTTGCGCAATTTGCCTGTCCAGGGATGGAATTCGACTCATAGAGATTTCTTCCATACTCAGAGACAGGCACGTTGACTTGTAAAGTTAAAACCAATATTATGCCGGGCTTATGGCTAAACCATCACTCGGTAAAGGATTGAGCGCACTCATTCCCGCACTCGCTAAAACACCTATCATTCCCGCACCCCCGGTCGAGGTCGAACCCGTCCCCGGCGAAAAAGTATATGAACTCGAGATCGATAAGATTCATAAGAACCGGTTCCAGCCCCGGCGCGTTTTTAAAGAAGAAGAGATAAATGAACTCGCCTCATCCATCAAAACCCACGGCATTATCCAGCCCGTCGTCGTCCGCAAGAGTGATACAGGCTACGAACTGATCTCGGGTGAACGCCGCCTGCGGGCCAGCCAGTCAATCGGGGCGAAAACTGTCCGAGCCATTATCCGGGAAGCCTCTGACTCACAAATCGCCGAACTGGCCTTGATCGAGAATATCCAGCGGGAGAACCTTAACGCCATCGAGGAAGCCGAAGCCTACCAGACGCTCATCGACATTTTTAATCTCCGCCAAGAAGATGTCGCCGGGCGTGTCGGCAAAAACCGGGCGACCATTACGAATTCCTTACGCCTGCTCTCCCTCCAATCCGAGGTCCGTCAACACGTCGCCACCGGCCATCTCAGTGTCGGCCATGCCAAAGTCCTGATGGGCCTCGACGATGCCCAAATCCAGCTCGATGCCGCCGAGAAGATTATTAAAAGCGGTCTGAGCGTCCGCCAGACAGAGATCCTCGTCTCGGAATTAAAAAGATCCGTCGCCCGCAATAAAGATCATGGGAAACATTCCGAACTCGAGCTCGACACGACCATGACAAATTTAATCGAACAAATCGAACGTTCCTTCCGCCAGAAACTCGGCACCAAAGTCCAGATCAAACATGGAAAGGACAAAGGCTCCATCATGATCGAGTATTATGGTAATGACGACCTGAACCGGGTGCTTGAGTCCCTCGGGATTACCCTTTAATTTTTCATTAACATTATCCCCCCCCCCACTATGGAAATCGCATTGATCCGCCGCCGCTTCACCCTTTCCGGGGGGGCGGAGAATTATACCCAAAGACTCGCCCTAGGCCTGGCCGACCGCGGGATCAAGGTCACCATTATCTGTGAGGACTGGCCCGTCTTTGACGAGAGAATCGTGATCCGCACCCTCCCCACCTGCATCACCCCGATCCAATTCGCCGATGAGGTCCAGAAGCTCATGGAGACACGCTCCTTTGATTTCATCTTTAGTCTAGAGCGGGTCTATCGTTGTGATGTTTACCGCGCAGGTGACGGGGTCCACCGAGCCTGGTTAAATGCCCGCGCCGAGCATTTGGGCAAATGGTACAAAATCACCGACATGCTCAACCCCAAGAATCACCAGCTTTTAAAAATCGAAAAAGAGCTTTTCAGCCCCGGCCACACCCGCGCAATCACGACGAACTCCTACCGGATCGCCAAAGAACTCGTCGAGATATACTCCTATCCCCCCGACCGTATCCATGTGATTTATAACGGGGTCGATATTAAAAAGTTCTCTTCAGGAAAGAGGGATGATATCCGCCGTAAGTACAATCTCACAGACGAGGATTTCCTGGTCCTCATCGTCGGCTCGGGCTGTAAACGAAAAGGTTTTATCCCCTCAGTCAAAGCCCTCTCACGCCTCCCGTCGAATGCCAAGCTCATGATCCTAGGCAAAGACACCCACCGTATCCCCGCTTCCGTGAGCAAAATTCCATTAGCTAAAAACCGCCTCATCTATTGTAGTCCGACAGACAAACCCGAGGATTATTACGCTGCCGCCGATATTTTCCTGCTCCCGACCCTATACGAACCATTCTCAAACGCATGCCTGGAGGCGATGGCCGCCGGCCTACCCGTGATTACCACCATCGTCAATGGATTCGCCGAGATCCTGACTACCGAAACCGGTATCAAGCTCAAGCGTTCGCGTGACCCGAAAGAAATCGCCGCCGCTATCGAGTCCCTGATGAGCCGTGAAAAACTCGCTCGGTTCAAAGCCGCTGCAGCAGAAAAAATCACTGACTTTACTATTACCCGTAACATCAATGAAACCATGAAGCTTATCCAGGTCACGGCCCGGCTCCGACGATGAAATATATTTCTTTCGCCATTTTCAGCTTGGTTTACTTTTATTGCACCCTGCTGCCAGTGGGATTCCTCCTGCGGCTCGGCCGATGGATGGGGTTTCTTTTTTATTATATCGATGGGGCTCACAGGAAAATCGCCCAGTTTAACCTCCGCGTGGCTTATGGGGACCAGTGGGACGAGAAAAAAATCAGGACCGTCGCTCGTGAATCCTTCATGCGTCTAGGCAGTAATTTCCTCTCCTATATCAAACTCGCCCAGATCCCCACGGACAAAATCATCTCTCGAATGGAACCCCGGGGGAAGGAAATCCTCCTGGATGCACACAAAAAAGGCAAAGGAGTCATCCTGGTCACCTCACACATGGGTAACTGGGAGATCTACGCGCGTGTCCATAAATTCATGCCCACCCTGAAATTTTCAGGCATATATCAGAAACTCAAGAACCCCCTCATCGATAAAGTCCTCGTTGATATACGCACCAAAGGGGGGATCGACATGATCGAAAAAAAATATGCCTGGGAGCGCGGCCTCAAAAAACTCCGGAATAATGAAGTCCTTAACTTCCTAGCCGATCAGCATACCGGCGATGTCGGCGTCTGGATTCCCTTTTTCGGACGCCTCGCCTCCTCTACAAATCTCGCCGGTCTTTTCGCTAAAAAAACAGGGTCGATTATTATCCCGATCAGCTGCAGGCAAAAGTCTGTGGGACAATGGATCATCGAAGCCCATGACCCCGTCGAGTCAGAAGTCAACGGGGAAGTCTTGGACCCTAATGAGATCACATTCCGGATAAACCAACACCTCGAAAAAAATATTTCTTTAAGCCCCGAAGACTATTTCTGGGTGCATAACCGCTGGAAAACACCCAAACCAAATTTCCTACTTCATCATTATAAACGCGGCTACTTCATCCCCCCAGATTTCCCACTTAAACCCTTCCGTATCCTCATCCGGGTCCCAAATTGGCTCGGTGACGCGATCATGGCCATGCCCGCAGTCTCCTTAATCAAACATGGCCGCCCCGACACCCATGTGACCATCCTCACCCGGGAGAATCTCTCCGATCTCTGGCACGGCTTTAAAGATGCCGACAGTATCATCACTATCAAAAAGGGGGAATCCTCAAACCGCATCGCCCATAAACTCGAAACCGAGCATTTCGATGTCTCGATCACCCTGCCGAACTCCACCTCCTCCGCACTCCCCGCTTTTTTTGCCGAAATCCCCCGCCGGGTGGGTTACCGTGGCAAATGGCGCAAATTGCTCTTGAACCAAACGATTCCAGAATCCCGTCGCCACAAGAATGATGAACATCAGATGCTCGACTATATCGGCATCGCCCGGGAGATTGGTGCCGACCGCAACCTCATCCCCCTGCCCCAGCTTCGTTTCGAGGCTGACATCACCCGTTTCGAGTTACCCATGCAAAAAATCATCATTGTCGCAAGCGGGGCCGAGTATGGATCGGCCAAACGCTGGCCGGCGGCCAAATTTGCCGAGGCCTGTCGCCTGATTGCCCTTAAAGAAAAAGTGTATTTTATTTTTGTCGGACTGGAAAGTGACTGTGAACGGAATGATAAAATCATCAAGAGTGCCAATGTCGCCGCCAGTAACCTCTCAGGCCTGACCACCCTCTCCGAACTGGGGGCGATCCTTCAGAAAGCCACCGCCACCCTCAGTAATGATTCCGGGGTCATGCACCTCTCCAGTGCCTTAGGTATTCCCACCATCGCCATTTTCGGTTCCACTGACCCGGTATTAACAGGCCCCATCGGTCCGAAAAATAAAATCATCCACCATCAAGTAGAGTGCTCCCCCTGTTTCCTCCGTGAATGTCCCATTGATTTCCGTTGTATGAATGCCATCTCTCCCGAAGAGGTCGCCCAAGCGGTTCTCGGAATGGTGAGTCCGGAGGTGGCATGAAGCTATCTTTCTGCCTGATCACAAAAAACGAAGAGGCGAACCTTCCGCGTTGCCTAACCAGCGTCGCACCTTTGGCCGACGAAATCATCGTCCTAGACACAGATAGCACCGACCGCACGGTGCAAATTGCGCGGGAGTACGGGGCCAGTGTTTTTGTCGAGGAATGGAAAGGGTACGGGGCGCAGAAGAATTCCGCCGCCCAGAAAGCCTCTCACCCCTGGGTATTCTCAATCGATGCTGACGAGGAAATCTCCCCCGCTCTCGCTGGGCAAATTACCCAATGGAAAAAGCGGGAGGATCAAAACCCCACCGATGCATGGGAAATATGCCGTTGCGTCTTTTACGAGGGGAAATGGATCCGTCACGGGGACTGGTATCCTGACTGGGTCGTACGCATCTTCCACCGGGAGCACAGCCATTTCACCGAGGTCAAAGTCCACGAGAGCGTCACTGTCCCCGGCCAAAAGTGCAAATTGCCCGGCGACCTTTATCACTACACTTATAAGGATTATGCTGACCAACTCGAGCGCATCGACAAATATGCACACCTCTGGGCCGGAGAAAAAGCCCGCCAAGGAAAATCCTGCTCACCCCTCGCCCCACACTTGCATTCATTGAGCCGTTTCCTACGGGGCTACATCATCAAAGGCGGATTCCGCGACGGAAAGCTCGGGGCGCAAATCGCACTGGCCAACGCACATGAAGTCTTCTTGAAATACAAACTCCTCCAAGAAAAAACACGGCATCCATGAGTAAACACCAGACAGCGAAATCAGCGAGTATCATCGGTATCTTTGTGATGATCAGCCGGGTCTTGGGGCTCTTGAGAGAAACCTTATTCGCCTATTTTTTCGGGGCCGGTGCCTTGGCCTCGGTTTTTATCAATGCCTTCCGCATTCCCAACCTCCTCCGTGACCTTTTTGCCGAAGGCGCCCTTTCCACCGCCTTTGTCACGACATTTTCAAAGGTCGCCCATCAGAAGGGTGATAAGGAAGCATTTCGCCTCGCCAGCTTGGTGCTAAATGCCTTGGCGATCATCCTGGGACTGATTGTTATTCTGGGGATTATTTTTTCACCGCAAATTGTCCAGTTAATCGCCTCGGGATTCTCCCCCGAGAATAAAGAACTCATGACGGTACTCCTCCAGATCATGTTCCCCTTTATCCTCCTAGTTTCATTCGCCGCCGTCTGGATGGGTATCTTGAATGCTAAAAATAAATTTGCTGTCCCGGCCTCTGCCTCATCCTTTTTTAATCTGGGATCGATCGTAGGGGGATTCAGCCTGGCTTGGCTCATGGACCCGACATGGGGACCCCGGGCGGTTATCGGAATGTCACTGGGTGTCATGATCGGGGGATTACTCCAGTGGTTAGTCCAAGCACCCACCCTCTGGAAACTCGGATACCGTTACCGTTTTATCCTCGACTGGAAAGACCCTGGGCTGCGCCAGATCTGTCTCCTCATGGGGCCCGCCGTGATCGCGACGGCAGCGGTACAGGTAAATGTGCTCGTGAATACCATTTTTGCGAATTTCATCAGTGAATCCGCTGCCAGTCGTTTGTATTATGCTTTCCGTTTCCTCCAGCTGCCCATCGGCGTCTTTGGTGTCGCCATCGGTACAGCCATGCTCCCGGGCCTTTCCCGGGCGGCTGCGGATAAAAATGACCTGGAGTTCAAAGATATTCTGAATCATTCCCTAAAACTGGTTCTTTTCCTATGTATCCCTGCTACAGCCGGACTCATCTATCTCGGGGATGCGATCATCGGGACCATTTATCAAATCGGCGGGAAATTTAATGCCGCCGACACATCGGATGTGACACGGGTGCTCCAGGCTTACTCCATCGGGTTAGTCGCCTATTCGGCCATTAAAATCCTGACCCCAGCCTTTTATGCCATGGGTTCATCGGTCAAGCCATCCCTCGTCAGTCTCGGTGCCATCATGGTGAATCTTGTTTTGAATTATATCATCACGATCAAACTCGGCCTCGGCGAAGCCGGCCTAGCACTCGTCACCGCCTGTGTGGTCATTATCAATTCCATTCTACTCATCATCTTATTATCCAAACAAGTACACGGCTGGGATAAAAAACCGATTTTTATCTCGGGGGCTAAAATCATCACCGCCACACTTTTAATGTCCGTGGCCGGCGGCGGCATTCATCATCTCTGGCATGTCCATCTGGGGATCCATACTTGGATTTTACGTTTTGGCGACCTTTGCACCAGTGGTGCTGTGAGTTTGATTGTTTACCTGATTGCTTGTAAGTTACTCAAAGTCCATGAACTCGGAGAATTCACCCAACTCATCCTCAGACGTCGTAACCGCGGAAAAAGCGGTGGCGGACAGACTCCGGCGTAAAGTCTCCGAGCTCCCCCATAAACCCGGGGTCTATGTCTATAAAGACCGCCTCAACCGGGTGATCTATGTCGGTAAGGCCCGTGACCTGCATAAACGTGTCAGCCAATATTTCCATCCCTCCCGCCGCCACGGCTGGGATGTCAAACTCAAAGCCCTCCTCGACAGCATCTGGGACATGGAGCACCATGTCGTCCGCTCCGAACCCGAGGCTCTCCTCCTGGAAGGCAAACTCATCAAGGAATACCGCCCGAAATATAATATCAGCTTCCGGGACGATAAAAAATTCCTCATGGTCAAAGTCAACCTCGACGATCCCATCCCTCGATTGATCCTCACACGGATCAAAAAAAATGACGGGGCCCGTTATTTCGGACCCTTCGCCCATTCGGGTGCCCTGAGGACGACCATGGAAATCATTAAAAAACGTTTCCGTCTCCGTTCCTGCCGGGCGTATGAACCCGGAGAAATGGAGTATAAACACTGTCTCAACCACGCGATAAAAATCTGTAGCGCCCCGTGTGTGGGGGTTATCTCCCGAGAGGATTATAAACAGAGTATGATCCAGGCCTGTGAAGCTCTCGAAGGGAATAATGAAGAAATCCTGATTGAACTCAAGGACTCGATGGAAGCCGCAGCGGCCAGACTCGATTTTGAAAAAGCCACAGAATTACGTAATGCGATCGAAGACTTAAAAAAGACGGCACAACACACCCGGAAATTTGAACGTAATTTCCTCAATATCACGATTGATCCTGCACGCGACCTGGGCGCCTTAGGAGAGGCCCTCGGACTTGCTCTTCCGCCGAAGATCATGGAGTGTTTCGATATTTCAAATATTTCGGACACTCATATCGTCGCTTCCATGGTTTGTTTCCAGGATGGTAAACCCAGCCGTGACGATTACCGCCGGTACCGGATCAGTGGGGTCGATGGCCAAAATGACTTTGCCAGCATGGCCGAGGTGATCCGCCGACGTTACTCCCGTGTGCTCACACAGAAAATCCGCAGGCCAGACCTCATTATCGTCGATGGTGGCAAAGGCCAGCTCGGCATGGCGGTGCAGGAGCTCACCTCCCTCGGACTCGATGGGATCCCAGTCATCGGTCTAGCAAAGGAATTTGAGGAAATCCACCGTCCCGGGGAATCTCTTCCCCTGCGTTTACCCGAAAATAGTGGTGCTTTAAAAATGCTCCAACGCATCCGTGATGAGGCCCACCGAGTGGCTAATGGTTACCACCAGCTCCTCCTAAAAAAACGGATCGCTGAAAGTCTCCTTGATGATATCCCGGGTATCAGCCAGACGCGGAAAGTCAATTTGCTTCGTGAATTTGGCAGTATCCAAAAAATCAGGGACTCCACCCCCACTCAAATCGCCGAAGTCGATGGCATCGGCAAAAAACTCGCTCAGGAAATCTATGATTGGTTCCGCAAAGGCTCCCCTGTAGTCGAGGCGAAAATCGGGAGTGATGCACTCCCCCTCGGCTAAACTCCGCTTTGTCTAAAAGTAAAAAATGGCGATCTAGCTAAAGATTTATGTTCCGAAATTTTTCTGTTCATTTAACTCGTCAAGAGCTTTGGCCCCCTCGAGCAAAATGCTCTGGTAAGGACTCTGGATGGTCTGGATGACATGGCTGACTTCCTCACTAAAATCGTAGGAGCAACGCCCCCAGTGGAGCATCTCATAACAGGCTGTTTCCCCGCTTTTTTTGGCTGTTTTTGCATGAATCAGTACACCTACATTAATAAAGGCCCAGCCGATCTCATCCGTCGCCAAATTAATAATCTCGATTTTCCCGCTCCAATTACTCATGCAAAGCATCTGGATCAGGTCGGCCAAATGAAGGGTCGAAAGGTAGCCTAACTTGAATTTTTTTGGCTCCTCTACAATGGCTACTTCCTCACTGGCGGGAGGATTCCCGGCCTTCACTATTTTCTCCGTAGTCACCTTGTGGAACTTTAGGTTCACCGCCTGTCGCACCATCTCATATTGGTAGGGCTTCGATAGAAATATGGAATCATCCGGGCTCCAATCAATCGACATCAAGAGAGAAGACTGCGGGGAACCCAATACGATCTTGTCCACGTCCCCTTGTTTTTTGATCAGGGCCTGATGAAAGACCTGGAACCCAATCCCCGGCTTTTCATCATCAAAGATGAGAAGGTCCATCTTCCGGTCAAAGGCGAAACTGCCGGGGACTTCAATAATCTCTGCCCCTTCGATAGAACTCAGGGCCAATTGAATCCATTCCGCGGTTGATTTTGGTTGTATGGCTAGTCCAATTAACATTTATAAACCTGTTTTATTTTCATTTTTATTAAGCAAGTCACGTGCCGAAACCCTTCTCGGCACGCAATTTGCTCTATCTTTTTTAAATCGCAAATAAAAAAATCAAATTAACCAATAATTTAACGGCTATTGACTTATGTTTTCAGGTAGTTTTGCACAGATATCACTTGGGGAAGTCTTGAGATTGCTCACGGCCGCCTCCCAAAATGGCGAACTCATTATTATTTCGCAAGGATACAAGATCGGATCGGTCTTTTTGACAAATGGCCAAATCGCCGATGCAAAAACACCCTCATTCAATTCCCTCGATGCGATTAGTGAACTCTGTGCCTACACAAATGCTGATTTTACTTTCGAGCAAGGGGCAAGGTCAGACACTCAAAACCTTCTCGGTATTCCCACGATCAAAATCATCGAGACAATCATCGGGCGCGTGAATCAAATCAACTTGATCCGTTCCTTCGCCCCCATGCCCAATGAAATCGTGATCTACCGTCCATCCGAAAATATCGGCCAGCTGGACGCTTCCCAAGATGAGTTAACCTTATTGCTCTTGGCCAATGGCCTGCGGAGCATCGAGCAAATTGCGCTCGACTCCGGTAAAACACTGGATTTCGTCCAGCAATCCTTTGCCCGCTTTCGCCAAGCTAATGTGATCGACATCGTCAAAGTCCATCTCCCTCCGACACCACCCACAGCATCATTTACCCCACCGGCCCCCCCAGCAATTCAACCTCCCCTCCCCGGACAAGAACCACCTCCCTCATCAAACCAGCTCCGTTACTGGCGCGGAAAAAGAATCGATTAACCATGAATATAAAAAAACAAATCACTACTGGCATGCGAGCTGCTGAAAGGAAAAACATGTATCCCCCAAAAATATTACAAACCATCCATCTCACACTCTTTATCTTTGTCTTGGCACTGACCAGTGTCGTCGGGGCGCAGACACTCAGTGATGTGAATCAGGAAATAAAAATCCTCAAAGAAGATGTCCGTTCCCTCCAGAAAGATATCAGTGACAACCAGAAATTCCTGCTGAATGCCGGGGTCAATGCTAATCTCAAGGACGACATCCGCTCCCTACAAACACAAATAGCAGAACTACATAAATCGATTCCTACGGCGGTGGCGGCATCCTCCTCCGTGTCAAATACCGATCTTGCCAAGATGCAAGCGCAGCTCGACTTATTAACCATCGAATATAAAAACCTCATCCTGAAATTATCTGATTCAACCAAGGAAACTGCCCCCGCCCCCGTGGCTACTCCCGCAGTGGACCCCACACCAGTCCCGGCTACAGCCCTTGAAAAAATAGAAAGCGGCCTCAGTAACCAGACTTATGCCCTGAATATCATGTGGACACTGATCGCCGGGTTCCTGGTGATGTTCATGCAAGCGGGATTCTCCATGGTGGAGACCGGGTTTACACGCGCGAAAAATGCCGCCCATACCATGTCGATGAATTTCATGGTTTACGCCCTCGGGATGCTGGGATTTTGGGTGTGCGGGTTTGCCATCATGTTTGGCGGCACGGGCGCCCCGACCTCGGTGAGTACGATCACTTCCCTCGGGCCGGAAGTCGCCGCCCATCTTAATGGGGCTGTGAGCTTTGGGATCGGGGACAAAGTTTTCCAGATTTTGGGCACCAAAGGATTCTTCCTCCCCCCGGAAATGATGATCGGTAGTATCTTCGCCCTCTTCCTTTTCCAAATGGTTTTTATGGATACCACAGCCACCATCCCCACGGGCACCATGGCTGAACGTTGGAGATTCCTGCCTTTCTGTATTTATGCGTTTATTGTGGGAGCCATTATATATCCTGTCTACGGCAGCTGGGTCTGGGGTGGCGGTTGGTTGGCAGCCCTGGGCCAAAATTTCGGACTGGGGAATGGCCATGTCGATTTTGCCGGTTCATCCGTGGTCCATCTCTGCGGAGGAGTCCTCGCCTTTGTGGGGGGGATGATCATCGGGCCGCGTTACGGGAAATATAATGCCGACGGTTCCTCAAACCCCATTCCCGGACACAATATCCCCATGGGCATCATAGGCACATTCATCCTCGCCTTTGGTTGGTTCGGGTTTAATGCTGGCTCGACACTCGCGGGTTCAGATTTTCAAATCGGGGTGATCGCGACAAATACCATGCTCGCCTCCTCCTCCGGTGCAGTGGCCGGGATGATTATTACATGGATGCGTTTTGGCAGGCCCGACCCGAGTTTTATGTGTAACGGGATGTTAGCGGGTCTGGTCGCCATCACAGCCGCCTGTGCTTTTGTGGATTCATGGGCCGCTGTATTAATCGGGTTAATCGCGGGTATCCTCGTCGTCTTTTCCTCACAAATCATAGATGAAGTCCTCAAAATCGATGATCCTGTCGGGGCGACATCCGTCCACGGGGTGTGCGGACTCTGGGGAGTCATCGCCCTCGGCCTTTTTGCTAATGGCAAATACGGGGCAGGATGGAATGGAGTCGAAAGTGCGGTGACCGGCCTTTTCTACGGTAACGCCTCACAACTCATCGCTCAGATCATCGGGAGTGCGACCTGTATCGTCGCTGTCGGGATCATGGGTTATATCACATTCAAGATGATTAATTTCCTCTCACCACACAGGGTTTCACAAGCAGATGAAATCGCTGGGCTGGATATTCCAGAGCTCGGGGTCATGGGTTACCAACCCGATGTCGATCCTCATCCCCGCCCGTTATCAAATGCACCCACCCGTGTCCAAGTAAATCCTTAACCGGTTTATATCCCCTGCGCTTTTTGATCGGTGATCATACCGGCATCTTAAAAAAATGCCGGTATATCCTGTCGTTATCCTGACATCTATAATCTTGGGCTGAAGCATCTCGACGAAGTAGTCACAATGTGATTACCTACAAACATGAAGACAGCACTCATTGCCATTGGAAATTCACGTGGAATCCGCATTCCCAAGCCCCTGATTGAACAATGCGGGTTAAGCGACGATGTCGAACTCAATGTGCGTGACAACGCCATTATCATCCAATCATCCAAAGCCCCGCGCTCCGACTGGGATAAAGCTTTTGCTTAAATGGCCCACTTTAAAGACGACTCATTACTGCATACCGACATAAAACCTTCACTCTGGGATTCGGAGGAATGGGAGTGGAAATAAACCGCTTTGATATTTATCTCGTGACACTTGACCCTACCCAAGGTCGTGCTATCCGAAAAACACGCCCCCTGCACTATCATCTCACCCGATGAGATGAATCGACATATCGGGACAGTGATCATAGCTCCGATGACTACTAAGGGGTGCTCCTACCCCACGCGTATTGAGTGTTCATTTCAGGGCAAAAAAGGGCAGGTCGCTCTTGACCAAATCAGAACAGTGGATAATGGCCGGTTAGTGAAAAAAACTTGGAAAATCACCTAACGGCGCAAGCAATCGAATCACAAAAGTCCTGGTTAAAATGTTCCAAAAATAAGAACCGCCATATTAATGATCAATTCCCAAAGAGTGGTTGACGTGTGTGGTCTCCAATGGCTGAAGTGCAATGGGATTGTTCGAGACGGGATTCTCTATGGTTAGTTGTTTTGAAAGCAAGAAGCTTTCACTTTATCCCCCTTGTGGGGGGGCTGTTAATTCCTCCATGCTCAACATCCGTGCCGCTTCCTGTTTAAACTCAAGATTATATTGTCTTTTCTATATTCTCGCTCGTAAGAGAATCTCGTGTCTACTTTTTCCAGTACAGATGAGTTTGCATTTTTCGATTGGCAATCAAACCGGCATGCGTAAAAATACGGGGATATGCCATCCCCAAAAAGCACTCATTCCGTCGTCTTTGGTCAGAAATCCTGGACATTAAAATCATCGACTGTCGAGCTAGCCTTGACACAAACGGGAGGTCACTTGGCCCCCGTCGTCTTTGACCGGAAAAAGCGTAAATTACAGCCTTACTCCGTTGCCCCGTGGCATAAGGAAAAATCCCCCTCTATCCAGCCTCCGATCCTCCGTATCCTCAGGGGAGACTTCCTCTGTATGCCTTTCGGTGGTTGGGGCCAGGTGGTCAAAGGCAAAACACTCCAGCTCCATGGTGAGAGCGCCAATGCCCCGTGGAAACTGGAAAAAAATATCAGTGAAGATGGTGACCACGTCCTGCATGTCAGCCAAAAACAAAAAGATCTGGGGGGCAGGATCGATAAAGTACTTTTACTCCGCGACGGGCATCAGGCGGTCTATAACCAACACATTATCTCCGGGATCAATGGCCCGATGAATCTCGGTCACCATGCCACATTAAAATTCCCCGAAATGCCCGGTTCCGGACTGATCTCCACGAGTGCTTTTAAATTCGGAGAGGTTTTCCCGAAAGGTCTTGAGAAACCTGAGAATGCCGGTTACACCAGTCTCAAAGCCGGGGGCACATTCTCCAGCCTCGGCAAAGTGCCTTTGGCCACGGGGGAATTTACCGACTTGAGCCGGTATCCCGCCCGGAAAGGATTTGAAGACCTCGTGATGATGGCCAGTGACCCGGACCTTCCCTTTGCCTGGAGTGCAGCCAGTTTCCCTCAAGAACAATATGTCTGGTTCGCCCTCAAAGACCCGCGCATTTTGCGCCAGACCATTTTCTGGATTTCCAATGGCGGCAGGCATTTTGCTCCGTGGAACGGACGGCATTTCGCGGTAATGGGCATGGAGGATGTCACGAGTTATTATGGAGAAACCATCAAGGAATGCAGTAGTCCAAATTCCTTCTCCAAACGGGGATTCCCCACCCATATCACGTTATCGGCAAAGGCACCTTTGAAGATTAACTACATTATGGGCTGCGTCCCGACGCCAAAAGGCTTTGGAAAGGTCTCCTCCATCACAGCCGATGGTAAAAAGATCACGCTTCACTCGGGCAAATTGCGCGTATCCACCCCGCTGGATATTGAGTTCCTATTTTCTTGAATAACCGGCTTCACAGCCGCAAAAAAGACTGTTTAGATAACCTGCCATGAAGCAATATTTGGAACTAGTCGATCATATCCTCAAAAACGGGGCGGAAAAATCCGACCGCACAGGTGTGGGCACCCTCTCGGTTTTTGGGTGGCAGATGCGTTTTAACCTGCAAGAAGGTTTCCCTCTGGTCACCACAAAGAAGCTCCACCTGCGTTCCATCATTTATGAGCTACTCTGGTTCCTCAGCGGCCGCACGGATAATCCCTGGCTCCAGGAAAATAAAGTGACGATCTGGGATGAATGGAGCACTGCGGAGCAAACCGCGCGTTTCAACCGTCCTGCCGGACAGCTCGGCCCGGTCTATGGTCACCAGTGGCGTAACTACGGCGCGACACCCCAGCTCGACCCGGATGGTTCCTGGGACCATTACTCCTATCACCTCGACGGCGTGGATCAGATCCAGCGTTTGCTCAAAGACCTGAAAGAAAAACCCGACAGCCGCAGGCATATTGTGACCGGTTGGAATCCCCGAGAGGCCGATAAAGTCGCCCTCCCCCCCTGCCACACCCTGTTCCAATTCTACGTCGCCAATAACCGTCTCTCCTGCCAGCTTTACCAGCGTTCCTGTGACGTGGGTCTGGGACTCCCCTTTAATATCGCGTCGTATTCACTCCTCACCCTCATGCTCGCCCAAGTCTGCGGGTTCGAGCCCGGGGAATTCGTCTGGACAGGTGGGGACACCCATATTTATCTCAACCACATCGAGGCACTCAAAGAGCAACTTGCTCGCGAACCTTTTGCCCAGCCGACTATGAAGATTAATCCTGAGGTGAAAGACATTTTCGCTTTTCAATACGCGGATTTCACGCTGGAGAATTACCAGTGCCATCCATCCATCAAAATGCCCATCGCCGTATGATCACCGCCATTGTCGCACACGGGCAGAATTACGAGATTGGCCGTAATAACCAGCTCTTACTCCATTTATCCGGTGATCTCAAACGGTTTAAGGCACTCACCACCGGACACACCGTGGTCATGGGCCGGAAAACCTGGGACAGCCTCCCGAAAAAGCCCTTGCCGAACCGCACCAATCTCGTCATCACCGGCGCAAATAGCGCTAGGGTCGAGGGCGAGGGCGCGCAAATTGTTTTAAACCTGGAAGAAGCCAAAGCCTGGGTAAAAAACAATGCCCTTACCCGAGGGATTTTTATCATCGGGGGCGAACAAATCTACAGCCACTTTCTGGGTGACTGTGATAAATTACTCATCTCCCGAATACCCCAAGTATTCTCCGATGCCGATGCTTTTTTCCCGAGGTACGAAGAACGTTTCACCCTCTCCGAGCTTGTCCAGTGCGACGGGTACACTTTCGAGACTTGGATTTAGGCTGGAGGATAATTATTCCAGCCCTCATCCCGGACGTGGAGACATAAACTCTCCCAATCGCCACGGGACTCTCGCCTGTCTTACCAGGAATATTTCACCGCTCCAGCGGGGCGTCCGTGAATTTTATGGGTAAATAAACTTTTTTAGCAGACTTGGCTGATTCATGGGCGGCGAAGGCCATTTCCGTGGCTGCTGCGCAATTTGCTGCGCTACAAATCATGTCTTCACCTTTTTCGACGGCATTAATGATTTGCTCGGCCATACATTTCATCGGATCAGCGGGTGCCTGATCATTCTCACCGTAAACGCTCAGCCCTTGTTCATTAATCACACGCACCGTGCTGCCTTCGGGGAACTGGATCATTCCTTTGCTCCCACGGAAATACACCATGTACGGCTGGGGATTTACTGGGCCTGTGATAAAGACCGCCTGGCGGTTACCGGGATACTGGGCGAGGATGACCGAGGCATTTTCCATCGCGTGTTGGTAACGGCGTTCACCCGTGATATCCATCCCGGCCAGAACCCATTCCGGGGTCGCCCCAAAAATATAATTTGCATAGTCAAACCAGTGAACCGTCCACGACATGATATCCCAATCATCAGCAATGCGGAATTCCGCCGTGACCCCATCGCCGATGGCCCCTTCAGCGAGCAGTTTTTTAATCGTGGTATTCCCATGATAATGGCGGCGCTGGTGGTTGATGGCGAGTTTAACATTCTTTTTTGTGCAGACATCGATCATTTCCCTGACTTCTGCCGGGCTGACCGCGATGGGTTTCTCGCAGATGATTCCTTTGACCCCGGCATTGGCCGCCTCGATAGTTTGGGGGGAGTGGAGTTTCGGCCAGGTCCCGATACTCACATAATCAGGGGTGACTGCTGCATATAGCTCGGCTGTGGATTTAAAGAGCCGCGAGGCGGGGATCCCGTATTTTTCGCCGAAAGCGGCGGCATTCTCCGCATTCGGATCGACCCCGTAGAGTTCAATAGCCGGATCAGCGGCGAGGTATCCATTCGCGTGGGCATAACCGATAGCCCAACCTGTTTTTCCTGTGATTTTTGTGCTTCCGCACCCGATGATTGCTGCTTTGCGCGCCATAGATAAGTCGAGAGACTAACCTCGAGAGCCATGCTTTCAAGTTTAATTCCCAGATTTCTCTCGTAGCAGACAAGGCTAACCGGAGATAAAAGGGTATGTTTGACTAGTCACCACTTCTCCCCCCCCCATCGACTCGTTCTTTCCCCTTGCCCTTGAAGGGGGCGGCAAAGCTCCCCTTCTTTAGTTTGCTGAAATGATCTGTACTGGAAAACGTAGATATAAAATCCACTTGCGCGTGAGAATGATCCGATAGAGGGGCGCAAAGCTGAGATTTGAGGATTTTTGTCCGGGCAAATTGCTCTACGATTAACTTTTTTCTCCGACCTTGCCCGATTTGGCATGGGTGGACACTCTCCCCACATAATCTGTGACAATCTGCGTTAATCTTCGGTTAAACCCTTCTGTGAGTGTCTTTCGGAAGACTGCATGTACCTGAGGTTAACTTTCTAACCTCACTCTATCCGATTTGGCATGGGCGGACACATTTCCTACAAAATCTGTGTCAATCGGAATACCTGTCCCACACCCCAAATCCAAAACTCTGGGCCCCTCCCGGGAGCGATCGGATGAATTAACCAATCAACGCCTCATCTAATACAGACCAATACGGGCGTTCCTGGGCAAATTGCACAGCAATCCTGTCATATTCGGCCTTCCTCATCGGCAGGTAAATACCGGCCCCGGTGGATTCGACATTTTTTTCCTTTGCGCTCTTTTCCGTTTTCACTTTTACTCTTCTCTCGGACGGCGGAGTGCGAGCTTGCAAATCCCGCTAGGGCAGGAATGCAGCAACGGTAGTCTTGTTTGCGCTGTCGCCGTCCCTTTTGATTACTTTTTTTTTAAACCCTGTTCGACCCGGAATTATCTTTTTAAAATTCTCATGTCATATCTTGTACTCGCCCGAAAATACCGCCCCCAGACGCTGGATGAAGTCGTCGGCCAAGACCACATCACACGCACCCTCAAAAATGCAATCCGGCAGAACCGCGTCGCCCATGCTTATATTTTTGTCGGGCCACGAGGAACAGGTAAGACATCGACGGCCCGGATCATGGCCAAATGCCTGAATTGCGAAGGTGGCCCCAAAACGGAATTTGACCCCGGCGATACGATCTGCCAGGAAATCGCGGATGGCCGTTGCCTCGATGTGATCGAAATCGATGCCGCCAGCAACCGCGGGATCGACCAAATCCGCCAGCTCCGGGAAGATGTGGCTTATTCCCCCACGCGTGGAAAATTCAAAATCTATATCATTGACGAGGTGCACATGCTCACCAAGGAGGCCTTTAATGCCCTCCTTAAAACCCTTGAAGAGCCGCCTCCCCATGTGAAATTCTTTTTTGCCACGACGGAAGCCGACAAGGTATTACCGACCATCATGGGCCGCTGCCAACGCTTTGACCTTAAACCGATTCCCGATTCACTCATCGTGAATCATCTCCAGATGATCTGTGACAAGGAAGGGGTGACCATCGAGACTCAAGCCCTCGAAGCCATCGCCCGCGGGGCCGAAGGCGGCATGCGTGATGCGGAAGGCGCCCTCGACCAGCTCATATCATTCTGCGACAAACAAATCGTCGAAGACGACGTGCTCCGAGTTTTCGGACTCGCCTCCCAAGCGCAAGTCTCCGGCCTGTCCGAGGCCATCCTCCAAGGGCAAACGGAACAAGCCCTCTCCCAGCTCTCCAAAATCTCCGAGTCCGGCAAAGACCTGACCCGCGTGCTCGCCGATCTCCTGACTCATTTCCGTAATTTACTCATCCTCAAAGTCACCCGTGAGATCCCACCGGAAGTCCCCGCCCATACCGGTAAAATCCTCCAAGAACAAATCGGACTGGCCGAAGCGGATAATCTACTCCGTATTGTCGATCATCTCGTGGCCGCCGAAGGCAAGATCAAATTCTCACTCTCGAAAAAAACTTTTTTCGAGATCGCCGTCATCAAAGCCATCCGTGCGCGTGACCAAGTCTCGATTGATGCCGTGATTAAATACTTAAACTCCCTCAAGGGCGGAGCCTCCACCACGCAAACCCCAGCACCATCCATTCCCCCAGCCCCCCTTTCGACCGCACCGACCGCCACCCCAGCCGAGGTATCACCCCGCACTGCGGCACCGAAACAAATTGCTCCAGCTCCGGCACCCGTGCCAGCCCCGAGCTCAGGAGACACAAACCCCGTGGATATCCACGCCGTGTGGAGTGCCGTGATCGCCTCTGCGGCAGTCGAAAGACCCCTTATTCAAACTTACGTTTCCGCCGGGAAACCCCTATCCATGGACGGGGACACATTGGTCGTCGGATTTAATAAGGCGAATGAATTTTTCGCCCACCAGCTGAATACCCCAAAACAAAAAGATTTTATCACGGACAAAATCCGCGAGGCCGCCGGACGACACCTCGCCGTTGGATTCCGGATCACGGACTCTGTGGAGGCCGCCAGCGCCCCAGCGCCCGCGCAGTCCGCCCAGCCCGTCACCAGTAGGCCGAAGCCCGCACCGTCGCCCGAGAGTGTGATCACAGCTCCAGAAGAACCTCCCGCCAAGCCGGACATCGCCATTACCGCCCCGCCGCGTGAACCCCAAAAGAAAAGCCTCGATGATCTCAAAAGCGACCCTTTTATTAAAGAGGCAATGGAAGTTTTCCGCGCTCGGATTATTGATTATAAACCCGCAAAAAATTAATCGCGACACTCTCGACCCCACAGAGGAGATTTAAAAAAAAATA
>Ga0163144_10006783_pt1 | contig 25187 bp, 22 predicted proteins | sample OliLak19BULKMAT1_FD_123175 | JGI IMG/M metagenome (GOLD analysis project Ga0163144, IMG submission 123175) | Freshwater microbial mat bacterial communities from Lake Vanda, McMurdo Dry Valleys, Antarctica - Oligotrophic Lake LV.19.BULKMAT1 | ecosystem: Environmental > Aquatic > Freshwater >... | reverse complement strand
CCTACTGGTGCGTTATAGGTTTTCATTGCTCTGCTCAGAGCCTCTCAATTTCGGAGTTCCAGGAATGCAAATTAAGGGCTGGCGTTTAAGCGCCGCTTCTCCCTTTGTCAACGCGGCTGCCGGAGCCATTGTGCTTTTTGGCGCAGTGGCTTGTTCCCGCGAGGAAAAGGGCCCTGAAGCCCCCCCTCAAGCTGCCCCAATTGCTGCAGGATTGGAGCTTCCGGCCGTCTGGTCAACCCGCCCCCTTTCCGGCCCTGTCCGGGATGTGGCGATGTCGACGGGCGGCGGCGCCATCCTCGCCGTGGCGTTTGAGCGCGGCGGGCTCGAATTCTTCAATATGGACGGAGAGCGGATCGGCGAGCCGTCCCTGTTCCGCCTGAAGGCGATTGCCGATGGCCGCTCGACCAGCATTGGAGACGCGGCCGTCACCCTGTTCCCGGGAATCACCGAGGCCGGCGAAATCAAGGGCTACATTTTCAGCCCCGGCCTTCTGGCACCCACCCAGATAGACCTGCCAATTACCGAGGAACGCGCCATCCAGGGCCTCTGTACCGGCGACTCCAGCGCGGGCGGCCTCGTCCGCATCGCCTACTGGACGATGGCCAATTCCATGTCCCTGACCACCGGCGTGCTGTCGGAAGTCAACGGCGACCTGACCTGGACACCGGAAGCCGCCACCCAGACCGATTTCCCGGTCACGTCCTGCGTCTTTGCTTATGACACGTTGGTGGCGTCCCCGCGTTCGGACGACTCGGCCTCTCTGACGCGCGGCAAGTATTCCGCGCTGCTGTCGCTGGAAGAGGGCAGCCCGATCCAGATCTCGACCGATTACGGCCTCACCACGATGGATGTGGGCGTGCGCGATGGCATCACCATCCAGGCGCCTCGCAACCCGACCGCCATCACGGCGCAGGGCACCCTGCCGGCTGGCGGCTTCCCGGGCGGCGTTGTCGTCGTGGCGGGTGAAAATTCAGCTGGCGAGCATCAGGTCGTGTTCATCGACCCGAGCGAGATCACGCTGGAGCCAGTGACCGAGTAACCGGCGCGGCGGCTCGCCAGACGAGGTAGACCGCTGCCAGTGTCACGATCACGCCAAGCCCCTGATGCAAGAGTGCGAGCGTCAGGGGGGCGGCGTTCAGAAGCGTGAGGATGCCCCACACCGCCTGGGCGCTGACCAAAGCCGCCAGCACGGCAAATGGCCGCGCCAGCGCGCCCGCCCGGTAGCGCCACGCCGCCCAGAGGCTGAGGCCCCAAAGCGCGTAAGCGAGGAAACGGTGATTGAACTGCGTCGCCGCGCGCCCCTCGAAGAAGCTGCGCGCGCCGAGATCGGCCTGTATATAATGACTGGGGATCAACTCCCCCGCCATCAGGGGCCAGTCATTGTAACTCCGACCTGCGTCCAGACCCGCCACCAGCGCGCCTGCGGCCATCTGCACGAACACGAGCGCCAGCAGGCCGATGGCAATGCGCCTGCCCTCCACCGGACCTTCCGGGCGCGGTGCGTCGCGCAGGGACAGCCATAGCCAGGTGATCACGCAGAGAATCAGCAGCGCCAGCGAGAAATGCGTCATCAGCCGGTAAGGCGCGACTGACACCCGGTCCGTATCGCCCATCCCGCTGGCCACCATCCACCAGCCGATGGCCCCCTGCAAGCCGCCCAGCGCTACGAGGCCGAGCAGTTTCCAGCCCAGTCCGCCGCCCAGCCAGCGCCGCGCCGCGAAGGCGGCAAGCCCCACTACGGCCACGAGACCGATGAACCGCCCCAGTTGCCGGTGCCCCCACTCCCACCAGTAAATGAACTGGAATTCGGCGAGCGACATGCCTTTGTTCTGCAGCTTGTACTGGGTCGTCTCCCGGTACTTGTCGAACTCGGCCATCCAGCTTGCCGCGTCCAGCGGCGGCAGGGCGCCCTTGACGGGCTGCCACTCAGTAATCGAAAGCCCGGAATCCGTCAGCCGTGTTGCGCCGCCGACGAGGATGGTCGCATAGACAAGCAGGCCCAGAAGGATCAACCAGGCGCGGATCCAGCGTGCGGCAAGAGGCGAAATTGCGTTTGCTTGCATCCTGCCTAGATCACTCAGAGAGCGGCGCAATCAAGTGGCGCCAACGTCGCACGCCAAACCCCTAGGACGCCGCCCGCCCCATGCGTAAACCCATCGCCGTCCTTGTGTTGCTCGCCTTCATGGCGCTCTGGATCTGGGCTGCCGGAACCGCCGGCTCACACCTGACGAACGCATCTGGTTGGCTGCAGCTTGTCTTCTACCTCGTCGCCGGCTTCGGCTGGATCCTTCCCCTCCGTCCACTCCTCAAATGGATGAACGCGAACGAGCCTCCGGAAGAAGACTGAAGCGGCGCTCCCTAAAAGCAAAAAACCGGCAGGATTTGCCCTGCCGGTTTTCAATGTGGGACAAGATCCGTTCGGCCTAGCCCGCGATGTCGGCTTCCGAGAAGAACTGGGCGATCTCGAGGGCGGCGTTCTCGGCCGAGTCGGAACCGTGCACGGAGTTCTCGCCGATCGACTTGGCGAACAGTTTGCGGATGGTGCCGTCGGCGGCCTGGGCTGGGTTGGTGGCGCCCATCACGTCGCGGTGCTTCGCAACAGCGTCTTCACCCTCCAGAACCTGCACGACGACCGGGCCGGAAACCATGAAATCGACGAGTTCGCCGAAGAACGGACGCTCGCGGTGGACGCCGTAGAAGCGCTCGGCCTGGGCGCGCGTCATCTGGATGCGGCGCTGGGCGATGATGCGCAGACCGGCCTTTTCGATCACGGCATTGATTGCGCCGGTAAGGTTACGCTCGGTGGCATCCGGCTTGATGATCGAGAATGTACGCTGCACGGCCATTGGGGGCTTCCTGTATCTGGGGTTGTGAATTTGCGCGGCCTATAGCGGCATGCCCGCGCGGCGGCAACAGCCGAGAGACGCTCCCCTGTCGCCGGAAAGTCACGCTCGGCAGCGTTAATCCTGCCGGGCGCCCGTTGCGATTGACAGCTGCAAAGTCCTGTGAATTTTCAACATCTGTTGAAAAAACTCAACAAACGTTGAGATAAAAAAGTTCACTAGCACCGTCCTGGGAGGACAAAATGGCTTCTAACCTGAACAAACTGATGTTTGCTGCGCTCGCAGCATCCGCGCTCACGCCGCTCGCGGCCTATGCGCAGGAAGACACCGCTGCTGCGCCCGAGGCTTCGGAAGAGCGCCGCTTTGGTCCCGTGGTTGTCACCGCCCAGCGCCGCGAGCAGAATCTGCTCGACGTGCCGCTCTCGGTCTCCGCCTTCAGCGGTGATCTCCTGGCAGACCTTGGCATCCAGACGATGGACGAGGTCGCCAAGATCTCGCCGAACGTGACGCTGGAAGTCTCCCGCGGCACCAATAACACGCTGTCCGCCTTCATCCGCGGCGTTGGCCAGCAGGACCCGGTGGCCGGTTTCGAAGCCGGCGTCGGCGTCTATGTTGACGACGTTTACCTCAACCGCCCGCAAGGCGCCGTGCTCGAAGTTTATGATGTGGAGCGCATCGAGGTCCTTCGCGGCCCGCAAGGCACGCTGTACGGCCGCAACACGATCGGCGGCGCGGTGAAGTATGTCACCAAGGGCCTGTCCAACGAACCCACCCTCAAGGCGCGCGGCGCCTATGGCTCCTACAACCAGGCCGACTTCGTGGCCTCGGCTTCCACCCCGCTGTCCGATACGTTCCGCGTCGGCGGCGGTGTCGCTGTCTTCACCCGCGACGGTTTCGGCGAGAACCTGTTCAACGGCGACGAGAACTACAACAAGGACGTCGCTGCGATCCGCGCCTCTGCCGAATGGGACGTGACGCCGGATTTCCAGCTTCGCCTCGCCGGCGACTACCTGTCGGATGAATCCAACGCCCGTCAGGGCCACCGCCTGATCCCCGACAAGTTCCCGCCGATCACCTATCCTGTGCTGGGCAACGTGTATGACACCCGCGCCGGCCTCGATGTGGTCGAGCAGGACGCAGAGGCGAAAGGCCTGTCGCTGATCGCCGAGTACACCGTCAACGATGCCATCACGCTGAAGAACATCCTGGCCTACCGCGAAGACGTCAGCACTACGCCGATCGACTTCGACTCTCTGCCTGAGGCGGACGTGGACGTACCGGCGATCTACGAAAACGATCAGCTCTCGAACGAATTCCAGGTTCTGTACTCGGGTGACCGCCTGAACGGTATCCTCGGCGCCTACTATCTGGAAGCCAATGCATCGACTGTCTTCGACGTACTGCTCGGTACGACCGGCGCCCTCCCCCAGGTCAGCGTTCCGGGTCTCAATGCGCAGACCTTCGGCGATGTCGGCACGGAAACCTGGTCGGTGTTCGGTGACTTCACCTATGACCTGACGGACCAGTTCGCCATCTCGCTCGGCGGCCGCTACACGGAAGATGAGCGCTCATCGATCGTCCTGCGCCGCAGCTATGCGGGCGGCTTTTCGCCCTTCTTCGGTGGCACCGGCGTGCCCTTCGCCACGACATCGAACTTCGACGGTTCGGTGAAGTTCGACGATTTCAGCCCGCGCGCTTCGCTAAGCTACAAGCCGACCGAAGACCATACTCTGTATGCGACCTATTCGCAGGGCTTCAAGGGCGGCTCGTTCGATCCGCGCGGCCAGACCTCCGCGGCTCCGGACCTTAACGGCAACTGTATCGCGCCGACACTCAACCCGCTTGCGCCGCCAGCCTACTGCACCAGCGGTGCAACCCGCGCCAGCGATCCGGAAGACGAGTTCAACTTCCTGCAATTCGATCCGGAAGAAGTCGACAGCTACGAGATCGGCTGGAAATCCGCGCTGTTTGACGGACGCCTGCAGTCCAGCCTTGCCGGCTTTTACATGGACTACAAGGACGTTCAGGTGCCCGGCTCTGCTGGTATCGACACCAATGGAGACGGCGTCAACGACACCTTCACCGGCGTCACCACAAACGCCGGTGCGGCAACGCTCTGGGGCGTGGAATATGAAGGCACGGCTGTGCTCGGCGAAGAGATCTTCAACGACTCCGACCTGCTCACCTCCGGCTTCGCTGTGGGTTACATCAAGGCCGAGTATGACGTGTTCATCGACGCGTTCGGCAACGATGTGGCGGACCAGCGCGTGTTCCAGAACACACCGGAATGGACCGGCAGCTTCCGCCTGAGCTACGACACGCCGTTCAACATCCTGCTCAAGGAAGGTCGCCTTAAAATCAATTCGCTCGCCTCCTATCGCAGCGACTCGAGCCAGTTCGAAGTGCGCAGCCCCCTCGACCAGGAAGGCTACACTCTGATCGATCTGGGCCTGCGCTGGCAGGAAAACGACAGCCCCTGGGGCTTCACGCTGTCCGGCAAGAACCTCACCGACGAAGAGTACAAGGTGGCCGGCTACAACTTCATCAACCCGACCACGGGTGCCTCCACGCTTGGCCTCGAAGGCGTTCTGACCGCCTTCTACGGCGACCCACGGACGGTGACGGTCGGTATCGACTACAACTTCTAAGAGGCGCCTGGAACGTTTCTTCCCAGACCCTGCCGCCTCGGCGGCGGGGCTACCGGGAGCCTCTACAGGGGCGGCGCCGCAAGGGGCCGCCCCTTTTCCTTGAGCAATCGAGAAAAATCAGTGAGCTGAGCTTTTGACGCGAACCGGCTTTGCCGCTTTGGCGCGCGGCGCCGGCGCGGCGCGCTGGGCGGCCTCGAAGCCTGCCGTGATAAACGGCACCATGCGCTCGCACGCCTCGGCAAGGTCCTCGGACCGGACGAATCCGCCAGACAGCTTGTCGATACGGCCCGTCTGCGCCAGCGCCAGCGTCAGCGCGCCCGAAAAGCAATGATAGCCCCAGTAGAGGTCCTTCTCGTCGATGCCGGGAATGGCGAGGCGCAGGGCATCGAGGAACTTGCGGATCAGCGGGTCGAAATGCTCCGCCATCAACCTGCCGCCCCAGCCGGGCGTGTTGTTCACATACGCGACGAGGGCGTAATAGTTTTTCCAGCCGGCTTCCGCCAGGTGCGGTCCCTTCAGCAGCGGTTCCAGGTAGGCGCGCACAATCGCCTCGACCGTGGGGGCACTTGGCTGGGCCGACTCGATCGCCTCGATCAGCGCTTCCTCGCGCCAGTCGTTCAGCATCTTGGCGCGACGGTGGAAGACTTGAACGAAGAGGTTTTCCTTCGAGTCGAAATAGTAGTGAGGCAAGGCGAGGTCGACGCCTGCATCCTTCGCGATGGTCCGCAGCGTCACGCCATCAAAGCCATGGGCGCTGAACTCCGCTTCGGCAGCATCGAGAATGGCGCTGCGGCGGTCGGTTTTTGGCGGAGGGGATTTCTTGCGAGCGCTCAGCGGCGTATCCTCAGCATTGTTCTTGCCCCCTTTATGGACCGGTCTGCCCTTGCGAGTCAAAGTGGGCCGTAAGGGAAGCACGTCCAACGGCTTGCACTACGCGCACTTTCCGGCTTAGCTTTCAACAAACGTTGAAACGGGGCGCGAGTTCCCGGGCCGGAGGAAACGCAGTCCATGTCACCAGCAGGCGAAGACATTGCATGGACGTCTGCGGACGGTCTTTCGCTGTACGCAAAGGTCTATGGTCCCGCCTCCGCGCGGTTGACAGTGATCTGCCTGCACGGCCTGACGCGCAACCACAAGGACTTCGAGCCAATGATCGCCGCCTTGCCCGGCCACTATTGCTTCATCGCGGTAGACGTGCGCGGACGCGGACGCTCCGCCTTCGATCCCGAGCCGAAGAATTACAATCCGTTGATCTATGCGAGGGATCTGGGCCTTCTTCTCGACAAGCTGGGCCTGACACGAGTCGCCCTGATCGGCACGTCGATGGGCGGGCTGATCTCGCTGATCATGATGCGCCGGATGCCGAAGCGGATTGCCGGCGTGGTGCTGAACGATGTCGGCCCGGTGGTCGAGAAAACGGGCATCGCGCGCATCGCCGGTTATGCCGGCAAGGTACGCCCGGTCACCGGCTGGGAGAGCGCGGCGGAGGCCGTGAAGACGATTCAGGGCGCCGCCTTTCCGGACATGCCGGAGGCGCGCTGGATGGATTTCGCCCGCCGCACTTACCGAGAATTGCCGACCGGCGAAGTCGTGCTCGACTATGACCCCAACATCGCCCGCTCGCTCGGCAAGGTGAAACCCGGCGCGCTGACCAACTTCGCGCTATGGCGGATGTTCGGCGGCCTGAAGAAGGCGCCGCTGCTGGTCGTGCGCGGCGCGACATCCGACATTCTCTCGGAAAAGACAGCGTTGGAAATGGTGCGGCGGCATCCGGACGCGAAACTCGCCACCGTGCCGCGCATCGGCCATGCGCCGATCCTCGACGAACCCGAGGCGGTGTCCGCCATTTCCGAATTCCTCGCCCGCCTGGAGACCAAGGCATGACTTCGACCCCGCTACCAACCGCCGCCCCGAACATCTCCGGCCGGGCCTGGGTGCTCGCCGTCCTTACTCTGACCTATACACTCAACCATGTGGACCGGCAGATCCTCATCATCCTGCTGGAGCCGATCAAATCGGAGTTCGGCCTCTCGGACGGACAGGTCGGCTGGCTCACGGGCCTCTCCTTCGCGGCCTTCTATGCGACGCTGGGAATCCCCGTCGCCATGTGGGCGGACCGGGGGAACCGGCGGAACATCATCGCGCTCGCTCTTGGCATCTGGTCGGCGATGACCGCGCTGTCCGGCTTCGCTCAGAACTTCTGGCATTTGCTGCTCGCCCGCATGGGCGTCGGCGTCGGCGAAGCGGGCGGCACCCCGCCGGCGACCTCGATGATCGCCGATCTCTATCCCCCGCAGGAACGCGCCATGGCGCTCGGCGTCTATACCAGCGGCATCGGCCTCGGCATCATGGCGGGGTTTGCGCTCGGCGGGTATATTTATGAACTCTACGGCTGGCGCACGGCTTTCTTCGCCGCCGGCGTCCCCGGATTGATCCTCGCCCTGATTGTCCGTTTCGGGATCAAGGAACCTGTGCGCGGCCTTGCGGACCAACGCAAGGATGATGGGCCAGCGCCTTCGCTTGGCGAGACTTTGAAATTCATTTTCAGCCAATCGTCTTACCTCTGGCTGCTGGCTGGCTGCCTGTTGATCTGCATCTCGGCCAACGCCTTCCTCGTGTTCACTTCTAGCCATCTGCAGCGCACCTATGGCCTCTCGCCCGGCCAGGTTTCCCTGCCGCTCGGCGTCCTGATCGGCGGCGTGGGCAGCCTGGGCGCAGTCGTGCTGGGCCGGGTGTGCGATGTGCTCTCGAAGCGCGACCTTCGCTGGCGGCCACTGATCATAGCGATCGGCGCCGGCGTTGCCCTGCCCTTTGCATGGATGTTCCTGCGCGCGCCGACCGTTGAGCTGGCCTATGCCTGGAACATTGTCCCCAGTTTCATCGGCTTGATCTACGCGAGCGTTGCCTACACCGCCTCGCAGGAACTTGTGAAGCTCCGTATGCGGTCGTTCGCCTCGGCGTTCATGCTGTTTTGCCTGACGCTGATCGGCATCGGCTGCGGTCCGCTGATCGCCGGCATGCTGTCAGACCATTTCAGCGCGCAGGGCGCTGCCCAGCCGCTCGCCCGGTCGCTGGAAATGATCCTCGCCTTCAACGCCGCCAGCATCCTCTGCCTCCTGATGGCGACGCGAAATTACCGCCGAGATGTGGCGCGGGCAGCGGAATAGGCCCGCTGGGGCTTGCGCACCGCGCAGCCGCGCCTTAGGGCAAGCCCATGCCTGATCTTCCCGCCTGCCCTGAATGCGAATCCGTGCTGACGTATCAGGACGGCCCGATGCTGATCTGCCCGGAATGCGGGCATGAATGGACCGAGGCAGCGCCCGCGGGCGCAAAGGTGATCAAAGACTCGGTCGGCAATCCGCTCACGGACGGTGACACGGTGACGGTGATCAAGGACTTGAAGGTGAAGGGCTCATCGCTGGTCGTGAAACGCGGCACCAAGGTCAAGAATATCCGCCTCGTCGATGGCGACCATGACATCGATTGCAAGATCGACGGGATCGGCGCGATGGGACTGAAATCTGAGTTCGTGAAGAAGGTTTGATCACCTCTTCAAGGTCAGCCTGTTTGGCCCATCCTTCGACTTCGCTCAGGATGAGTCTGTAGTGTTTGGCTCGCGCCGCATCGCCAAGCAGAGCTGCTCATCCTGAGCGAAGTCGAAGGATGGGCCACGCAGAGCCCCGCCCCTCTAAACCCCCGCCTCTTTCCATCCGCCGGCGGACGTTTGCTGAAAGTAACGTGTCACCAGCCCCGAATCCTTCGCCGCCTTGAACTGTTCGCGTGCCCTTGCGCGCGTGTCCTTGTCGCCGTCCTCGAAGATGACCATGCAGCGCTTGAACGGCGCCTCGACCGGCGCGTCGGTGCCGTCCATCAGCACGAGCGCGTCGGCATTGTTCGCATTCTTCAGTTTCGCCGAAAGAAGCACCGGCTGGCGCGCCGCGTCCAGCCCCGGCGCTTCGGATTGGCCGTGCGGGAGGAAGGAGGCCTCGTCGAACGTCCAGAGCGCGGCATCGAGTTTCGCCAGCCGCTCCAGGTCCGGCGAGACGGCGAGCACGCGCCATCCCGCCTCCAGGCACTTCTGCATCAGCGGCGGCGCCGCCACCTCAAGCGCAGAGCGCGAGAGGTGGTAGAACCACCATTCGGGCCGGATGGCCTCACTCATAGTTATCCATGATCCACTTGTTCAACAGGCGCGGGCCATAGCCCGAGGCCCAACTCGGATCGGTCGGGGCTTTCTCGCCTTCGACCCAGGCCACGCCGGCGATATCCAGGTGCGCCCATTTCACGCCGTCCTTGACGAAGCGCTTGAGGAACTGCGCCGCCGTGATCGAGCCCGCAGCGGGGCCGCCGATATTGCGCATGTCGGCAAATTTCGACTTGATCTGCACATCATACTCCGCGCCGAGCGGCATCCGCCACACGCGCTCGCCTTCAGCGAGACCTGCGGCGGTAAGTTCGGCGGCGAGATCGTCGGAGTCGGTGAACATGCCGGCATGGTGATGGCCGAGCGAGACGACGATGGCGCCGGTCAGGGTAGCAAGGTCGACAATGGCTTTCGGCTTGAAGTGTTCCTGCGCGTACCAGAGCACGTCGCACAGCACGAGGCGGCCCTCGGCATCGGTGTTCTGCACTTCGATGGTCTGCCCGGAGGCGGAGTGGAGAATGTCTCCCGGGCGGATGGCATTGCCGTCCGGCATGTTCTCGACGAGGCCGATCAGGCCGATCACGTTGACCTTCGCCTTGCGCTGAGCCAGCGCGCGCATCGTGCCGGTCACGGCTGCGGCGCCGCCCATGTCGCCGCGCATGTTCTCCATGTTCGGGCCGGGCTTCAGAGAGATGCCGCCGGTGTCGAAGCAGACGCCTTTGCCGACGAGGATGACAGGGTCTTCACCCGGCTTGCCGCCGTTCCAGCGGATGATGCCGAGCTGGCTCTCCTTCACCGAGCCCTGACCGACGCCGAGCAACGCGCCCATGCCGAGCTTGGCCATCTGCTTCTCGCCCAGGATTTCAACTTCGAGGCCGAGCGGCTCCAGTTCCTTGACCTTCGCAGCAAAGGATTCTGGGTAAAGGTCGTTCGGCGGCAGGTTCACCAAATCGCGGGCCAGATACGTGCCATCGGTCGCCGCATCGATAGGGCCGAAGGCGGCCTTGGCGGCCTTTGGGTCGGTCGAAATGACGGTGAGACCGGTGAGGCTTGGCTTCTGGTCCGGCTTGAGTTTTGTGAAATAGGTATCGAATCGATAGGCAGCGAGCTTCGCTCCCACAGCAACGCGGGCGGCTGATTCGGCGTCGCCTGCCGTGATCGAGGCCGTCTTGAAGCCGCTGGAGCCGATCGCCTTGTAGAAATTGGCGCCGATCTTCTCGAGCGCGCGGGCGTCACGCTTCTTGGGCTTGCCGCCCCCCATCAGGACAACCCGGCGGGCTTCAGACCCCTTGGGAAGCACGACAATCGCCTGCTGGCCGGGCTTGCCGTCGAACCGGCCGCCTTCCAGTGCCTCCGACAAAAGTCCCCCGCTGGCCTTGTCCAGCGCCGCAGCGGCGGCAGGCAACTTGTCGCCTTCATCGATGATAAAAGCCGCAATATCGGCCTTGGCGCTTTCGGCGAATGTAATCTTCATGTGTGGAAACTCCGTTGTGAGCGGAAACTAAGCATCGACGCGCCAAGCGCAACTCGTTAGCAAGGGAATTAGCAGCCCCTAACCGCCTGATTTAACGAGATAGAGCGTCGCACCCCGCAAAAGATGACGAAAATCCAGGCTCATCTGTTCCGTCAGATTCTGCAGGCGGTGGTGATCATCGTGGGCGGACTCGTGATGATGGCGCTGCTGGCGCAGGGCCTCTCGCGGACGGACCTGATCCTCGAAAACCGGCAATCTGCCCTCACTTACTTCTATATCGTGATGCTCGGTTCGCCGCAGGTTGTGGCGCTCCTGACCCCGCTGGCCATCTTCGTCGGTGCGGTCTGGTCGCTGAACCGGATCCACAAGGATTCCGAGATCGTGGTGGCGCAGGCCGCCGGGATGACGCGCTGGCAGGTCGCCTCCCCGATCCTCAGGCTGGCGCTGATGTGCGCGGTGATGCACCTCGCGGTGAATCTCTGGGTCCAGCCCAGCGCGCAGCGCACCATGCGCGAGGCGGTCGCGATGGCGCGCGCCGACCTGGCCGCCGCGCTGATCCGGCCCGGCCAGTTCACCACCAATGGCGAGCGGCTGACCTTCTATGCGCGCGAACAGGTGGGCGGCGAACTGCGCGGGGTCATGATCTCCGACATGACGGACCCGGCCTTCCCGACGGATATCCTGGCGCGTACCGCCGCGCTGGTCAGCGTCGATGGCAAGCCGACGTTGCTGCTTCGCGACGCGCTGAGCCAGCAGCTGGACGAGAACATGCAGCTCTCGATCCTCGAATTCGACCAGTACATGTTCGACCTGACGGACTTCATGAAGGAAGACGCCGAACTGATCCTCAAGGCGTCCGACAAGTACCTGCACGAGCTGATCTTCGTCGACCGGAAGGACTATTTCCAGAACAAGGAAGCCGACGGCTTCTTCGCTGAGGCCAATGCGCGCCTCACCACACCGCTGCTGAATATAGTAATGGCCATGCTGGCGATCCTCGCTGTGCTGGGCGGGGATTTCAGCCGGCAGGGCTATAGCCGGCGGATTGGCATCGCATCTGCGGCCGCCGCCGTGATCCTCGTGGTGCAACTTGCCCTGCAATCCGCCGCGGCCGATGATCCGGCGCTAAATATTGCGCAATGGGCGGTGCCCCTCATCGCGCTGGCAGGTCTTTGCTGGGTCTACTTCGGGCGTGGCCGCCATATCGGCAAACGCCCTCCTCCGCGTGATGAACTTCTGGCCGACCGGAAGGAGGCGGTGGCGTGATGCTGTCGCGGATCCAAGGCTACATCCTGAAGGAGTGCCTCTCCGGCCTTGTGCTGGTGCTGGGTGTGCTGCTGCTGGCGATCCTGCTGATCGACGTGGTGGAGCAACTGCGCACCGTGGGCGGCGATGTCAGCCTAAGCCTGCTCAGCGCCCTTCGCCTGTCGCTGATGAAGCTGCCGCTGCTGATCGAACAGACCCTGCCGTTCGCGCTCCTGGCGGCGAGTATGCTGGCCTTCACGCGCCTGAACCGGCGCTCAGAGCTGTCGATCATCCGCGCGAGCGGTCTTTCAGCCTGGCGGTTCCTGACACCGGTAATCGTCCTGGCAGCGGGTCTCGGCATATTCTCGTCACTGGTGCTGAACCCGTTTGCGGCGCGGCTGACCCAATCGTTCGAGTTTGAGCGCGCGCGGCTGTTGCAGATCGGGCAGGAAACGCTGGCCGTGGCCGATACCGGCATCTGGCTGCGACAGGGCGATGATACGAGCCAGTTCGTGATCCACGCGCGGCAGGTGCAGGATTCGGGTCGCACGCTGCTGGACGTCAAACTGATCGAGGAGCAGCGCCTCTATGATGGCCGGCGCCCGACCAGCGATTTCGCCTTCGTGCGCCGGATCGACGCCGAGCGGGCGACGCTGAATGACGGCTTCTGGCAGCTGGAAAACCTTGTCGAAAACCTGCCGAACCTGCCGCCGGAACGCAAGGAGAGCCTCGCCATCCCGACCTCGCTGGACGCGGTGACCCTCCTCGACAAGTTCGCGTCGCCCAATACGATCGGCTTCTGGGACCTGCCCGGTTTCATCCACGAAACGCGCGCCGCCGGCCTTGATGCCTCGCGCTACACGATGCGCTGGTACACCCTCACTGCGACCCCCGTGTTGTTCGTCGCCATGGCCCTGATCGGCGCCCTCGCCTGCCTGCGACTGCAGCGGCTGGGCGGCACATCGCAGCTTCTGGCCACCGGTGTCCTGGCCGCCGTGGGGCTCTATTTCTTCACCCAGTTCTCTGCCAGCCTCGGGGCCACCGGCGCGGCGCCGCCGCCCGTTGCCGCCTGGTCACCGCCGCTCTTTGTGCTGTTCGTTAGCCTTGCGTTCATCGCTTACCGCGAAGACGGCTAACGCGTCTGCAGCCTTGACACGGCCCTACCCCCCGGACCATCTCTGCCGCCCTTAAAGCGGCGTTCCGGAAAGTGGGAACCGGTTTTCGGGAAAACGCCGCGACCATTGATTGACTGGGAAAGCGTATGAAACTTGTCGTCGTCGAGTCGCCCGCCAAGGCCAAAACGATCAACAAGTACCTGGGGAAGGACTATAAGGTCCTGGCCTCCTACGGGCATATCCGCGACCTGCCCTCGAAGAATGGCTCGGTCGATCCGGACAATGATTTCGAGATGGTATGGGAAGCGGATGCCAAATCCGCCAAGCGCATTTCCGACATCGCGAACGCGCTCAAGGATGCCGACACCCTCATCCTGGCGACAGACCCTGACCGTGAAGGCGAGGCCATTTCCTGGCACATCGTCGAGGCGCTGAAGAAGCGCCGCGCGCTGAAAAAGGATGTCCAGATCGAGCGGGTCGTGTTCAACGCGATCACCAAGAACGCTGTCACCACCGCGATGGAAAATCCGCGCCAGATCGATGCCGAATTGGTCGATGCTTACCTCGCCCGCCGCGCGCTGGACTATCTCGTCGGCTTCAATCTCTCGCCGGTCCTCTGGCGCAAGCTGCCGGGCTCGCGCTCGGCGGGCCGGGTGCAATCTGTAGCGCTGCGGATCGTCTGCGACCGCGAGAACGAGATCGAACTGTTCCGCCCGCAGGAATACTGGAACGTCGAATGCGAACTGCGTGCGCCGGATGGCACGGCGTTCGAAGCGCGCCTCTACAGTCTCGAAGGCGACACGCTGAAGAAATTCACCCTCGGCAACAAGGGTGACGCGGACCGCGCGCTGGAGATCGTAAAGACGGGCGGCTATTCGGTGGCCAGTGTCGAAGCCAAACCCGTCAGACGCAATCCGCCGCCGCCCTTCATCACCTCGACGCTGCAGCAGGAAGCCAGCCGCAAGCTCGGCTTCAATGCCAAGCGCACGATGCAGGCCGCCCAGAAACTCTATGAAGAAGGCCGCATCACCTACATGCGGACCGACGGCGTCAACATGGCCGAAGAGGCCTACACCGCCGCCCGCGCCATGATCCAGTCGAACTATGGCGCGCGCTACCTGCCGGAAAACACGCGGCGTTATTCATCCAAGGCAAAGAACGCGCAGGAGGCCCACGAGGCGGTGCGCCCGACCGACTTCGACCTGCGCCCCGATGAATATCATGGCGAAGGCGACCTGAAGAAACTCTACACCCTCGTCTGGCGCCGGGCTGTCGCCTCACAGATGGAAGCGGCGCAGTTCGAGCGCACAACCATCGACCTCGCCTCCAAGGACAAGCGCGCCGTGCTGCGCGCCACTGGCCAGGTCGTCGTGTTCGATGGCTATATCAAGCTCTACACCGAAGGCCACGACGCCGGCGACGATGACGACGACGCCGAAGGCCGCTTGCCCAAGATGGCAGAAGGTCAGCATGCGGATCTCCTGAAGGCCGGCGCCAACCAATCCTTCACGACGCCTCCGCCCCGCTACACAGAGGCCTCGCTCGTCAAGCGCCTTGAAGAACTCGGCATCGGCCGCCCGTCCACCTATGCCTCCACGATGTCGACGCTGGAAGACCGCGGATATGTCCGCGTCGAAGGCAAGGCGCTGGTGCCGGAGGACAAGGGCCGCCTCGTTACCGCCTTCCTCGAGAACTTCTTCGCCCGCTATGTGGAATATGATTTCACGGCCGGGCTTGAAGAAAAGCTCGACGTCATCTCGGACGGAAAGCTCGACTGGAAAGCCTTCCTGCGCGATTTCTGGACCCAGTTCGCGGTCGATATCGACGGCACCAAGGACCTGCGTGTCACGCACGTCCTCGACGCGCTGAACGAGACACTCGGCGCTTATGTGTTCCCGCGCACGGACGCCGAAGGCAATGCTATCGAGAACCCGCGCCTCTGCCCGCTCTGCAAGGAGGGCGAGCTGTCGATGAAGCTGGGCAAGTTCGGCGCCTTTGTCGGCTGCTCGCGCCATCCCGAGTGCAAGTACACGCGGCAATTCTCTGCCGAAGGCGGCGAGAGCGCCATCAACCCGGACGGCAACGAGATCGGCATCCACCCCGAGAAGGGCGAGATGATCCTGCTGAAATCCGGCCGCTTCGGTCCCTATGTCGAAATGGCCAATGGCGAGAAGCCGAAACGCGCCAGCCTCGCCAAGGCTGACAGCGTTGATACGCTGACACTCTCACGCGCCGTGGAACTGCTCAGCCTGCCGCGCGAAATTGGTCCGCACCCGGAAGATGGCGAAATGATCCTCGCCAATTTCGGCCGCTTCGGACCCTACGTCCAGCACGGCAAGACGTACGCAAACCTGAAAGATCCCACCGAGGTCTTTTCCATCGGCATCAACCGCGCCGTGGACCTGATTGCGGACAAGCGCGCCAAAGCGGCAGCCGGCGGCGGCGGACGCGGCGGTGTCGCCGCGCTGAAGACGCTGGGCGACCACCCCGATGGCGGCCCCGTCGAAGTGTTCGCCGGCAAGTACGGTCCGTATGTAAAGTGGGGCAAGGTCAACGCCACCCTGCCGAAGGAGATAGCGCCGGAGACGGTCACGCTGGAAGCCGCCCTCGAACTGGTGAACGCCAAGGCCGGCAGCAGCGGCGGCAAGAAAAAAGCCGCGCCGAAGAAAGCGGCGGCGAAGAAGCCGGCTGCAGGCAAGAAAGCCCCTGCGAAAAAGAAGCCTGCCGCGAAGAAGACCGACGCCTGAATTGGCGCCGCCCGCCGACCGGTAACACTTTTGTAAGCTCGCGGAGGAATTGTCCCGCCTTTCGCTTCGGCGTAGGATCAAGACCCTGCAGGAAGGGGCGCCGTGATGTTGAACCTGAAGCCGCTGCACGCCGTGTCGTTGGGCCTCGCGCTGATTGTCGCCGCCTGCGCAACCAGCGAGGCCGTCCGGACAACCGCGCCTGAGCCTGCCGCACCGAAAGCCCCGCAGCCACTCCCGTCGCAGCCGCAGCAGGCCGCGCGCGCCTTCCCGTCCGCGATGTCTGTCTGCCCAGGCATGACCGTGGCGAACCGTCCGCCTACGGATGCCAACCTGATGATGACGGACTATGCCCCCTTCGTCGTCGCAGCCGGAAAGGTCACGCTGGCCACCGCGCCGGTGGAAGCCGCCTGCTTCTCCTCCGGCTTCGGTCCGCGCAGCTTCAGCAACCACAAGGGCGTCGACTATTACAGCCGCGACGCCGTCGACATCTACGCCGCCGCGGCAGGCGTCGTGCGCGAACAATCGTACCGGGACGATTTCGGCAACCAGCTCGTTGTCGACCATGGCAACGGCGTGTTCACGCGCTACGCCCACCTGCAGGAATTCGGCGCGGGCATCGAAGTGGGCAAGACGGTCAAGGCCGGCGACGTGATCGGCCTGATGGGCAACACGGCCTCCTACACCGTCGCGCGCCACCTGCACTACGAAATCCTCCTCGGCGACTGGGGCGCCCAGGCCGGCAGCTTCGCGCTGACGCCGGTGGACGTGCTGACCCTGCCGGCAGCGAAGACAGGGAGCTAACTCCCCGCAATTTCCCCGCGCATTCCGCCGCAAACTCCCCTATATGCGGCCTTATGAGCTTTCCAGACCGCCAGACTGTCCTTGATTTCCTGAAGGAAAACCCCGCCGCCACGTCCAAGGCCGAGATCGCCAAGGGCCTCAAGGTGAAGGGCAAGGAGCGCGCCATCCTGCGCGAAGTGCTCGAAGAGCTGGAGCGCGAAGGCAAGCTGGAGCGCACCAGCAAGCGCAGCTTCGCGCAGACCGACCGACCGCCCCCTAGCGGCCTCGTCGAGTTCACGCGCCTCACCCGGGAGGGGGACCTGATCGGCCAGTGCGTCGGCGACCACGGCCTGTTCGGCCCGGAGCTGATCTATGGCGGCCCCTCCGGCAAATCCCGCTCCCGTGCGCCCGCCAAGGGCGACCGCGCGGTGTGCAAGATTTCCGGGCGCGAGGACGGCTCCTGGCGCGCCTATGTTGTCACGCTGCTGGAAAAGCGCATCAGTGACCGCATCGTCGGCCTCTACAACAAGACCCCGCATGGCGGCCGCGTGACCCCGGCGAGCCGCAAGGAGCGCCGCGAACTGCTGATCCAGGAAGCCGACCGCAAGGGCGCCGGCGACGGCGACCTCGTGATCGCCGAACCGAAACCCGAAGGCCGCCGCCAATACGGCCCGGCGCTGGGCGTCATCAAGGAAGTGATCGGCCATATCACAGATGCGCGCTCGGCCAGCCTGATCGCGATCTATGCCAACGATATCCCGGTCGACTTTCCGGAAGAAGTGATCGCCGAGGCAAAATCCAAGGAGCCTGCAAACGTTCCGCGTACGGACCTGACCAGCATCCCGCTGATCACCATCGACCCGCATGATGCGCGTGACCATGACGACGCCGTGCATGCCGAGGAACTCCCCGATGGCTGGAAGGTGATCGTCGCCATCGCTGACGTGTCGGCCTATGTCACCGAAGGTTCGGCACTCGACAAGGAAGCCGAGAAGCGCGGCAACTCAACCTACTTCCCGGACCGCGTCGTGCCGATGCTGCCGTTTGAACTCTCGGCAGACGCCTGCTCATTGAAGGAAGGCGAACTGCGCCCCTGCCTTGCGGTCGAAATGATCTTCAACAAGGACGGCAACAAGCGCTCTCACCGGTTCCTGCGCGCGACGATGCGCTCTGCCGCAAAGCTCGCCTACGAGGAGGCCCAGGCCGCCATCGACGGAAAGCCCGGCGGCAAGGCGGGCGAACTGCTCGACACCGTTCTGCGCCCGCTCTGGGGCGCCTATGCCGCCGTCTCAAAGGCCCGCGATGCGCGCAGCCCGCTGGATCTCGACATGCCGGAACGCCGGATCATGTTCAATCCGGAAGGCGAGATCACCGGCATCACGACCAAGGAACGCCTCGAGGCGCACCGCCTGATCGAAGAGTTCATGATCCAGGCAAACGTCGCCGCCGCCGAGTCGTTGGAGCAGAAGCAGGGCCCGGTCATCTACCGCGTGCACGATACACCCTCGGATGCCAAGATCGCCGCTTTCGCAGACTTCCTGCAGACGCTCGACATGAAATGGAACATCGGCGAACGTCCGCAGACGCACAAGTTCAACAAGCTGCTCGCCGAGATTCGCGGCGGCGATTACGAAGGCATGATCCAGCAGATGGTGCTGCGCTCGCAGGCCCAGGCGATCTATTCGGAGGAAAACCTCGGCCACTTCGGCCTGAACCTGGCACGCTATTCCCACTTCACCTCGCCGATCCGCCGCTACGCTGACCTCGTCGTCCACCGCGCACTGATCACGGTGCATGATTTCGGCCCGGATGGCATGTCGGAACGCTCCGCCGCCCGGCTGGAAGACATTGCCAGCCATATCTCGATGACCGAACGCCGCTCGATGGCCGCCGAGCGCGATGCGACCGACCGCTATCTTGCGATCTTCCTCGCTGACCGCGTGGGCGCCGAGTTCGAGGCGCGCATCACCGGCGTCACGCCGGCCGGACTGTTCGCGGCGCTGGCGGGCTCCGGGGCCGATGGCTTCATACCCATCTCGTCCCTGTCGGATGAATACTGGGTGCATGACGCTGCCGCGATGGCGGTCTATGCGCGCGGCTCCGGCAAGACCTTCTCGCTCGGCCAGATCGTCCGGGTACGGCTGAAAGAGGTGACACCCCTGCAGGGCGGCCTTCTCCTGGAAATGATCTCCGATCCGGCCCCCGCCCCCGCCGGCCGCAACGCCGCCCGCAAGGCGATCAGCCGCGACTCGGATGGCAACCGCGGGCATCGCGGCCCGCCCCGGCGCGGCAAGCCCAGTTTCGACCGGCGCACCTTGCCGCCGGGCGCCGGCAAGAAGAAGCGCCGGTAAAGGCCTCCCGCAATTGAGTTTACCGCTCATCCGCGCAAAAGCGGGGATGAGCGGAACCGGGTCTGACCCTACGTCATCACCCTGCCCGTCTTGCTTTCGCCGGATTGGCATCGAAGATGTCAGTCATGTTAAAGCGTGCATACGATAAGGAAGAAGAGGGCGACGTCGTCATCAAGGGCGTGCCAAGCCCGAGGCCGCGCGATGCCGCGACGCTGATCCTCGTGCGCCGCGACGCAGCGCAGCCGCGCGTGCTGATGGGCAAGCGCGCCGGCACCAATACATTCATGCCGGACAAGTACGTCTTCCCCGGCGGGCGCGTTGATCCCAAGGATGGCAAGGCGGCCGCGTCGGAGGAGTTGCATCCCGATGTGGAAGCCAAGCTTCGCGTGCAGTCGCGCCGCGCACCCCGTGCCTTCGCCCTGACGGCGATTCGCGAGACCTTCGAGGAAACCGGGCTGATCGTTGGTCGTTCCGGCGGGATGCCGGGCGCGCCGCCGCCGGGCTGGGAAGAATTCCACAGGATGCAGATCGCCCCGGTCCTCTCGCCGCTGGTTTTCATCGGCCGGGCGGTGACGCCTCCCTATCGGCCAAAGCGCTTCGATGCTCGCTTCTTCATGGCCGAGGCGGAACTCGCCCTGATTGACGAACGCCCACCGGTGGATGGGGCGGAGCTGTCGGACCTGCAATGGGTGACGCTGGCGGACGCCCTGAAGCTGGACCTGCCCTCGGTCACCCGGTTCATGCTGGGCGAGATTGGCGAGCGGCTGGAAAAGCCCGGAACCGTCCAAGGCCCGCCCTTCCTGCGCTGGAGCCGGGGAGGTCACGCGACGGACCGGCTTTGACCGCTTGACTTGGCGGCCTCACCTCGTCAATAAGCCCGCTTTCAGGTTTCAACCCCATTCGAGAAGGGCCACCCCATGGCCAAACCCGCCACGATCAAGATTCGCCTCAATTCGACGGCTGATACTGGTTTTTTCTACGTCACGAAGAAAAATCCGCGCACCATGACCGAGAAGATGGTGAAGCGTAAGTATGATCCGGTTGCGAAGAAGCACGTTGATTTCAAAGAAGGAAAGATCAAGTAAGGATCTTTCCCTCAAGGATGTTTCCATGAAACCCGCGCCACTTCGGCGCGGGTTTTTGCGTTCAAATGACCTTCGTTTTCTCGTCTTCCTGTGCGTCCAGGGTTCGAATTTTTCTCAGCTGGGGAAAAATCATTATCGAAAGAGTCGCAATTCCTATCGCTGCGAAGCCGCCCGCCACGACGGTCACGACCGGACCGGCGACAGCCGCCATGAACCCGGCGCGCGTCTCGCCCAGCTCGTTGGAGGCCCCGACGAAGATCGAGTTCACCGCATTCACCCGGCCGCGCACCGCGTCCGGCGTCCAGAGCTGCAGGATGATCTCGCGGACATAGACTGACACCATGTCGAACCCGCCGACGCACATCAGGGCGAGGATCGACAGCCAGGCCAGCGTCGAGGCGCCGAACACGGCGGTCGCCAGCCCGAACATCGCCACGGCGGCCAGCAGGATCCAGCCGGCATGATCCCGGATCGGGAACGCCGTGATCAGGGCGATGGCGATGATCGCCCCGATGCCCGGAGAGGCCCTCAGAAGGCCGAGGCCGAGTTCGCCGACATGCAGGATGTCGCGGGCATAGATTGGCATCAGGGCGACAGCCCCGCCCAGCAGCACGGCGAACAGGTCGAGCGAGACGGCGCCCAGGACGACCTTGTTGTTCCAGATATAGCTGAACCCACCGAGGATGCTGGCGAGCGTGGGCGGTTCGCGTGAGACGATCTGGTTCGGCTTGGGGATGGAGAAGATCAGGGTGGCCGCCGCGATGAAGAGGCAAGTGGCTGTGCCATACGCGGCCTGCGGCGCGAGGCCGTAGAGCAGCGAGCCGATCACGGGGCCGCCAATCGTCGCCATCTGCCAGGATGAGGTAATCCAGCTGACGGCGTTCGGAAAGTCCTCGCGGGGCACGAGGTTGACCGCGAGGCTGGTCGCGGCGGGGCCGTAGAAGGCGCGCGCGGTGCCGAACAGCGTCAGAATGGCGAGGACGAGCATCGGATTGAAGTTGCCAGTCAGCACCAGCATCAGGATGCTCGCCGCGCAGCTCATCATCACCAGTGCGCCGCACCCCATGACGAGGCGGCGCCCGAGCCGGTCCGCCGCGTTGCCGGTGACAACGACAAGCAGAAAGGCCGGCAGGAACTGCACGAGCCCGATCCAGCCGAGCAGCGCAGCGCTGCGCGTCTCGTCATACATCTGCCAGGCGACGGAAACCGAGACGATCTGCGCCGCAAAGGACGTCAGGAAACGGGAGAAGAAGTACCGGGTGTAGGAGGAATGCCGGAAGGCCGCGAAACGGTTAGACATGAAACGGGCCGCAGGGCTGCAAGGTCATGCCCGGCTGTCGCGCGGGCACGGCAGGCTGTCAATCAGGCGGCGAGGCTTTTGACCCGGTTGCGGCCAGCAGATTTGGCCTGATAGAGCGCGGTGTCGGCGCGGTTCAGCAGTTCGGCCATCGTATCATTCGGGCCTTGCAGGCTGGAGACGCCTGCACTGACCGTCACGGCCACCTCGCGGGTGTCGCTGAGCACACTGAACGGGTCCGCCGCGATCGCCTTGCGCACGCGTTCGGCGGCCATCACGGCCAGGTCGCCGGGGGTCTCCGGCAGGATGACCAGGAACTCCTCCCCGCCCGGACGGCAGGCGACATCCATCGGGCGGATATTCTGGCGCAGGCGGTCGGCCAGTTCCTGCAGCACTTCATCACCCGCCTGGTGGCCGTGGGTATCGTTGATCGGCTTGAAGTGATCGATGTCCAGCATCATCACCGAGAGCGGCTTTCCGCCCATCAGGGCGCGGTGCATGTGTTGCTGCAGCTGATTGGTCATGTAGCGGCGATTGTAGAGGCCCGTCAGCTGGTCGATGACCGACAGCTCAAGACCCCGGTCAACGCGGTCGCGCAGAATTTCGACATAACGGGTGCGGCGCGTCTGGGTTCGCACGCGGGCGAGCAGTTCCTGCCTGTCGACCGGCGCCATGATCATGTCGCTGGCGCCGATCTCGAGGCCCTTGACGGCCTTGGCGCGTTCCAGCGGATCGCAGATCAGCAGGATCGAGACCGCGCGGGTCACATCGTTCGTCTTGAAGTGGGCGCAGAGCTTCAGCGGGTCGAAACTTCTGGACAGCAGCGAGACGAGCAAAACATCCGTGCGCTCCTGTGCGAGGTCACCCATGTTGCCAGATTCAAGCAACGTGGCGACCTTGTGACCGTGGTCGCGCAGGATGGTTGCAATGCGCGACGACGTACGCGGATTATCGTCGATCAGGAAGACGCGCGCCGGACGGTCGACCTCATCAGCACTGACGACTTCAACGGCGCCGGCCTTGAGGCCATTCGCTTCGCGCTTGCGCAGTTCGGAGGTTACGGCGTTGTAGCGCATCAGCGTGTTGACGCGAGAATTCAACAGGAAATCATCGACCGGCTTGGTGAGGAAATCCTCCGCACCCGCATCAAGTCCGCGCACCCGGTCTTCGGGATCGCTGAGCGCGGTGACCATAACGACGGGAATGTGGCGCGTGACCGCGTCGGCCTTCAGGCGGCGGCACACTTCGAAACCGTCCATGCCGGGCATCATCACGTCCAGCAGGATGATTTCGGGATCACTCGTCTGGGCGATCTCGATGGCCTGGGGACCACTGCTGGCGAGGACCACGGAATGGTACTGAGCCTCAAGTTTGGCTTGCAGGAGGCGCCGGTTCGCCTCGATGTCATCAACGACCAGTATCCGCGCGCTCATGCCGGTTCCTTCGGCATCAGGGCTTCGACCGCGCGGATGAAGGAGGCGATCTGGATCGGCTTGGACAGATAACCTTCACAGCCGGCTTCTCGCACGCGCTGTTCATCCGTACGCATCGCGAAGGCGGTGACGGCAAGGACAGGAATATGGGCGACCTTCTTGTCGTCCTTCAGCCACCGGGTGATGTCGAGCCCGGAGACCTCCGGCAGCTGAATGTCCATGATGATGAGGTCTGGCAGCTCCTTGCGGGCGATCTCGACCGCCTTGGCCCCGTCCCGGCACTGGAAGGTCTTGAAGCCGAAAGCGCCGAGCAAATCACAGAACAAGCGCATGTTGAGGTCATTGTCCTCAACAACCAGCACTGTTCTGGGACGCTCTTTGGTCATGTTACTCGAGATTGCTGCCGATTCGGGCGGATGCTGATCCACGTTTTTCAGTTATACTGTCAAAAGTTAACACGCATTTATGCCGGTCTGCCGGCAGGTTTGCGGCGCGGCGGGAACGGGGCTGGGAAATTACGCGATGGTTAGCCTTTGCCGCGATTGCCTCACTGTAAAGACTGAAGATTTTGACCGCTGTCCCGCCTGCGGCCACCTGCGGGTGGTCAGCCATCTGCAGCTGGCGACTTTGTCGATTGCACACGTCGATTGCGACGCCTTCTACGCCGCGGTCGAGAAACGGGACAATCCGGAGCTGCGGGACAAGCCGCTGATTGTCGGCGGGGGCACGCGGGGCGTGGTGACGACCTGTTGCTATCAGGCGCGGCTGTATGGTGTGCGCTCGGCCATGCCGATGTTCAAGGCGCTGAAACTCTGCCCCGAAGCCGTGGTCGTGCGCCCGAACTTTGCAAAGTACCACGAGGCAGGCCGGGCCATCCGTGCCCGGATGGACGCGCTGACGCCGCTGGTGCAGCCGGTGTCGATCGACGAGGCCTATCTCGATCTTTCCGGCACTGAGCGGCTGCACGGCCTGCCGCCGGCCGCGAGCCTCGCGCGGCTGGCATTGGAGGTGGAAAAGCAGGTGGGCGTGACGGTGTCGATCGGATTGTCGTCCAACAAGTTCCTCGCGAAGACGGCCAGCGAACTCGACAAGCCGCGCGGCTTTGCCGTGCTGGCGCCGGAGGAAGCCGAAGAATTCCTGGCCGACAAGCCCGCCGGGTTCCTGCACGGCGTGGGGCCGAAATTCGCCGAGTCGCTGGCGAAGGACGGTTTCCATACCGTCGGTGATATTCAACATACGGAGCTCAAGGACCTGGTCCGCCGCTATGGTGAGACCGGGGAATGGCTGAAACGCTGCGCGCATGGCCGAGACACAAGACCGGTGAGCCCGCATGATGACCGCAAGTCGGTGTCCAGCGAGACGACCTTCTTCGAGGACACGGCCGACCTTGCGCTGCTGGAGGATCACCTCTGGCGGCTCAGCGTGAAGACGGCCGACCGGGCGAAAGCGGAAGGTGTGGTGGGCGTCGTGGTGACGCTGAAGCTGAAGACGTCCGACTTCAAACCGGTCACGCGGCGGATTTCGTTGCACGCGCCGACGCAGCTGGCGCAGGAAGTGTTCCGCACGGCGCGGCCGCTGCTGGCGAAGGAGGTGAATGGCCGGATGAAATACCGGCTGATCGGCGTCGGGCTGTCGGGCCTTTCCGCGTATCACTCGGACGGCGTGGACCTGATCGACCCGAAAGTCGCGAAGCGCGCCGCCGCCGAGCGCGCCTCCGACAAGGCGCGGGCGAAATTCGGATCGGGCGCGGTGATCACCGGGCGGGCGGCGAAAATGGCGAAGAAGGATGATTGAGGCTGGAGGTTGGTCGATGCCTCGCGCCCGCCCTAACCCTCCCCACAAGGGGGAGTGGACCTGTTGCGCTGTGCGGCAGCGCAAGCTCTCCTCCTGATACAACCTGTCCCCTCCCCCTTGTGGGCAGGGGAATCGCATGTGACGATTTGCATTTGCACTTGAAGCGGATTCTTTTGTCTGGCGGCAGAGGAGAGCCGCCATGGAAAGTCCGGCAAGATTGCTGACGTCGCT
>Ga0163144_10006782_pt1 | contig 25188 bp, 19 predicted proteins | sample OliLak19BULKMAT1_FD_123175 | JGI IMG/M metagenome (GOLD analysis project Ga0163144, IMG submission 123175) | Freshwater microbial mat bacterial communities from Lake Vanda, McMurdo Dry Valleys, Antarctica - Oligotrophic Lake LV.19.BULKMAT1 | ecosystem: Environmental > Aquatic > Freshwater >... | reverse complement strand
GGGACGCCGCTGGTGGCCGTGTCGAAAGCGTCTGGGGCGTCAATTGATGAGATCCGCGACCTGAACCCGCATTTCCTGCGCGGTGTTACGCCGCCAGACGAGCTTTCCGAAGTACGGATCCCCGTCGGCGCCGGGCTGACCTTCGCCGCGGCGTTCGCCGCGTTGCCGGCAGCGGAGCGGATCGGCTGGCGCGTGGAGCGCATCGCGAAGCGGAGGAGTGCGCAGTCGATTGCTGACGAGGCGGGGATCCCGATGCGATCGCTCCGGTGGGTGAACCCGAAGCTTTCGTATGACCGGCGTGGTCGGATTCGCGCGGGAACGCTGCTGCGGATTCCGACGACGCTGACCGTGGCCGGCGCGCGAGATGTCCCGGACCCCTCTATCGTGCGCTCCAGCAGCTATGGGAGCTCCCTGGCGTCGAAGCGGGTACGCGTGCGGTCTGGCGAATCGCTCGCGAGTGTGGCGCGCCGGAGTGGAGTTTCGGTGGCGCAGCTGCGGGCGATCAACGGCATCAGGGGCAACCGGGTGCGCGCTGGTCAGGTGCTGGTGGTGCGTCGTCCATCGCGGAGCGCCGTGGCGTCAGCGCGTCGTGCGGCCGCGGCTCGGTCTCGCGCTTCCGCCGCAGGGTCGGGGAAGCGTTGCGTCAGCCGCGTCGTGAGGGTCAAGGGGAAGCGACGCACGGTGACGAGCTGTTCGACGGCATCATCGACCGCTGCTCCGCGGAAGTCGAGGCGATCTGCGAAGACTGTATCGCAGTCGTCATCTCGTCGTGCATCACCCGCGCGGAAGAAGCCCGAGACACGACAGCGTTAGGCCCTGCTTCCGCTTGGTCGCCGTCGTTCACGGCCGGCAACCAATGGGGTTGTGGCTGTTTTCATACCAGGCTCTTGGCGGAATCGTGTGGGGGAATGTCACGCATTATGGTCCTGTGGCAGCGGTGGCGGCGTACGTGTGAGCAGCGTGAGCCGCAGGTGCTCCTCATCGCGATTACCGTCGCAGCGGCGTTGGAGCACGCGGATTTTGTTGTGCAGCCCTTCGGCAACGCCGAGCGCGTCCTTGTTGTCCGGCTGAGAGGAGGCCGCAATGCCCTCCCAGTGACGTGCGATCAGCGCGGCGAACTTCGCTCCGAGTGTGCAATTTCAATCGGCGTTGACACACCCACCGCGCAAGCGCGCTTCTCTCTCGCAAATGACGACCTGAGACCGCGAGGAAACCGCTCGAACACCCCACACGAAAACGCGCAGAGCCTCATAGGTTTTCATCGAAAACGGGCGCGTCCTGCGAAGGACGCGCCCGTTTAATTTTGCGATCGTGTACACACAAACAGCCTCTCTCCCCTACAAACCGGCAGCCTTCTGGCCGCCCGTCAATCAATCTGAGCGAGCCATGACTGCGGCGCGCACCCGGGCTGACCCGCTGTAGCCGCGCATGACCTTTCGATCGTAGCCATTTGACGGATCGAGACCGAGGGACAGTTCATTCTGCACGGCCTGGGCGCCACGGTTGTAGGTCAGCAGCGCGAGCTTGACGTTGCCGTGCTGCTCATCGATCAGATCACGCAGATACCGGAACCCGATACGAAGGTTGGTTTCGCGCGCGTACAGTTTTTCCCTGGTGATCTGAGGATCGTAGTAGCGTGCGGTGGGGAGCATGACCTGGGTGAGGCCGGCCGCGCCGACGCCACTGGTTGCCCGCTCCTTGAACTGACTCTCGACGTTGACCAGTCGGAAGGCGAGTTCGGGATCGATCCCCGCTTCCAGCGCGGCGTCATGAATGGCGCGGGCCAGTTCGGTGTCGACCATCCAGCGCTTCGACATCGTGTAGATCTTGTTCCAGCGCTGCAGTCGCTGAGCGGCGCGACGGGCTGTATCGGCGGCCATGAGCCGATCGGCGACGGTAGCGACCCGGACTGCACCTCTGGTCATGCCGAAGGCGCGGGTACCTTCCGCCCGCGCGTCGAGGACAACCGGGCTTCGACCGAGCGCCAGGGCCGCGAAAACGGCACCAGCGGCAATGATCCAGCGGCGGAACCGACGGCGGAGCCGCTCGGCATCACCGCGGTGTACGTACGTGCCTCGCAAATCGTGCATTCGTGCTACCCTCGCGTCAGGGGCGCGCCACATCGGACAGCTGAAGCCAGGCTTCGAGCGACGCCGACGCGTCAGCGCCAGTGGCGCGAAACACTTCGCCGGTGGTTTGGCGAAACGCATCGCAAATCATGGGAAGCAACGACGAGCGTTACGCCTCGTTCTCGCTTCCCGGCGGCGAACGGCGCCAGGACCCAGAGCGCCCTCCGTCCTTCGACTCCACCCGGATGTCGCCCAGGGTCATCTCCCGGTCGACCGCCTTGGCCATGTCGTAAACGGTCAACAGCGCGACCGACACGGCGCACATCGCTTCCATCTCCACCCCCGTCGGCCCGACCGTCCGAACTTGTGCGGACGCACGAACTCCCGGAAGACGTTCGTCCATTTCCAGAGCAATATCCACACCACGAATGGCCAGCGGATGGCAGAGGGGAATCAGGTCCGAGGTCTTCTTCGCCGCCTGGATTCCGGCAATTCTTGCCACCGTCAGTACATCCCCCTTCGGCAGGGCCTGCCGGAGAATGAGGTGAAAGGTAGCCAAGGTCATCCGGATCGAACCGGTCGCGATGGCGGTCCGAAGGGTGTCGGGCTTGACCGAAACGTCAACCATCCGGGCAGCCCCGTCGGAATCAATATGGCTCAGTTCGCCTGAAGTCATCCGTTTATTCCCAGGATTCGCAGTTCTCGGAGGAGTTCGGCGGTGATGAGCGCCGGGTTCACGTTGTGACCCGTCCGCTCCCGGGCGGCGTCGACGGCGTCCTGAGCACGTGTCAAGGCAGCTGCAGAGCCGTTGTCGGATTCGACCGCGGGCCTGAGCCGGTCGTAGAGGACGCCCTCGAGGGCATCGAGGGCGTCCGCGAAGCCGCCGCGCGCCCCCGCGGGTTTTTCCGACAGCACGGCGACAAATCGATCGGCTGCATCGCCGTGAAGGGCCTTCAGCCACTGCGCGGCGTGCCCGGCTGCCGCATCGTGAACGGTCCCGCTCAGCAGTGTGCCGGGGGCACCGGAGGCGCGGTCGAGGAGGACCTCATCGACCGGCCCCAGCCTGGTGCGGACATCCGCCTGGGCGGCCCAGCCACGCAGTTCGCCGGGCGTAAGCGGGGCTACCCGCACGGAGACGACACGCGACCGAATGGTCGGGAGCAGTGCGCCGGGCTCGCTCGTGGTAAGAATCAGCGTCGTATCAGGGAGCGGCTCTTCGAGGAGCTTGAGCAGGGCATTGGCTGCCTGGTCGCTGCCTTCCTGGGCAATCATGCGATCTGCGTCACCGAGGATCATGATTTTGCGTTTTGCCATGGCCGGGGAGCTGGCTGCGGCCCGGACGAGACTCCGAATCATCTCGACGAACAGGCCTTCGCTCCCGCTGCTCGGCCCCCAGAGACCGCCCGCCACCGCGCGATCCCGCATTGCGCCACGCATGAAGGCCAAGGCCTCCTCGGGCGACGAATCGGAGATGTCGGCCCGCGCGACCGGGAAAAACCAATAGAGGTCCGGGTGCGTCAGGTCCACCGTATACCGACAGGCCTGACAGGCGCCACAGGGTGTGGAGGCTCCGGCACAGAGCAGCGATTGTGCGAGCCAGAGGGCGAGCCGCTGCTTGCCGACGCCCTTTCGCCCGTGGAGCAGGAGCGAGCCTGGCAATGAGCCGCGGTCAATGGCGCCGCCAAGCCGCATTCGGAGCGCGTCGTGACCGGCCAGCGGAGAGAGAGGCATGGGGCAAAGGTGTACGGTCGGAATCGAAGGCAACAGGTGGCGTGTCGCAATCCGGTTCGTGCGATGATATTCCACTGACCCACAACTGGAGTCGCACCCATGACGGGCACTATCGCACTGCTGCTGACGGTGCTGGCGGGAGTGTTCGTGGGCGTCACGGATCTCCGCTCGCCCGAGGTGCAGGGTTCGGTTGCGGTGCTGTTTGCCGCAGCATTTTTTCTTGCGGCGTGGCATCCCGATGGCGCGTGGCGGCGTGGCCTGATGTTAGGCCTGTCCGTGCCGCTCGCGCATCTGGTGGCGAGTTTCACCGGACGGGTTCTACCGTATACGGTGGAGCATCCAGCGTCGACACTGCTTGCGATCATTCCCGCCATGCTCGGTACCATGGCTGGCATGGCGGTCAGCCGACTCCGACAGGCAGCCGCGTCGGACGAGGAGTTCAAGCCGCCGCGCTGAGCAGGGCGCCCCCCCGAGCAGCATGCCGGCCGGGTGCGTGCGTTACGTCATCCCGGGAGCAGGCGGGAATAGGCGTCGAGGACCGCGTCACGCGCGGCGTCCGCCGTCGCGCCGACGGCGGAGAGGTGGCCCATCTTTCGGCCCGATTTCGCGAGCTTCTTGCCATACAGGTGCAGACGCACGCCGGGCACCTCGAGCGCACGCGCCCAGGCCGGTGCCTGCCCGTCAACTCGCCACAAATCGCCGAGCAGATTGATGATCGCACCCGGCGACAGCACGGCGGTACTGCCCAGTGGCAATCCGCACACGGCGCGCACCTGTTGCTCGAACTGGCTGGTGAGGCACGAGCGTTCGGTGGCGTGAAACGTGTTGTGGGGACGTGGCGCAAGCTCATTCACCATCAATGTGTCGTCGGTGGTGACGAACATCTCGACCGCGAGCAGGCCCACGATATCGAGCCTGCTGGTGATCGCGGTTGCCAGCGCGAGCGCTGCGGCGGTGGTGTCGTCGCTGACCGGTGCGGGGGTCATGGCCCACGTCAGCACACCATTGTCGTGATGATTCCACGAGACCGGGAAGGTGCACATCTCGCCAGCGCTGCTTCGCGCGACCATCACCGACAGTTCACCGGCGAGCTCGATCCACTGCTCGACAACGACGGTTGCCGTATCAGTCAATGCGCCCGCGGCATCGAGATCATGCAGTGATCGAATACGCGCCTGCCCTCTGCCGTCGTAGCCGCCGCTGCTGGTCTTGGCGATGCTTCGACCGAGCGCCTGGAATGCGTGCGTGACATCGGTCGGCGTATGCGCGATGCGGAAGGGTGCCACCGGAAATCCGTTGTCCTGCAGCCACTCCTTCTGCCGACCGCGATCCTGAATGATGTGAATCGGTGCGGCGCCCGGGTGCACGGGTGCGTGGAGTGATGCGGCCGCAATGCTCTCCGTCGACACCTGTTCGATGTCGAGCGTGATGACATCGCAATGCTGCGCAAATACGACGGCGGCGCCGACATCGTCAAACGGTGCCGTCACGACCTGTGATGCAACGGCGCGCGCGGGGCAGTCCGGATCAGGATCGAGCACATGTACGTCGTAGCCCATCGCGCGCGCTGCGAGTGCCGACATTCGTGCCAACTGTCCTCCACCAAGAAATCCGATCGTGCTGCCGGGGAGGATCGTCGTCATGCGGTGGGGCGCGGGTCCGGGTGGTCCAGCACATCCTGCGTGCGGGCGGCGCGCCAGGCGGTGAGTCTGGCGTGCAGGTGCGGATCGGTCGTGGCGAGGATCTGCATGGAGAGCAGCGCCGCATTTGCCGCGCCAGGCTGGCCGATTGCGACGGCCGCCACCGGGATGCCCTTTGGCATCTGGACGATGGAGAGCAGCGCATCGATGCCGGCCAGCGCGGTGGCGGCTACCGGCACACCGATGATCGGCACGAGTGTCTTGGCCGCGAGCATCCCGGGCAGGTGCGCGGCGCCGCCGGCGGCGGCGATGATCACGCGGAGCCCACGTCCGTGTGCCTGTTCGGCGTAGGCGAACATCTGATCCGGCGTGCGGTGCGCCGAGACGACGCGCACTTCGTGTGCGACACCGAACTCTTCGAGCAGCGCGACCGCCGGCGCCATCACAGGGTAGTCGCTGGCGCTGCCCATCACGACGCCGATGAGCGGGGTGGGGATATCGGAAGAAGTTGTCACGTGGCAAATATGGCAGAGGCCCGGTGCGCCGGCGTACCAGGCGCTGTGGCGGCCACCAAACGGCTGGCACTCGAGTCCTGGCAACGATAAGTTATCTCTAATAAACCATTCCGGTTTCAGCGTTGGCTCAGGTAGAACCGTTCTCGAGTGTGCTGTCGGGGATCGTCGTGGCGGCGGCCTGCGGCTTCCGCGTGTTCGTGCCGCTGCTGGCCTGGTGCGCGGCGCAATGTCGTTGCTCAGGCCGAAGAGCACTGCGCTGACTGGTGGCACGGCGAATTCGGTCGTGTCGACGGGCGAGTTTTTCGGTGCCCTGTCGCTCGGCCTGGCGTCGTTGCGGCGGCCGTTCGTGGGTGCTGCGGGAGCAGAATGATTTCGTGGGCAACGCGTCAGGCATGTACCGGCACCTGTTCTCGAAGGTCTCGTACTTCGAGCAGACGGCGGGACTCACCGAACTTCTCGCGGTCCGATGCCTGGTCGTTCACGTCCAAGTCGGCGGTGGTTGCGCCACTGTCGTCGAAAATCGGCATCAAGGTCGCGTATCCGATCAACTGCACCATTGACGGCCGGCACCGCGTGCGAACACTCCGTGCTACGCGCGTGGTGTTGGCGACCAGCGCGGCGTGAACGAATTCGCCGTGGCGTCGTACAGCTGGATCGCACCAGGTGCGCGCCACTTCGCGAGCTGGATGATCTGACCGGTGTGCATGCTGACATGTTCGACGACGTGATAGATCGCATCGAAGACCGTTGTCGTCGCGCCCTGGATGATGCGTGGTTCGTCGAGCTGTGCGGGGGCCAGAGCTGCGAGGACTCCATCGATTTCGAGCAGTGTTGCGGTCACCAGCGCGAGCAACGCATCCCGGGTCTGCCCACCATCGGCTGCGAACTCGCCATCGCGGTCGCGGGCACCTGGCCGGGCGCCGACGCCGCCGATCAACCACTGCCGCGCGTTGCCTTCGATGTGCAGGATCAGATTCCCGATGCTGTTGGACCCTGCGGCGGGGCGCCACCAGAGATCGTCGTCGCTGAGCGGCGCACAGGCGAGTCGAATGCGAGGCAGGTACTGATCGAGCAGGTAATGGCGAGAGGCGTCAAGGAAGCGGTCAGGCACGGTGAGTCCTCAGTCGGCGTTCATGAGTGCAACCGCTTCGCGACGGCGGTCTTCATCGAAGGCGTTCTCGCTGCGTGAAATGACGAGGGTGGCGACACCATTGCCGATCAGGTTGGTGATCGCGCGCGCCTCGGACATGAACCGATCGACGCCGAGCAACAAGGCGATACTTTCCACCGGGATGATCTTCATCGCGCCGAGCGTACTGGCGAGCACGATGAATCCCGAACCGGTGACGCCGGCGGCGCCCTTCGACGTCACCATCAGCACCAGCAGGATACTGAGTTGCTGCGCGATCGACAGCTCGATCCGGTTCACCTGTGCCAGGAAGATCGTCGCCATGGCCAGGTAGATCGACGTGCCATCCAGGTTGAACGAGTATCCAGCCGGAATCACCAGGCCGACGACTGTCTTGCTGCAGCCGTAGCGCTCCATCTTGACCAGCATCCGCGGCAGCGCGGCTTCACTGGAGCTGGTGCCAAGGACCAGCAGGATCTCGTCCTTGATGTAGCGGAGAAATTCCAGCAGCCGGAACCCATACAGGCGACAGATGGTGCCGAGCACGACGAAGATGAAAATGGCCATCGTGGCGTACACATCGAGCATGAGACGGCCGAGCGGCAGCAACGTTCGCAGGCCGAAGGACCCGACGGTGAATGCCATCGCACCAAAGGCACCAATCGGTGCGACCTTCATGACCAGCGCGACAATCCGGAAGAAGACATGTGACGTACGATCGAGGACGTCGAGCAGTGGCCTGGCCGTGCCGCCGAGTGACGTCAGCGCCACACCGAAGAGGACCGCGAAGAACACGATCTGCAGGATCTCGCCCTTGGCGAAGGCATCCACGACACTCGACGGGACGATGTGCGTGATGAAGTCGACGAACTGCATGCTGTCGCCGGCCTTCGTGTACTGAGAGATGTCGCCCTTGGCGAGCGTCGAGACGTCGACCCCGTCACCGGGCCGGGTCACGTTCACGATCACGAGGCCGATGGCAAGCGCGAAGGTGCTGACGATTTCGAAGTAGAGAAATGCCTTGCCCCCGACCTTCCCGACCTGCTTCAGGTCGACCATGTTGGCGATGCCGAGCACGATGGTCAGGAAGATGATCGGACCGATCACCATCTTGACTAGCTTGACGAAGGTGTCGCCGAGCGGTCGCATTGCCTTGCCGAGGTCCGGTGCAAGGGCGCCGAGGATGACGCCGAGCACGATGGCGGTAAGCACCTGCACGGTCAGATTCGAGGCAAGGCGCTTCATGCGGGACCGACTTGGGGAATGAACGATGGCGATGGCCAATGCTTCCTGCGCGAATATAAGGCTGTATCGTGATCGCTGATCTGCCGACGCTTCTCGGCGTGGTGATCGCAGCGGTGCTGGGTGGCGCTGCGAACTCGGTGGCCGGTGGGGGCATGCTGCTGGTCTTTCCGGCATTGATCGGGCTTGGCGTCCCACCGGTTGCGGCCAACGCGACATCGACGGTGGCGCTCTGGCCCGGCGGATTGAGTTCGATGCTGGGCTATCGTGATGCGCTGCGCGGAACGCGTGCCTGGGTGCGTGCGCTGGTGGGCCCGAGCCTCCTCGGCGGTGCGATCGGAGCCTGGCTGCTGACACGCAGCACCGACGCCCAATTCAAGGCGTTGGTGCCGTGGCTGGTGCTCGCTGCGACGATGTTGTTCGTGTCACAAAAACGGCTGGGGGCCTGGCTGCGCCGCCGGATCGGGATGGCCACACAGCATCCGTCGGCAGAGGATCTGCCGCCGCTGCCGGGTGCGTGGGCGATGGTGCTGCAGTTTGCGATCGCGGTGTATGGCGGCTATTTCGGCGCCGGCGCCGGCATCGTCATGCTGGCCGCCTTTGGACTGCTTGGGCTGACCAACGTGCACCAGATGAACGGGTTGAAGAACTTTCTGGCACTGCTCTTCAACTTCGTCGCCATCGCAACGTTCGCGATGGCTGGCCTGGTGCACTGGCCGGTGGCCGCGCTGATGGCCGTCGGGTCGGCGGCGGGAGGGCACTACGCTGCGCGATTTGCGCAGCGCACCAATCAGGATGTCGTGCGTCAGCTGATTGGTGTGATCGGGATTGCGAGCGCGGTATGGCTCTTCGCGACCCGGCAGTCCTGATGTGACGTCGCCGAGCGTGTGAGACTCAGAAGCTTGACTGCGGCAGTTTGCCGGTCTGCGCGAATGTCATCACACCAGCCCAGAACGAACCATCAGGGCGAAGGTGCCCGTCCTCGTGCTGGTAGCCATGGACCCGCACGAATGCCTTGGGTGCATTGGCGGCGTTGTAGACGCGTCGCGGCATCGCCAGCGGGAAGAGCTGGTCTTCGTCGCTGTGCACCATCAGCAGGGGTACCTTGACGGCTCCGATGTTCTCGACGGTGTTCCAGAGGTCTGGCAGAATGGGTGCCGCCCAGCCGGGGATGGTCCCGAATGCGACCGCTGCCTCGCGTGCAGAGGAGTACGACGCGACGAGCGCGAGACCTTGTGGTTCCGGGACCAGTGACGGGAACTCGCTGACGAGGAATCCTGAGCCGAGCGAGTACGCGAGTGCGATGCGACGCTGGGCGTACGGGAACTGGATCGCAGCGTCGCGCCAGGCCTGCCGCACGTCCTCGGCAATCACCGTCGCCTTGCGCTCCCCACCGCTGTTGCCGAAGCCGGAATAGTCGAAGACGTAACTCGAGATGCCCGCCTTGTAGAGCAGCGCCTGCACGTCGGCCCAGTAGGAGACCGACTCGGCCGAGCCATGGAAGATCACGACCAGCGGTGCGCGGTCGCTGATCTTCGTGACCACGCCGTCGAGATGATACGAGCCGCGAGGAATCACGACACGGGTGAACGGCACACCGAACGTCGCCGGCGTCTCCGGTCCGACCGGTCGCGAGATCAACCCGTTGCGCTCGACCATGCTGTACGCCGTCTGCCTCGCGGCAATCGGCAGGATCACCAGCAGCAGCAGTGGGATGATGACCCAGCGCCAGCGTACGTCGCCATTCATTGGCTGTCGCCTGCCGCACGAGACGCCCGCGCAGGGTCGTAGATGACCGATGCCGGAATCACGGCAGAAAACACAAGCGAGCTCAGCAGAAAAACGGTCATCGAGCGAGGTGGACGTGGCGGTCGTGTCGGGTCACGGTGTGCCTGACGAAGAAAGAATCTGTGGCGAAGTCGAGTGTGAAAACAACTGCTCGCGACGCTGCGCTTGCATCTGACAGCTCATTCGTCGATTGCGAGCAGTGCAAAAGTGGCCAGCCAATGTTCTCCCGTGTAGTCACCGGCTACCTGCTGCAGGCTGGCGTCGAGATGTTTGGCGACCGCGTCCAGCGTGCGCCGCAACCTCGGGTCATCCACGCCCATGGTGCCGGCGAGCTGGCGCCAGCACCAGGCCCGGCTGAGGTTCAAGCCGTCGAGATGCGCGATCTTGCCGTCGGCGCGATCGCTCACGAGGGCCGGCAGGAACAGGGTGTGTGGCACTCCGACGTCGAGCTGCGGCAGGAATTGTTTGAGCCAGGCGCCAAAGATCGCCGGCGGAAGGACGCGGCGCATGCACTCTGCCTCGATCAGCGTCGGCGAGAGGAACTCGTCTGCGCTTGGCTCCCACGCCTGGCAGTCAGCGTCGGCCCGATACCATCGCGTCGCGGCGTCCCGCAGGGCCGCGGCCAGTGCCATGTGGCCGATGCGCTCCGCATAGGTCAGGCTGAGTGCGACGGCGAACGCGGTGTTGAAGTGCGTACCAACCCGGATCGGGTAGGTGCATTTCGGCAGGAATGCCATCCACCGCGCGGTGATCGCGTCGGCGAGCGGGGTGAAGGTGGCAGACCAGCGGCGTCCGTCCGGCGAGTCGTGCTGCGCGAGTTCGTCGGCCAGCATGTGCACCCAGGCCCAGCCGTACGGACGCTCGAACGTGGTGTGCTGTGTCTGCGCGAGGTAGGCGACTTCGCCGGCGACGCGTTCCGGCGTGACGTGGGCATCGAACAGCGCGCGAATCGCTGCTGCCTCCGGGAGATCGTTCGTCCGACGCAACACGCGCGCCAGGAGCCAGTATCCATGGACACACGAGTGCCAGTCGTAGCTGCCATAGAAGATCGGATGGAGTTCACGCGGGGTGTGCAGATCGGCCGGGCCGGTGAGCACGTGCTCCAGCTTGTTCGGATACTCGCGCGTGACGTGCGAGAGCGCCAGCGTTGCGAACTTCGATGCGAGGGACGGTGTGAGCGTTGGCAGCATCGTGCGTCAGCGTGGGAAGGCGAGAAAGTAGATGAGCAGGGTGTTCACGACCAGCAACGACAGCGCCGTCGGAATCTGTGCCCGGATGACGGCGTAGCGATCGGGCAGTTCGAGGAGCGCCACCGGCACGAGATTGAAGTTCGCCGCCATCGGTGTCATGAGTGTTCCGCAGAAGCCGGACAACATGCCGATCGCGGCGATGATCGTCGGATTGCCGTGCAAGCCGGTCACGAGCAGGGGCAGGCCGATGCCGAGCGTCATGACGGGAAAGGCTGCGAAGGCGTTGCCCATCAGCATGGTCAGCAGTGCCATGCCGAGAGTGTACGCGGTGACGGAGAGGAAGGGCGCGCCGCTGGGTATCCAGCTGGCGGCGAGTGCCGAGACCACCTTGCCAACGCCAGCCGCCGCAAAGACCGCGCCCAGTGCGGCCAGCAGCTGCGGCAGCATCGCAGCCCAGCCGACCGAATCCATCAGGCGTCGTGCCTCCGTCAATGGCGCCCGGAGGGGTGGCCTGAGCATCAGCATGCCGATGGACAGCGAGACGAGAGTGGCCAGACCCAGCGATACGAGCGTGACCTGCTTTGCCTCGACGAGCGGGGCGCCATCGATCGTGATCCGCCCGATGGTGGCGTTGGCAAGCAGCGTGAAGAATGGCACGGCGAGCGCCGGCAGAAAGAGGCGATTGCCCCACCGCCTGGCACTGGCGACGCGTTCGGTGAGGGATGTGCTCTCGGTGCCGCTGCAGCGAACGCCACGGATCGTCGCGACGGCGACCATCGTCATGATGAGCAGGCCACTTGCCAGATCGGAGAGCCAGGTGCCGACAAGAAAGGAGATTGCCCAGAGCCCCCAGAACGCGGCATTCCAGATCCGGTTCGGATTGGTCGTGTCGCGAAGGTTGATCAGCGCGGTGGCGCCGGTGAGGAGGCCCATCAGGCGATAGAGGAATTCGAGGGTGATCATCGTGTGCCCTTGCGCAGCTGGCGGTCCAGCATGAGCAGGCGTGTTCCGTGAATGACAAACGCCGCGATCGCCGTTGGAATTGCCCAGACCGCGAGTTCCGTTGGCAGCACACGCACACCGGCTTGCTCCATCACGCCCTTGATGAGCAGGATGGATCCGATCGCAATGAAGATGTCCTCGCCGAAGAAGACGCCGATGTTGTCGACCGCGGCCGCATGCGCGCGAATCCGATGCCTCGTGGCCTGATCGAGACCCGGGACATCGCGCTCGGCCGCACCCTCCGCCATTGGCGCGATCAGCGGGCGGACCATCTGCGGATGGCCGCCGAGGGAGACGAGGCCGAGGGCGGCGGTCGCCTGTCGCAGGGCGAGGTAGGCGAGCAGCACGCGTCCGGTCGTCGCACGCTGCATCTGCATCACGACGTCGCGCGCCCGTTCCTTGAGGCCGGCGCGCTCGAGCATCCCAATCACCGGCAGCACCAGCCAGACGATGGCGACGTAGCGGCTTTCGGTGAACGCATGGCCCAGGGTTCCGATGGTTTTCTCAAATCCGAGCCCGCCGGCGAGTCCGGTGACGACACCGGCGCAGGTGACGACCAGGAGCGGATTGAGCCGGAAGGCGAAGCCGAGGACGACGATGAGCAGACCGCTCAGAACGAGCATGGAGTCGTGGTCAGGAGTGAACGGCGTCGCCGGGCGCCAGCGCGGCTATCCCTGCCGACTGCAGCGCGGCCCGAATGCACTGTGCGAACTGCGGCGCGCCAGCGGCGTCACCGTGAATGCAGATCGATTGGGCGACGATGTGAACCTCGGCGCCGTCGATCGATGTCACCGTACTGTGCCGGACCATCTGCACCACGCGTTCCGCGGCGCGATCGGCATCCGTGATCAAGGCCTCAGGCATCGATCGCGGCACCAGTGTGCCATCGGTGCGATAGTTCCGATCAGCGAACACCTCGCTGGCGGTGCGCAGGCCGTGCGCTGCTCCGGCGTCGATCAGGGCGCTGCCGGAGAGACCGAACAGCACCAGCGTAGCATCCACGCCAGCAACGGCCCGTGCAATGGCATCAGCCAGATCGCGTCGCTGCGCCGCCATGTTGTAGAGTGCGCCATGCGGCTTGACGTGTCGCAGTGCCGTGCCGCAACTGCGTGCCGTGGCCTGCAGGGCGCCGATCTGGTAGACGACCATGTCGTATACATCCTGTGGCGACACGGCGAGCTCGCGACGTCCGAAGCCGACGAGATCGGGGAGACCAGGATGGGCGCCGATCGACACACGGTGTGCCACCGCCAGTTCGACCGTCGATCGCATGACGCCTGGATCGCCGGCGTGAAATCCGCAGGCGATGCTGGCGGAGGTGATGTGCGGCAGCACGGCGGCGTCGTTGCCGATGGTCCAGGCGCCGTAGCTCTCGCCCATGTCACAATTCAGGTCAACGCGTGCCATCGGCTCCCGCTGCGAATCGGAGGGACAGCGCGCGGTCCGCGCGCTGCAGATCGGCTTCACGGGCGCAGTAGGCTGCCTGTGCTTCGGCAAGTGACGTTGGCACAAATCGGAGTGAGTCACCGGGCCGGAGCTGCGCGAGCAGCGGCAGGTCGACGGCGATGACGTCACCCAGACGCGGATAGCCGCCGGTGGTCTGTCGATCGGCCATCAGCACGATCGGTGCACCGCCTGGCGGAAGCTGGATGGTGCCTGCGGTGACGCCGGATGATGTCAGTTCGCGGGCCGTGACGAGTGACAGCGTCTGCCCGGTGAGTCGGAACCCCATCCGGTCGGAATCCGGGGCGATCCGAAAGGTGTCACGGAGCAGCACGTCGCGCGATGCGTCGGTGAGCCGCGGGTACTCGGGTCCCGCGATGAAACGGAGCGTTGGTGTGGTCGTGTACGGCGGCAGCAGCGCCCGGCTGGCGCTCCAGTCGGCGACGATTCGCCCTCGCGCGTCCAGGTACGCACGCATGCGATCGGAGCGCGCCGTGCCCGGGCCGAGCGGGATGACATCGTCGCGGCGCAGTGCCCGGCCGTGAAAGCCACCGAACGCGGCGCGCAGTGAGGTGCCTCGCGCGTCGAGAATGACGGGAACATCGATGCCGCCGGCAATCGCAATCGTGGTGCGGCAGCCCGAATGGAGGACGAGCAGTTCACCAGGGTGCGCGGTGAAGGGATGCCAGGCCGGAATCGGGGTTCCGTCGAGCGACGCCGAGAGATCGCGGCCAGTGAGCGCGACGAGCGCGGGTCGGCTGAATTGCAGCGCGACACCGCCGAGTGCGCACTCGAGCGCGGCGGCGCCGTCGTCGTTGCCGACCAGCAGATTGGCGATCCGATGCGCGGCATTGTCCATCGCACCACCGACCGGGACGCCGATGTGCTGCCACATCGGTCGTCCCAGATCCTGCACGGTCGTCTGCATACCAGGCTGACGGACGGTGATGCTCACGTCGATTCCTCGTGTACGGCCCAATCCTCTGGCGCAATCGCCACGAAATGCACCAGATCACCGGGCGCGAGCAGTGCCGGCGGCGTGCGCCGCGCTGAAAACAATGCGCGTGGTGTGCGACCGATCACTTGCCAGCCACCCGGCGAGTTGAAAGGGTAGACGCCGGTGCTGCCGCCGCCGATGCCGACGCTGCCGGCCGGGACATTCGTTCGTGGGGCGGCACGGCGCGGTGTGTGCAGCGTCGGCGCGAGGCCCTCGAGGTACGGAAAGCCTGGCAGAAAGCCGATCATGGCGACCGTGTATACGCCGGCGGTGTGCGCGGCGACGATCGCCTCGGGTGTGGTGCGATGGGTGTTGGCCACCACGTCGAGATCGGGCCCGAACGTGCCACCGTAGGAGACGGGAATGGTGATCGGTGCGCGCGAGGGTGTGGCGCTGATCGTCAGCGAGGCAAGCACCGATTCGATGTAGCGCTGCAGCTGGTCGTATGCGATTCGTGTCGGATCATAGTGCAGCGTCAGCGCACGAATGGCCGGCACTCGGCCCGTGATGCCCGGCGTTGCATCAGCCAATACGCGCGCATCAAGCGACTGGATGAGGCCCCGAATCGACGCGGCGTCGACGGCGCAGAGATCGATCGTGAGCGCGCGCTCACCGAGGGGGACGAGGGAATGTGGCCACACAGCGGGACAGTATGCAGCGGTGCGGCGGCGTCGCGCCATTGCTGTTGGCGGCGCGGGTGCGTCCACCGCTGGAGCGACCCCGGTTCCCCGGACAGACATTCCCCACGACACACCCCTCGTGGCCTCTCCGCCGCACAGGGTGTCGATTGTCGGCGCACAGGGTGCTCTGATAGCCGGTTATCGACGTTGCCGACGGCGCCGATTGCAGTCTCGTCCTTGCGAGTCGCTTGGGTCCCTGGCTTCTTTTCACGAGCCACGCCGGGGTAGCCGACGCGGTCGATCGTGCTGGACTCACTTCCCGCCACCGCCCGGAGTAGCCGGCATGGCCGTACTGGCAGAGACTTTCCCCGTCGAACCGACGGGGCTCCGCGTCGTGTCACCCCCCGTGGCGCGCCAGAATCCCATCCGGTCACGCACCGACTGGGAACGGATGCGAGCCGAGTGCCTGGCGGACCCAGGGCGCTTTCATGGCGAGATCGCCAGGCGCGAACTCCACTGGTTTCATCCGACGATCGGCGCCCACGGCGCCTGGATCACGTGGGATGATGCAACGCAGCGCTGGACGGGGTGGGACGCAGGCAGCGGCGCCGTCGTGGTGCCGGTGCTGGCCGTCGAGTACACGCCGTGGAGCCGCGCCTTCAACGGTGACGACGCACCCTTCTGGCGGTGGTTCGAGGGGGCGCTGACGAATGCCGGCTTCAACGAAGTCGACCGGCATGTACTGGCCGGCCACGGGGCCGAAGCCGCGCTGATCTTCGAAGGGGATCGCTGGGACATGTCGGTCGACGACGGGCGAGGTGGCCCGGTCGAGTGCTACCCGGTCTCGCGGCGCACGCTGCTGCTGGAATCAGCCAAGTGCTCCCTCGCGCTGCAGGCGCTTGGTCTGCAGCGTGGTGATCGGATCGCGCTCAACATGCCGAACATTCCCGCGCAGCTGTTCTGGACCGAAGGCGCGAAGCGGATCGGCGTGGTCTACACGCCAGTGTTCGGCGGATTCAGCGACAAGACGCTGAGCGACCGGATCCACGATGCTGGCGCGCGTGTCGTCATCACCTGCGACGGCGGATACCGCAACGCCCAGATCGTGCCGTTCAAGACGGCCTACACGGATCCTGCGCTCGACGACTATGTGCCGCTGACCTCCGCACGCATCGTCGTCGCCGAGACGCTCGAAGGGTTGCAGCTCTCACCGGCGCGGATGGCGACGTTGCTGGGTGCGATCGACGAGACGCTCTCGGGTGAGATCACGGTGCAGCGCAGTGACGTGATGCGCGGTGTGGGGCGCGCGCTGCAGGCGCTCTCCGAAGCGCACGAGCTTTCGGCCAGTGAGGCCAGCAGGGTGCGGACGGCCGTCGCGGCGGCGCTGGTGTCGACCCCGCCGCGCGTCGACGCGGTGGTGGTGGTCCGGCACAGCGGTATCGATGACATCGTCTGGCGCGACGAGCGTGACCGGTGGAGTCACGAATTGACGGACGCGGCGCTCGAAACGATCCTGGCTGCCGCGCGGTCAGCGGGCATCGCGGTGGCATCCGAAGCGCAGTTGCTTGCGCTCCCCGACGCCGAATTCGTGCGTGCCATCTGGGCCGCCAGCGCGCCGGCACCGCTGGATGCGGAGTTCCCGTTGTTCGTCATCTACACGTCAGGCTCGACCGGCAAGCCGAAGGGCGTGGTGCACGTGCACGGCGGCTACACGTCGGGCATCGCATATTCGATGCGTGTGGCGTTCGACGCGCAGGCCGGTGATGTGATGTACGTCGTCGCCGACCCGGGGTGGATCACGGGGCAGAGCTACATGATCTCGGCTGCGCTCACGACGCGTGTCACCAGCGTGTTCACCGAAGGGGCGCCGGTCTTCCCGCACGCCGGTCGATTCGCATCGATCATCGAACGGCACAAGGTGAGCATCTTCAAGGCGGGCGTGACCTTCCTGAAGGGCATCATGCAGGACGCCCAGAACGCAGAAGACGTGCGGCGCTACGATCTCTCGACGTTGCGCGTGTGTACGTTCTGCGCGGAGCCGACCTCGCCCACCGTCCAGCAGTTCGGCATGGACCTGCTGGCGCCCTGGTACATCAATTCGTACTGGGCCACCGAGCATGGTGGCATTGCATGGACGCACTTCTACGGCAACGGCGACTACCCGCTGCGCGCCGACGCACACACCTATCCGCTACCGTGGGTGGTGGGTGATGTGTGGGCGGAATCAGCGGTGGACGATGTGAATCCGGAGGCCCCGCTGGCGCTGTTCAGGCGCGGTGGTGAGTCGGGTGCGCCGTTCCGCCGGGCGGCGCTGGACGAGAAGGGCGAGATCGTGATCTCGGCGCCGTACCCGTACCTCGCGCGCACGGTCTGGGGCGACAGTGAACACTTCCGGATCGAGGGGTCGCGCGTTTCGCCCGAGTGGAAGGGCGACCTCGGGCGGTGGACACACACCTACTGGTCGCGATGGAAGGGCGTCTGGGCCTACACACAAGGCGACTTCGCGGTGCGATACGACGACGGGTCGTTCTCGCTGCACGGTCGCAGCGACGACGTCATCAATGTGTCGGGACACCGCATGGGCACGGAAGAGATCGAAGGCGCGATTCTCCGTCATCGTCAGCTCGATCCCGAGTCACCGGTGGGCAACGTGATCGTGGTCGGGGCCCCGCATCGCGAAAAGGGCCTGACTCCGCTGGCGTTCGTGAAGCCGACCGCAGGCCGGACGCTGACGCAGGACGACAAGCGACGCCTGACGGAGCTGGTGCGATTCGAGAAGGGCGCCGTCGCCGTGCCGAGCGACTTCATCGAGGTGACGCAGTTCCCGGAGACGCGCAGCGGCAAGTACGTGCGCCGGATGGTGCGTGCGCTGGTGGAAGGCACGGAACCTGGCGACATGAGCACACTCCGGAATCCCGAGTCGATCGCCGAGCTGGCGATGGCGATTGCGGAATGGCAGCGGAAGCAGAAGCTCTCGGAGGAGCAGGAGCTGTTCGAGCGGTATCGCTACTTCCGGGTGCAGTACAACACGCTGGCCGCCGGCGCTAAGGTCGCGACGGTCTACGTGACCAATCCGCCGGTGAATGCACTGAACGAGCGCGCGCTGGACGAATTGAACATCGTGGTCGATCATCTTGCCCGCCGTGACGATGTGAAGGCGGTGGTATTCACCGGTGATGGGACGTCGTCGTTCGTGGCCGGTGCCGACATCCGCCAGTTCCTCGAGGAGATTCACACCCTCGAACAGGCGCGCGTGCTGCCCAACAATGCGCAGCTGGCGTTCCGGCAGATCGAGCGGATGGGCAAGCCATGCATTGCCGCGATCCAGGGTGTGGCGCTGGGTGGCGGGATGGAGTTCGCGCTCGCGTGCCACTACCGGATCGCAGAACCGTTCTCGCAGTTCGGGCAGCCCGAGATCCGGCTGCGCCTGCTGCCGGGCTATGGTGGTACGCAGCGGCTGCCGCGTTTGCTCTCTGATCGCCGCGGCGTCGACGGTCTTCGCGACGCGCTCGAACTGCTGCTGAGCGGGCGGAACATCGATGGCACGCGGGCGCATGAGATTGGACTGGTGGACGAGCTGACCGGTGCCGCGGACGATGTGCTGTCGTGTGCGCACGCCCGCGTCCGCGAGTGGTATCGCACGGGCGATGTCAGTGTGCTGGGGAAGGCGCACCATGGGCGGCTGGCGGAGACGCTGACCTGGAACGCCGCCGGCCAACTCGACCTGGCGGCGGTGCTGTCGGATGCGCACCTGCAGCGGATCCTTGCGCAACTGACGTGGGCTGGGCGCGCCAAGGCGGGCGAGCGGGTGCTCGATGCCGTGCATGCCGGATGGACGTTTGGCGTGCCGGCGGGACTGCTGCGCGAAGCGGAGTTGTTCGCGGAGGGGGTCGTCGATCCTGACGGGGGCAAGACCGGCATCCGACAGTTCCTCGACAAGCAGAGCGCGCCGCTGCCGATCAAGCGTGATGGTGTGCGGCTGGTGGCTGAGCAGCAGGAGTTCGTGAACACGCAACTGATGCACGGTGAGTTGCTCCCGGTGGGCGCACCGTTCTATCCCGGCGTGACGCAGATTCCGTCGTGGCAGTTTGCGTTCGGTGTGCCGAAGGATCAGGCCACTGGCGCGCCCTGCTTCGGCCAGCCGAAGGTGGCCGAGCGGGAACTGATCGTGCCAGTGACGCGCCCCGGTGCGATGGAGGCGCTGGTCTACGTGCTTGCCTCTGAAGTCAATTTCAACGACATCTGGGCGATCACCGGGATTCCGGTGTCGAGCTTTGACAACCACGATCTGGACGTGCAAGTGACCGGATCGGGCGGGCTGGGACTGGTGGCCGCGCTCGGCGCTGATGCGAAGGCGGAAGGCCGGATCAAGGTGGGTGATCTGGTTGCGATCTACAGCGGGCAGAGTGATCTGCTCTCGCCGATGGCGGCGCGCGATCCGATGTACGCCGACTTCTCGATTCAGGGCTACGAGACCGACTTCGGCAGTCACTCGCAATTCATCGTCACACAGGCGCCGCAGTTGCACACCGTGCCCGGAGACCTGACGCTCGAACAGGCGGGTTCGTACATCCTGAATCTGGGGACGATCGTGCGCGCGCTGTTCACCACGCTGAAGATCGAAGCGGGGAAGACGATGTTCGTCGAAGGATCGGCGACGGGCACCGGGCTCGAAGCGCTGAAGACGGCGCTCAAGACCGGGGTGCAGGTGACGGGGCTGGTGTCGAGTCCGGAACGCGCGGCGGCGGTGCGCACCCTGGGCGCGACGGCCACCCTCGATCGCAAAGATCCCCGGTTTGCCGAGCTGTTCACCGTCGTGCCAGAGGATGACGCGGGAACGCGCGCGTGGCTGGCGGCGGGTGAGGTGCTGTGTGCAGAGTATCGCGCGCAGAATGGTGGGCGACTGGCTGACTATGTCGTGTCGCATGCGGGCGAGACGGCGTTCCCCCGATCGTTCCAGCTGCTGGAGCAGGGAGGCGCACTGACGTTCTACGGCGCGTCGAGCGGGTACCACTTCACCTTCGTGGGCAAGTCGGGAAAGTCAGACCCTGCGTCGATGCTGCGCCGAGCCGCGATGCGAGCCGGGGAGGCGGTGCTGGTGTTCTACGGTCCGCGCACGACGGATCTGGTCGACACCGTCGGCCTCGAGATGATCGAGGCGGTGCGTGCACTGCGCGGCCGCTGTGTGGTGGCCGCCACGACCGATGGCCAGCGCGAGTTTCTCCAGTCGCTCGGCTTCGAGGACGCCATTGCCGGTGTGGTGTCGCTGGAGGAGATCGGGCGGCGTTCGTCGGAGTTCGAGTGGCCGCGAACCATGCCCCGACTGCCCGACGCCCGGACGGCGACGGAAACGTTCCGGCAGGCGGTGCGAGACTTTCAGGATCATACGCTGAAACCATTCGGCGCCGCCGTCGGCAAGTTGCTGCGTTCGCCGGACAATCCACGCGGTGCTCCCGATGTGATCATGGAGCGGGCCGGTCACGACGCGCTTGGCGTGTCGACATCGCTGGTCAAGCCGTTCACCGGACGGGTGGTCTATTGCGAGCAGATGGCGGGCCATCGATATGCCTTCTACGCACCGCAGGTCTGGACCCGCCAGCGAAAGATCCTGATGCCGACGGCGTCCATTCTCGGAACGCATCTCACCAACGCATTCGAAGTCACGCGCATGAACGACATGATTGCAGCCGGGTTACTCGAGATCACGCCACCGACGGTCGTGCCGTGGCACGACCTGCCAACGGCGCACCAGGCGATGTGGGAGAACAGACACGCCGGGGCCAACTATCTGGTGAACCATGCCTTGCCGGCGCTCGGACTGCGCAGCAAGGATGCGTTGCTCGAAGCGTGGGCCGCCACGGAGCACGGAGCATGAGCGCACGACTCGAGGGGACGTTGACACCGCCAGCGATTGGAGAGGGAATGGACGTGACGGCACGCGAAGGACGGCTGTTCGGCAAGGTGGCGCTGGTCACCGGCGCCGCAGGAAATCTGGGCGGCCATATCGTGCGCCATTATCTGCGGGAGGGCGCAACCGTGGTGCTCACGGGTCGCGAACGTGGCCGCGTGGAAGCGGCGCGACTGGAAGCGATTCAGGCGACGGGCGTCCCCGATGATCGGGCGACGATCGTCACGCTCGACGGTGCTGATCCGGCGTCGGTGCGCGCGGCATTCACGGATGCGATGGCCGCGCATGGCCGGATCGATGTCGTGATCAACAATGCCGGCTCGGCTGGCCCTCGGCAGCCGCTGCGGAGTGTGCCACTGACACGCGAGGAGCTGGATGCGTTGCGGGCGGCGGGATCGACCGACAGCGAAACGGTCGGTGACGCGATGCGCAGCATTCTTGGCGTCGCGTGGCACGTCGCCAACGCGGCGGCTCGCGTGATGCGGCCGGGCGGATCGATCATCAACATTTCCACGATCTTCTCGCGGACGGAGTACTACGCCAGATCGCCGTACGTGGTGCCGAAGGCCGCGTTGAACGCGCTGTCGCGTCAGCTGTCATTCGAGCTTGGCGAGCGCGGTATCCGGGTCAACACCGTCTATCCTGGACCGATCCGGTCGGAACGGATTCAGACGGTGTTCGCGGCGATGGACAAGATGCGCGGTGACGAACCTGGGACGACCGCCACGTCGTTCACAGGGCTGATGTCACTGAAGCGTGCGGGTGAGGACCCCGCCGCCGGTCGCACGTTCCCGACGCCGAAGGATGTCGCGAACACTTGCGTCTTCCTTGGCAGCGAGGAGTCGGCCGCGTTCAACGGACATGACTTTGAAGTGACCCATGGCATGTGGGTGCGAAAGGAGAGTCGGTCCGAATTCGTGTCGCGCCCGACCATGCGGACGGTGGATGGCAGCGGGCTCTCGGTTCTGGTCGCCTGTGGCGACGCGCTCGAAGACGGACTGGCCGTGGCGCGCCTGCAGGCGGAAGTGGGCGCCATGGTGTTGCTCGGTGTGCCGCGCGACGCCGACGTGGCCGGTGTGCAGGCGCTGCTGGCAGCGCATGGGCATGACGCGCAGATCCGTGTGGCGCGGTTTGATCGTAGCGTCGTGGCCACGATGGAGCAGGCACTGGCCGATGGCCCGGCCGGCGGCGGGCCGATTCATGGCGCCATCATTCTGCCCGCGTTTGGTCCGGAGCGCTTCACAGGGCTCGTATGCGAGACGCCGGATGACGACATCGATGCCTTCATCGATGGTGAGCTGACCGGCGCGATTGCGCTGGCCCGGACGCTCAGTCGCTATTGGAGCGCGCGGACCGACCTGCCGCGCAATCCTCGCTTCATCATGATGTCGAACGGGAGTGATGGCGCATTCAACTCCTACGCGGACCTGCTTCGCGCCGCCCTCGAGTCGCTGACACGGGTCTGGCGTGACGAAACGAAAGTCGATGTGAAGCATGGGCGTCGGCAATGGATCGAGTGGGGAAACCAGATCATCCGGTACGGCAATACGGAGCCGGAGAACCGTCGCTTCGGCGCAGGCCAGGCGGCGCGGCTGATCTGTACCGACCGGCGGATTCCGCAGGTCAACCTGTACATGCCGAAGTCGATCGTGAGGGCAACCGGTGCCAAGCGCTCGATGGTGGGCTTCATGGAAAACCTGACCGGTCTCCACCTCGGCAAGGTGGCCCTGATCACCGGAGGCTCGGCCGGCATTGGTGGACAGGTGGCGCGGCTGCTGGCGATGGCGGGCGCCCGTGTGATGCTGGTGGCACGTCGTGAAAGTGAACTCGAGGTGATGCGGGCGCAGATCGTCGGTGAACTCGAGGATGTCGGCTACAGCGGCGCGGATCGGCGCGTGCGGACGATGGCGGGGGTCGACGTCGGCGATGTTGCGACGCTCAAGCTCGCGGTCGAAGGAACCTTGTCGGCGTTTGGCCGGATCGACTATCTCATCAACAACGCCGGTGTCTCGGGCGCTGAAGAGATGGTGGTCGACATGTCGCTCGATGCCTGGCGCTATACGCTCGATGCGAACCTGGTGTCGAACTACGCGCTGCTGAAGGAAGTCGTGCCGATCATGCGCAAGCAGGGCAGTGGGTACATCCTGAACGTCTCGAGCTACTTCGGCGGTGAGAAGCATCTGGCGGTGGCGTACCCCAACCGTGCCGACTACGCCGTCTCGAAGGCTGGACAACGGGCGCTGGTGGAATCGCTGGCGCGCCATCTCGGGCCTGAGATCCAGATCAACGCGATTGCACCGGGCCCAGTCGATGGTGACCGCCTGCGCGGACTGGGGGGGAAGCCAGGCCTGTTCCAGCGCCGTGGCCGGTTGATTCTGGAGAACCGGCGTCTGAACGCGATTCACGCGGCGGTGGTCAAGATCGTCCGTCGCGGGTTGCGGGTGGAGGCGATGCTCGACCGTCTGGCGGCGAATGATGTAGCGCTGCTGGCGGTTGACGCTGAGTTGCCGCGCGAACTGCGCGAGCTGGCGGCACACTGCCAGCGCGAAGCGGCGGAGGGTGCAACCTGGGGCGAGTACCTCATGACGACGCCAATCGCCGCCCAGCTGATCGGGCGGCTCGCGCTCGGTGGCCTGTTCCTCGATACCGGTGATTGGCCGGTGCCGGTTGCGGATCGATGGCTGCGCCGGACCCCGCCGGAGGATTCGCCATTCCTGCCAGCTGCGATGATCGCGCGCGAGGCAGAAAAGGTGCATCGCGGCGTGATGTCACTGCTGCATCTGCGTCGCATGCCGACCGAGACCGAGGTGGCGCTGGCGACGGTGTTCTTCCTCGCCGACCGCGCCATCAGCGGCGAGACGTTCATGCCGTCGGGTGGATTGAATCTCGAGCGGTCGATCACCGAACGTGAGCTCTTCGGCAGTGCCAAGCGCGAGCGTCTGGATCAGTTGCGCGGGCGCACCGTCTGGTTGATCGGTGAACATCTGGCACCGCATCTGGCCGAGGCGGTTCGGCAGCTGGTGGAGCTGTGTCAGGTGAGTCGGGTGGTCCTGTTGACGCGCACGATGGCCGGCGCTGACGGCATCGAAGCGCTGGTGCCGCGTGAACTGCGGCGCGCGCTGATCAAGATTCCCTGCGGCGACGACATCGAGGCGGGGATGGATGCCGCGCTGCAACAGGCCGACAAACCGACCACGGTGGTCTCGACGCCGTTCGCACCGTTACCGACGGCCCTGTTCGCCACCGATGGAGAGGTGCTCGACGCGGCTACGTTCCGGGAGCTGGTCGATGCGAACCTGACGCATCACTTCCGTGTGGCACGGAAGGCATCACTGCTCGACGACACGCAGCTGGTTCTCGTTTCGCCGGATGTGCCGGCTGGCGGTCATCACGAGTCGTTCTCGCTGGCCAACTTCGTAAAGACGACGTTGCACGCGCTGACCGCAACACTCGCGGTCGAGAATGAACGTCTCGTGAACGACGTGCCGGTGAATCAGATCAACCTCACGCGTCGGGTCCGCAGCGAAGAGCCGCGCAACGACGAGGAGACGCTCGAAGAAGTGCGACGGTTTGCCCGCGCCGTGCTGCTGGCGGGCGCGCCGTTGCCGGACGCCGAGGATTCGCGGTATCGCTCCCGGATCTATCGCGGGATGGCGATCACGGTGTAGGCCTCGCCGGTACCGATCTGCACACACGCCCCGGCCCTGGAGAGGTCGGGGCGTGTGTGTTCTACACCGTTGCAAACGCATGCGAGCGTGCTCGTCCAGTCGTCGACTTCGGCGACCCCACACCAGCTCCGCGCTGAGCGATTGCATCCAGCGTAGCCTGCCTCCGAGGCGGCGACACGACCCCAACGGCGGAACGGCAACAGCGTAACGGCAACTGCGTAACGGCAACTGCGGAGCGGCAACTGC
>Ga0163144_10006781_pt1 | contig 25191 bp, 22 predicted proteins | sample OliLak19BULKMAT1_FD_123175 | JGI IMG/M metagenome (GOLD analysis project Ga0163144, IMG submission 123175) | Freshwater microbial mat bacterial communities from Lake Vanda, McMurdo Dry Valleys, Antarctica - Oligotrophic Lake LV.19.BULKMAT1 | ecosystem: Environmental > Aquatic > Freshwater >... | reverse complement strand
GGTTCTGGTTCTGATCAAGAAATTAAGGGCCGTGTTTTGCAAATCAAAGCGCAGATGCAAAATAGTTCTTCTGATTACGATAAAGAAAAGTTCCAAGAACGCCTTGCCAAAATTTCTGGTGGTGTAGCGGTTATCCGTGTAGGTGCTGCAACAGAAACCGAAATGAAAGAAAAGAAAGACCGTATTGAAGATGCCTTGCATGCAACACGTGCTGCTATTGAAGAAGGCATTGTTGCTGGTGGCGGTGTGGCGTTATTGCGTGCACAAGCTGCGGTAAGTGCATTAAAGCTTGAAGGCGATGAAAAGCTTGGTGCAAACATTGTGCTACGTGCGCTTGAAGAGCCAATGCGGATTATTGCTTCTAATGCTGGCTTTGAAGGCTCGGTTATTGTTAACCGTGTACGGTCAGAGCAGGGTAATAATGGCTTTGATGCTAAGAATGGCGAGTTTGTAGACATGATCCAAGCTGGTATTGTGGATCCGGCTAAAGTGGTACGTTCTGCCTTACAACATGCGGCATCTATTGCTGGCCTTATGGTTACGACTGAAGCGATTATTGCTGATATTCCTGAAGAGAAAAAGGAATCTGCTGGTCACGCTGGTCATAGCCATGGTGGTGGCATGGGGGGAATGGGAGGGTACTAACGTACTTAACTCTGGTTATTGAATTTAGTTGAATGAGTAGGTCGGGTGAAAATCCGGCCTACTTTTTTACTTAGATAATAAAATTATGTTCAAATTGGTGCATCGCAATCTCTTTACAGAAACTTTTTCATCGGGTTATTCTCTTGCAAGGGAGATCAATCATGAAAAAGTTTCTTTTTTTTATATCATTAGTTTTTAACGTTTTATGCTGCATCGCGCAGCCAGGTGACGCAGAAATCAATGCCTTGCTTGCAAAGTATAAGCGGCCCGTAACAGTGTTAGAAATTACCACCAACGAATCTTGGCACACGCACCAGTTAGCGCCGCGCTATAAGGGTAGTTTTATTGTCATGGTGCCAGGGCAAGAGATTGCTGTTCAGAGCAGCACGCACCGCCGTATAACAGTGCTGAATCCCTTAGAGCTTGGCCACCAAGACATTAATCGTCTTGGATTATGCGAACATTTGGATGTGGTGATAATACCAGATATCGAGCAGATAGCGGGGGCTTCATATACCAATACGCTCAACGAACTGCTCACCCTGGGCGACCATATCTTTATAGGTGCGCCCTTGTCGCAGCGTGATAGCATAGCGCGGCAATACCCGCAGCTCCAGGAAGTTGCCTCTTCAGCAACCCAGGCCATCTATTATGCGTACACCGACAAAAAAGAGCTGCGTCTCACCCGTTGGACCGTGCATCATACCGCCCAGAAAAAATATAGTATTATCAGTACCTTTGAAACCAAGCAATTATACAAAGAAGTAACCGATAGTACCTCGACCTGGGTCCCCGGTATTAATCTGATGACCTTTGTGATGCTCCGTGGGCTCTACCCCACTAACAGCATGATCCGTAAAGAGCTTAAGAAGCTTAAGGACAGCGAGCATAATGATCTGATTATTGGCAACATGGTGGTGCAAGGAACACGCATAGTCCCCATAGATTTTGGCGACCGGCGGCGTAATGCTAACACGCGTAAATGCATTGAAGCAGCATGTATGGTCTTTCGCTTTAACCGGCGGTTTAAAGACCCGCAAGAAGCGCTGCAAAAATATGCTGACTACTTGCACAGGTCACAGAGAAAGAAGCAATAAGGTTCCCTTAGAAATTGCTGCCGGCCGTAACAAAAACACCCCATTGTTCAAGAGCGGTATTGCTTGACTGTTGTTCCCATGACCCGCCAAAACCAATGAACATGCCTTCCTTATAATAGCCGATAGCGCCGTGTGCCGCCTGCGTAAAAGCCGCGCGCCCAGAACCAGAAAGTTTATTCAACTTGCTGAGGTTTAACTTTTTAAACTTAGGCATGCCGTCTTTGTCGGTGTCATTAGCAGCCTGTTCTGAGATAGTACTTTTGCTGGCAGAATTAGTGCCGGTGCCTGCTAAACCATACGAACAAATGGCTGGGCTGGTACCATCGCAGCACGGTTCTCTAAAGTGAACACATTCATCCGGATGTGCCCAGAGGTCATAGCCAAGCTCAAGGCGCAGGTTGCCGCAACCCATCACAAAGCCGGTCGTTAAATTAAAAAATCCGTACGGGTGTACGCTGACGCATTCTGTAAAAACGTTGGTCGCAAATATGGTAGTCGCTTCATTCTTCTTGCGCACTTGCATATAGCGGCTCCAAGGCTTATCAATCAAGTCAAAGGTCCGCAATTGGTGGTTATGGAACAAGTAATCAATTTCAGCGTCGATAAAAAGGCTGAAAAAGTAAGGCGCGTCAACAGGCTGTAACGGTAGTTCTGCCTGGAACCCAGCTGCAATAGACCAATGGTCATTCGTGCCAAGTATTGGGCTGAAGAGGAAGTCTGGGTTGTTCTTATGTGATGTTGGGATCAGTAAACTGGTATAGTAACTAAAAAGGAAATCATTTTTATTGGCGTACGTAGTCCCAAAACTCAATTGTACTTTCCCCAAACCGGTACGGTCCTGTTGGCAAGAAGCAATTCGCGCAAATTGCATAGTAGCCTGGTTGAGAGAATTCTTAATAATATTATTATCGATTGGTAGCCCCAAGTTAGTAGAATCTGAAACAAAAACTTTGAGCTGGTTTTTGACATGGATCACCGGGATAGAAATATCGACCCATGATTTGTCGAAAAATTCCCACGAGGTTAATTTCTTAAGATCATGATTATAGCTGATCAGAGCTCCGTACTGCTCTTGTTCCGGTTGCAGCTGGATGTACCCTTGGATTGATCCAGGAAGGCCGAACCATTCAGCGCGGATATCGCGGCGATCAGCCGCAGCAGTAGTGTCACCAGCAATCAAGAGCCGTTCTTTGCAGTTGATAGAAAAGTAAACATTGGTTTTACCGTTCGGCATCGATTTTTCGAACATAGGCGTTATGCGGGCAGATGCGCCGATTGTTTTTTCCGATTCATCAGCAACAGCATGTCGCCACATAAAGGTCGTTGCGCCAAGGCGATCGGTCAACGGGCGCGTGAACATAAATGTTTGTGATGACTTTGTAGATTTTTTTGCCTGAAGGCTGAACGGAACCATGCTCGCCAGGGCGATAAGAACGAGAGAAAATGATAGATATATTTTTTTCATAATTTTTTGTCCTTAGGAAAATTGATAATCAAGACAATCTTATGCTTAAGTTACAAAAAAAAACAAGAAGCTGTGCATTCGTTTTTTTTTAACAGAGATTTGTTGCATGCTAACTCTTGACTAAACAATGTTTCCTTGTAACATTGTCAAGAGAAATTTTTACCTTTTAATATGAACGAGGAGACTACATGAAGAATTCTAAAGTAACACAAGTTTTGATGGCTGTTTTGTTGATGCCAGCAATTGCAAACGCTGTTGTACCTGCGCATGTGCCAGTTGTTGCACCATCAATGTTTTCACGCGTAGTGAACGCACCAGTATCTTTGGTTCAAACAATTGCAGGCGCTGGATTGTCAGTAGTAGACAAAGTTGCTAGCATCCAATGGAAATTGGTAAGCCCAGTTGTAAACCTCATCAGCAAAGATCAATCAAAGCAAAACGTAGCACGCCGCATTCTCGCTACAGCAACCATTGCTGCAGTTGTATACGGTGTTCGTAAATTAGCTCAAAACGGTTGCAATTGCCCAGTTTTTGGTAAATTGTTCCCTAAAGCTTGTAAAAAAGCGTAATTAAGCTTTTAGTCTGCCGACGGCCTTAGGGCACGCCCTAAGAACCCGTTGCAAACAAATTGCTTTGCGAGCTTGTTATAAATAACGAAAAAGCTCACGGTAAAACCGTGGGCTTTTTCGCTTAAACAGTAAGTTTATTCGCTAGACATGAATAAAATCATAGGGTCCAGGCATTAAATCCCTGGCGTGGTTTGGAGCAGAGCTCCAAGCTGCCGGCAGGCCCTGCCTACAGTGCCCGTTCGTGGATGAGCATTTTTTCTGCGATATGTTCAAACAGTGGTACTGCTACGGTTGACGCGTAAATATCTTTAATTGACGCTTCTTTTACAAAGGTTACGATGACGCGTTTGTAGTCACCTTTTTCTATGATACCTGCAAAGGTGAAGATGTTCTTGTTACCGTTGTATACGCCGTTGACGAGTAAGTTGGCTGTCCCGGTTTTCCCCATGATGGTATAGCCTTTAATGTTCGCTTTACGTGCGGTCCCTTGCGTGATTGTTTTGGTTAAGATGTCGCGTATCATCCCCATGGTTTTTTGGTCGTATACTGGCTCACTTTCGATCATGATCGGGTCGGTGAGCAGGAGGCGTGGTTTTACGTGTCGTCCGTTATTGGAGATCATGCAAAAGGCGCCTGCGAGCTGTAATATGGTAGAGCGAATTTCGTAGCCATAAGAAAGTGATGCGAGCGATTGCCGTGACCAGGTTGAAGGATGAGTGATGACCCCGCGTTGCTCGCCGGGGAAGCTGACGCCGGTCTTTTTCGCAAAGCCGCAGCGGAGGTAATGGTCATAGAGCTTGGTCCCGAGCTTGTCCGCTATTTTCGCGGTGCCGATATTATTAGAATTTTCTATAATTTCTGAGACAGTAAGATGCCCATGCGCCTTCCAGGTATTCACGCGCATGCCGCCGATATAGGTTGTTTTTTTGTTTTCGCAATCTATCATTGTTTCGGGAGTGATAGTCCCTTCAGCAAGTGCGCCCAGCACCAGGACCGTCTTCATCACCGAGCCGAGCTCGTAGCCATTGGTTATGATTTTATTTTTGGTAAGCTCGAGGTCAAGGTTTTGTGTACAGTTCGGGTCAAAATCGGGGTAGTTAACCATTGCTAAAATGTCGCCGGTTGTCGGGTCCATAACAATAACGGCACCTTCGGTGGACGAGTACTCATGCATAGTTTTTTGGAGCTCCTGGCTGGCAAGGAACTGAATCGTCCGGTCGATGGTAGTATGTATCGGCTTGCCCGGAGCGCCCTGCTGCGTTGTCTCTTTTTTAAAATGGAAATGGCCGGAGCGTGCTTCTTGTTCAAGCAAGTAGGTACTCTTAGTGCCGGTAAGCTGCTGGTTGCACAAGAGCTCTATACCCATGGTGCCATGGTTTTCGTTGTCGACAGTGCCTAATATAGGGCCAGTCGACGGGACAGGGTAATACCGGCTCGGTTCTTTTAAGAACTGGATATCCTTAATCTGCGCATCCTCAATTAATTTTTTCTGCGCAGCTGTTAAGTGGCGCTTTAAATACATGAACGGCCGATTGCGTTGCTCCTTAACCCGGTCGACAAGATGCGGAAAATGTAATTTTAGGAACGATAACAGCTGCTCAGAATCGTGTAAATTATTGGGCACAATAAAAGTACTAAGGCTGTCCTTATTAAGCGCAAGCGGCTCGCCGTGGCGGTCATAGATAATCCCGCGCTCAGGCATAGCAGTAATCTTAGTAAGGTACTGCTGGTTGCCCATAGCCGTAAAAAAGCCCGCATGCTTGATCTGGATGAGATACAGCTTCACCACCGCAAGGCCGTAACAGCCTATATACGCAGCAAAGATAAGCGATAATTTTAGTTTATGAAGGTTGGTGAGCATCGATGTGCCTTACGCGTGAAAGGGAAAGTGGCGCAAGGCCAAGCTGCTTCTGCGACGTAGTAATAGCGTTATAATTCTTTAATGTTTCGAGCTCGTGAACAAGAGCCTTTTTTTCTGTGACTAAGGCAGTATACTTTTTTTCCTGGCGCTGCTGATCATAAAACAAAGCAATAAATAAACTCTCCTTATAAATAGAAAGCAGGACGAGCATAACGTTAATGAGCACGAACCAGAGCAGGCGATAACTTTTCATAAGCTTACTTTCGTTAAAAATATTCTCTCAAATTACTGTAACACGCTCCCGCGCAGGGATGCTAGAGATGTTGTAGGTAGGTCTGCCGACGGCTTGGAGCGCTGCTCCAAACCACGCCAGAGGCTTAGCCTCTGGACTCTGGGACTGACGGCCAATAATTTGGCCGTGAGAAACTATAACAAAACAGCCTACGATATTATCGTAGGCTGTTGGTATTTACTATGTTTTTGTAGAGCAACATGTCCCAAGCAACGGGTTTCGAGGGCGGGCCCTCGAGCTACCGGCAGGCGCTACTCTCTTTTACTATTAGAAGTCTTGTGACATGGTGAAGTGAACTTCGCTTAGTGATTCACCCAGTCGTTTTCTGCGATCAAGTTTGAATCCGATATCAACACGCATTGGCTGTGGTTGTGTCAGTCGAATCCCGAATCCGATAGCGTGCCTAAAGTTAAAGCGGTTGTTTCGCAGGCCGCACGGTATCAGGTTGACGTCTGGTGTATCCCAGCCGGCGCCTCCGTCATAGAATAGTACGCCGCGTATGGTGCCATTTTTTGCTATGGGGAAGAGTAGTTCTACGTTAAGCGTCATTGCTTTTTGTGCGCCTAATGAGTCATTGATGTCGTTTCGTTCGTCGACAAAGTTTGGTCCAATTTGCCCGAAAAGGAACCCACGTACCGTTGCTGGTCCCCCGATGTGGAAGAGTTCGCGATAGGGGAGCGTGTGGTTGCCGATCGGTTTTACAAAGCCCAGGAACCCATGTATGCGGAGTATCAGGTCGTATTCGTTGATGAGTGGCGTGTACCACTGCGCGTCAAATTCAAATTTAGCAAAGCTAAAACAGCTTGAAGAATGTGGCAGCCCGACTTTTGCTGCCATGTTCCAAATGTAGCCACGGCTTGGCATCATGGGATGGTTGCGCAGGTCTTGTACAATGTTTGCGCCTAAGCGTAGGAGTTGGCCTGATTGGAACTTACGATTAATTAACGGTTGCAGGCCGATGATGCGGCTGATGACGCTATTAAAATGTATGTCATCAAAGCCAAGCTCGGCGAGTGCGTTTGCGTTATTCATTTGACTTACGGCAAAACCAAGTTGCCCCGCTGCGCCGGTGGTCAGTTCTGATGGTGTGTTGCTCATTCCTTTAAATTCATCGTAGTTTGACCGCCGATGGAAAAAATGACAGCTGCCATAGAGTGGTCGGTCGAAGAGCCATGGGTTAGCAAGAGAAAAGTCTACGCTTCTGTCTTGGCGTGAATAAGCGGCGTTTAAGTTCCCTTGTATGCCCAGGCCGAGGAGGTTTGTTTCTGTGGCACCGACACTTACGCGGAACGATTCTGATGGTGATGATTTATCGCTTGCAATACCACCGGTACCAATTTGCGCGTAGAATTGTCCGGTTTTTACTTCTTGGAGCATCAGTTCAAGGTCTACATGTTCGTCATCAACGCGGTTAATTTTCCAGTTAACGCCGGCACGTTGGTCAAAGTAGCCGAGTGCTTGTACGCGCTCTTTTGAAATGTCCAGTTTGCGGGTTGTTACGAGTTCACCTTCATCTAAGATTATTTGGCGACGGATAACTTTATCACGTGTTTTTCTGTTGCCTACGAGCGTAATTCTGTTGAGGCGCATACAGTTGCCAAGGTTCGTGTTGAATTCAAGTGCAACCGTTTTTGCTTCTTGGTTTGGCATGACTGATGGCTCAATGTCTGCATAGATATAGCCGTATTCACCCCAAAGTACGCGGAGTGCTTCGAGTGTTTGTCGGATGAGCTCTTTGGAATAATATTGCCCCGGTTTAATTGGTATGGCGCTGAGGAGTTCTTCTTCAGATAAGAGCACGTTTCCTGGTGCCTTGACCGATTCGATGGTGTAAATATCACCTTCTTCTATGGTAAAGGTGACGTCCACATCGGGACAATCAGGAATTTTGGCGGTGGTAATGTCGGTGACGTGTGCTGCTAAGTACCCATTATTATGATAGTGATTCTCGATCAGGCTTTTGTCGTAATCGAGTGCATCTTTTTGGTAGCTGCCTGCTTTATTTAAAAAGCCGAGCACCCAGTTTTCGCGGGTAAAAAGGAGCGCGCGGAGAGCTTTACTTTTAAAGTTGCAGTTACCTTCAATAAATACTCGTCTGACGTGGGTTGGCAACCCTTCAACAATGTCAAAATGGGCGACTGTTTTATCGTTTACCGTTTTGAAGCTGGGAGTAATTGTTACGTTATGATAGTTTTTTTCACCATATAATTTCTTGATCTGATCGACAATATTGGTGAGCTCTCCTTCATCGAGCGCGGTGATTTCTGAAAGTTTAACTTTCTTTTCGATTTCATCTTCTTTTAAATTATTATTGCCCGCAAAAGTGAAATTGCTAATGGGTTGTTTCTCTTCAACGGTTATATACAGTATAATTTCATTCGCTGTGGTCTCTTCCGCTTCAAGACGTATGTTGGAAAGCGACCCAAGGCGATACAGCGTGTTGATTAATTGACGCGACCGTTGTGGATGATAAATATCACCGACCTTGTAAGGAATTTTTGCAAGGATTGTTTGGGCAGGAATTAACCTATTGCCCGCGACAATAATATCGCTAATAGTGCGTTCAGTATAGGCTGATACGCTCGGTGTATCAGTAGTAACCGCTGCCTTAGTAAAGGCAGTATGACAACAAAAAAGGAGTGCTAGTAGTAGCAACATTCTATGCTCCAGTACAGACATGAGAGTACTTACTCATCTATAAGATCATCTCATGATACTATTTTTGATAAAATTGACTAGGATCTTACGCGAAATTGTTCGATGAAAGGAAATGATTATGCAAGTATCGTTAACAAATACGCTTACGGGAAAGAAGAAAATATTTGTTCCGCGCGTGCCGGGAGCGGTCGCTTTGTATGTATGCGGTGTTACCCCGTATGACTATGCGCATATTGGCCATGGTCGCTGTTATACAACATTTGATATGTTGTATCGTTTGCTCAATAAGCTTGGCTATGCCGTTACCTATATCCGCAATTTTACCGATATAGATGATAAGTTATTAACACGTGCCGAAAAAGAATACGGCAACAAGTTTGAATACACCAAAGTTGCCTCTCGCTACATTGACGCTTATACCCAAGATATGGCGCAATTGGGCTGCGTGGTGCCAACGCACGAGCCACGAGTGACCGGGTCGATACAAGAAATTATTACGTTCATTGCCGGGCTTGTTGCTAATGGGCATGCCTATGTGGTGAATGGTGACGTTTATTATCGTGTCCGTAGCTTTGCTGATTATGGTAAATTATCACATCGTAATATAGATGATCTTAAAGTAGGAGCACGGGTTGCTGTGGCCCATCAAAAAGAGGACCCGCTCGATTTTGCTTTGTGGAAATCGGAAGATCCGGGAACCTTTTGGGAAAGCCCATGGGGCGCTGGTCGTCCTGGTTGGCATATAGAATGCTCGGCAATGGCGCATCATTACCTTGGTGAAACTATTGATATCCATGGCGGTGGTATGGACCTTATTTTTCCGCATCACGAAAATGAGATAGCGCAATCTGAAGGTTTGTTCGGTGTGCCCTTTGCTAACTGCTGGGTGCATAACGCTTTTGTGCGGATCAACCAAGAAAAAATGTCAAAATCATTAGGTAATTTTTTTACGCTGCGTCAGATTTTTGAGCGCTTTGACCCTATGGTAGTGCGGTATTACTTTTTGATGCACCATTATCGTAACCCCCTCGATTTTGCGTGGGATGATGTCGAAAGTGCTCAAAAAAGCTATCAGCGACTTTGTAAATTATTGGCCAGTGTTGATGCTGCGTTGGTTACTACGTTGGCTGCGCTGGTACAAGAAACAGCAGTCGCGCAGCGGCATGTTATTGAAAGTATGATTAATTTTTTATGTGACGATTTAAACACCTCCGGCATGTTTGGGGTTATTTTTGAACAAGCTACTGCTATTACCGCCCATCCGCCACTAGCTGCTGCGGTTAAAGCTATTTTGCAACAAGTGGTGGGCTTATCGATGGCCCCTTTAGCTGAAAAAGAGCAAGTGGTAACACCAGAAATAACGGCACTGCTTGCTGAGCGTGAAGCTGCGCGTGCTGCTAAAAATTGGGCACTGGCTGATAAGGCGCGTGACCACTTGCGGGAACTGGGGTACGAAGTTCAGGACAAGAAAAAGCTGTAACTACCGAATGTTTTTTGTTTTTTTGTGGAATTTGTTAAGCTGAAATGAGGGCAGGTTTTTTTAGGTAACAGATGAGAATTCTATGAAACAAATAGTAGCATTAATAGTATTGGCTGTGGCAAGTAGTGGGACATTGTTTGCTATGGAGTGCAAGGTTGAAGCGCCTGAGCAGGCTCGGCGACTAACGCCAAAACCACGGAGATTTAAATTTGACACGGCAGATCTAAAAGATGTTCGAGCCGAAGCCCTTAGGGTCTCTATTGCTCAAAAACTTTCACCAGAATCGTGCGCCATGTTGTACCAGGTGCTTGTGCAACATGGTGGCATTGATATGGACAAGGTATTGATGAGTTATGATGCTTTGACGGGAGCTGCAGCGACTGATGAAAATGTTGCAACGATATTAGATGTTATCAAGCAAAAAAGGCGCGTACTGCTTTATGTGGTGGTTGATGCATCGGTGACTACGTTAGCAAAAGCCCAGGAACGGTATCCTTTTTTAGTCAAACTTGTTGATGGCATTGAGCTATTATTTCCGCGGGAAGCAGTTATAGCTTCATTTTTTAATGATCAGTTAGCATCAGATAGTAAAATTGTTTTTTCTTATACCGACTCTATGGCGGCAATAGTGCTTGCCCATGAAGGTTCAGGGGACAAGCTCGCATTGTTTGACTTGGAGCTTTTTTGTCAAAAGGCTGCCACTATAACAGCAGATCAGGCGACTGCTTTGTTGAATGCAATAGAAGTCCTATCTGAAGATAGTGATGCGGCAAATAAAGTGGTGTTCGCCGAGTTAAACACCTATTTGCAAGAGATAATCAAAATATAATGGTTAAGATAAGACGGGGGTAATTTAGATGAAACGTTTAATAATAATAATTGCGTCGGTGCTGGTTGTCGGCAGTCCACTGTATGCTTTACAACGTCCACGCGCAGTTAGTGCTGCAGGTGCCATTAAAGTTGCATGGGTAGGAGTAGATGTTGGTGTGCTGGCAAGGGTCAGGAGCTTGGAAGGAAAAAGCAATACATCTGTGCTGGAAGAAGCGCCTGCAAGTCGATCCCGAGCGACATCGACTGGTGAGCGCGTTGTTGCTTCAGCAGCGCTACAAGCGCTTTTTCAGCAAAAATCATCCGCATTGAGTTCTGCGTCAGTTGCTCCGAGTGGAGCGGGGGCTGCCGCTGAATCTAAAACAGAGGCTGCTCGGGTTAGTGCCGACGCGTCCCGAGCGCGGGCTTTTTCTGCTGGAGCTGGAGCAGCGGTAAAGGCTTTATCTCAGCAACAATTGCCACGGTCTAGCTCTGCATCAGTCGCCACAGGAGGACCGGGAGCTGCTGCTGAATCTAAAAAAGAAGAATCTAAGCGGCCAACGATGCGTCCTCTTCTGTTTGCGACATCAACTCACTTAGCCTGTTGTCGTATGCTTATGAGCTGGCGCCCTGAGTTGCAGGACGGCAAGCCAGTAGAAGGTTCTGCTGAGCGTTCTAAGGTGGTAGAAAAATTGTGTCCTGACAAGGGCAAAGATGTGCGTTTTAACAATATACGGTTAACTCAGGCCGAGGAAGCAGAAAGTGTATCTATTGCACAGCTTGAAAAGAATCCTGGCATCATCGAAGCAATACTACGTGACAATTTCGATACGCGTTCACATATCGTCATTTCTATTCCCAATAATCAGCTTCTGTTTCCTGATAAGCGTATCAAACAGGTAGTAAATACTGTCTTAAAGTTTTTTCCCAAGAAAGAATTAGCTGGCAATCCCATTAAAACGCGAACGAATATTAAATTGGAAAGTGATGATCGTCTGAAGAGTATCACTATTGCGTTTATTAATGCTCCTCAAGGGCACACGATTTCTTTTTTTGATATGGGACTGTTGGATGCTCGTTTAGAAAAGTTGTCCGGTCTAGACTTTTACGTATTATATTTGATGGTTATTGCTGATGCAAAAAAAGATCCTCAACCAGTAGGGTGTGCGTTTGGCGGGATAGAGCGACAAGAAATAGAAAAGCGGTGGACAGCGCTTTAATAGCTTAAAATACAAGCAACAAAAGAGGGCCGTTAAAAGGCCCTCTTACTTTTTAAAGAATATCGATTACTCTTAGTCGCAATACTCGTGAATTGCTTCCATTAAATCTTCAGCTGGCATGTAACCAATTTTTTTGCCTTTAACTTTGCCATCTTTAATAAAGATAAATGCTGGCACTGAAGTGACCCCATATTTAATAGCAAGTTCGCGCGCTTCATCAACGTTCAATTCCGCAAACATATATTTGTCGCTATGTTCAGCAGCGGTTGCTTCAAAAATTGGCTTCATTTCCATGCATGGTCCGCACCAGGTTGCAAACACATCAATAACGACCGGTTTTTTTGATTCTTCCACAGTATTTATATTGGCATTTGTTAATGAAACAATCATTGGTATCTCCTTAATTTTTCTGACGCTATAACCTACTTTAGTATAACAATGCTGGAGCAAAAATCTAACTGCTACAAAGCCCACCGACCCAATTTTTTACTGATTGAACCAGCTCAGAAATATTACCGCGGTTGGCATCATTAATTTTTTCCGTTTCTTCTTCAAGCTGGTGGAGTGCCTTGCCTACTTCTTGGCATTGACGGTTGCGTTCGTTTGCTTTAGCGATAGTGGTTGATTTTGGTTCGATTTCTTCTTTTTCTTGTTTACGGCTGCCAGTGATAGTAATTTTTTTAAAGCCAGAAAAAGAAAGTTGTTTTTTTATGGCACCAGCTTCATTGGGCACGTCACAGGTAAGTTTACGGCTTACTTCAACAATGTAAGGCGTAGTTGTTTTTTTGCTGTCTTTTAATATGACTTGAATTTGGTGGTAGGGGCGCCCTGCATAGGTTACTTGAGGCTCAGTGGCAGTGGGATTGGCTGGTAGAGTGGTAGTAATTTCTGCTACTTCATTTAAATCAAGGAAGGAGGAGTCTTGTTGTGGGTCAAGGGCAGCATTCTGGGGTTGGGTGTATACCGGGATGCTTTTATATAAATTGCCGATGAGGATATTTTCTACCGTATATTCTGTTCCGGAATTATCAACAAGGGTGCCATAAAAATTAACTTTAGGCTTTTCTTTTGATGAATCTGATTCTTGTGAAGAAAAGTTTGCGCAGATGCACACCATCATAGCGCCATAGCCTAATTGTCTTACTCTACTCATGAAATACTCCTTTTTAATAGCCTATAATGTATTAGGTTTATCATAGTTATTATAGTTGGCGCAATCAATCTCTTGCTGTTTGAGGCTTTCACCTTTTACTCTAGTACAAGATGTATGCTCGAAAACAAAGGAGAAATAGTATGACGTATAATAATTCTGAACAAGCAGTAGGCCAAGGTCGTCAGATCCTTGCGCGAGTTTTTGCTTTTATGGCTGCAGCCGTAGCATTGAGTGGCTTTACCGCCGTGGCGGTAGCGCAAAATCCTGAGATATTGACGCGGTCGCCCTGGATTTTCCCGTTCCTGATGATTGCTCAGTTGGCCACGGTAATAGCGCTTTCTTGGGGTATATCCTCAATGTCCTACATGACAGCCCAACTGCTCTTTATTGTGTATTCAGTGCTTACGGGGGCCACGTTATCAGTAATTTTCCAAGTGTATCAGCTTGGCTCTATTGTACAGATATTTTTTATAGCAGCGGCAATGTTTGGTGGTATGGCGGTCTATGGTATGTATACCAAAACTGACCTATCGCGCTACCGTTCTATTTTGTTGATGACGTTGTTTGGTCTGATAATTGCCCTTTTGGTAAATATTTTCTTACGAAGCAGTATGGTTGATATGATATCGGCTGGTATTGGGGTATTACTGTTTTCTGCATTAACAGCATTTGATATCCAAAACATTCAACGGTTAACAGCTTCGTTATTGGTTCGGGATGAAGATTGGCAAAAAATTGCCTTAATAGGCGCTTTACAGCTGTATCTCGATTTTATTAACTTGTTTTTAAGTTTGCTTCGTTTATTTGGTAAGCAAAAAAATTAAAAGGAGAAGTGGTATGAATTTCTTACAGAAGTTCCTCATAGCCGGTTGTTTGTTTGTTGCGCCATTGGCAGGTGTATCAGGTAAGGATTATGAAGTTGATATACAAAAAAAGTTACAAGATTGTCGCGATTTAGCGGGGCAGGGGCTTAAGTATGTTGAGAGCCATAGCCTAGAAGAAAGTTGCCATGCCTTTTTGCATGACACCAAATGGCGCCGCGGTGAGATTGGGGTTTTTATTTTTGATGAAGGCGGCATTTGCTATATTTTTGGGCAAGAAACTTCTGTTATCTGGAAAGATTTCCAACATAAAGAGACCATAATCGAAGACGATTTTATTGCTGAGATGATTAAGGTAGGCAAGGCTGGCGGTTTGGTAGACTATAAATGGGATAATGCCCATATGCAGTCATTTGTCCGTACCTTTAAAAAAGATGGCAAGACCTACATCATCGGCGCTGGATTTTTCCCTTCATCAGCAGAATATCGCACGCAAAAATTGGTAGAAGGCGCGGTTCATTATGCGGCTACCCATTCAGCAAAGCAGTTGTTTGAAAATATTAATAACCCGTTGGGGATATTTATCCAGGGTGATATTTACTTGTATGTGTATGATATGGCGGGTAACGTTGCGGCGCATGGCGAAAGCCCTGAGTTGATCAACCAGAACGTTATGGACCAGATGACCGTTGATGGTCAATACCGTACGCGGGACATTATTAATCTTGCCAATCAAAAGGCGGGGAAAGGGTGGTACACCTACGCAAGTCGTCAAGGTGGTGCTGAAAAACGGTCCTATGTTGAACAGTTTACTGATCCAAAGACCGGTAAAAAATATGTGGTAGTTGGGGGTTATTACCCTACCGTTGATGATGCTTCTGTGCAAGCATTGGTAAAAAAGGCGGGGAACTATTTACGGGCCAATGGTGCTGAACGGTCATTACCAGAATTCACCAAAAAAACAGGTGATTTTACTTTTGGCAGCATTAATATATTTGTCTATAAACCGGATGGGACTATGCTCGCCGATTCAGACAATCCGGCGTTTGTGGGCTTGAATTTAATTAACTCACGGGATGCTGAAGGTAAATATATTACTCGCTCGGTGCTTGAGCATGCGGAAAAATATCCTAATGGTGGCTGGCTTGGTTTTTCATTGCGAGGGTCATACGCAATGGTCTATGTGGAAAAGGTTTCGGTGCCAGATGGTGATTTTATTATTGGCGCGAGCTATTATCCTTCAAACAAATATATCCATGTTCGCTTTATGGTTGATAAAGCAACCCAGTTTTTAAATACCCATGAAAAAGAAGAAGCATTTGGGCTCTTTACTTCGACTGACCCAGACTTTTTACGTGGTGATATTTCGGTATTTGTCTATCGTGATACGGGCTATGTTTGGGTGGATGGCCAAAAACGGGGCCATGTCTGGCAAGACAATAAAGATTTTAAAGATGATAAAGGTAAGCTCATTTCAGACAAAATTATTGCTATTGCTACCAGTGGCGGTGGTTGGTTTGAATTTAATAAGAATAATGCGGTCCGCCGTGTGTATGTAAAACAGGTGGTTAAAGAGGTTGATACGAAAGACCAAAAGGTCCAGGTAGAAACCTTTATCGTTGGTTCTGGTTATTATATGTAAGATTTGATCAGGCTTGCCAATAGATATTTTTTGTGAAAGAAGACGTTCTCAATTACAATAATTGGGAACGTCTTTCTTTTTATAAAGGGTAATTTCATGAAATCTACAATAATAATGACGCTAGCTCTATTGACTCTTGTTGTTACGCCCCTCCATGCCATGCGATCAAAATTTAAGCATAGGGTTGAATGTAAGGCTGCTCCCGTAGAAAAAGTAGTACAAATTTCACGTGAGTTTCATTTATATCCAGAAAGCGTCCGGGGTAGTGCAAGATCTGATGATGGAGCGCAATTTTTTGATGCTGAAGCAATGTTTTTAACTCCCCACATTTCTTCTTTTTGGCATGATGAACAAGCAGGTCTTATTTTTGTGCCGGCATCAACGCGAGCTATTCATGACCTTGCTTTATTTTCGAATGTGGCGATGCGCAGAGGAGAAAAGTTTTTTACCGATACATTCGCAGGTAAGTCGGTTTCTTGTATTAATGGTTATTGCAAAGTAGCTCGAGATAGTATCAGAAATGAGCCTGTTGGCAGTAGCCGCTGGGAAGAGCTCTATGCATTGGCTGTTTTATTGAAGGTAAATAAATTTAATTTTTTAAAAGATGTTATTGCTGAACAGAAAGCAGCGACCGAGTATACCTATGAAAAGCCTCGTTTTACGGCGGAAAATTATAAAACGGCATGGAAGGCTTATCCATTATTTCCCCATGAATCGTTGGCAAGATCTGTTGCCGTGGCCGGTTCTACCGATAGAATGGCTTACTGCCGGTCAGGCAAGTGGGTTGATATCTACACCTTGCAGTCGCCAGCTACTCGCACAACAAAGGGTGTGTATCATGGGTATAGAATTGCGCGGGAAGAGTATGATAAAGATGGGCACAATAAGGAAGCGTAATAGCGCATGACTTCTGATATTTTATCCGAATGACACTGATATTTTTGTGAAACAGGACGTTCTCAATTACACTAATTGAGAACGTCTTTCTTTTTTATTAAGGGCCGATGATGAATTATGCAACAGGGTTATTACTTATTTTATTGCCGATTGTTTCTGATATAGGTGCAATGACTAAGACAGAGAGTAAAACTACCAGCACGGGAGCGGCGCAATGTACCGCAGGAGCAGCTGCCCCAAGTGATACGACGGCAGTTGTAAGAAAAATATTTTATCCCCCAGTCGGCTGTATTATTATTAATCAGCCTTTTTTATTGCAGTCTGTTGAACTGGCAAAGGATGATTTTGAAAATTGCATAGAAATTAAGGTGGAGTCGTTGCCCGTATTTTATCCTCCTCGGTCGCTTTTGGTAGGGGTCACAGCGGGGGGCAATGTCTTACGCGTTAAAGCTTCTCCGAAAACCATCCATGTATTACGGCGTTTATTGGCTGCGGGTATGTGCGCCGAAGGGGCCGAGTCTGATAATTCAAAGAAGTTGAGACAAAAAAGGATTTTGAAGGATCAGGACCGCGAACTGTTTGTTGAGTTGAAAGCTTTATTAAAAGAGTTAGATCTGCCGGTGCGGGAATTTTTTGTAGCTCTATGGAATGATGTGCGGAATAAGTTGAGCGAACGTAAGCAGGCGGATGCTGAAGTGGCAGCAATTTTTGGGTTAAAAATAGTAACGGAAAAGAACGAAAAGGCTTAAAAAATGAAAAATACAACAATACTACTGTTAGCGTTGATGGGTATTGCATCTGATGCAGGCGCCATGGAAAGTAAGGCTGAATGCAAGGGTGATAGAGTAGCCGTAGCTCTCGCAGCTGAAATAGAGTGCGATCGTGTTCGGTGGGAGCGTAGAGTGCTACCCCTAACGCACGGCGTTTGGCTTATGGATGGATGTACCTTACTAGCAAAGGAAGAGAGGTTTAACGGCGGCGATGTGCGCACTTTTTACCTTGATGAGGTACAGAAACTGCAGCCTTATTTTTCTGCGGATCTGTATGCGGAAAAGATGGCTGATATGTATAGTCTACAGCAAGGTGGTTCCTGGAAGGGACAGAGTAAGTGGCCAACTTTTAGGGTTCCCTTTTCTCCCCACGTAGTCAATTGTTTTTGTAATATTGTTAAGGCACGGTTTCCTTGGTCTTATAAGCAGAATGAAGAAGAGTATGTAAGCAAGGCAAGCAAATTTGCAGAAAGATTAGACGCTTCTGTTGTAGAAGACGTATATAAGCTTGCTCAGTTGTTACGCATTACAAAATTAGATTTCCTAAAAACAATAATTGAGCAGAACAACGTAGCCGTGCAAGAAGTTGCCAAAAACAAAGCTGAAAGAATAGCTGCGTTGCAGGCAGAAAAAGGGCTTGTGCTGGTTGAGGGAGCTTTTAAGCTCTATCCCGATGATCTCATGGAGGGAATTCCATTTTCTGCTCGAGAGATTGGTTTGTTAAAAAAAATGTATGTTCCTTTGTTAAGAAATGATGATCGTGATCGGCGTATTGCGGTAGCAGCACCACGAGAAGCGGTGAAGCTCTTGCAAAGTTTATTGCACTCGACAGAAAAATGGACGGCAGACAGAGAAAAAGAAATTATAGCAAACTGTCTCAACAGTAATCATCCGCTACACGGGCAACGGCAGCACTTTAAGGCGTTGTTAGCTTTGACCCGCTTGTTGCAGATAGATGAGTTTGAATTTTTAGTAGACGTGATCGTTAAGTTAGTGCTACGAAAAGCAGAAGAGTTGGAAAAAAAACCGGCGGTTGCTGCTGCGCTGGTGGCTTTAGGTGGGTCAAGTTTTGCATAATTTAAAGGAATCATGTTCATGAAATATACAACAATACTACTGTTGGCGTTGATGGGTTTTGCATCTGATGCATGCGCCATGGAAAGTAAAACGGCGGGAGCAGGCAGTAAGCTTATGACTTTCAATTTTAAAACAAAAGACCAATTTGCTTTAAGAGCCAAGGCTGGCCAGCAGCTGTTTTTCCGTAATCTCATTGAAGTGCCCATAGTTGTTGCAAGAACAACTCTTTTGAAAGAGCAATATAACGGACATCCTCTTATTCAGGTAAATGCTGATATAGAAACAGTAACAGCTTTAAAGCAGATGATCTTTCAAGAAGATCCTGCACAAGAGGTTGCATTGGACAAGCTTATGATTGACCCGCGGCCGGTTAAGCTGCTTGAAATTAAAGAAGGAGCATTGTCGGCAATGGGACGGGGTAGTCAAAGAAAGCTACTTGATTTGATAAGTGAATTGGGTTTGGAGAATGACCGACGCGTGAAGCGCGCCGTTTTTGATGGGCTGCTGCGAAAACGAGTTGGGAGCATAAAGACGCTCGGCAGTTAGCAGCTGCGCTTGCTGAGTAGGTATATAAAGTAATAATTGAGGGCAGAATGACAAACGTTGTTCTGCCCTTTTTTGTTGGCAGAATAGCTTCAGGATGAATGTTTTGATTTTTAAAAAAGAAGGGGAAGAAAAAGTCTGGCTCTGCCAGGCGGAGTCCCGTAAGGGCGAAGACTGGAGGAGAGAGTGGGATTCGAACCCACGATCCCGATCACTCGGAATAACGGTTTTCAAGACCGTCGCTTTCGACCACTCAGCCATCTCTCCATAGTGGTTGTCTAAGTAGTTTAAAGCATTTGTGGGGGAAATCAAGGCCAGGAAAATAATTTATAGTAAGAATATGGGTGCAGCGTCGATAAGATCCTCTACTACTGTGGTTCTCAGCTAATTAAGAGGTAATTATGAATGTGGTTGGATGAGGCTAGAAATGAAAATTTGAAGAACAAATCAAAATGCCGGCGTCAGCCAGGCGTAGTTAGCGGAGGCAGAAATACCCCACGGTCAAGCTATTGACCGCCAGCAAAGCTGGCCCGGATTAACGGAAACTGGTGCGCCCAGGAGGAGTCGAACCACCAACCTTCAGATTCGTAGTCTGACGCTCTGTCCAATTGAGCTATGGGCGCATTATTTGCGTTATGAAGAGATTATGTCAATTCATTTAAAGAACTGGCCATGCCAGGTGTAGCTATCCACGGTCAAGCTATTGACCGCCAGCTAAAGCTGGCCAAGGCTGAAGCCCCGGATAAGTGAAGCGTGGTGGAGAGAGAGGGATTCGAACCCTCGCGCCCCGTATTATCGAGACTCTTGCTTAGCAGGCAAGCGCTTTAGGCCACTCAGCCATCTCTCCTTTTATTGTCTTTTTTTATACAGTTAAGTATAACCTAAATAATAAAGATTCTTTCAATTTATGCAAGTTTATATGCTAAAAATCAGTATAAAAGTTGTCCCCGCTTCTGGGATGAAAAAATTTGCCGTCGATAAATCGGGGCAATTGAAGTGTTATCTTAAGAGCCCGCCAGAGCAGGGCGCAGCAAATAATGAGCTTATAAAGATGCTTGCCAAGGCGCTTGACGTGCCGCAAGATGCTATAAAAATCATTATGGGGGCAACTTCGCGCTCTAAAGTTCTTACCATTCGCGCTGATATAACGCAGGAGCTGTTCTTTAAGCGGCTAGGCCTCGAGGTACAGCATGCCCTATTTTAAATGGTATGCACTGGATGAGGCCGGCAGGGTGCATCGGGGGGCTAATTTTGCCAGGTCGCCCGAATTGCTCGGCCGTTTTATTAAAAAAAGGGGGCTGGCGAGCCTGCTCGGGTATTCGGTATCTGCTCGCCGGGTAAAGGTTTCTGCCCATGAACGAGCACATTTTTTTGCGACGATGGCAGACCTTTTACAAGCTGGCGTGCGAATTGGTGATGCCTTAGACGTGGCGCATGCCAGCTGCAATAATCGTGAGTTCGCCTTAGTGGTAGATGATTGTCGCGCTGCGGTGCACGAAGGAGTTTCGCTGGGGGCAGCTTGTGCATTCCATGAACCATTTTTTACGCCGCTGGCGTGTCAGATGCTGCTTGCTGGGCAAGAATCTGGTGCTTTGCCAAAAGTTTGCGCGGAATTAGGGAATTATTTTACGGTGATTGACCAATTTTCTCAAAGGGTAAGGTCTGCCTTGTTGGTGCCTGTTATTACCTTGATAGGCTTTATTCTGGTGCTATTACTTATTTTTGGTTTAATAATCCCACGATTTGCGGTGTTGTTGCGTTCATTTAATAAGCCGCTGCATTGGCGGACTGAGTGGTTAGTGAAGGTAAGTTCATGGTTTACGGCGTGGAACCCGTTACTGTTGCTTGCCGTTGTTATAGGAATTTTGGTACTAACGGCGTATGGTATGCGGCTTGTGGCGCGCACTGCTTTATTTGAAAAACTATGGCTACGTATACCTTATATAGGTTCTTTAATATTTGCGACAGCAGCAGTTGCCTTTTTTAGGACGTTAGGGACGTTACTTGCAGGCGGTGTACCTATGGTGCAAGCCTTGTCATTTGCCGTTGCGTCAGTTACGTATAAGCCTTTAGCGGAACGTTATGGCGTTGTTGCTGATAAGGTGCAATCAGGGAGCTCTTTAACGGTGGCATTGCATGAAGCTGGTTTAAGCATTGACCCGGCGAGTAAGGCCTTTATTGCCGTAGGTGAAGCAACAGGAACTTTAGGTCCATTATTATTACGCTGTGCAGATTATTATCAACAAAAATTATACCGCACCTTAGAGCTGCTTACCAAAAGCATGCAGCCTGTTTTATTAATGCTGTTGGGTGGGCTTGTTGCGTTTGTTATTTTTTCTATGTACGAGCCGATTTTTTCTTTGAGTGCGGTGGTGGACTGACTTCTTTTTTTCACTCTTTTTCTTTTCGACGTATTCTTTTATCAAGAGCTCATATTCAAGAGCCTTTTGATTAATGAGCGTGGGTACAGCTTCGGAATATTGTAATTGTTTATTGAGCATCAGAAGGTTGCCATTAATAAATACGGTATCTACGTCACATGCCTTGACCGCATATACGAGCTGAGAAAATATATTATACAAAGGCATCGTGTGGGTGGGCGTGGTATCTATTACAATAATGTCGGCGTATTTGCCAACTTCAAGGCTGCCGATTTTATTTTCTTGATGAATAGCCCGTGCACCGTCGATGGTAGCGAGACTGAGGGCTTGGTAGGCGGTAAGTGAGTGCGCGTCTTTGGTAGCAACTTTTTGCAGCAGGGCTGCAATTTTGACCTCGGCAATCATATCCAGTGCGTTATTGCTGGCCGCGCCATCGGTACCAAGGCCTACGGGTACTCCTTGTTCGAGCATTTTAGTAATGGGCGCAATGCCAGAAGCGAGCTTCATGTTGCTGACGGGGTTATGAATAACGCCGACCCCGTATTGTTTGAGCAGGTGAATGTCTTGGTCGGTTACTTTTACTGTGTGGGCAGCAATCATATTGTTGCCAAGTAAATTTATTTTTTCAAGGTAGCCAACGGGCGTAAGGTTGTGCCGTTGTTGTATGGTTTTAACTTCATGCTCAGTTTCTGCCACGTGTATTAAAAGAGGAGCGTTATAAGTATCACATAATTTTTTTGCGGCAATTAAAATAGGTTCGGGACAGGTGTGGGGTGCGTGGGGAGCAACGCCTGGGTTTACTAAGGGGTGGTTGCTCCATTTTTTAATAAATTGTTCCGCATGGGTGATATCTTCTGGGTTGGCTACGGTATGTCCGGCAATCGCTCGCATGCCCATTTCATCAAATGCTTGTGCAGCGCGCTCTTCATAAAAATACATATCAACGGCGGTTGTAATACCACCTTGGATCATTTCTAAGCAACCAAGCTTGGTTCCCCAATAGACAAAATCTGGTTGTGCAAAATAGCGCTCAAGGGGAAAGATATGTTTTTCGAGCCATTCATAGAGCTGATAATCATCAGCAATGCCACGTAATAATGTCATGGCAGCGTGGGTATGGCCATTAATAAGCCCGGGCATAATAATGTCGCCGTCGACATCAATTTTTTTTGCTGCGGTATATTGTGCCTCTAATTCTTTACTTGCACCAACGGCAACAATTTTATCTTTACGTAGAGCAACGGCGCCGTTGAGTATAACTTGATCTTCAATGCTGAGATTGGGATTCATGGTAACTACAATGCCATTATAAATCAAAACGTCGACGGAGTAGGTTTGTTTATGCCAGTAGTAAAGACCGCCGGCCACAAGGACGATAGCAGCTACAAGCGCGGCAGTTAAAGCTATTTTTTTATGAACAGATAACATAAGGACCTTTCATGAAAATACTATTCTGTTTAGCATACGGACAATGGTACTGCTGAATCAACGATTTGATCATAAAAGTAAAGGAGGGGTGTCTGAATAAAGAGTTCCAGGCAATAATTTTCTTGTTGTTGGTTATTGTATTAATTTGCAGCAAATTCCCTTCTGTGGTAGGCTTAATTCCGATTAAATTGATAGTATTTGCCGGGGTGGCGAAATGGCAGACGCACGGGACTCAAAATCCCGCGGTGGCAACACCGTGCCGGTTCGAGTCCGGCCCCCGGCACCACTAATGACTGGCAGGCCTGTCTCCGTAATAGCGGGTGATGGCATCTTAGCATACCTATAGCTCATATGAGTAAGTCTCCATGGTAGAAAATTGTATCTTTTGTAAAATTAATGCTCGTAAAATTCCTGCAGCGGTAGTTGCAGAGAATGACCAGGTATTTGTTATTAAAGACATTAATCCCAAAGCTCCTCTTCATTACTTAATTATTCCTAAAAAACATGTCGTTGATATGCAATCATTGCAAGCGGATGAATTGCCACTGATAGCAGAAATGTCGGCTATGGCGCAGCAGCTTTCAAAAACAGATGCGGCACATCATGATTTTAGAATAGTAATCAATAACGGACATGCTGCTGGACAGCGTGTTTTTCACTTGCATATGCATTATCTTGCAGGTAATATACTTCCTGAATAGAGAGATATTTTTACGTACGCCGGGGTGGCGAAATTGGCAGACGCGCAAGCTTCAGGTGCTTGAGGTGGTAACACTGTGCCGGTTCGAGTCCGGCCCCCGGCACCAGTCTTCGTTTGTCCGGGCCTTCCGGCTCGGCAAACTACGCCTGGCTGACGCCATTTTTTAATGAAACCTTTATAAAAAAGACATACCATGAAAACATTCTCAGTAGTAAGTACAGTTGCAGGCGCCATAGTTTATACCATTATAGCGGTAGCAGTTATGAGCTACATATCGTTAGCGGTGCCGATAGGCCCCTGGATAGAGCCGACGTTAGCATTGCTAGGCATTGCCTTAGTGGGTCAGAAAGTTGCGAATAGTCGGTTGCATGGCTTAGTGCTTGCTACTATTGCTGGTGGTATTGGTGGCATTATAGCCAGTGCTTGTGCGTGGACGTTTCCGGCGCTCTATTTCCTTGATAAAGCTTTATTTGCCAGCTGGATGGCAGTGCCTTGGCAGTTTGCGCTGTTTGTTGGCGCCATGGTGTTTGTGGCCGGTGCTTTTGGGTTGGTCATCGCCTATAGCTATAAAAAAGAGTTCTTGCATGATGAAGCGACCATGCCCTTCCCTATAGCGCAGATGGTTTATAAAACTATTGAAATGCGCCAGGAAGTAAAAAAGGGGTATCAGCTGCTTGTTGGAGCAGTGAGCTCTTTTATTTTTAGTGCCATGCATACGTGCAGTAAATTGATTCCGGCAAAAGTTCAGCTGCTTTCAGCAGGTAGCTTTTTGTGGATGCGTGTGCCGGCAGTGGCCTTTAAGCTTGATGTGCTGCCTATGCTGTGGGCGATTGGATTTGTAACGGGACATATGGTTGCTATCCCCTTTGCGGTAGGTATGTTTGCCAAGATCATGTTGGTTGAACCACTGCATAGATATTTTTTTGCGGCAACGCACGGTGATAACTTTTTACTCGCCTTTTGTAGCGGTATTATGGTGTATGGCGCGGTGATGAGCCTTATTGGTTTGCCAAAAATGTTGTGGAAAGGCTTTTCGCGATGGTGGTATGGCACAGAAAGTGCTCAACAAGAAAAGGTGCGCGTATCTTCAGAGGTTAGCCTTGTGGCGCTTGTTGCTGCTTGTATAGTGATTAAGCTTTTCTTTTCTTGGTTTGATTTTACGTTGCCAGCACAAGTGTTTGTGGTAATTGGCGCTGCGCTTTGTGCGTACCAGTTGATGTTGTTTATGGCAAAAGTTGGCTTGGCACCACTTGGCCGCTTTGCAACTTTTGTTATGTTGCCAGGGCTCATGTTATTTGGTTTCACTGCTATGCAAGCAACCTTGGTTTCTGCTTTTGTAGAAATTTCTGGTGGCGTGGCAGCTGACGCTATTTCGGGCCTTAAGCTGGGAACCTTGGCTGATGTTCAGGTAAAAACAACTTATAAGTTCCAATGGCTGGCGCTTATAGTATGTGCGGCTTCTATAGGTATCTGCTTTTGGCTATTGATTAATAAGTTTGGGCTTGGTTCTACTGAGCTTGGTGCCCAAAAGGCTGCATCGCGTGCTTTGTTATTGAATGCCTATGACTTTGATGTGACGGCGCTTGGTATAGGGTTGGTGTTTGGCTATGTTATGAAGTTCTTCCGCATTAACGCAGCGCTCGCCTTGGGTGGTTTGCTAATGTCGGTTGATTATTCATTGGTAT
>Ga0163144_10006780_pt1 | contig 25198 bp, 20 predicted proteins | sample OliLak19BULKMAT1_FD_123175 | JGI IMG/M metagenome (GOLD analysis project Ga0163144, IMG submission 123175) | Freshwater microbial mat bacterial communities from Lake Vanda, McMurdo Dry Valleys, Antarctica - Oligotrophic Lake LV.19.BULKMAT1 | ecosystem: Environmental > Aquatic > Freshwater >... | reverse complement strand
TGCTGCTGCTGCTGCTGCTGCTGAGCGTGCTGCTGCTGCTGAGCGTGCTGCTGCTGCTGAGCGTGCTGCTGCTGCTGGGCGTGCTGCTGCTGCTGGGCGTGCTGCTGCTGAGCGTGCTGCTGTGCAACCGGCGGGGGTGCATTGCTGCCTTTGAGGCCCCGCCAAACCTCGAGCGACTCTGCCGCGCTCTGAAAGCGATTGGCCGGGTCGCGCGCGAGCCCCTTGGCAAGGAAGGCCTCGAGCCGCGGATCGACGGGACCATCGAGCACCGTTCCCAGTGCACGCGGCTCGCTCTTGGTCTTGAGGTCGACCATCTGCAGGATGTTCTTCGCGCCGTACGGCAGCTGGCCGCTCATTGCCTGATAGATGAGCGTGGCGCAGGCGTAGATGTCAGCGCGGTGGTCGACAGTTTTGGCTTTTCCGATTTGCTCGGGCGGCATGAACGAGAACGTGCCGAGGCTTTGGCCCATTTCAGTCAGCGTTTCGCCGCCAACCTCCCGCGGTAGCTTCGAAATCCCGAAGTCGAGAATCTTGACGCGTACCCCGCCGTCTGGCCGACGTTCGAGAAACACGTTGGAAGGCTTCAAGTCGCGGTGAATGACGCCTGATTTGTGAGCGTCGACGAGGCCCATCCAAACCTGCTCGACGAGCGGAAACAGCTCGTCGAAGGTCATCGGGCCCGTGCGCTTCAGCCTGTCGATCAGCGACTCGCCTTCGAGGATCTCGAAGACGATGATGATGCCATGCTCGGGATCGTCCTCGACGTCGAGGACCTGCGTCACATAGTCGCTGCTGATCGCGCCCGCTGCGCGGGCCTCACGACGAAAGCGTTCGACGGCCGAGCTCTTCTGTTTGGCGTCGGAGCGCAGCACTTTGACCGCAACGGTGCGACCGGTCCGGATGTTCTCCGCCGCGAATACTTCGCCCATCCCGCCTCGGCCAAGCTGGCGCAAGACTCGATAGCGCTGCGCAACGACGGCTCCGGCTTCGAGCTCCAATGAATCTCCTAGAACGAACCAAACACTGTCGCGCCGACAGAGTCAGGACCTGCTTGCGGCAAGATGGTGAACGCCGCTTCTTTGCCGACCGTTACTTCGGAGCGCGTGAAGTAGAGGATCAGCGTGGTGCCGAGACCCGCTGCAGTTACGCCCAAGAACACGTCGGCGACGACGTTCTTGGTGATCACGTCGGAGCGCAGGTCTTCGAGCTTCGCTTGGCTGGCGCCAGTGCCGTTCAGCTCGTCGTAATCACTCTTGGCCATCGCCGAGAGGCCCATGAAGGTGCCGCTGGTGACCGCAGACGCGACGGTGATGCCGGCGACGATCCACACGCTGACCGGGACGGGTCGCTCCGTCACCGCTGCTGCGCCGCCTGGCGGCGGAGGGGCGATCACCGCGCCTTCAGGCGCTGGCTTGAACTCGAGGACTTTCTCGGCTTTGGACTGGGCGCCGACTTCAGCCTTCCAGGTGAGCTCGGGGAACCCCTCGACAGTGGCGGCAAACGTGTACTGGCCCGGGTGAATCGTGAAGGTGAGGCCACCCTCGGGCACCGTGTAGCGGTTGCTGATCGGAAAGCCGCTCGACGGCTGGCGGGTGGTGGTGAGCCGGGCGCCGGGCTTGTTGCTGGTGACCACCATCGTGGCGGCTGCGCTCTTCAAGGCGCGCAGATCATTTTCGATCTGCCCCTTGTCACCGGCGTCGAGCTGGGTGCCGCCGATCTTCAGCACTTGCTCGTAATGGGCGATGGCGTCGCCGTCGCGCTCGAGCTCGAGCTCGCAGATCGCCTGTGCACGAAGCGCGCGCCAAGACCCGGAATATTCGAAAGCCTTCGCGAATTCGCGGACTGCCTCTTCACATTTGTGACCCGAGGGGTCGTTGTAAAACGCACTGCCCGCGGCCATGTGCTCTTTGGCTTTCTCCATGAGCTCGGGCTTCGGTTGGGCGTTCGCGAAGGTGGTGCAGAACATCACCACCCCCACGCCGACGAAAGCACACCAAGAACCAGCCGCGCGCATCATGTCAGTGAGCCTATCCCTGCGACGCCGCCAGGGAAAGCGTCACTCTTCGTCTCCACGAAGCTTCGCCAGGACGTTCAGGTCTTCGAGCGTGGAGGTGTCACCGCTGGAGGCTCGCCCAGCGGCCACGTCTTTCAACAAGCGCCGCATGATCTTGCCGCTGCGGGTCTTGGGCAGCGCGTCAGCGAAGCGAATCTGATCTGGGCGGGCGAATTTGCCGATCTCGTTGCCCACGTGCTCACCGAGCTTCTTGGCGAATTCATCGTTCGCGGGGTGACCGGGCTTGAGCGTGACGAACACGACCAGGGCCTGGCCCTTCAGGTCGTCCGGTCTGCCTACAGCAGCTGCTTCAGCTACGGCGGGGTGGGATACGAGCGCACTCTCGATCTCGGCAGTCCCGATTCGGTGGCCCGCGACATTGAGCACGTCGTCGATGCGACCGACGACCCAGTTGTAACCGTCGGCGTCGCAACGAGCGCCGTCACCGGTGAAGTACGCGCCAGGGACCTCCGAGAAGTATTGCTGCTTGAAGCGACCATCGTCGCCCCACACCGTGCGCAGCATGCTTGGCCACGGGCGTTTCAAGATCAGGAGCCCGCCGTCGCCAGGCGCCACTTCTTTGTAGCCGCGCGGGTCGGCGGCGTCTTTCTGAATGACCGAAGCCTCGACACCGAACATCGGCAAGCCAGTCGAGCCAGGCTTCGAATGCGACGCGCCAGGCAGCGTCGTCATCATGATCGAGCCTGTCTCGGTCTGCCACCAGGTGTCGACGATGGGGCATTTCTCCTTGCCGATCGTCTGGTAGTACCAAACCCACGCCTCTGGATTGATCGGCTCGCCGACCGAGCCCAAGAGGCGTAGCGACGACAAGTCCGATTTGTTCGGCCACTCGTCACCTTGACGAATGAACGCGCGAATCGCAGTGGGCGCGGTGTAGAGAACCGTCACGCCCCACTTCTCGATGATGCGCCAAAAGCGACCCCAATCCGGGAAGTTCGGCGCACCTTCGTACATCAGGCATGTCGCGCCATTGGAGAGCGGGCCGTACACCAAATAGCTGTGGCCGGTCACCCAGCCGACATCGGCGGTACACCAATAGATGTCTTCTTCGCGGGTATCGAAGACGTACTTGAACGTGACGTGCGCGCCGACCAGATAGCCCGCAGTCGTGTGCAAAACACCCTTCGGTTTACCGGTCGAGCCGGACGTGTAGAGGATATAGAGCGGGTCTTCAGCGTCGACGACGGTCGCTTCTTTACCGGGACCTTCCGTGCGCTCGGAGATGGCGTCGTGCCACCACACGTCCCGCCCTTCTTTCATGGTGATGCCTGCGTGGTCGCCGAGGTGCCGGTAGACGACCACCTTCTCGACACACTTCGCTGCTTCTTGCGCGACGGCTTTGTCGACGATCTCTTTCAGCGGCAGCACCTGCCCGCGGCGGTAGCCCGCGTCTTGCGTGATGACGACCTTGGCGTGGCAGTCGGCGATGCGATCGCGCAGCGCGTCCGGCGCAAAACCGCCGAACACGACCGTGTGAACTGCACCCAAACGCGCGCAGGCCAGCATCGCGACGGTGACCTCGGGGACCATGCCCATGTAGATCGCGACGCGATCGCCCTTCTGCACGCCGAGCCTGGCGAGACCGTTCGCGAGCCGCACCGTCGCGCGATGAAGCTCTGCGTAGGTGAGCGTGCGTGTGTCGCCAAATTCGCCCTCCCACAAGATCGCGGCTTTGTTGTGACGTGCGGTGCCGAGATGTCGGTCGAGGCAGCTCTCGGTGATGTTCAGCTTCGCGCCGACAAACCATTCGACGAACGGAAACTTCGCCGGAGAGTCGCCGCCTTTGGTTCGACTGACGGTCGTCCAAGGCTCACGAAAGACCAAGTCGGCAGACTCGCGGCGCCAGAACGTATCAGGCGAATCGAGGCTCTCGCGGTAGAGCCGATCGTAGTCTTCGCGTGTGCGGACGCGTGCCTTTTCCGAGAACGCTGTGCTCGGCGCAAACGTCCGCGTCTCTTTCATCACGCTCTTGATCGACTCGCCTGACATCACAGCCTCCCGCTCGAAAGCGCGCGGATATTACACTTTTTCGATTCGCCGGTGAGGCCGGCGAAGAGCTCACCAGAACGCGTAACCGATGTACGCGCGCGGGCCCACCATCGGCAGAATGCGATTTTCGTAGGGTTTCTCGACGAGCACCTCGACTTTTTCGCCGGGGAAGAACTCGTCGTTCATCCCTTTGGTGCTCGAGAAATAGGCAGCGACAGCGAGCCCGATCAGCACCCCGTCGAAGTCGACCTCTGCGCCGGCCTCGGTCAGCGCGAAGAAGTCGACACCGTTGGTGGAGCACTGCTCGGCCGACCCAGGGCAGAGCGGGTCTTTCTTCACTTCACGCTCGTCCTCGTAGCTCATGATGTGAATCGCCAGACCGCCGCCGATGGTGCCGACGAAGCGAACGGCGTCACCCGGGCTCATCAAGCGAAGCGTCGGCCCCAGCCGAAAGCTGGACAGCGAATAGGTGAGCGCACCCGCACCGTTGGCAGGACCCTCCACGTTGCCGTAGTCGAAGAGCCCTTCGAATGCCGCGTACGTGTGGACCCGATAGCCCATGCGCGCACCGACGTTGCCGCCGCTCGACACCGAGTCGGCCAAATCACCAAAGCGAGCAGGGTGGCGAAACGGGAACAATACGGCGCCGCTGACATGGCCGAAGAACCCTCGCTTCGGCCCGTCTGGCTTGGCGGCGGCCGCGTCTGCCTTCGGCAGCGGCGGCAGCCCGCCGGTGCCGCGCTGCGGATCGATAGCAAGCAAGCTGCCAGTGACGACAGTGACGGTGCCGGTGCCGGTCTCGCCGACCAGGCGCACGGCGTGCGGGCCGGGCGGGTATTGCCCCTCGAACGAGCCGTGGCCGACGACCTTGCCGTCGATCTCGATGGCGGTGCCAGGCTTGGAGGCCGTCACCCGCAGCGACCCCGCGAGCTCCGCTAGCTCGAGCTTCACGGTGACCCTCTCGTTGGAAGCAACCGAGATCTTTTTCGATGTCGCGAGACGCCCAGGGGCCGCCGCCGCGATCTCGTGCTCGCCGGGACCAACTGCGATGGGCGCCGCGCCGATGGTTGCAGCTTCGCCATCGACCGTGATGGTCGCGTTCGCGGGGCTGACCTCGACTGTGACGTAAGCGAGCAGCGCCCTCGCCTCGTCCATGGTGCGCTTCGCAGCGGCGCGATCTTCTTCGCTCATCGACGACTCGTGTTTCGATAGCGCCAGCTGGAGCCGGTCGACGACTTTCGGATAGGCCGCCAGCTCCCGATGACAGAGCGCCTGGTTGATGAGAGGGCTTGCATTGGGCACCGCGCGGTACGCCGCCTCGAACTCTGTCAGCGCCGTCTTGAAGTCCTTGGAGATGAACAGACGCACGCCGTTTTGCATGTGTTTGGCGTAGTCGTCTTCCGCAGAAGACTTCGGTGCTGGCTCCGCGGGCTGCGCGTGTGCGACGGCGGGCGGGCCGAACGTCAACCTCGTGATGGCGCCCAGCGACGCCGCGAGCACCACACGCGAGAACCGACTCATTGCGTCTTGAGCTTGAGACCGTCGCCAATGCCACCTTCACGCGGGGTTGCGGTGGCGATTGGCGCTGCGCTGCGCACGGCGATGGGCGTCTTTTTACTGGGCTTGACGCTGACCACCACATCTGCGGACGGAGCACCAGCTGACGGAGCACCAACCGACAGAGCACCAGATGGCGAGAGCAACAGCCGCGCTGTCGGCTCGATCAACACGCTGGCGGCGGCCGTCGGCTCTGCTGCTGTCGCCGTCGGATTCGACTGCAGCACGATCACCTGGGATTGTGGCGCTTGCGAGAGCGCGCTGTGGCCGGGGCCGCGGCGCCCCCACCAAACGCCTGCGATGATGCCGCCGAGCGCGATGGCTGCGGCTGCCACTGCGAAATAGGCGCGCGATGTGCTGGGCGCCTGGGTCGTGTTGCTTGTTACCGCTGGGGTCGCTGCGACTGTCGAAACCGCGCCCAGCGTGAGCGGCCCACCCTGAGACGGTGACGACCGAATCACGGCGCGCTTGAGCGAGTCGCTCGCCAGGGAGCCGGGCAACAAGCCAACCGACTCGGCGACGAGCGCGTCGAGCATGTCGCGAGCCGTTTCGTAGCGCTCGGTCTTCTCGCGCGCGAGCGCCTTTTTCAAGACCGTCGCGACTCCCGCGGGGACCTCCGGGTTGTGCACGCGGATGTCCTCCACGTCGCGCGTGCAGATGGCGACTATCACTGCTTCGTAGCTGGGCCCGGACTGCGCGGGACGCCCTGCTAGGCACTCGTACAGGATCGCGCCGGCCGCCCACAAATCAGTGCGGCCGTCGACGTCCGGCATGGCCTGCGCTTGCTCCGGAGACATGTACACGGGTGTACCGAGGACCACCCCTTCGCGCGTGATCGTTTGGGTGGAGCTGTCCCGCTTCTGCATTTTGGAGACGCCGAAGTCGAGCAGCTTCGCAAAACAGGGGTCGTCGTCGCGCTCGACCAGGAACACGTTGTCGGGCTTCAAATCTCGATGAACGATGCCCGCTTCATGGGCGCGGGCCAGACCGCGCAGCACATGCGCGATGATGCGCAGCGACTCACCCAGGTCGAGCCTGCCGAGGCGGCGGATGCGATGACCCAGGTCTTCGCCGCGCAGCAGCTCCATCACGATGAAGTGCCGGCCGTCGTCGCTCTGGCCGACGTCGAAAATGTCGACGATGTGGGCGCTGTCGACCGCGCTCGCAGCCTGCGCCTCGCGCTGAAAGCGCATGACCGCCTCTGGCGTGATGCTCGCGCGGTCTATGAACTTCAGCGCGAAACGTTTGCCGAGGCTTTCGTGTGCGCCCTCGTAAACGCGGCCCATGCCGCCGACGCCGAGCAGCTTGATCAGCGTGTACTTCCCCACCGTCCGACCCAGAAGGTCGTCCTCTTCGGGCGCCGGCTCAGGGTCGGGCGACATGGGTGGGCGAAGCCTACCAAATGGTAGGCCGATTGCCCCCCCCGCCCGGGCAAATTCAACCGGAGGTTCAGAACTTCATAGCCGGGTCGCCGGGGGCCGGCTCCCGCGAGAGCTTGGAGTCGAGCAGGCCCCGCTGGTCGAGGGCGGCGATGTCGGTGAAGCCACCCAGCGCCTCGCCATTCACGAATACTTGGGGCACCGTGCGCTGGCCGGTCCGCTCCCTGATCCACGAGCGCAAGTCGGGCCGTGAGCTGACATCGATCTCTTTGAACAGCACGGCCTTTTTCGACAAGAGCGACTTGGCTCGCGTGCAATAGGGGCAGTAGCCGGTTGTGTAGATGATGACCTGGGCGCTCACGGCCCCCTCAGTATAGAACCGATTCGAGGATGATCGAACTCTCCTTCGACGAGCTGAAAGCGCGGCTCTTTCCGCTTGTTCGCTCGACGACCTATCGCGCCGGGTTGGCGCTACCGCTGGTGCGCGCGCCATTTTTACCGCTGCTCTACGCCCATGTGGCGCTGGAGCACGAAGGTGTCCGCCGGCTGCTCGTTCCTGAAGATGCGGCGCTGTTCGGCAAGACTTTCAGTGAGCTGTTGGCGATCGCCGTCGGAAACCTCGCGCTCCTCGACCACGAATTGGAAGCGCACCCGGACGCGCCCGGCGTCATGCGTCTGGCGAACGACGATGGTCTCCAGGCAGCTCGCCTCTTACTGCCGGGCTTCTTGGCGAAGATCCCCGAGCTGGAAGGCGCAGTCGCCGCGATCCCCAACGCTGCGACCCTCTTGATCGCACCGATCGCCGATGCGGCTGCGGTCGAACGTCTGCTCGACCTCAGCGAGGCTGCATGGCGAGAGCACCCGGCGGCCATTTCACCGGTGCCTTACACGCTCGCCGACGACGGAGCGGTCGCCGAGCTGTCGCTCTCGATGCAACATCCACTTCGCGATCGGCTGCGGCGTGCGCACGCGGAGCTCTTGACGCACGCATATGGCGAGCAGCGCCAGTCGCTGCTGGAAGCAGCCGCCGAACGCGGCGTCGATCTCGAGGTCGCGATCTGTGCCGCCACCAGCCATCCGGATTTCGGCACCGTGACGACGACGCAGCTGATCGAAGGCTTGATGCCGCTGACGGATCTCGTGTTCGTCGTTTGGCACGACGGCGACGAAGAGCACGCGGTCTTGGTAGAACGAGAGGACCTGCACAGAATCGCGCCGAGCCGCCTGGTGCCGGCTGGGGACTTCGAGCCGCCGCTGTTCGCCGCCGTGAGCTTTCCGAACGATCACGAAATCGCTGCGCTGAGGGCGGTCGCAGTATGGAGCGCTCGTTGAACTCGGCGCCAATCGATGCTCCGATTGCCGTGATGCATCGCTTTGCTTGTTGGGTCCTGGCAGCTCTGGCCGTTGGTTGTGCTCGGATCGAGTTCAGCGTGAACGGCGGCTCGGGAGGCGGCGAGCCGGCAGCCGGTGGAGGCGCGCAACCCATCGGTGGCGAAAACAATGCAGGCGGCGGTGGCGAGACCACCAGCGGCGGCGGCGGAGGAGGCGGGCCGTGCCCGGGTGTCCCGGAGACCTGCAACGGCATCGACGACGACTGCAACGGCATCGCCGACGACCCTCCGGGTGGCATGGGCTCCCTCTGCGCTGGGTGCAATTGGCTGACCTACGACGCGAAGCTCTACGTTTCGTGTCCGAATGGCGGCGTCGATCCCGCCAACGCGAATTGTCCCACCGGCATGGAGATCGTCGTGCTGCAGAGCCAAGCCGAGCTCGACGCCTTGAACCCGATCGTTAGTGTCTCTTCGTTCGTCGCCTTTCGGCAAGCGGACTCGTCACCGGATCGCACCGCGGGCTGGGCCTGGACCCAACGCACTGGCATGCCGCCACCTTGGGCGGACGGACAACCCGACGACTACGGCTCCCTCGAGCCCGTGCGGTTCGAGACGGGTCCAGAAGACTGCGCCGGTCTCTACCGCATCGGCGACATCGTCGACTTCTCTGACGCCCCGTGTGTCGGTGGTTTCCACGAAGTGCTGTGCGAGCAAGTCAGCGACGAGTGCATCCCTGACGCGCCCTGCTTACTGGCCGAGGGGTGCCAGGGTGTGTCCGACTGCACGCGCGCGCCCGGCGACCAATGTGTGGCTGCTGGGGTGGCGGAGAAGTGCAACGGGCTCGACGACAACTGCAACGGCACCGTCGACGAGCATGTGTGCGGCTGCACCAACTTCACCGACGCCTTCACGGGCCGCGTGTATCGTCGCTGCGACTTCGCCGTGGTGGCCGAGAACACCCACTGTGGGCCGGGCTTTCGCCCTGCCTACCTGACCGAAGCTTCCGAGGTCAGCTTCGCTGATTCGCTGATCGGTGCAGGGGACTCACTGTGGATGGGCCTCTACCAGGAAACCCCAGCAGCGACCTTGACCGAAGGCTGGGTCCACTTCGATGGCCAACCCCTGACCGCTCCGTTCTGGGCTGGCAGTCAGCCGAATGACGGCACCGATGACGTGGAGACCGGAGAGCAGAATTGTGCATCCCTGGTGTCGGGTGGCGCCCATGACACCGATTGCGCCGCACTCCAGGGCTACCTCTGCGAAGAGCTGTAGCCGCACGCAGAGGCTGTTTCGCTCGACTCTTTGCCTGCTAGGCTGCGGGCCCAGCCATGGCCGACAAAACGCTCGAGCTCTCGAACTACACCAACGACGCGCGCCAAGTCGTAGCCGGCGCACAAGCGATCGCAGACGAACAGAAGCACGGCGAGGTCACGCCGCTGCACCTGTTGGTGCGCCTGCTCGATCGAGATCGCGGCGTGCTCGAGATGTTTCGCAAGGTCGGCGCCGACCCGAACGAGATTCGAGATCTGGTCGAGCTACAGCTGCGCAAGCTGCCGAAGCAGACCGGCGGCGTTTCTTACGTCAGCTCACGCATGCTCGATCTGCTCGCGCGCGCCGAACGCGAGGCGCAACGCGACAAGGCCGAGTCCGTCGGCATCGAGCACCTTCTGCATGCGCTGGCGCAGGAGATCCGCGGCCCGGCGGGCGATATCTTGAGCGCGCAGGGCGTGGGGCCTGGAGCCTTTCGCCCGCATGTCGCCGTCCTCGAACAGGCCGCGCGGCAAGCCGAGAAGACAGGCGCGACCACAGGTGTCACCAAAGAAGAGTCGCTGCGCGATCTGGTCGCCGAGGCCCGCGCCGGCAAGTTCGACCCTGTCATCGGGCGCGACGTCGAAGTGCGTCGGATGCTGCAAATCTTGGAGCGGCGATTCAAGAATCACCCGCTCATCGTAGGTGAACCCGGCGTCGGCAAGACTGCCATCATCCGCTCATTGGCAGATCGGGTCGCCACTGGTGACGTGCCCTCCAATCTGGCGGGCGCGCGCATCTTCGAGCTGGATACAGGCGTGCTCGTCGCCGGCGCGAAGCTCCGCGGCGAGATCGAAGCGCGCCTCAAGGTGATCGTCGACAAGCTGCGCGGCATCTCGGAGGAGGTCATCCTCGTCGTCGAAGACATCGATTCGCTTTTCGGTCAGGGCGTCCAAGGCGCCGGCGTCGGCGATCTACTGAAGCCCCTTTTGGCGCGCAGCGAGATCCGCATTTTGGCGACGACCAACCAAGAAGGCGCCAAACGGATGCAAGAGCGCGACGCTGCCGTGCTCCGTCGCTTCTCCGTGGTGACGCTCGAGGCGCCCACACCAGATCAGGCGATGGAGATCATTCGCGGTGTATCCGAGCGGTACGAGCGGCACCATCGCGTGCAGATCACCGAAGGCGCAGTCATCGCAGCAGTTACACTCGCGAAGCGGTACGTGTCTGATCGCGCGCTGCCCGACACTGCCGTCGACTTGCTCGACGAGACTTCTTCCCGCAAACGTGTCGAGTTCGACGGCGTGCCTGCTGAAACTGACGCCATCCTGCGTCGCAGCGACGCGCTCAAACACCAGATCGCCAGCTTGCAAGGCGACGACGACAAGCTGAGCGTCAAGGCGCGCGAGCGTCTCGAGAAGGAGTTCAAGGCGCTCGAGCCGCAGGTCGGCACCCTGCGCGAGCAGGTCGCGTCACGCCGTGGCGTGGTCGCCGCCGTGCAGTCGCTGCGCAAAGAGCTGGGCGATGCCGAGTCGTCCTACGACCAAGCCAAGCGCGACAAGAACTACGCGAAGATCGGCGAGCTCGAGCACGTCACGATCCCCGAGGTCAAGAAGCGCCTCAGCGCGGCTGAAGAGGCGGCGCAAAAGGCAGGCGTCTCCCTGGCGTCGAACCTGGTCACCGAGAACGACATCGCCGCCACGCTCGCAGATTGGACCGGCATCCCGGTCAACAAGATGCTCGAAGGCGAGGCGGAGAAGCTGCTCAAGATGGAAGAGCGGCTCAGTCAGCGGGTGGTCGGTCAAGGCGAGCCCGTCAACGCGATCGCCAAGGCGGTTCGCCGCGGTCGTGTCGGTCTGCGTGACCCAGGCAAGCCGATCGGCTCGTTCATGTTCCTGGGCCCGAGCGGCGTCGGTAAGACCGAGCTCGCCAAGGCCCTGGCAGAGTTCCTGTTCGACGACGAGGCTGCGCTGACCCGCCTCGACATGTCCGAGTTCATGGAGCGGCACATGGCGCAGCGGCTGATCGGCGCGCCCCCTGGCTACGCGGACAGCGAGCAAGGCGGCTTTTTGACCGAAGCTGCGCGGCGCAAGCCGTACAGCGTGCTCTTGTTCGACGAGGTCGAGAAGGCGCACGCCGACGTGTTCAACCTGCTCTTGCAAGTGCTCGACGACGGCCGTCTCACCGACGGGCGCGGGCGCACTGCCGACTTCTCCAACACAGTCGTGATCATGACCAGCAACATCGGGTCGAAGCGCATCCTCGATACCGACGCCAAGCTGTTCGAGAGCGAAGACGGCCGCGAAGCCATCAAAGACGTGATGATGGAAGAGCTGCGCGCCTTCTTCCGCCCCGAGTTCTTGAACCGAATCGACGACATCGTCGTGTTCAAAGCGCTCACCAAGCCTGATTTGATGGGCATCGTCGACATCCAGCTGAAGCGCCTCGAGCGCCTGCTCTCCGACCGCGAGATCAAGCTGAACCTCACGCAAGCGGCCAAGGCTCGCCTCGTCGATCTCGGCTACGAGCCGCACCTCGGCGCTCGCCCGCTGAAGCGAGCCATCTTGCGTGAGATCCAAAATCCGCTGGCCGAGGCGATTCTCTCGGGTGGCTTCAAGGCCGGCAAAGTGGTCGAGGTGGACGTGAAGGGTGAAGACTTCACTTTCAACTGAGGCGCCGCCTGCCCTTTGTACTGAACAAGGGCCACCTCATTCCGGTAGAAACGTCCGTCCGAACCAGCGTTTTGGCTGTCTAGAGGCTTGCTTAGAGAGCGCTCCTGAGTATAGTCGGCGCCCCTTTCGGGAAGGACGAAGCAACAAGCCATGTACGCAGTGATCAAAACCGGCGGTAAGCAATACCGCGTCATCGAGGGCCAACGGGTCCGCGTCGAGAAGCTTCTCGGCAACACCGGCGACACCGTCACCTTCTCGGACGTGCTGATGGTGGGTGGCGGCGAGTCGTCGGCAGAGCCCCGCATCGGCCAACCCGTGGTCGCAGGTGCCTCCGTCGCCGCGAAAATCACGCTGCATGCGCGCGACAAGAAGATCATCGTCTTCAAGTTTCGTCGTCGTAAGAACTACCGTCGCAAGAACGGCCACCGACAGCCCTTCACCGAGCTGCTGATCACCGGCATCACAGGCTGAGAGGAGACGAACCATGGCTCACAAAAAGGGCGGCGGCTCCACACGCAACGGTCGTGATTCCAAGGCGCAACGCCGCGGCACCAAGGTGTACGGCGGCGAGACAGTGACGGCAGGCAGTGTTCTCGTTCGTCAGGTCGGCTCCTCGATTCACGCGGGTAAGAACGTCGGCGTCGGCAGCGACTACACGCTGTTCTCGCTGGTCAACGGCATCGTGAAGTACGAGTGGCGCTCGAACACCCAGAAAAAGGTGTCCGTCTACCCTGCTGCGGCTTCCTGACTCGTTCCTGATCCCAGACTGATCTTCCCAGAATTTTGGGTCGAGCCGCCCGGCACTCGCTGTCGGGCGGTTTCGTTTTGTGCGGCACGTTCTCACTTCTCGGCAGCCACCGAGAAGTCTGCGTTCCACTCCGCGTCGCCTTCTTGGACGACGAGCGCGATGGTGCCCCTCGGCACGTCCCAATTGAGGACCGGGTCGCCTTCGTGACGGTTGTCGTTGAACGCCGCAACTTTGCCGTCGGCGACTTCGCAGCCGCCGAAGCCGGTGCTGCCGATGCCATACAACACGCGGTTGCCACAGGTGACCTTCGCGCGACAATTGAGGCCACCGATCCACTGCGGGTAGAGCGAGACCCTGCAAGCAGAGCCCACTTGGACGGGTGCCCGACCCCCCGTCCTCATTACCTTCGCGGATGCCTCGACGCGTTCCTGGAACGGTAGATTTTCGTGTGAATGGCGAGGGTGGAACGCCCCCTCGTAGGCCGTGCTGAGCTCGGGGATCTCGACCTCGACGCGATAGCTCGGCGAGGTGTCTCGCCAAGCAGCGGCCACACGCGCGGGACTATTCACAGAAGCCTGCGCGCGAGCTTCTGAGCGCGCGCCGATGTCCGACCAGACCAACGACGCCTGCGCCGTGCCTGGCTTCTGCGCAGGCGTCTCATCGGCGTTGTTCGAGAGCTGCGCCATGCCCTCGAGCCGATCTGTCGACGCATACAGGACTTCTTTGCCGCAGCTGATGGTGACCTCATGTGTGCTGTGCGAGCGCAGAACGGCGTCCACACTGCATGCCGCACCGACCTTGATCGGGGCGCCCGTCACCATCTTCGCCTTGCCGACCCAACGAGCGTTCACTTCCTTGATGGGTTCGCCAATAGGCGTCGGGGTTGCGACGGGCGCGATGGGCGCGGCGGTCTCGACGGGCTTTGTCACCAGCGGGAGCTGCGGCCGCGCTGGTTGCACCTCCATCGGAGGAGGCGGCACGGGCGCCGGTTCAGTGGGGCGCATCACGAGGAACGCCGCGCCTCCGACGGCGAGCACGACACCGGCGCCCAGCAGCAACGGGAGCTTGGACCGGCCGGCTGGCTTCGGCAGCTGCGCCTCGATGCGCTCGAGCGTGGCGCGCGCCGCGGCGAGCTCGGACTCCAGCTGCTTCGCGCGCGCGGCCTCGCTCGCTTGCGCGTCGAGCTTGCTGTTGGCTTCCGCCAACATCTGCTCCAGATCGCGCGCCTTCTGCTTCAGCACCTCTCGGTCGTCACGAAATGCCACTGCCGGACCTCGATCACGATGCTAGCCCGACCGGAGGTCGGCCAATCAAAAACAGGGGCGGGCCAGACCACTCCGTGAGGCTCGGGACACCCATTAGCCCACGTCGTCGACGGAACACTGCCAAGTCGATAGCGACTCGCTGACTTGCGTGGCAGGCGGCTTCAACAAGCGCTGGCTTTTCGGCGCGGTAGTTGGGATTCTCCCGCTTCCCAAGGAGCCTCCACATGTCGAAGAAGCCCACCACAGAAGAGCTCGCCCGCTTCGCGGAAGCCGTCCGCAAAGAGCTCAGCGTGCCACGTCAAAGCGACGTGTTTCGCGCCGCAGTCGAGGCTGGTTATCTCGCAGCCACCACCGACGGCACGCTGGACGACAGCGAGCGCAAGGCGATCGTGACGGCGGTGGAGATCTTGTCGCAGGGCCACGTGATCGAATGGGAGACCGAGACACTGGTCGACGAGTGCGCCGCGGTGGCAGGCTCCGCCGACGAGCGCGCCAAAGCGCTGGGCGCCAGGCTGAAAGAGCTCGGTCAGCCGGAGGCCGGCCTGCTCTTCGGCGCCTACGTTGCGCAGTCGACGGCAGGCATCGACAAGAAAGAAGCCCAGGTGCTGAAGACGATCGGCAAAGCAGCGGGCGTCGCAGACAAGCGCGTGCGCGAGATCTTGAAGACTGTCGGCGCCGAAGCGAGCGAGTAGGCATGAGCGACTCGCCCGTTCGCATCGTCGGCTTCTCCGGCAGCCTTCGCAAAGCCAGCCTCAACACGGCGCTGCTCCGCGCCGCAGCCGAGCTCGTGCCGCCCGACGTGACGCTGGATATCATCGAAATCTGCGGTCTGCCTTTGTACAACGCAGACTTGATTCTGCCACCGAGCGGCCTGGACGAGAAGCCGCGCTACCCTGCTTCGGTCGAGCCAGCTCGACAGGCGATCGCCGCAGCCGATGCGCTGTTGATCGTGTCGCCCGAGTACAACTTCTCGATGCCGGCGGTCACCAAGAACGTGCTCGATTGGGCCAGCAGGCCACCGAACGCATTGGACGAAAAGGCAGTCGCGTTCACCGGTGCGAGCCCAGGTGGCATGGGCACGGTGCGCGGGCAGATGGCGTTGCGAGACGTGTGTGTGTTCACCAACATGCACGCGATCAACAAACCGGAGCTGTTCGTCTCGCAAGCGCCGAGCAAGTTCGACAAAGATCTGAAGCTCACCGACGAGCCGACACGTGAGGCCCTCGGCAAGCTGCTGGCGAGCCTGGCTGCCTTCGCGCGTCGTCTGAAGCAGCGCTGAGCCCTGCTGCCTCGCGGCGAGTGCGCTACGGAATCGAGATCGCGCGAATGCGATGGTAAGGCTCCGCGATTTCTCCGTTGGTGCCGTCGGCGACATACACGGTGAGCCCGTCTGCGCTGACGTCGAGGCCTTCTTGTCCGAAGAACTGCGCCTGGTCACCAGTGCCGTCAGCGAAGCCGGCCGTGCCGTTGCCAGCGACTGTCTCGACAACACCGGCCACCGAGATCCTGCGGATGCGACGATTGCCCGCGTCCGAGACGAAGATGTTGCCCGCCGCGTCGATCGCCAAGTCTTGCGGGTTGTTGAAACGGGCAAAGGCTCGAGGGCCATCGATCATGTCCGGCGTGCCGTCGCCCGCAAACGTCGTCACGTCGCCGGTCGGGGTGATCTTGCGGATCCGATGGTTGAGCTGATCTGCGACGAGCACATCTCCGTTCGCCATCACGACAGCGCCATACGGGCGATTGAAGCGCGCAGCCGTTCCGTTCGCGTCGACGAACGCCGCGCAGTCGGTCAGGCCTGCGAGCGGGGTCAACGCCAGCGACTGCGGATCGAGCACGCGCAGATCGTGCCGAACGATATCGGACAGCACGACATTGCCGTTCGCGAGTGGAGCCAGACCCCGTGGACGTCCCGCTTGCAACAGCACCGGCGACGCGATGCCGGTGCCTTGATCGATCTCCCAGATCACGCCGGCGCCAGTGCCGGCGTTCAGTCCATTCTGATCGTAGTCCGTCTGCACCAAGAGCTCGTCGCTGGCAGTGCGTACGATCCCGAACGGCCGCGCGAAGAGTGGGCCGGAACTGAAGGTGGTCACGTCGCCAGTGAGCGTCGACGCGCGCAGCGCACCGTTGTCGAAGTCGGCGATGTACAGCGACGCACCGAACACGAGAACGTTTGCTGGATTGTTGAATTGCGCCGCAGCGCCCACGCCGTTGGCGGCGCCCGGTGTGTTGCTGCCTGCCAGCGTGGTTACGGTGACACCCGCGATGAAGCTGACGACGTCGGGCACGTCGACTCCGCCTTGCGGGTCGCCGTCACAACCAGACGTTCCGCCGCCGCCACCGAAGCCACCGAAGCCACCGAAGCCACCGAAGCCACCGAAGCCACCGATTCCGCCGTCGCCACCGATTCCGCCGTCACCGCCGATTCCGCCGCTGCCGCCGATTCCGCCGCTGCCGCCGATTCCGCCGTCGCCACCGATTCGGCCGTCGCCGCCGATTCCGCCGTCGCCACCGATTCCGCCGTCGCCGCCGCTGCCACCAACGGCGCTGGTGCCGCCCTCGCCACCGATGCCGCCTGCACCACCGATGCCGGCGCCACCGATCTGCGGTTGCCCACCCATACCGCCCTGTGGATTGCCTCCGGCACCAGCTGCTCCAGCGCCGCCGCCGCCCGCAGTGCTGCCTCCTGAGCCAGAAGTGTCATCACCGCAGGCAGTCACCAGAAACGCGCAGGCAAGGCCGACGAGCAAGCGTCCAGTAAGCATTCGCCTTGATACACAACTTCTGCCGGCGCGTCGGCAGGCGAGACTGAAGCAATTGGCTACAGGGTGCGAGGCGCTTGAGGGTCAGGCGCGGGCGCGGGAGGAACCGCAGGGCTGCTGGTCGGCGCCAGCGGCGGCGGCGCATCACCGGCGATGTCGGCTCCCTGATCCGAAGGCGGCACCAGCGTCGACTGACCAGCCCCCACGACCACGAAGCCGATGTTCTGATCGCGCACCGTCTGTGTGTTGCGCTGCGGGTCGTACACCGTCGTGGTCGACGGGATGTATGCGCTGCCCGACGTGAACAGGTAGAACCTGCCGCCGAAACGCGCGAACGCCCAGGCAGCGACGTGACCCAGCTTGTCGAACTTGTGGACGCCTCTGAGCGAGTAGTCGGTGCGGTTGACCTCACTCAGCTGCGCGCCTTCGGACTGAAACATGAACAGCTTGCCGTCGCCGCCCCCAGTGAGCTCGGCAGGCGTGTTGGCGAAATAGCCTGTCTTGGAGACGTCGAGGCTGGGAAAGGCGATCGTCCCCAAGCCGAACTGCGGGCTCATGATGAAGAGCTGCTCGGTCTTCGAGTTGGGCCCAGTCGAGGTGAAGCCCATGCCGAGCTGGTAGTGAAAGCTCGGGTGTTTGTAGCCGGTCGCCTCACAGTGCGCGTCGCGCGTGCTCACTCGAAACAGCTCTCGCGAGTCGTAGAACACCCAGGCGATGCCGCTGCGATCGATCGCCATCGACTGCGGGTTTCCTTTGCTGGGACAATCGAGCGTGCCGATCTCGTGATATGCGGCGAGCCCCGGCGTGCGCGGATTGAACGAGTACAGCTGCTTCCGGACGGAGACCAAGAAGATGAGCTTGGCCACGTCAGGCGGGGGTGAATCGTCGGCAGCCAACTCTTCGTCGGTGAGGGGGCGCGGCTTTCCGGGTGTTCCGCGATCTTGGTCCTTGTCGGTGTTCGGATCGCTCGAACAAGAGCTCGCTCCGAAGGTGCCGAGCGCCGCCAGTAGGAGAAAAAGCCCCGCTCTCACGTGCAGCCCCCCGTATCGTCTGCGGTCATCCCGGAGAGTCTGACAGCTCTTGGAGCCGTCGCACGCACCAGCTGCGATTGTACTCGTCGGATTGTCAGCACCTGGGCGCCCAGCATCCCGAAAGTTACTCAGAAGCCCGGGTTCGTCACGCCACCGTTTGCGGTGCCCGTGCCCTTCTGCTTTTTGAAGGGGCCGGTTGGCGTCGGACCACGACGGACGCTTGGCGTTGAAGACGGCAGATCATTCGCGTCGATAGCAGTGCCTGCGGAGCCGCTCGGGCTGGTGGCTGCGCTGGTGGTCGCGCTGATGGCAGGCACCGGCCGCTGGTCGACCAGCGGCGTGATTTGGTTGGCCGCGAGATGCGAGTCGAGCGTCGCCGAGAGCCGGTTCTTCGCTTCGCCGAGCACTGCTGTCGAGCGCGAGGCGACGTCGGCAACCGGCGGCGCCGAACGAGCAACGGCTACTGCGCCGATCGAGATGACGGCCATCGCGAACACGGCGCCGCTGATCCACACTGCGATCGGAGCCGAGCGTTTGGTCGTCGTAATATCGACCCATGTCTCCGTCGGCGTGGGGCTAGGCGCGATCGGAGGCGACTGCACCGTGGCGGGACGCCCGCGATAGTTCATCCCAGGATAGGGCGTGCCGGTGATGCGAGAAGCGATCGCATCGAGCCGCTCGGAGAGCTCGCGCGCAGTCTTGATCCGTTGATCAGGGTGCTTCTTCAGCGTGAGATCGATCAGCTCCGACAAGTCTTCTGGAACGAGTGGGTTCAGCTCGATGGCCGGCTTGTGAGGCTGGGTGATGATGTTCACCATCAGCTGGTTGTAGTTTTGACCCTCGAACGGCGAGCGACCGGTGAGTGACTCGTACAAGATCACGCCCAGCGACCACACGTCACTGCGCCCGTCGATGTCTTCGTCACCACGGGCCTGTTCCGGGCTCATGTACGCGGGTGAGCCCAGCACGGCGCCGGTGTTGGTGCGCACGAACTTGGGGTCCGCAGCCGACGTCGCTTTGGAGACGCCGAAGTCGAGCACCTTCGGCACGACCTCTCCGCGATCGTCGATCGCGAAGAACACGTTGGCCGGCTTCAAGTCGCGGTGCACGAGGCCGCGGATGTGCGCTTCTTCCAAGCCGCGCGCGATGAAGCCGACACACGCAGCCGCCTCACCCGGACGAAACACGCCCGAGCGCGTGAGCCGCTGATCGAGGCCTTCGCCTTCCATCAGCTCCATCACCAGATACGGCGTGCCGTCTTCGGCTTGGCCCATGTCGTAGACCGCGACGACAGCCGGGTGCTTGATCTGCCCGCACGCGCGCGCTTCGAGGAAGAAGCGGTGCAGCGCTTCGCGATTCTTCGCCAACTCGGGCAGCAAGAACTTGATCGCGAAGTCGCGATCCGTCAGCTCGTTGCGCCCAGCCCAGACGGATCCCATCCCGCCCCGACCGAGCTGGCGGAGCAGGCGATACTTCTGTGAAATGAGGTCGCCAGGCTGCACGAAGAAGAGATGTCGCGTCGCATTGCTTTGCGATGCCGACAATCACCCACGATCACCTAGCGCCTCGAAATCGTCAACGCCCGCGCTCATCCACGGGCCCATCGAGTGGCGGACGCTGCATCGACCCGACGGATGCCAGGCGCGCACCTCGCGGACGCAATGCGTCAAACGTCTCCAGCGGCTCTGCCGATGCGACACCGAGCGACGTGATCCAGCTACAAAATGGTGCCATCAAGCTCGTCGCAGCGGATAAATCCGTGCACGACAGAACGGACACCACACGCGCCGCTGGAGGCAAGCTCATCGCCGTTGGCTCCGCTTCGAACGCGACCAGATGGTCACGTTCCTGAAAGACGTCGCCGATCGCCAACATGATTTGGGCGAAGGCCGAAACCTCGTTCTGGTTGTCGCGCTCTCCAACTGGAACCAAGCGTGAGAACCGAGCCAGGGCACCATGAAGCGCGCGCGCAAACGCGAGCCCTCGCGCCGGAGCGCCCAGGACCAGCGCAACCCGCGGCGAGAGACAGCCACGTTGATCGAACACGACCACGTCTCTCGCGAGCGCGTCGGCGGCCGCATCGATGTCGGCGGCCTCGTCGATCAGCGCGACTCCAAAGCCGGAGCCGTGCCCGCGGAAGCGGACGCCTTCTGGCAGCGCCCGCGCGATCGCCGCCATGGTGGTGTCACTGCCGTAGCCGTGAACGACATCGAGAGCGCCGGGCGAGAGCGTGTCGACGAGGGAGATCGCGCCGTCTTTCAACACGGGTGCAAGCTCACCCACAATCATCTGGGCAAGCTCGGGCTGACGTCGTGACGGCTTCACGAAGACCACTGGCGCGGAAAGCAGCCCAAGCAAGATCGCGCGAAACGCGCCGGTCACCACGTTGGCCGAGAGCACCACATGACAGCGCGGCGCTTCGCCTGCCCAAGCGCACATGCGTGCGCGCTCCGCGCTGGAAGCTTGCGTCTCCAAGTGTTCGGAGAGCGCCAGCTCGAGCCCTTCTCGACTCAGACAAGCGCTCGCGAACAGGCGCTCGCGCGCCGCGATGCCGAGCGGATCGCGCGCGTCACGGAGGCGGCGCGCGATCGACAGCATCGCTTCGATGCGTGCGTCTCTGTCGAAGCTCACGCCTTCGGCTCCTTGACGATCGCCATGACCGTGTTGCAGCCGGCGAACGCGACCCACGCGATCGCGATCAACGGGCGCAGGCCATCGCAGATCCGTGCCGCCGAGTTGTTGCCACGCGTTCCCCCACGTTACTCCGAAGTTCGCTCCGCGGCGGCGAAAGGGATGCCTTCACATTCAGGCTCCAGGAACAGCATGAACGCGCCCCGCCGACACTCCGCGTGGTCCAAGGAGCTCTCACACGCCGCGTAGTCGATGTCGCCTTCGGCGAAGCGCGGACAGCTGTCCCGAAACGTGCGGACACATGTCTCGTAGTCGCTGACGTCAACGACCTGGAACGGGTCGCGCGTTGCGAACGTGCAGTCGTTGCACTCGCATGCACGCGCGCAGATGTCTTCGCCCAATTCTTCGCAGCTCGGCGCGGCGCAGCCCGATGCGGCGACTGCGACGGCAAGGTTGAGAACGAACGCTGCGAGCGTGTTGTACGATTCAGATATGCGAGGCTTCTGGTTCGTCGCAATTTGCCGTGGCGCATGCGGGGCCCGCACGAGCCTCGACTCAGACGGGCCGACTGGGGGGGCCGCGGGATCGGTGGGCGGTGGGGGCAGCACGACCAGCCTGGCCGCCGGGGTGGGCGCTGGCCCCGTGGAGGGCGACTGTGGCCTGTTGGAAGGTCCGCGCATGGTCGCAATCGAGGGCCCGGCTGGTTCTCTATTTTGCATCGACAGTACCGAGGTTACGAACGCGCACTATCAGCGGTTCATGGCTGCGCACGTTTCACTCTCTAACCAAGAAGCGCGTTGCGCTGACAACGACGCGTGGGGACCGCCCTTCGAGGGCGATGGCAAGCAGCCGGTGACGCTGGTCGATTTCTGTGATGCCGTGGGCTACTGCGCCTGGGCAGGCAAGCGGCTCTGCAGAGCTCTGAGTGAGCCTTACGCCGCACTCGAAGACGTAGAAGACCCTGCGCGTAGCGAATGGAGCTGGGCCTGTTCCGCCGGGGGTAGCCGGCGCTTTCCCTACGGAGACGAGTTTGATGGCGCTGCATGTGTCTCGTCCCTCACAGATGGTGAGCAAGCCGTTTCGGAATCAGATCACAGCTATCCTGTGGCATCGTTTCCTGGCTGTGAAGGCGGCTTCGCTGGCATCTTCGACATGAGCGGAAACGTGACCGAATGGGAAGACGCGTGTGCCGATGGGGAGGTCGGAAAGGTTTGCGCTGTTCGCGGTGGTGGCTACACGGCCCCGGTTTCGACCACGCTCGACTGCGCGACGTATCTGCCGCCCTACCCAGCGACGCAGCTCTACGACGCGGGCATTCGGTGCTGCGCCGATCACGGTAAATAGGGCGCGCAATCTCCCGCAATGGCGTCGTCTTCGTCTGCTGGCCCATGTAGCACCCTCGCAACCAAGCCCTCGCGAGGCCGCACGGTCTGCCCGCAGATGGTTGCGCCCGTGGCGATCTCGAGGGTGCGGTAAAGCCAATATTCGTCAGACAGCTCAGCTGCGAGCACGAACTCGAGCTCGTCCGGCAATACATTTACCCGCAGAAACACGGGATGAAATTCGCAAAACCCACCGATCGCGGCCGCGACCGCCTGGCAGGAGAAATTTCTCGGCTGGAGACCGTTGGTGGCGCGCTGTGCAAGATTTTCGGCACTCGCCTGCGACGCGCCGTCATTGAGCCAGAAATCCGTGAAAGCGATTGGCGCGAGCGGCACGGCTTGATCGAAGCAAATTTGTTGCTGGGTTTCGAGATCGTCGTCCAGATCGCAGGGCAAGTTTAGCCGCGGGATAGCCTGCGTGAAGGCCTCCTCGACCTGCAGCTCCAGCTGGGTCGGGAACGTCTCGATCAGCGCCTCGTCGATGCTTTCCTCGATGCCAAAGTCGAATGGATCGCCGATGACTACCACGCGACGTTGCAGATTCGTCACGTCGAGCAGGCCATCTGATTCTCGGACATCGAAAGACCAGGCCGGGTTCATCTCGACTGTGATCACAGCCGGGCCGAACTGCGCGGTGTAGACTGCCTGCAGCATGATGCCAGCAAATGAGAAATCTTGAAATCCAGTGAAGTGTGGTTGAATTTCATCGACCAATCGACTCGCTGAAACCGCGTCTCCCAGATCTGTTGCGTTTGCATTGCAGACAAATGCCTTGAAGAGTTGATCTGATACGTCGTTGAGTGGGTCAAGCTCCCCCTCGTCGCTGACCCACGGGATCTGCACGGCGCAGGAGCCATGCCAGTGACGCACCATTGAGAACGTTGGTCCCCCGGGCGACTCTGGGTAGCTGAAGTCGAACGTTTCTCCCGAGTTGAAGGAATCGCCACGTAAACTCGCGTACGACCAGGTGTAGGGCGTGAAGCACAGCTGGCAGTTCGGATTCTGCACCCACTCACCCCAGTCGAGGTTGTAGGCAATCAGCTCTTGATTGATATAGTTGGGTGTCCATTCGAGCCGTTGGGTTGCGCTCGGTGAATTGAAAATGGTCGAGCCCAGGTATGTGCTGTCCCAGGTAAACGTGGCGTTGCCACCAACAATCAAAACGGCTCGGTCGGAAGGATCAGTGCCATTCACGCAGCCTTGCCCGCACAAGATGATATCTTGAAACGGATACGGAAAACCCGTGCCGTCGCCGCCACAGCCGACTCCCGCCAGTAGAACCGCGGCTCGAGCAACATGTCGTTCCATGCGCATCGTTCACCTCCCCAGTGGAGGGCGGAAGACGAGACGGCGACCCAAAAGTCAAGGGCTGAGATCTACGCTGCACTCGATTCGTACGTGCCCAGAGCACTTGTAATGAGTCAGCACACACATCGGCAGAGCCGCCAATCCGGAGCGACTGTCGATCAGCGCGACTCCAAAGCCGGAGCCATGCCGACAGCATCGCTTCGATGCGTGCGTCTCTGTCGAAGCTCACGCCTCGGCCCCGAACAGCTCTTCGACCGTGAGCGAACAGCCGCGCGCGCTGGCGCCTGGCGCGCGACCGAACAGGCGCACGTCTCCGTTCGGTTGAACCTCGACCAGGTCGAGCGTCTGCACACCGAGAGATGAATCGACGTTTGCGAGATCGATGAAACGCGCAACCCCGCGCTGCCCCGCCGGCAAGATCTCCAGCGTCATCGGGTCGGCAGCCGCGACACACATCCAGGGCGGCGGCCGATAGGTGCCGTCGATCACCGCTTCGCCAGCGAGCCGCGGCTCGTACAGCTGGCTCGATAGCTCGGTCATGCCGTATTCGCCGATCATCCGTGAGGGCGGCACACCGAGCACCTCACCGAGCGCGCGGCGCAGCTCGGCTTCGGGGACTTCGCGACTCTTGCCCTTGAAGCCGCCGGTCAACATCACGCGGCTCTCCGGCGCGAGCGTGAAGCGTTGCTCGTCCAAGGCATCCAGCAAGAATTTGTAAGCGAACGCGGTGCCGAACACGATCGTCGGTTCTTCGCTCAGCTCTGCACGCACGAGCGCTTCCATTGCGGCGTCCATTTGCAATCGAAAGGAGGCGTCGAGCGCGTGCCTGCTCTGAATACCGAGATCGTTCGTGAACAGATCGACCATGAACGACAGCGACGAATCCGGCAGCTCTACCGCGCTGGGGGTGAGCCGCAGGACATGCGTGGGCTTCACGCCACCCAAGAGCAGCTCGCGACCGGCGCTGAGCGCCGCTGTTTCGTAGGTCGCGAGCGTGCGAAACGCGTGCGACCCACGCGCAAGCACCCCGTCGCTGGTGCCGCTGGTTCGAAACACGCGCGTGTCGAGCAGAGGCGGGTGCGCAGCCACGCGCCGCAGCCGGAACACATCCGTCGGCAGCGCCACGATCTCGTCGACCGAACGCGGCGCTCGGTCACCCACGCGCGCGCGCGTGAGCCGGGTGACTGGCTCGACGTGCGCGAACTGAAAAGCCGCCACCTCCAGCGCCAGCTCTTCGAGCTGGCTTCGTGTCCCGCCTGTCTCGATCGCGTCCCGAACGAGCGCGTGCAGCGCGTCGCTCGCTCTCACGATGTCGGCAGTCACCATGTGGCTTTCTAGCGCGTTCGAAGGATCGCGCCCAGATGAGCGTCTGCGAAGCTGCTACGCTCTGCCCAGCGCCATGACGCTCCACGCCGAGACATCGCCGCGCCAGCACCAGGCGCCAGCGTCAGCAGATCACGATGGTATCGTGGTGCTTCACAATGCTGGGTGGGCCGACTTTCAGCGTGCGCTCGAGATGCGCGGTGACGCGCCGCTGCCGCGTATCGCATTTCTGGAAGGACGACTGGAGCTGATGAGCCCCTCCCGATCGCACGAATTCATCAAGTCGATGCTGGGTCGTCTGATCGAGACTTGGTGCATGGAGCGAGGAGTCGACGTGACTGCCTACGGTTCGTGGACTCTCGAGAACAAGACCCAATTGCGTGGGCTGGAGCCAGACGAGTGTTACGTGCTCGGCGATATGAGGGAACCCAGCGCACCTGACCTGGCGATCGAGGTCGTGTGGACGTCGGGTGGCATCGACAAGCTCGAGATCTA
>Ga0163144_10006779_pt1 | contig 25198 bp, 22 predicted proteins | sample OliLak19BULKMAT1_FD_123175 | JGI IMG/M metagenome (GOLD analysis project Ga0163144, IMG submission 123175) | Freshwater microbial mat bacterial communities from Lake Vanda, McMurdo Dry Valleys, Antarctica - Oligotrophic Lake LV.19.BULKMAT1 | ecosystem: Environmental > Aquatic > Freshwater >... | reverse complement strand
CCCGAGTCCGAAGACCAGGCCGCTGAGCAATGCAAACAGGGTGCGCATCGAAACTTCTTCAGAACACGTGGCGCAGCAGATACACGGTGACGAAGCCTGCGCCCATGAACGCCGCCACGTTGGCCAGCGAACGCAGCGAAAGGCGGCTCAGTCCGCAGACGCCGTGGCCGCTGGTGCAGCCGTTGCCCATTCGGGAGCCCACGCCCACCAGCAGGCCGGCGGCCACCATCGCCAGGCTGCCGACATCGACCGTGGCAGCGGGCAGCGGCGCGAACAGCCGCCAGATCCAGGGCGCCATCAACAGCCCGCCGATGAACAGCAGCCGCGTGCGGTGGGGCCGCAGGCCGGCACCTGTGAGCAGCGCCTGCAGCGGACTGCCGACGATGCCGGCGATGCCGGCAATGCGGCCGTTGCCCAGGATGTGAAGCGCGGACGCCGTGCCGATCAGCAAGCCGCCGGCCAGCGCGCTCCAGGGGGTGAAGAGGCTCCACTCGATGTTCATGATGTCAATCCCGCCGGCTGCCTGAGGTCGTCAACGATACCCCACAGGGTGGTCGTGTTGTAGCGTTCAACCCCGATTGATGAGCGGCGCCGAGCTGCTTTATCGTCAGGCGGTGATGTTCAAACCCTCAGGTTCGATCAAGGCTTGCGGCGGCCCAAGGCCAGCACGCCGATGAGTGCCGCCATCGCCGCGGCCAGCCTGACGGCGCGCTGGCGCGCCTACCGCCGCGCCGCGCTGGGCGACGACCTGGTGGCCGCCGCCATCGTCACCGTGCTGCTGGTGCCGCAAAGCCTGGCCTACGCGCTGCTGGCCGGCCTGCCGCCGGTGGTGGGCGTGATGGCCGGCCTGCTGCCCATCGTGGCCTACGCGCTGTTCGGCTCCAGCAGCACGCTGGCCGTGGGGCCGGTGGCCGTGCTGGCGATGATGACGGCGCAGGCCGTGGTGCCGGCCGCCGCCGCGCATGGCGTCAGCCCGCACCTGGCCGCACTGGTGCTGGCCTTCGAGATGGCGCTGATCTTCGGCGCCGCCGCGCTGCTGCGGCTGGAGGTGTTCGCCGCGCTGCTCAGCGCGCCGGTGCTGCACGGTTTCATCACCGGCGCGGCCATCGTCATCGCCTTCGGCCAGCTGCCACAACTGCTGGGCATGGCGATCAAGGGCAACACGCTCACCGAACTGCTGCAGGCTCTGCACGCGGCGCCAGGCGCGCTGCCGCATGCCGGCACCGCGGCCATCGGCATGACCGCGCTGGCCATGCTCTGGCTGCTGCGCCGCCACGGCGTGCGCGCTGCGCTGGCGCTCGGCCTCGGCGCACGCCCGGCACAGTTGCTGGCACGCATGGCACCGATGGCCGTGGTGGCGCTGGCGGTGGCCTGGGTGGCCGCCATGCCGCAGGCGGTGCGGGGCGTGGCACTGGCCGGCGGCATCGACCTGCGGCTGGGCCTGGAATTCCCCGCGCTCTGGCATGCGCCGGCCGCGCTGTGGCTGGCACTCGCCGGCCCGGCCGCCGTGCTGGGCCTGGTGGCCTATGTCGAGAGCCTGGCGGTGGCCGAGGCGCTGGCGGCCCGGCGCGACGAGAAGATCGACCCGCGTCGCGAACTGCTCGGCCTGGCCGCGGCCAACGCCACGGCCGCGCTGTCGGGCGGCATGCCGGTGACGGGCGGCTTCTCGCGCAGCATCGTCAATTTCGATGCCGGCGCCCGCACGCGCTGGGCCGGCGCCTGGACGGCCCTGTTCCTCGCCATCGCCGTGCTGCTGCTGGGCGGGCTGCTGGGCCTGCTGCCGAAGGCCGTGCTGGCCGCCACCATCGTGGTGGCGGTGCTGTCGCTGGTCGACCTGCATCCTTACGGCGCTGCCTGGCGCTACTCACGCATCGAATCCGCGCTGATGGTGCTGGTGACCGTGCTCACCATCGTGGCCGGCGTCGAAGAAGCGCTGGCGGTCGGCGTGCTGGTGTCGGCCGGCATCCTGCTGCAGCGAACCGCGCGCCCGCACTGGGCCGAGGTGGGGCGCATCCGCGGCACCGACGTGTTCCGCAACGTCAAGCGTTTCGAGGTCGACACACTGCCCGGCGTGCTGGCCATGCGCATCGACGAGAGCCTGCTGTTCACCAACTCGCGCTGGCTGGCGCAGACGCTGTCGGCGGCGCCGCTGCAGCGCCCTGGGCTGCGCCACGTGGTGTTGATGATGTCGGGCGTCAACGACATCGACCTCACCGCGCTGGAAGCCCTGATGGCGCTGACACGCGAGTTGCGCACGCACGGCGTGCTGCTGCACCTGTCGGAAGTGAAGGGCCCCGTCGGCGACCGCCTGGCCGCCGCCGGCCTGAAGGACTGGCTCAGCGGGCAGGTGTTCCGCACGCAGGGCGATGCGCACCGGATACTGGCCGGACCGGCGGAAGACGACGGGCCCGTGATCTGAACCGGCGGCCGCTTCGAGTGGTTCGACATGGCGCAGGGCCATTGCCAGGCGCGAGCCCGCTGTACCCTACGATGCCCGCAAAACAAGCAGCTGCAGGGAAGCCCGGATGTCACAGACCGAACGGTTCTACAAGATCAAGACCTGGCTGGACGAGGGCCGCTGCCTGGGCAAGGCCACGCTGCTGCGTGAACTGGGCATCTCCTCGGCCACGCTGAAGCGCGACATCGCCCACCTGCGCGACCGCATGAACGCACCGGTGGTGTGGGATCGCGAGCGCGCCGGCTGGCGGCTGGACGCCGCGGCCCAGTTGCCCGGCACACAGTACGAACTGCCCGGCCTCTACCTCAGCGCCGAAGAGATCCACGCCCTGCTGACGATGCAGCACCTGCTGGCGCACCTGGACAGCGGCGGCCTGCTGGGCCCGCACATCGAACCGCTGAAAGCCCGCCTTGGCCAGATGCTGGGCAGCGGCGCGAATGCGGGTGCCGAGGTGGCGCGGCGCATCCATGTGCAGACGGTGGGCGCGCGCAAGGTTCACCTGCCGCAGTTCCAGGCCGTCGGCTCGGCTCTGCTGCGCAGGCGCCGGTTGCACATCAACTATCACGGCCGCGGGCGCAACCTGACACAGGAGCGTGAAGTCTCGCCGCAGCGACTGGTGCATTACCGCGACAACTGGTACCTGGACGCCTGGTGCCACCGCGCCCGCGCGCTGCGCAGCTTCGCGGTGGACGCCATCGCCAGCGCCAGCGTGCTGGCCAAGCCGGCCATCGACGTCGCCGAAGGCGAGTTGAACGAGGTGCTGGGCGCGGGCTACGGCATCTTCGCGGGCAAAGAGGTGCAATGGGCCAAGCTGCGCTTCAGCGCCGAGCGCGCGCGCTGGGTGGCGGCCGAGACCTGGCACCCGAAGCAGCGCGGAGCTTTCGAGGCGGACGGGTGTTATGTGCTGGAACTGCCCTACGCCGACCCGCGAGAGCTGGTGATGGACGTTCTGCGGCATGTGCCGGAGGTGGAGGTGCTGGGCCCGGCGGCGCTGCGCGATGAAGTCGTCCAACGGCTGGAATCGGGTCTGCGCAGGCTTGCCAATTGAGGCTGGCTGGTCAAAGGATGTTGACGAAAGAACCGTCGGCCCGGGCAGATAGACTCACGGCTCCAGAGTTGCCAAGGTGCCTGACGTCCACCGACGCCCACAAACGGCACGAATGGATGAGCGACTGTTTCGATAACCTGAGGGAGCATTATCAATGACCAAAACCTCCAAAGCCAAAGGCGTTTCCATCGTTCTCGGTGCCTTGTCCGCCCTGCTGCTGGCGGCCTGCTCGACGACCACCCTGGAACCCGTGAGCGCGGTGGTCGCCCAGCCGATGGCCAATGACAAGTCGGTGGCGACCGAGGTCACGGTGGGCAGCCGCATCCCGAGGAAGTCGACGGACCGGCTGGTTCGCCGCACCGACGCCGCAGGCGCCAAGGAAATGGAACGTGACCGTCCGCCGAACACCGGCCCTGCTTTCAATTGAGCGAACGGCCGTCCCGCACACACGCGAGCATGCGGGGCGTCCGCCGAACTCCGGCCCTGCTTTCAATTGAGCGGCTGCTGCTGATCGCGCCCGGTTCGGTCCGGGCCTGGTCCGCCGTCACGGCGGCGGTCAGATCTCGCCGCCGAACACTCGCTTCACGTCCACGCGCGCGCGCAGCCGTCCGCACAGCATGAAGGTGCCGGCGAACTTGCGCTGCAGGAAGATCAGGTCGGGCGGCGGCGTGCGCGCGTAGCCGGCGCCGAAAAACTGGGCGCGGCCGCGCTCGAAGACGCGGGCGAACAGGTCCGACGCGCCGAAGTCATACGGCCCTTCGTGGCGCAGCGCCTCGCCACTCATCAGCATCAGGCCGACGACGCCCTGCACCTGCGCCGGGGCGTCGCCCGCGCCGATGAAACCGGCGCTCAGCGCCGCGGCGCGGGTGCGCTCTTCGCCGCCGTCGCGCAAGGCGCGCGCCAGTTCTCGCAGTTGCTCCACGCGCAGCGGCGCCACCGGCTCGGTGGCGCCGAAGTCCAGCAGCGAGATGCGCCCGCTGGCCGTGTCGAACAGGTAGTTGCCGAAGTTGGGGTCGGTCTGCACCAGGCGCATCTGGAACAGTTCGCGCACGGCCAGCCGGCACAGCGCGCTCGCCACGTGGTCGCGCTGCGCCTGTGGCTGCTCGCCCACGGCCAGCCGGTCGATGGCGACGCCGGCAGCAAAGTCGGTGGCCAGGATGTGCGCGGTGGAATGGTCTTCGTGCACCTCGGGCACGTTCAGCACCGGGTCGGGCCCGAGCCGCGCGCGGTACTCGGTGGCGGCGCGCGCCTCGGCGCGGTAGTCGGTCTCGGCATGCAGTTGCTGGCGCACGCGCTCCAGCAGCGGCGCGGGGTCCAGCGCGGCGGGCATGAGGCCGGGAGTGCGCGCCAGCAGGGCCAGGTTGGCCATGTCGCTGTCGATGCTGCGGCGCACGCCGGGGTACTGGATCTTCAGCGCGAGCACGCGGCCGTCGAGCGTTTCGGCGCGGTGCACCTGGCCGATGGAAGCCGCCGCGATGGGCTCGAAGCTGAAGCGGCGAAAGCGCCGGTGCCAGTCGGCGCCGTACTCGGCTTGCAGCACCTCGGTCAGCTGGGTGGCCGGCATGTGGTGGGCGCGGTCACGCAGGCCGCCGAGCAGCGCCGCAAACTGCGGCGGCAACACGCCCTGGCCGTCCATCGACATCAGCTGGCCCATCTTCATGACCGCGCCGCGCATCTGCGACAGCCGCTCGGCCATGCGGCGCGCGTTGGCCGGCGTCAGCATCAGCTGCGACAGATCGGGCCGCTGGCCGCACGCCAGTTGCTGCAGCCCTTCGGCTGCGGCGCCGGCCGCCATTTCACCCACCGCACGGCTCAGGTGCAGGAAACGCCGGGTGCGGCCCTGCGGCACGGGCGCGCTGCGCGGCGGGGTGTCGGTCGGGTCGCTCATTCCATGGGCTGATTCTGGCTGGTGCGCACGGCGTCTGTCGGCATGACGCATTGGAACCCAGATCACGGTTGGCGGTAGCCACAGGGCCTTGCGCCGTGCGCAAGTGCCAGGCAGGGCCGGGCCGCGCGGGCCGCTCGTACGGGCCGCTCGCACGCGGCTCTCACACACACTTGCACCGGCTCGGGTAGGCTTGCGCGCATGAACCGCGTCGACCCGAAAAAGCTGCTGCTCAGCAAGTGGACCGCCGTCACGCCCGTGGACAAGGAAAAACACTTCCTCGTGGCCCGCGTGCCGCTGCCTGAACCGCCGGGCGCCGCGCTCGAATGGGTGGAGATCGAGGCCGTGCACTCGAAACGCGGCCGGCTCATGCGATGGCGCGACTTGCAGGACTCCACGCTGTGGCGGCGTGGCTGGGTCTGAACCCGCCGTCAAGAGCCGCGAGTGCGCCCGCGGACAGTTGACTTGGCGGCCGGCTTGATGGCGGGCTCGGCCGCGGGTTTCGTCGCGGATTTCGCTGCGGGTTCGGCAGACTTGGCGGTTTTCGCCACCTTGGCGGCCGGTGCGCGCTTGCGTGCGGCCACCGGCGTGGCAACCGCCTTGCGCCCCCGCGTTGTTGGCGCCATCTCGGCCCGTTCTTCGACGATGTCGATCATCAGCTTCTCCCGCGCCGCCGCGGCTTCCAGCTTGGGCATCAGCACGCCGAAAGCCGCGCGGCTGGCGCCGATGCTGTCGGTGCCCCGGCTCTGGCCGACGAGGATGCAGCCCAGCGTGTCGGCCTTGGTGTTGCCGGGATGGATGCGCACGCCGGTGTAGCCGGGCACGTCCACCAGCAGCGGCAGCCGGGTCTTGAAGCGCTGGGACATGCTGATCACGACCTGATAGCTGCCGGCGGGAATGGCGGTTTCGCCGAAGATCTTTTCCGGCCGCACCATGTCCTCCAGGGTGTGGCACTCGAGCACACCGTCGACGAACAATTGGCCGATGGTGCTGTTCTGCGTGAAGACCTGACGTACCAGCTTGAGCTGCATGATGGGTTCCTTGTTGGACGGGTGTACGGCCGCCCGCCGGCCGCGCCGACATTGGAAACCGCAGCGGCCGGCCGAGGAATCCCTAACCGTGCCTCACGCCTCAACGCGGCTTACCGCGCCTGAGCGCGAGGCCGCCAGCGCCGCAGCAGCAATGCGTTGCTGACCACGCTGACACTGCTGAGCGCCATGGCCGCGCCGGCGATCACCGGGTTGAGCAGACCGAAGGCGGCCAGCGGGATGCCCACCACGTTGTAGCCGAAGGCCCAGAACAGGTTCTGCCTGATCTTGCGCCAGGTGCGGCGCGAGATGTCCACCGCGTCGGCCACCAGACGCGGGTCGCCGCGCATCAGGGTGATGCCGGCGGTTTCCATCGCCACGTCGGTGCCGGTGGCCATCGCGATGCCGACGTCGGCCGCCGCCAGCGCGGGCGCGTCGTTGATGCCGTCGCCGACCATCGCGACGCGCGCGCCGCCGGCCTTCAGTTCCTCGATCACCGCGGCCTTGCCTTCGGGCAGCACATGGGCACGAACGTCGTCGATGCCGAGTTGCCGGCCGACGGCCGCCGCGCTGCCGGCGTTGTCGCCGGTCAGCATCACGCTGCCGATACCCAGCGCGCGCAGCCGCGTCACGGCCGCCACCGCGGCGGGCTTGACGGTGTCGCCGAAGGCCAGCAGGCCGAGCAGCGTGCCGCCCTTGCCACCACCTTCTATCGTGTCCTTCAGAAGCCAGCTCAGCGTGCGGCCGTCGGCTTCCAGCGTGGCGGCATCGGCCGCCAGCGCGCCGGGGTCGAGCCCGCGTTCCTGCAGCACACGCACGCTGGCCAGCGTGATGACGGCGCCGTCGACCCGGCCCGTGACGCCGCGCCCGGGCAAGGCCTGCAAATCGGTGGCCGTTGTCGCGGTGATGCCGTCGCTCAGCGCGCGGGCGGCCACGGCGCGCGCCAGCGGGTGCTCGCTGCCCTGCTGCAACGCGGCGGCCAGACGCAGCAGTTCCCTTTCGTCGAACCCGGCCACCGGCTTCAAGGCCACCAGCGTCGGCTTGCCTTCGGTCAGCGTGCCGGTCTTGTCGAAGACGACCACGGTGACGGCGTGCGCCACTTCCAGCGCCACGGCATCCTTGATCAGGATGCCGTGCCGCGCTGCCACGCCCGTGCCGGCCATGATGGCGGTGGGCGTGGCGAGCCCCAGCGCGCAGGGGCAGGCGATCACCAGCACGCTGACCGCGTTGATCAGCGCCGGCTGCCACTCGCCCGCGTGCAGCAGCCAGCCGAAGAAGGTGAGCGCCGCGATGCCCAGCACCACCGGCACGAAGACCGCGCTGACCTGGTCGACCACGCGCTGGATGGGCGCCTTGGCGGCCTGCGCCGACTCCACCAGCCGGATGATGCGTGCCAGCGTGGTCTCGGCGCCGACGCCGGTGGTGCGCAGCGTCAGCAGGCCTTCGGCGTTGATGGCGCCACCGGTGACGCGGCTGCCGGCTTCCTTGGCGACCGGCAGGCTTTCACCGGTGATCAGCGACTCGTCGACATGGCTGCGGCCTTCGAGCACCAGGCCGTCCACCGGCAGGCGTTCACCGGGCCGCACGACGACGATGTCGCCGACGCGCACCTGCGCCACCGGCAATTCCACCTCGGCGCCGTCGCGCCGCACCCGTGCCAGCGTAGGCCGCAACGCGTTCAGCGCCCGGATGGCGTCGGCCGTCTGCCGCTTGGCGCGCGTCTCAAGCCACTTGCCCAGCAGCACCAGCGTGATGACGGTGGCCGAACTCTCGAAGTAGAGGTGCGGCATGCCCTGCCCGCCCTGGCCGAGCAGCAGCCAGACCGACAGACCGTAAGCCGACGAGGTGCCCAGGGCCACCAGCAGGTCCATGTTGCCGGCACCGGCGCGCACCGCCTTCCAGCCGGCAATGTAGAAACGCGCGCCCAGCCAGAACTGCACCGGCGTGGCGAGCAGCCACTGCAGCCAGCCCGGCGGCATCCAGTGCAGGCCGAAGATCGCCAGCAGCATGGGCGCGGCGAGCGGCAGCGTGAAGGCTGCGGCCACCGCCACGGGCCACCACTCGGGCCAGCCTGCCGTCAGCCCGCCGGCCACCGGAGCCGGCGGCGCATCGGCGGCACGGGCCTTGTAGCCGGCACGTTCCACCGCGGCGGTGAGGGTTTCGATCTCCATGCCGGCGAAGGCCTGGACCTGGGCCTTCTCGGTCGCCAGGTTGACGCTGGCCAGCAGCACGCCGGGCACCTTCAGCAAGGCCTTCTCGACACGTGCCACGCAGGACGCGCAGGTCATGTCGCCGACGGCCAGCGTCAAGGTCTGGGTGCCGACGTCGTATCCGGCCTTTTGCACTGCCGCCAGCAGCGCTTGCGGCGTGGCCGCCGGGCCGGCCTGAACGGTGGCCACTTCGGTGGCCAGGTTGACCGACACGCTGCCCACGCCGGGCACCGCCTTCAACGACTTTTCGACCCGGCCGACGCACGATGCGCAGGTCATGCCGGTGATTTGCAGGCGAATGGCGGGCTGGCTTTCGGACCGGGTCGGGGCGGCTCGGTTTGGGCTGTCTTTCGGGCTGTCTTTCGGGCTGTCTTTCGGGCTCTCGTTCGGGAGGTCGTTCGGGAGATCGTTCGGGCGGTCGGTCAGGCTGCGCATGCTGAACTGGAACACAAGACGGCGGCGCTGTTCAGGGGCGGGCGCAAACGAAGCGCAAATGGGCAACACGGGCACCCGCGCCATCCCGTTTCACCGGCCTTCCGGCCTGCCGATCCTGCCGCCAGGCTTGCCCGTACCATCGCACGGCCAAACACCGGCACCGGCTGCCGCCCCGCGCACACCGCGGCGCGGCAGCCATCCTCACCACAAAGGCGCGACGCATGAACACCCGCATTCCCACCGACGGCCTTCAGCTCCGCTCATTGGTCAGGCCCGACGGCGAACTCGAACTGTCCCTGCACCGCGTGGCCACGCCCGAACCGGCGGCCGACGAGGTGGTGCTGCGGGTGGAAGCGACGCCGATCAACCCGTCGGACATCGGACTGCTCTTCGGCGCGGCCGACCTGTCCACCGTGAGCAGCGCCGGCGTGGGCGAACACACGGTCGCCACGGCACGCGTGCCCGGGGCCGCGATGAAGAGCATGGGCGCGCGGCTCGGCCAGTCGATGGCCGTCGGCAATGAAGGTGCGGGCACCGTCGTGCGGGCGGGCAGCGACAGCGCCGCGCAGGCGCTGCTGGGCAGGACGGTTGCCGTGTTGGCGGGCGCGATGTATTCGCAGTACCGCACGGTAAAGGCAGATCAATGCCTGCCGCTGCCGCCCGGCACCAGCGCCGCCGAGGGTGCTTCCTGCTTCGTCAACCCGCTCACCGCGCTGTGCATGGTGGAGACGATGAAGCGCGAGGGCCACAAGGCGCTGGTGCACACGGCGGCGGCGTCCAACCTGGGGCAGATGCTCAACCGCATCTGCCTTGCCGACAGCGTCGGCCTCGTCAACATCGTGCGCAAGCCGGAACAGGAAGCTCTGCTGCGCGCGCAAGGAGCCCTGCATGTCGTCAGCACGGCGTCACCGGGCTTCGCCGAGGACCTCACCCGGGCGCTGGTCGCCACCGGCGCCACGCTGGCCTTCGACGCCACCGGTGGCGGCCTGCTCGCCGGCCAGATCCTCGGCGCGATGGAATCGGCGCTGAACCAGACCGCCACCGAATACAGCCGCTATGGCTCGACGACGCACAAGCAGGTCTACATCTACGGTGGGCTCGACACCGGCCGGACCGAGTTCGCACGCAACTTCGGCATGGCCTGGGGCATCGGCGGCTGGTTGCTGTTCCCGTTCCTGCAGCGCATCGGCGGCGAGGCCGCGCAGGCGCTGCGGCAGCGTGTGGCCACCGAGCTGAAGACGACCTTCGCCAGCCACTACACACGCGTGGTGTCGCTGGCCGGCGCGCTGCAGCCGGAAGCGATGGCGGAATACGGGCGCCGCGCGACGGCGTCGAAGCTGCTGATCGACCCGCGCCTCTGAGCCGGGGGCGCCGGGGCTTCAGCCGGCCAACAGGCCCTGCGCCTTCAGCAGCGTCTCAAGGCAATGGTCGCGGATGCCGTAATACTGCTTCAGCTCCTCGATCTGCGTCAGCACCGGGCCGGCGGCTCGCGGCAACGCTCGCCTGACGGCCAGGATCATCTTGTTCTTGCTGGTGTGTTCCAGCGCGATGAACTCGAAGACCTGGGTGTCGTAGCCGCAGGCGTCGAGCAGCAGCGCGCGCAGGCTGTCGGTCAGCATCTCGGCCTGCTGGTCCATGTGGATGCCGTGCTGCAGGATGGGCCGCAGGGCGTGCGGGCTCAGCAGTTGCGGGCGGATCTGCTTGTGGCAGCAGGGCGAGCACATGATGATGTCGGCGCCGGCGCGCACGCCCAGGTGGATGGCGTGGTCGGTGGCGGTGTCGCAGGCATGCAGAGCGATCATCACGTTCATCTCGTGGCCAGGGCCGACCGGCCAGTTGCGCACGTCGCCTTCCTCGAAACGCAGCCCCTGCAGCCCCAGCTTGTGGATGGCGCCGTTGCACAGGCGCACCATGTCGGGCCGCAGTTCGACCCCGGTGACCTGCGCGTCGACACCCTTCACGCCGCGCAGCCATTCGTGGATGGCGAAGGTGAGATAACCCTTGCCGGAGCCGAAGTCCACCACGCTGACCTGCCGTCCGCCATTCAGCGAACCAGTCAGCGCATCAGCCAGCGGCGACGACGCCAGCGCATGCGCGAAGACCTCGATGAACTTGTTGATCTGCTTCCACTTGCGCGACATCGCCGGCACCAGCTGGTGCTGCGCATTGGTCACGCCCAGCGCCACCAGGAAGGGGCTGGCAAGGTCGAGCCAGCGCTGCTTTTCGCGGTCGTGGGCGGTGGCGCCCACGGCGGGCGTCTGCGGGTCGGCATCCGCGGTGCGCGGCGCGGGCGCCACCGTCACGTGGGCCTGTCCCTTCTTGCTGCAGCTGATCTGCACCTCTTCGGTCGATGTCAGCAGGTGGGCGTTGCGGAAGGTGCTGCCCAGCAGTTCGTGCAGCAGCGCCAGCCCTTCGGCCACCCGCAGGTTCTTCGTGATGTCACGTGTGGCGTGGCGGTAGAGGAAGCTCAGGTGGTCTTCTCCGCGCAGCACGATGCGGCGCACGATCACACGCTCGAGCCCGGGCTCGGCACCGCGAGGTTTGGCCAGCACCAGCCTGACGAAGCTGCCGGCCGCCAGGCTGCCCTCCAGCAAGGCGAAAAAACGCTCGGCGCCGGCTTGCGGGCGGCCGGCCAGGGTCTCGGTGGCTGGCTGCATTCAGATTCCGCTGGCCGCGGTGATGAAGCGGCGGAGCACGGCGAATGCGGCATCGGGTTCGTCGCGCCAGGTGCCGTGGCCCGACCTGGGGAAGGTGACGAGCTCGGCCAGATGCGGCGGCAGCGCAGCGAAGATGTCACGCGAGTCGTCGAGCGGACAGACCGGGTCGAGCTCGCCGGCCATCACCAGCACAGGGCACAGCGCGCCCGCCAGGCCGGGCAGCAGGTTCATGCCCTGCTGCTCGCCGCCGGCCGAAGCGAACAGGATGGCCTCGTTGAAGACGATGCGCCGGTGGGCGTCGTCGTTCACCGGCCGCACGGTGTTGTAGTGTTGCTTGCAGACGCGGTTGTAGTCGGCCCAGGTGGCCTCGTTCGGCGCACGCCAGAAGCGCTCGGCCACGTCGCGCGCCCTGCTTCCGCCCAGCTGCTCGAACATGGCCAGCTTGCGTGCCAGGCCCATGTGCGGACTGGTGCTCGACAGCACGACGCGGGCGGCATGGGCCGGATGGCGCGCGATGTAGCGCTGCGCGACGAAGCCGCCGAAGGACTGCCCCAGCACGATCGGCCTGGTGATGCCCAGCGCGTCGCAAAGGCGCACGACGTCGTCGGCGAAGTGGTCCAGCGTCCACTGTTCGGCCGGTACGCGGCTGCTGCGGCCGTGGCCGCGGTGGTCGCAGTAGACGATCTGCGCCACGTCGGCCAGCCGCGAGAAAGCCGGCTTGAAACCGGAGTGGTCGTAACCCGGCCCGCCGTGCAGCAGCAGCAGCGTGGGCTTTTCGCGCAGCGTGGGGCCGTCGGGCACCAGCGCGGGGCCTTCGATGTCGACGAACAGGCGAACGCCTGCTTCGACCTCGATCAGCATGCCGGAGTGGCCTTCAGCCCTGCGCGGCCGGTTTGGCCAGCATGTCCGAGGTGATCAGCACCACGCCGCCTTCCGAGCGCTCGAAGCGTGCGGCGTCGAGCGCGGCGTCTTCACCGACCACCAGCCCTTCGGGCAGCACGCAGTGGCGGTCGATCACCACCTTGCGCAGGCGGCAGTTGCGGCTGACGGTGACGTTGGGCAGGATCACGCACTGGTCGATGTTGCAGAACGAGTGCACGCGCACGTTCGAGAACAGCACCGTGTGCGCCACGTGCGAGCCCGAGACGATGCAGCCGCCCGAGACGATGGTGTTCACCGTCATGCCGTGGCTGCCATTGCGGTCGGGCACGAACTTGGCGGGCGGCAGCTGGCGCTGGTAGGTCCAGATCGGCCACTCGGTGTCGTAGATGTCGAGCTCGGGGGTGATCGACGCCAGGTCGAGGTTGGCAGCCCAGAAGGCGTCTATCGTGCCGACGTCGCGCCAGTAGGCATGGCCGCCGGGCACCGAACCCACGCAGCTCCTGGAGAACGGGTGCGCGTAGGCCTGGCCTTCTGCCACGACGCGCGGAATGACGTCCTTGCCGAAGTCGTGGGTCGACTTCGGATTGGCCAGGTCTTCCTCGAGCAGCTTGTAGAGGTACTCGGCGTTGAAGATGTAGATGCCCATGCTGGCCAGCGTCATGCTGTCGTTGCCCGGCATGCCCGGCGGGTCTTTCGGCTTCTCCAGGAAGCTCGTGACGAGGTTGGCGTCGTCCACGGCCATCACGCCGAAGGCGCTGGCTTCGGCGCGCGGCACCTCGATGCAGGCCACCGTGCAACCGAGGCCGCCCTTGACGTGGTCGCCCAGCATCACGGTGTAGTCCATCTTGTAGACGTGGTCGCCGGCCAGCACCACGATGTATTCGGGGCGCGAGGACTTGATGATGTCGAGGTTCTGGAACACGGCGTCGGCGGTGCCGCGGTACCAGTGTTCCTCGTCGACACGCTGCTGCGCGGGCAGCAGGTCGATGACCTCGTTCAGCTCGGCGCGCAGGAAGCTCCAGCCGCGCTGCAGGTGGCGCAGCAGCGAGTGCGACTTGTATTGCGTGATGACGCCGATGCGCCGGATGCCCGAGTTGATGCAGTTGGAAAGCGCGAAGTCGATGATGCGGAACTTGCCGCCGAAGTACACCGCCGGCTTGGCGCGGCGGTCGGTCAGCTGCTTGAGCCGCGAGCCACGGCCGCCCGCCAGCACCAGCGCGGTGGTGCGGCGCGCCAGTTGGTGCGGCATGATGGGTCGGTCCATGGGTCGTCTCCTTGAGTTTGTTCGTGAGTGGACGGAAATCAGGTGGCCACGCTGGGCCCGTCGCGCCCGGTGCGCGGGCGGATGCCCGCCACGTCCTCGGCGACGGCGGCCAGTTCTGCCAGTGCCGTTTGCACCGGGATGTCGTGATGCGCGGGGTCTGCGGCGTGGCGCTCCAGGTACAGGCGCAGCGTGGCGCCCTGGGTGCCCGTGCCCGACAGGCGCAGCACGATGCGCGCGCCGTCGTCGAACACCAGCCGCACGCCCTGCTGCGTGGAGACCGAGCCGTCGACCGGGTCGGTGTACGAAAAGTCATCGGCCAGCAGGATGCGGCGGCTGCCGAACACCCGGCCCTGAAGCCCCGGCAGCGCGGCGCGCAGGTCGGCCATCAGCAACTCGGCCGGGGCGATCTCCAAGCCTTCGTAGTCGTGCCGGGTGTAGAAGGTGCGGCCGTGTTGCAACCAGTGGTCGCGCAGCAGCGATTCGACCGAACGCCCGGTGGCGGCCAGGATGTTGAGCCAGAACAGCACGGCCCAGAGGCCGTCTTTCTCACGCAGATGGCTGGAACCGGTGCCGTAGCTCTCTTCGCCGCAGAGCGTGACGCGGCCGGCGTCGAGCAGGTTGCCGAAGAACTTCCAGCCGGTGGGTGTCTCGAAGCAGGGAATGCCCAACGCGGCGGCCACGCGGTCGGCGGCGGTCGATGTCGGCATCGAGCGCGCGATGCCGGCCAGGCCGTCCCGGTAGCCTGGCACAAGGGTGGCGTGAGCCGCCAGCAACGCCAGGCTGTCGGACGGCGTGACGGGGAAAGCGCGGCCGACGATCATGTTGCGGTCAGCGTCGCCGTCCGACGCCGCGCCGAAATCAGGCGCGCCGGCGCCGCTCATGTGAGCGATGAGATCGGCGGCGTTCACCGGGTTGGGGTCGGGGTGGTGACCGCCGAAATCTTCCAGCGGCACGCCGTTGACCACCGTGCCCGGCGGCGCGCCGAGTTCGCCCTCCAGGATGGCCAGCGCGTACGGCCCGCCCACCGCGCTCATGGCGTCGAAGCGCATGACGAACCCGCGCGAAAACATCGCGCGCAGGGCGTCGAAGTCGAACAGCGAGCGCATCAGGTCGGCGTAGTCGGCCACCGGGTCGATGACCTCGACCTCGGTGGCTTCGATGTGGGTGACGCCGAGGCGGTCGAGATCGATGTCGGGCGCGTCGCTGATGCACAGTTCGCTCACCGTCAGGCTGCGCGCGTACACCGCTTCGGTCAGGCGTTCGGGAGCCGGGCCACCGTTGCCGGTGTTGTACTTGATGCCGAAGTCGCCGTCGGGTCCGCCCGGGTTGTGGCTGGCCGACAGCACGATGCCGCCGAACGCGCCGTGCCGGCGCACCACCGCGCTGAGCGCCGGCGTCGACAGGATGCCGCCGCGCCCGACCATCACGCGGCCAAAACCCTGAGCCGCCGCCATGCGCAAGATGGTCTGCACGGCGGGCCGGTTGTGATGGCGGCCGTCGCCACCGAGCACCAGCGTCTGGCCGCGGCAGCCACCGGGACTGTCGTTTTCCAGCACATCGAAGAGCGACTGCACGAAGTTTTCAAGATAGTTCGGCTGCAGGAAGACGCTGACCTTCTTGCGCAGGCCGGAGGTGCCGGGGCGCTGGCCTTGAAATGGCTTCGTTGGGAGGGTCTGCAGGGTCATCTCGAGGCGGTTTCAGGCAGGCCGGGCAGGTGGCTGGATTGAAGGGTAACGCATGGCCGGCCGCGGGTGTACGGGCACAAGTCCGCAGCCACCTGCGGCAGGGAACACGCCCGGGACTCCCGGCCGGCCCCGGTTGCCCGCTCTTCAGCGCAGTTTCAACACGTCGAGCGCAGACACCGGCGCGGCGGCGTGGCCCCAGGCGCTGCGCAGGTAGCTCAGCAGCGCGGCGATCTCGCCGTCCGCCAGGCTGTGGCCGAAGGGCGGCATGCCGTAGGGACGCGGGTTGCCGGTCGTGCCGGGCGGGTAGCCGCCGGCGACCACGACGCGCACCAGGTTGACCGGTGAGGCCATCGTCAGCGCGCGGTTGCCGGCCAGTGGCGGGTACGCGCCGGCGGCACCCTCCCCTTGCTCGCCGTGGCATGACGCGCAATGCCGCTCGTAGAGCTGTCGGCCCTGCAACAGGACGGCCGGGTCGGCCACCTCGGCGCGGCCCACAGGCGCCGCCACGGGCACCGCCACCGGCGGCAGATCCTTCAGGTAGACCGCCATCGCATGCAGATCACCTTCGGTCAGGTGCTGGGTGCTGCGGTAGACGACCTCGGCCATCGGCCCCAGCACCGATCCGCGCGCTGAGCTGCCGGTCTTCAGCAGCGCCACCACGTCGGCCGCGCTCCGGTCAGCCACGCCTGCCTCGCTGACGGCAGCCAGCGAGGGCGCGTACCAGTGCTGCAGCGGCATCATGCCGCCGGCCAGCGCCAGCGGCGCCGTCGTCGCGCCGAAGGCGTTGCGCCCGGCATGGCAGGCCGCGCAATGGCCCAGGCCGCGTACCAGGTACGCGCCGCGGTTCCACTCATCCGTCTGCCCGGCCAGGGGCTGGAATTCACCGGGTCTGAAGAACATCAGCTGCCAGGCCAGGCGCGCCGCCTGCGTGTCGTAGGGGAATCGCAGCGCATGCGGACGGTTGGCCAGCGCCACCGGCGGCAGGCTGCGCAGATGGGCAAAGAGGCCGTCGGCGTCGGCGCGTGTCACCTGCGTGTAGCTCGGGTAAGGGCAGGCCGGCAGCAGCCGCCTGCCTCCTTTCGAACGACCTTCGTGCAGGGCGCGCCAGAAGTCGGCCGCCGACCACTGGCCCAGGCCGGTGGCCACGTCGGGCGTCAGGTTGGCCGTGAAGGCGGTGCCGAAAGGCGTGGCAATGGCGCGGCCGCCGGCGTAAGCTGCGCCGCCGCGCGCCGTGTGGCAGCCCGCGCAATTGCCGGCCAGCGCCAGATAGGCGCCGCGTTCGGCCTGGCCTGGGGCGGCGGCGAGAGCAAGGCTCTGGCCCGCCGCGCCGGGCTCGCCGGGCCCGTCATGCCCGTCACGCCGGCCCACCCAGACCACCACGGCGGCGGTCAGCAAGAGGATGGCCAGGGTGGTCAGCGTCCGGCGGTGTGTCGTTGCCCAATTCATCAGGCAGACCTCAATTCAGTCCGCTGCCGCATTTCAGGGGCGGTGGTGTTGCGAGTGCGCTTGCCGGCTTGCCGCCCGCGGGCACGGGCTGCGCCGCCAGCCAACTGGCCAGCGCGCCGATGTCGGCCGGCACCAGCTTGCGCGCGATCTCCGCCATGCAGTCGGGCTGCACGGCGCGGCGCTGGCCGGTCAGCCAGCCGCCGAGTTGACTGACCAGGTAGTCGCGCGGCAGGCCCAGCAGCCCGGGCAGCGCGGGCGTCACTCCCGTCAGCGACTCGCCGTGGCAGGCCACGCAGGCCGGAATGCCGCGCGCCGGGTCTCCCCGCATGGCGAGCCGGCGGCCGAGTTCCAGCGTGGCTGGGGTCGCATCGGTCGGCTGCGGCGGCGGGTACGGCAGTGCCAGCGCCGCGAAGTGGCCGGCGATCTCGGCCAGGTAGGCATCGGGCAGATGCTCGATCAGCGCGGTCATCATGGCGTACTCGCGCCGGCCCTCGCGAAAGTTCAGCAGCTGCCCGTAAAGGTAGCCGGCCGGCTTGCCGGCGATGCGCGGAAAGTAACCCTGGGCCGTGGCGCGCCCTTCCTTGCCGTGGCAGCCGGTGCAGGCCAGCGTGCGCTGCGCCAGGGTGTCGGGCATGGCAGGCGCAGCGGCCGCCTGCGAGCCGCAAACGAGCACGGCCAGCAGTCCTGCGCGCCAGGCAAAGGCCAATGAAAACGCCGGTCTGCGCAGAGTCGATGTCGGGGAAAACAGGAAGGCCACAGGCGCCACTGTGCACCAGAACACGAAACCGGCGCCGGCGGTAACATCGCCGCCCTTCAACTCAGACGGCGCCGGGCACACATCGCGCCGGTGCCGGCTTCATCCAACGCATGGCCGGCATCCACATCACCGACATCGAATCGGCCATCAACTGGTGGCGCCAGCGTTCGCCCTCGCCCGACGGCATCACCGCCTGTGTCGAGGTGCGCGCGCTGGCCGATGTCTATGCGCTGATGGTGTACTACCGCGAGCCCTTGTGCGACGAAGACAGCATGCCCGCCCACTCGCGCGTGGCCTGGCTGGCCTGGTACGCCAGCACACCCGACGCGCCCTGCATCGCCATCTGCTCCACGAGCCAGGGCGATGAGTGGTGCAAGGGCTGCGGCCGCAGCTTCGACGAAGTGCAACACTGGCCGGCGCTGAGCCCGGGCGAAAAGCGCGTGGTCTGGCGACGCATCACGATGGAGGCCAAGGCCTGGCGCTTCAACCGTTATGCCGAACGCGCGCATGAGGCCACCGGGCTCGACCACCCGCCGGCGGCCAGCTTCGAACACCCGGCAGGCACCGCGCCGCGGGGCGGCGCTTGACACGCCACATCGTCGACAGCGCGCGCCGCATCGCGCCGCTGGCCTGGCCGGTGCTGGTCGGCCAGCTCTCGGTGGTGGCCTTCGCCACCGTCGACACCGTGCTGGTGGCGCGCCACGCCTCGCTCGACCTTGCGGCGCTGGCGGTGGGCGCGGCGGCCTACGTCACCATCTTCATCGGCCTGATGGGCGTGGTGCTGGCGGTGTCGCCGATCGCCGGCCAGCTGTTCGGCGCCGGCAGGCTCGCCGAAGCCGGCCATCAGTTGCACCAGGCCGTGTGGATCGCGCTGGCCCTCTCCGTGGTCGGTTGCACGCTGCTCGTGTTTCCCGAGCCCTTCCTGGCGCTGGGCAAGGTGTCGGCCGAGCTCGAGCCGCGAGTGCGCGGCTACCTTCTGGCGCTGGCTTTCGCGCTGCCGGCGGCGTTGATCTTCAGCGCTTTCCGGGGCTTCAACACCGCGGTGTCGCGGCCGAAGGCGGTGATGGCGCTGCAACTCGGCGGCCTCTTGCTGAAGATCCCGCTGTCGATCGCGCTGGTCTCCGGCGTGCCCGCCCTGGGCGTGCCGGCGCTCGGCGTGGTGGGCTGCGGCATCGCCACCGCCATCGCCATGTGGCTGCAGCTGATGGCGGCCGTGCTGCTGCTGAGGCGAGACCCTTTCTACCTGCGGTTCGCGCTGCACAGCCGCGGCCTGCACGCGCCCGACCTGAAGGCATTGCGCACCCAGTTGCGGCTGGGCGTGCCGATGGGGCTGTCGATCGCCATCGAGGTCTCCGGCTTCAGCATGATGGCCGTCTTCATCGCGCGCCTGGGCGCCAGCACGGTGGCGGGCCACCAGATCGCGACCAACGTCATCAGTCTGCTTTTCATGCTGCCGCTGGCCATCGCCAACGCCGCCAGCACCCTGGTGGCGCAGCGCGTGGGCGCGCGCGACCTGCCCGACGCGCGGCGCATCGGCTGGCACGGCGTGCTGATCGGCGTGGCCATCGCGCTGGTCATGGCCGGCCTGCTGTTCATGCTGCGCGAGCGCATCGTGGGCTGGTACACGCAGGACCCGCTGGTGATCGCGGCGGCATTGCCGCTGCTGGCCTGGGCGGCGCTGTTCCACACCGCAGACGCCGCGCAGGCCATCGCCGCCTTCGTGCTGCGCGCCTGGCGCATCGCCACTGTGCCGGTGCTGATCCTGGCGGCCTCGCTGTGGGGTGTCGGGCTGGGCGGCGGCACCGTGCTGGCCTTCGACCTGCTGGGCGTGACGCCGCCGGCGCTGCGCGGCGCGCCCGGCTACTGGGCGGCCAGCACGGCCGGCATCACGCTGGCGGCGCTGGCGCTGTGCGCCTTCCTGGCCTGGGTGCTGCGGCGCCAGCGGGTGGGTCCGCAAGGCGGCTGATCGATATCGGCCAGGCCGGCAGGATCAAAGTAAAACGACTGCCGCCGCCCGGCCGCGCCCGGCAGCGCACGCTGCCGGCGTGGCGCTGCGCGATCTGCCGCACAAGAGCCAGGCCGAGGCCGACGCCGCCCACGTGCTCGGCGTGGCCGGGCAGGCGGAAAAAGGGCTCGAAGATGCGCTCGCGCCACGCCTCGGGCACGCCGGGGCCGCGGTCGCAGACATGCAATTCCACCTCGCCGCCCTGACCGCGGCCGACCTGCACTTCGACCTCGTCGCCGCCATAACGGCGGCCGTTTTCCAGCAGGTTGCGCAGCGCCCGGCGCAGCAGGCGCTCATCGCCCGCCACGGCCAGCGCGTCATCTGCCAGCAGGCCCGTCGGCAACGCCTGCAACTCGGCGCCCACACGCGCTGCTTCTTCCGCCGCCAGCGGCAGCAGTTCGACATGTTCGAGCGGCTGCAGTTGCTGCGCGCCGTCGAGCCGGCTGGCCAGCAGCACTTCCTCGACCAGCGCGTCGAGCTCGGCGATGTTGGCGTCGACCTCGCGCTGCAGCGCCGGGCGCTGCGCCGGCGGCGTGTCGTCCATCATCGCCACAGCCATCTTCAGGCGCGCCAGCGGCGAACGCAACTCGTGGCTGGCGTTGGCCAGCAGGCTCTGGTGCGTGCGCAGAAGGGCTTCGACGCGGGCCGCGGCACGGTTGAAGCTGGCACCCAGCGCGGCCACCTCGTCGCGGCCGTCCTCGGCCACGCGCTGGTGCAGCGCGCCGCCGCCGAAGGCCTCGACGCCCTGCTTCAGCGCTTCCAGCCGGCGTGTCAGCCGACGCACCACCGGCAGCGCGCCACCGGCGACAGCGGCGAACAGCACCAGCAGCAACGCGGCCAGCCCCACGCTCCCGGACAGGCCGCGCGGCCACAGGCGCGGCTCGGCGCTGCCCCGCCGGCCGGGTTCGACCAGGCCGCGCGACTGCAGCGGCCTTATCACCCAGAGGATACGGCCGTCGTCGAGGTGGATGGCCTGGGTGCGCAGAGTGCCCGGCGGGCGGCCGCCGACGCCACTGCTCGACGGCGCTGGGCGGTCGCCGAAGACGGCACCTGCCACCGGCCAGCGATCGCTGGCGTCGGCGGCCGGCGCAGGCGGGTGTTCACCGAAGACCGGACCGGGCACCGGGGGACGTTCACCCAGGATCGCGCCTGCCAGCGGCGGGCGTTCACCCAGGATCGCGCCCGCCAGCGGCGGGCGCTCGGCGTGCTGGCGAAGGAAGGTGTCCGAAGCCGCGACGCGGCGGCCGTCGGCGTCGTCCAGCGCCAGCGGCAGGCGCAGCCGCCGCGACCAGTCGTGCAGCGCGTCGGCCTGCTCGACCGCGGGCGCGCCGGCGCCAGGCAGCGAACGCCGCAGCAGTTCACCCCAGGCAGTGGCGCGCTCTTCCATCACCACTTCGACGCGCAAACGCTCCTCGTCCATGTGGCGTTGCACGAGCCAGCCCGACACCAGCGCAAACAGCGCCAGCGCGGCCACCACCGTCAGGTAGATGCGCAGGTAGAGCGAACGCATGCGGGGTGAAGTGGGACCTGGTACTACTCGCCGTCCTGCTTGCGGGCAAACATGTAACCCGCGCCGCGCACCGTGAGCACGCGCTTGGGGTTCTTCACGTCGTCCTCGATCAGCGCGCGGATGCGCGAGATGTGAACGTCGATGCTGCGGTCGTAGGCGTCGAGCGGGTGCCCCTTCAGCGCGTCCATGATCTGGTCACGCGTGAGCACCCGGCCAGGGCTCTGCGCCAGCACCACCAGCAGGTCGAACTGGTGGCCGGTGAGGTCGCAGGCCACGCCGCCGAGGCGGGCCTGGCGGGCGCCGAGGTCGATCTCCAGGCGGCCGAAGGTCAGCACCTCGTCGCCCACCGCCTCGGGCGCGGCGCGGCGCAACAGAGCCTTCACGCGGGCCAGCAGTTCACGCGGCTCGAAGGGTTTGGGCAGGTAGTCGTCGGCGCCGATTTCCAGGCCAACGATGCGGTCCATCGGCTCGCCGCGCGCCGTCAGCATGAGCAGCGGCAGGCGCCGGGTGCGGGCGTCGGCACGCAGTTCGCGCGTCAGGTCGAGGCCGTCTCCGTCAGGCAGCATCAGGTCGAGCAGCAAGGCGTCGAAGTGGCTCAGCTTCAGCCATTCACGGCCGGCGGCCAGCGAACCCGCGGCCTCCACTTCGTAGCCGTTGCGGCGCAGGTACTGGCCGACCATCGCGGTCAGGCGGCTGTCATCGTCGATCAGCAGCAGGCGAGCGCTCACCGGACGGGCGCGTCCGGGTGGTCACGCCCAGCGCGGCACCCCTGGCCAGCGACGGGCGCAACGGAATCCGGTCGGGTCGGCGCGAGACGGCGCAAGACGGCTTTCATCGGCTGGCCTTCATCGAAAGACAAAGAACTTGATCATGGCCGGCCTCCGTCTCGCCGCCGTGGCGGCCGCGTAAAGAAACATGTCGGCGGCGATGTTCCAACTGCCACGCGGAAAAGTCAGCCCTGCCAAACGTGCGGTGCGGTGCAGTGCGACGCGGGCGGCAGCCGGCCGGCTGCCACTACCGCGGCGCGGTCTCGACCCGCAGGAGCCGCCGCTGCAAGATGAAGCTGGCGTCGGCGCTGCGCAGGTCGAGCCGAATCAGCACGCCACTGCCGCGGTCGACGACGGCGGATCCGTCCAGCCGGGTGCTGTTGTCACCGCGCTGGGCATCACCGAACAACTCGATCACCACGGCATCGAAACGGCGCTCACCTACCATCTGCGGGCCGACGGCCACCACCTGTCCACGCAGGCGGGCACGCAACTGCGGGTCACCAGCCACCAGCATTTCACCCGCCAGCACCTGGCCGAGTTCAAGGTCGCGGCGCATCAGCCGGGGCCACATCAGGGCACCTTGCGGCGCGGAGGTGACGTTGCCGGCGAGGTCCTGCCGCCATATGTCCGAGCCACCATCGAGCCGGAACTCGATTTCGTCCCGGCGCAAGGCGACGATCAGCAAGCTCCATTCGACCGCCGGCCCGCGCGGGCCGGCGCGGTCTTCATAGACCAGGCGGTCGCCCAGGCCCACCGGCAAAGCGGCGGCGCGGGCGGCTGGCAGGTCGGTGCTGAAAGGCGGGCAGGCCTTGAAAGCCGAGGCCACCTTCAGCGCTTCATAGCGGCCCTTCAGCCGGCCCAGTTCGGCGGCATCGAGGCCGTCGGGCCGCATGGCGAAAAGCGCGGGCCAGAACACGGTGGCGCCGAGACCGAGCGCCACGATGTTGTTGCCGGCACGCTCGTCGACGGTGTAAGCAACATCGACGGCACGCTGCTGCACGCGGTCTTGCTCGTCGTCGATGCGAGAGCAGTCCCAAGTGGCGAAATCCACCGGGTTGGCGGGCAGCGGTTTGACGTCACCGGCGCGCGTCACGCAGCCTGCCAGCAAGATGGCAAGCAAACTGAAAAGGGCAGGTGAAAACTGCATCAGGCGCGCATTGTGACGCGCCTGCGGGCACGGCCCGCCGCGCCATGCGCCACGCCCAGACCGGCGCGACGGCCGGCCCGGGCCGGCGAGCTCACTTGGGCGCGGCTTCGGCTTCCTTCTTCTTGGCCATCGCGGCCGCTTGCTTCGGGTGATTTTCCGCGAATCGCTTCTTCGCTGCGGCCTGCTGCTCAGGCGTCAAGGCGTCGTACCTGGCCTTGGCGGCGGCCTTCTTTTCCGCTTGTTGTTCAGGCGTGAGCTTCCTCCATTCTTCCTTCGTCATCTTCTGTTGGCCGTCAGCGGCCGCAAAGGCGGAAGGCAGGGCCAGCATGCCGGCGGACAGTGCGACGAAAGTGCCGAGTATGAGTTTCTTCATGTCGAGTTTCCTTTGGGGTTGGGCAGTTGACAGCACAGTGGCCCGTTCAGCCAGTGAGTTTTTCCGCCTCACACCTTAATGCGAGCCAGGTGCCGCCGGTTGACTGGCGCGGCAACGCCGGCAGGCGGCTCGAATGCAAAGCTTTGTTGCCGGCGGACATGACGGACAGTTGCGCCGGCCACCAGACCAGCGGTCGGTCGAAAAGAGTTGCAAACGGGGGTCAAACCGGGCTTCAGTCGGGGCCTCGCGGAGCCGACAAACAAGGTGAGCCCGACCCTGAGGAGACACACCATGAACGCGCCCAACCGAAGCGCCAGCTTCGTCACCGCCAACCCGCACGCGCTTGCCACCATCCTGGAAGCCAGCCAGACGAAAAGCATCATCGCCTCGAGCGACATCTTCGACAACTCGGGCATCAAGCTGTGGGCCCGCGACATGCCTGTGTCGGGTGCGCTGCAGCGCAAGCTGCTCGACCGCCAATTGCGCAACCCGCTGGAAAGCTGTCTGGTGGCCGAAGACGGCGTCACCGCGCAGACACTGGCGCTCGCAACGCAGAAGCTGGTCGAGGCCGACACGCCCTTGAGTGCCCTGCTGCGCCCGCAGGCCGCCCGCATCGCCCAGGAAGTGCCGCATCTGCCCCTGCATTCGGTGGTTCAACTGCTGCTCACGGCGGGCCAGGTGTCACGGCCGGAATCGTTCGACCATGCCGTGCAGGCGATGGCGCTGGCCGGCGCGCTGATGGCCACGCAAGGCGGCAGCACCGCCGAGCTTCGCCTGGCCATGCTGGCCGGCCTGATGCACGACCTGGGGGAGATGTACATCGATCCGCGCTATGGCGAGGCCGATGCCGACCGCACGCTCGACATCGTCAGCTACCAGCAACTGGTGGTGCACCCGCACGTCGGCCAGTTGTTGATCACCCAGCTCACCAACTACCCGGCCGCACTGGCGCGCGCGGTGGCCGAACACCATGAGCGGCTGGACGGCTCGGGTTACCCGCACAGCCTGCAGCGCGAGGGCATCTCGTCGCTCGGCCGCCTGCTGGCGGTGACCGAAGGCGCGCTCGGCGTGCTGCGCGGTGAACGGCCTTACCTGTCGCGCGTCAGCGTGGCGCTGCGTGTGGTGCCCGGCGAATACGACCTCAGCTGGACCGGGCGCATCGCCGACGCCGCGCGCAACCAGCCCACATTGCAGGCCATCCTGAGCACCGAGGAAGTGCAGGCCAGGCTGGCGCGACTCGACGGCGCGATGCGCCTGGCGCAGGAAAGCACCGACGCACTGGCCGCCGCCGCCACGTCACCGACACTCAAGGACGCCACCGCGCTGGCGCAGCACCTGCTGGGCCGCCTGCGCACCGGCTGGTACGCCAGCGGGCTTTGGAGCAGCGACGCCGTGACCGCGCAGGACGCGGCCGAGGTGGAGTCGGTCGAGGACGAACTTTTCTTCCGCCTGCGTTCGATCGAACGTGCCACCCGGCTGCGCGCCGGCGAGTTGCCAGCCGCCGAAGCCCAGCTGTTGCAGGCGCTTTGCGACACCCTGAGCAGCACCGCCCTCTGATCGCCTGCGAGGGCAGCGCCACGGCTGGGCGGAGTCACTTCGGCCCGGGGCCGGACCGTGCGGCCGGCCGGGCCTTGACGT
>Ga0163144_10006774_pt1 | contig 25203 bp, 27 predicted proteins | sample OliLak19BULKMAT1_FD_123175 | JGI IMG/M metagenome (GOLD analysis project Ga0163144, IMG submission 123175) | Freshwater microbial mat bacterial communities from Lake Vanda, McMurdo Dry Valleys, Antarctica - Oligotrophic Lake LV.19.BULKMAT1 | ecosystem: Environmental > Aquatic > Freshwater >... | reverse complement strand
CAGCGTCGTGCGCCACCTGCACGATCGGAGCGGGGTCGCGCGGACGGACGGTCCCGCCGCTGCGGGCAGCGTCGTGCGCCACCTGCACGATCGGAGCGGGGTCGCGCGGGCGGCCGTGCGTCGTGCGCCACCTGCACGATCGGAGCGGGGTCGCGCGGGCGGCCGGCCCCGCCGCTCCGGGCAGCGTTGGGCGCGGGGTCGCGCAGGCGGCCGACCCGTGCTCCCGCCAGATTTCGCCGTATAGAAGTTCCACTTCTGCTGCGGGGGGACCAGCGGGCACGACGGGCCGATAGGGCCGGATTCGTTGCCGTACAGCAGTTCCACTTCTATCCGCCAAGGAATCCGGCTTCATACGCCGGATGCGCGAGCTCGCGCGGAGATAACAGAACCTCCACTTCTGTTGGGGAATTCCTGTGCGCGCAGGGGCACGATGCCTGGGCGGCGTATGCGCCCTCGCGCCACTATGCGACACTCGCGCCACGATGTCTGACGATCTGCGTCCGAGTGAGGTCGCGAAGCGGACCGGCGCGTCCACGAGGACCGTCCAGCGCTGGATCGCGAGCGGACAGATACCCGCGCGACGGGTCGGCGGTCGGTGGCGTGTCGCATCTGACGCGTTTGACGCGTTCGTGCGTGGCACAGGGATGATCTCGGGTGATACAGCGAGCGGGATCACCCCGATCCGACGCCTGTTCGTGGCGAACCGTGGCGAGATCGCGAGGCGGATCGCGCGCACGTGCGCCCGCCTGGACATCGATGTGATCGTGCCGATGGCTGACGGCCCGATGGCCCTCGACCTGTTGGACAGCGCGGCCGTCATCGCTGCCGCCCGCGAGGCCGGCGCGGATGCCCTGCACCCGGGCTTCGGCTTCCTCGCCGAACGCGCCGACTTCGCTGAGGCCGTCATCGCTGCGGGCATGACCTGGGTCGGTCCCCCGCCCGATGCGATCCGGGCCATGGGCGACAAGGCCGCTGCCCGCCGACTCGCCGCCCGCCTCAGCGTTCCCACGCCATCCGGCTACGACGACGAGGACCAGTCGGATGCCGCGCTGACGGCAGCAGCCCAGCGGATCGGCGTCCCGTTCCTCATCAAGCCCGCGGCCGGTGGCGGCGGCAAGGGCATGCGCACGGTCCGCGACCTCGATCTCCTGCCGCACGAGCTCGCCGCCGCCAGGCGCGAGGCCCAGGCCGCGTTCGCTGACGACCGACTCATCCTGGAGCGCCTGATCGAAGGCGCCCGTCACATCGAGATCCAGGTCCTGTTCGATGCGCATGGACATGGCGTCCACCTCGGGGAGCGCGATTGCTCCGTCCAGCGACGCCACCAGAAGGTGCTCGAAGAGGCCCCGTCACCGGCGCTCGATACCGCCGCGCGCGAGCAGCTCGGGGCGCAGGCCGTCCGACTCGCCGCGGCCGTCGGCTACGTCGGCGCCGGCACGTGCGAGTTCCTGGTGGATGCTCGAGGCGCGGCCACGTTCCTGGAGATGAACACGCGACTCCAGGTGGAACACCCGGTCACGGAGCTGATCACCGGACGCGATCTCGTGGCGGACCAGCTGCGCATCGCGGCCGGCGAGCCGCTCGGCATCGAGCAGGCGGAGGTCACGGCCAACGGCCACGCGGTCGAGGTCCGCCTCTACGCAGAAGATGCCGAGGGCGGATTCCTGCCCGCGACCGGCCGCATCGAGCGCCTTCGTTGGCCGACCGGCGAGGGCGTCCGCGTCGATGCCGGGGTCGACGAAGGCGATGCGGTCACCGACCGCTTCGATCCGATGCTGGCCAAGCTCATCGCGCACGGACGCGATCGGGACGAGGCCCTGGACCGGCTGACCCAAGCGCTGGACACGACCGTCGTCCTGGGCCTGACGACCAACCTGCGGTTCCTGCGCTGGCTCGTCCGGGAGCCCGCCGTCCGCGACGGCCAGGTCCGCACGGACACCCTGGAACGGATCTGGCCGCCCGATGACTGGGCCGCTCGCACAGGGATCCCGGACGACGCCTGGACGACGGCTGCCACGTTCCTCGCCTCCGACGCCGGTCCGTGGTCCGGTGGCTGGCGCCTGAACGGTCCGGCGGTCGTGCGCCTCGAGGCCGACGGCGCCACTCGATCTGTATCCGTCGACGCGGCGAGGGACGACGATGACACGATCGATGCCGTCCGCGTCGACGACACCATCCGTGTCGGCGACACCGTCCACCTCGACCTCGCCGGTCGAAGCGTCGCATTCCGCCTGGCGGCGCCGCCCGACGTCGATCGGGCAGCCCGGAGCGCGGCGCGCAGTGACGGCGGCGGCCCGATCGAGCTCGTCGCGCCCATGCCCGGCTCGGTCATCGCCATCCATGCCGCGGTCGGTGATCCCGTCGCGGCCGGCGACGCCATCGTCACCCTGGAGGCCATGAAGATGGAGCACACCGTGACCGCCCCCATCGACGGGCGCCTGGCGGAACTCACCATCGCGCCTGCCGAGCACGTGAAGCGCGGCCAGGTCCTCGCCGTCATCGACGGCGCGCCGTAGACTTCCCATCCATGGCACACCACGACGAGACTCCCCTCCCCCAGACCCGCGACGAGCTCATGGCCCTGCACCGCGCGACACGCTCGAGGCGCAACAAGGCGGCGCATGGCAGCGAGGAGCACGCGGCCGCCATCGACCTGATCGGCCGCATCGAGGTCGAGATCGCCCGCATCGAGCGGGCGATGGACCCGCCGCTCGTCTAGCGGCCGACGCCGATGACCGCCGGGCCCGACGCCGATGACGCCCGGCACCCACCCGTGACCGCCGGGCCCGACGCTGCTGATCGTCGCGTCCGCATCTACGAAGTCGGCCCGCGCGACGGCCTGCAGAACGAGGCGGCCACCGTCCCGACCGAGGTCAAGGCACGGTTCATCGGCCTGCTCGCCGACGCCGGCCTGCGCGACATCGAGGCGACCTCGTTCGTCTCGCCGGCCGCCATCCCCCAGCTCGCCGACGCCGAGGCGCTCCTCGGCGCGCTCGGCGCCGCTCCCCCGCGGCCGGGTGTGCGCTACCCCGTCCTCGTGCCGAACGAGCGGGGCATGGATCGCGCCGAGGCGACCGGCACGGTCGATGCCATCGCCGTGTTCACCGCCGCCACCGACGCATTCACGACCGCCAACATCGGCATGACCGTCGACGAGTCGCTCGACGCCTTCGAACCGGTCCTGCGACGCGCCGCGGACCTCGGGTGGTGGCGACGAGCCTATGTCTCGACCGCCTTTGGCTGCCCGTATCAGGGGCGAGTGGATCCGGCCGATGCGGTGGCCGTCGCCCGTCGCCTGCTGGACCTCGGGGCCGACGAGATCTGCTTCGGCGACACGATCGGCGTCGGGGTGCCGGACCAGGTCGCAGAGTTGGTCGCGCTGGCTGAGGGCGCCGGCATCCCGCTCGAGCAGCAGGCGTACCACTTCCACGACACGCGCGGCACCGCCCTGGCCAACGTCGCCAAGGGCCTCGACGCGGGAATCCGGACCTTCGACTCGAGCACCGGCGGGACCGGCGGCTGCCCGTACGCGTCGGGCGCCGCCGGCAACCTCGCAACGGAGGATCTCGTGTACTTCCTGGACGCCTCGGGCTGGGAGCATGGCGTGTCCCTGGACGGCGTCCTGACAGCGGCACGGTTCATCGCCGACGCGCTCGGGCGGCCCCTCGCCACCAAGGTCGGCCAGGCCGGCGGTTGGCCTCCCGCCGCGTCGAGCTGAAGCGCGCTATCCTCCGGCGACCATGGACGGCGTCGTGCTCGTGCTGAACCAGAACTACGAGCCGCTCAACGTCTGCAACCTGCCGAGGGCCTTCCGCCTCGTGTTCGGGGAGAAGGCCGAGGTGATCGAGTACGACCACCAGATGGTGCGGACGCCGCGGACGGAGTACCGCGCGCCCTCCGTCATCCGCCTCCAGTACCTCATCCGCCGCCCCCGGCCTCGGGTCAAGTTGAGCCGACGCGAAGTGTTCGTGCGCGACCGACACACCTGCCAGTACTGCGGTCGCCAGGCACATGACATGACCCTGGACCACGTGATGCCCCGCCATCGCGGCGGCGGCCACACCTGGGAGAACCTGGTCACGGCCTGCAAGCCATGCAACCACCGCAAGGGCGGCAAGACCCTGGAGGAGGCACGGCTGCGGCTGCGCAAGGAGCCGCACGAGCCGCGCAGCGACATCTACTCGCTGTTCACGCCGTACCTCGACGACGACCGCAACGACGCCTGGCGCTCGTACCTCTTCCTGGGGAAGAACTGACCGAGTCCGACCGTGCGCCGACGGCGGCCGAGGCGGATCGAGCCGCGCATGTGGCCGCCGCGGTCCCGGCGCCGGTCCTGCGCATCCTGACCACGCTCCAGGCGGCCGGTCATGCGACCTGGGTCGTCGGTGGCTCGCTGCGTGACACGCTCCTCGGCGTGCTCGCCCAGGACTGGGATCTGGCCACGGCCGCCCGACCCGAGCAGACCAAGGCGCTGTTCGATGACGCCATCTACGAGAACGCGTTCGGGACCGTAGCCGTCCGGACCGGCGATCCGGCGGTCAAGGAGGTCGAGGTCACGACCCTCCGCTCCGACCACGACTATGCCGACTTCCGCCGCCCGCACCATGTCGAATTCACTGATTCGATCGAGCTCGATCTGGCCCGTCGCGATGTCACGGTCAATGCCATCGCGTGGGGTGGCCGGCCCGGCGCTGCGGCGACGCTCGTCGATCCGCACGACGGCCTGGCCGACCTTGCGTCGCGCACGCTGCGCGCCGTCGGCGATCCACGGCGCCGGTTCGAGGAGGACGCACTGCGGATGCTCCGGGTCGTGCGCCTGGCGGCGACGCTCGACTTCGGCATCGAGCCTGCGACCCTGGCCGGGATCCAGGCCCGGGCCGACCTCGTCAGCCACCTCTCGGGCGAACGCATCGCCGCCGAGCTCGCGAAGATGCTGGCCGCGCCGGTCCCGTCCGTGGCACTTCGGCTCCTGGCTGATCTCGGCCTGCTGGAGCCGATCTCGCCGGAGCTGGCCGCGCAACGTGGGGTGCCCCAGAACAAGGTCCCGGGCGAGGACCTCTGGGATCACACGCTGCGGGCCGTGGACGGTGCCGCGACGGAGCCCTCGTACCTGCGCCTGGCCACGCTCGTCCACGACATCGGCAAGCCCGCGACCATGGCCGATGGGCGCTTCCTGCGCCACGACACCGTCGGGGCGGAGCTGGCAGGCGCCTTCCTCGACCGCCTTCGCTGGCGGCGCGACGAGCGCGAGCGAGTCGCCGACCTTGTGCGCCACCACATGTACGGCTACGTGCCCGACTGGTCCGACGCCGCGGTCCGGCGGTTCATCGCCAAGGTCGGGCCGGAGGTGCTGCCGGACCTGTTCCTCCTGCGCGAGGCGGATAACGTGGGCTCCGGCCGCGAGCCGAACGCCGGCCATCTCGACGAGATCCGGGCGCGTGTCGCCCGGGAGCTGGCGGCCGGCGTCGTTCTGGACCTGCGCGGCCTGGCCGTCGACGGCGACGACCTCCAGCGTGAGCTCGGGATCCCGCCGGGGCCGCGCCTCGGGACGATCTTGCACGCCCTCCTGGAGCGGGTCATCGCCGACCCGGACGTGAACCGGCGCCCCACGTTGTTGGCCATCGCCCGCTCGCTCGCGGCCGGGGAGTCGCGATGATCGAGCTGCTGCTGGAGGCCGAGCGGGCGCTGTCCATGGGCCGCGCCGACCGCGCCGAGGTGCTGTACCAGCAGGTCGCGGCGTCCGATCCGCGCAACTCCATCGCGGTCGTCGGCCTCGCCCGGGTGGCCCTGGAGCGGAGCGACGACGCCGGGGCGCTCGTGCTGGCGCGGCGCGCGCTGGCAATCGATGGCGAGAACGTGGCCGCCCAGCGGCTGGTCCAGCGGCTGGAGGAAGTGCTCCAGACGCGCGGCGAGGCACTGCCGGCCCCCGAGGCGTTTCCGGTGGCCGAACCGCCGCCGCCGAGCTCCACCCCGAAGGACACGGCCGCGCGATGGCCCTCGATCACGACGGCAAAGGCCCCAGGCGCCCCTTGGCCGGGCTCGATCGCGCCGGCCACGGAACCCGTCGACGACCATTCGGCCCACGAGCGCTCCACGCCGTTCGATGGCCCCGATCCCGTCCTGGCCGATCCTCCCGATTCACGGCCCCCGACGGGTGGTGGGAGCGCGACCTCGCCGTCGCGGCGCTCGCTGCTCGACCGACTCCGAGGTCGCTGATCCCTTGACGTTCGCTGGGCGCGCCTTGGGTCGCGCAGCGTTCCGACTGGCGCTCGACAGCGCCGACGATGGGGTCCACACGGGTCGGCGCGGGTCCGCGCGCGCCTCGGCAAGCCGCTGACCACGTATGGTTGCGCCATGACATCCATCCTCGTGACCGGCGGCGCCGGCTATGTCGGCTCCGTGTCGGTCGAGGCGTTCCTCGCTGCCGGCCATCGCGTCGTCGTCCTCGATGACCTCACGACCGGCCATCGCGATGCAGTCAGCGGAGGCGCGACGCTCGTGGTCGGCAGCTACGGCGACAGCGGACTGGTCCGCGGACTGCTCCGTGAGCATGGCATCGAGGCCATCCTCCACTGTGCCGCTCGCTCTCTGGTCGGTGAGTCGATCGCGGCGCCGGCCCGCTACTACACCGACAACGTGGCAGGCGGCGTCAACCTGCTCGAAGCGGCCCGCGAGATGGAGGTGAACCGAGTGGTGTTCTCCTCGACGGCGGCGGTCTACGGCGAGCCCGACACGACACCCATCCCCGAGGACGCGGCACTCCGACCGATCAACCCGTATGGCGAGACGAAGCGGACGTTCGAGAGCGCCCTGCGCTGGTACGGCACGGCCTACGGGCTGCGCTCCGTGTCCCTGCGCTACTTCAATGTGGCCGGCGCCACGGAGGCCCTCGGCGAGGACCACGACCCGGAGACCCACCTCATCCCGAACGTGCTGCGCGCCGCCGAGCGAGGCGAGTCGGTGACCCTCTTCGGCGACGATTACCCGACGCCCGACGGGACGTGCATCCGCGACTACATCCATGTGGCCGACCTGGCGTCGGCGCACCTGCTGGCCATCGAGGCGACGGCCGCCGGCGATCCGCGCACGGACGCGGGCGCCATCGCCTGCAACCTTGGCATCGGCGGCGGCTTCAGCAACCTGGAGGTCCTCGCGGCGGCGTCTGCCGCGATCGGTCGCGAGATCCCGGCTGTCATCGGGCCGCGTCGCGCGGGCGATCCCCCGATCCTGGTCGCGGCCGCGGACCGCGCCGCGACGCTGCTTGGCTGGACCCCGCGCTACCCCACCCTGGAGGCGATGGTGGCCTCGGCCTGGGCGTGGCGCCAGGCCCACCCGGGCGGGTACGCCGACTGAGCGTCAGTCGCGCGGCTCCAGTGGCGCGGCGGATGGCGACAGGCGCACTGGCGGTGGCTCCGGTCGCGCCCCGGGGCCCGGGATCTCGCCGCTGCCCGCCCAGTCGTCGCGCACCGGCCAGACCAGCCACAGGCCGATGACCATCGTGACCAGCAGGCTCAGGACCGCGATCTGATAGGCGCCCACCCCGATCGAGTCGAGGAGCAGGAAGATGATCAGTCCGTAGAGCAGCTGGCCGATGACCTGCGAGCCCTTGCCGACCAGCCCGTACAGGCCGAAGAACTCGCCGATCCGGTCCGGCGGCGAGAGGCGGACCATGAGCACCCTGTCGGCGACGGTCACCCCGCCGAGGCCGGAGCCCAGGATCGCCCCGGCGATGAGGAACGGGATCAGGCCGTCGGGCCCGAAACCCAGGGCGACGCCGCCCAGGACGAGGCCGACTGCCCACGAGATGAGCACGATGATGAGCGTCCGCTTGGGCCCGATGCGGTCGCACAGCCAGCCCCACACGAAGGACATGGCGATGGCCACGACCGTCAGCCCGAGCAGGATGACGTTGGCCGTGGCGTCCGACACGAGGAGCGCCTCGGTGGTCACCACGCTCATCACCACGATGACCGTGTTGACCGCGTCGCTGTAGAAGAAGCGACCGACGAGGAACCGCCCGAGTCCTGGCACCTGCCGGGCGTGCGCGATCGACAGGCGCAGCTGGCCGAGTGAGGCGACCACGTCGGCGACTCGCAGCGGCGGCTCGTCCGGCACGCGCCGCTCGCGCACGACCAGGAAGATCGGGATGGCGAACGCGAGGTACAGCAGCGCGGCCAGTCGGAAGCGATCCATGACCGGGACATCGAGCAGGAAGATGAGCAACCCGACGACGACCGTGCCGCAGTACCCGATGGCCGTGCCGATCCCGGACAGTTTGCCGCGGGTCGCCGGGTAGGACACGAGCTTGAGCGTCGCGTCGTAGTAGATGAGGGCCGCCTGGTAGGCGAAGTTCGCGACCATGAAGAACACGAGGCCGAGCAGGACCGGCACGTCGGCGATGAAGAAGGTCGGCACGATGCACAGCGCGGTGAACGCGAGCAGGAACGGCATCCGTCGGCCGCCCCGGTCGGAGATCGCGCCGAGGACCGGAGAGACGATGGCGTTGAGGCCGACGCTCAGGACGATGGCCAGGGACAGGGCGACCGCGCCGTCCTGGGGTCCGAGTCGATCGTTGAGGTACAGGCCGATCGCGCCGGACACCACCGCGAAGCTGAAGATCGTGTTGGCGAAGTCGTACAGCGACCAGGTGACAGGGACGATGGCGCGCCCCGAGGGGGTCAGACCGGCCAGGCCGCCGGCGCGGATCGCGGGACCTCTTGAGGGGGCGTCGGCCACGGCGCGATGATACGCCGCGACAAGGCGCTAGGATGCTCAGGATGACAACGCCGGAACCTATCGTCCTCGCCAGCACCATGGCCCTCCCGACCTTCGCCGGGAGCCACAAGGCCATCGCCGACCCGATCGTCGAACCGCTGTGGAGCGGCATCCGCGTGCTCGTCGCGGCTGGTGGCGACGAGGCCGCCATGTTCGAGGCCGGCCAGCCGCTCCAGACCCATGCCGCGCTGCGCGAGGCCTTTGCCGCGAGCACGTCCGGGACCTGCGATGGACTCATCGTGGAGGCATGGCTGACCCGCCAGGTCGCGACCGGCGACGTCGGCGTCTACCGGGGAGCCGACGCCGACCTGCCCTCGACCGGGGCGTTCATCGGCCAGGTCCTCCTCGGCTCGCGCGCGTCGCGCCTGCGTGAGCGGACCGAAGAGCTGGAGGCCGCCCAGGCCGGCCGCGACATCCCGGATGACGAGCCCGTCGACCTCGTCGTCGTCGATCTCCTGTGGCTGGACGGCCAGTGGCTGCTCGACGTCCCGCTGCAGGAGCGCAAGCGCATCCTGGAGTCCGTCGTACCCGCCGGCGAGCTCGTGCGCCCCGGCATCCACGTCCGGCCGCCCATCGACACGTGGGTCGGCTCGTGGCGCGCCCAGGGCTTCGCTGGGCTGACCTTCCGGGCCGCCAACTCGCGCTACCGACCAGGTGAGGCCGCCGCCGACTGGGCGACCGCCCCGATGCCTCGCCGCTGACCCCGATGCCACGCCGCTGAGGTCGCGCTCGCCCGGCCCACGCTGACACGAGGGCGGCCGGAGATGGTACGGTGGGGTCGATGCCCGAAACGACGCTGACCCCGGCGATCCGAGAGCAGATCGACCGGCTGGGTCCCGCCGACATCATGGTCGGTATCCCGAGTTTCAAGAACGCCGCGACCATCGGCTACGTGGTCCGTGCGGCCCAGGCTGGCCTCGTCCAGTACTTCCCGGACCTGCGCCCCGTCGTGGTCAATTCCGACGCCGGCTCGCCGGACGGCACCGGCCGGGTCGTCGTCGAGACCGAGCCGCCCGACTACGTCGAGCAGATCCTGCTGACCCGGCCCAGCCACAAGCTCCAGCGGGTCAGCCTGACCTACCCGGAGATCGACGGCGTGGGCGGCAAGGGCGCGGCGCTGCGCACGATCTTCGAGATGGCGGCCGCCCTGGAGGTCCAGGCCCTCGTCGTCGTGGACTCCGACCTGCGCAGCATCGTGCCCGAATGGATCGAGCTCCTGGCCGGGCCCATCCTGAAGGGCGGCTACGACTTCGTGGCCCCGCTGTACGCCCGCTACAAGTACGACGGCACGATCACCAACACCGTCACCTACCCGCTCACCCGGGCGCTCTACGGTCATCGCATCCGGCAGCCCATCGGCGGCGACTTCGGGGTCAGCGGCGACCTCGTCCGGCACTACCTGACCCTCGACGACTGGACCGACGACGTCAGCAAGTTCGGCATCGACATCTGGATGACGACGTCCGCCCTGGCGGGCGGCTTCGCAGTCTGCCAGACCCGCCTCGGGGCCAAGATCCACGATCCCAAGGACCCGGGCTCCGACCTCGGACCGATGTTCCGCCAGGTCGTGGGCACCATCCTGCGCCTGGCCAACAAGCACGCCAGCCACTGGGTGGACATCACGGGCTCGCACGACGTGCCGGCCTACGGCTTCGAGCGGATCATCGAGCCGCCACCGCTCGAGGTGAACACGCTGCGCCTCCTGTCCGAGTTCCACGTCGGCTCGCTGACCCTCGCCGACACGTGGCGCAGCATGCTCGCCCCGGCCACGTTCGCGACGGTCATGGAGCTCGCTGCCGAGGCCGGCACGTTGGCCGATCACGCGGCGAGCAGGCTTGGCATCGGCGGCGACGTGGCGTCGACCACGGCCACCACCCTGCAGATGGCCGAGGCGGTCAGCGCCTTCCACTTCCCCGACGACGTGTGGGCTCGAGTCATGTACGACCTGGTCATCATCGCCCGGGCCCCGAAGCCCTCGCTCGAGGCGTTGGTCGCCTCGCTCGTGCCCATCTACTTCGGCCGGGTCGGCTCGTTCGTCATCGAGAATCGCAACATCCCGACCGACCAGGCCGAGGACCGGGTGGAGCGTCAGGCGCGCGAGTTCGAGCTGCTCAAGCCGTACCTTGTCGAGCGCTGGCGCGATGCCGAGGCCGATGCGGAGGCCGACGCCGGGGCGGCCCGGTGAGCGCCAAGACCCCGCTCCCAGCCCGCATCCTCATCCCGGTCGCCAACCCGGGCACGGCCGAGGAGCTCATCCGCCTGGGTGCCGCGATGCTCGATCCGCGGGCCGGCGAGCTGTCCGCGCTGGGTATCGTCGAGGTGCCCGAGGGTATGCCCCTCAGCGAGGGCGCCACGCGTGCCCGCCACGCCCGCCGGCTCCTCCAGAAGGTCCTGGACTACGCCCCGTCGGGCACGACGATCCACCCCATCGTGCGCATCGGCCGGCACGCCGCCGAGGGCATCGTGGAGGCCTGTGCCGAGCAGGAGGCCGACCTCATCATCTTCGGCTGGGGCGGCAAGACGCCCGTGGGCGCCAACGGCCGCCCCGGCGGCCCGACCATCTTCTCGCAGACGATCGACGAGGTCGTGCGCGAGTCACCGGCCGACATCGCGGTGGTCAAGCAGCGCGGCGCGCGCGACATCAAGCGCGTCCTCGTGCCGGTCCGTGGCGGTCCCCACGCCGAGCTCGCCCTGCGCTTCGCCGACGCCATCGCGACCCACCACGGCGGTACCGTCGTCGTCCTGCACCTCGTCCCGCCGGGCATCACCATGGCCGTCCGAGCCCAGGCCGAACGAGCCCTTGCCGCGTTCATCAAGCAGCACCTGCGGGGCAAAGGCGAGGCCGTTCTGCGCGAGGCCCCCAACGTGCGCAACGCGATCCTGCGCGAGGCGGAGAAGGCCGACCTCGTGGTCATGGGCGCATCCGCGGTCCCGGGCGCCGACGCCGCCGATCCGTACCTGTTCGGGGCCCTGCCCGAGGCGATCGCCGCGCGCGCCAAGTCGAGCGTCGTCGTGGTCAAGACCCGCGAGGCCATCGGCCGCACGACCTTCGACACGCTGGCCACCCGGGCCGAGACGTTGGCCGCGGCTGATCGAGCAGCCGAGGAGGCACGCGCCGTCCCTGCCCGGGTCGAGCGCTGGTTCGGCGAATCGAACTTCCACCACAGCGAGTTCAGCGACCTGCGCCGGCTGGTCCAGCTCAAGGAAAAGCAGGGCGTCACGATCTCACTCGTCCTGCCCACCCTCAACGAGGAAGAGACCATCGGGCCGATCGTCCGTCGCGCGATGCGCGAGATGGTCGGGCGCGTGCCGCTCCTCGACGAGGTCCTGGTCATCGACTCGTCGTCGACCGACCGGACCCGCGAGATCGCCGAGGCCGAGGGCGCCCGTGTGGTCAGCCACCCCGACGTCCTGTCGCGCTACGGCTCGTTCGTGGGCAAGGGCGAGGCCCTCTGGAAGTCCGTGTACGAGACCTCCGGCGACATCATCGTATGGGCCGACACGGACGTGAAGAACTGGCACCACCGGATGGTCTATGGCACGCTCGGCCCGCTGCTCCACGAGCCGCGCCTGCAGTACGTCAAGGGCTACTACCAGCGGCCCATCGTCCAGGAGGGCGTGCTCAAGGAAGGCGGCGGCGGCCGGGTCACCGAGCTCGTCGCACGACCCCTCATCAACCTCTTCTACCCGGAGCTGTCGGGCCTCATCCAGCCGTTGTCCGGGGAGTACGCCGGGCGCCGCTCCCTGCTGGAGACGATCCCGTTCTTCACGGGCTACGCGGTCGAAATCGGTCATCTCATCGACGTCGCCGAGCGCGTCGGCATCGAGGGGCTCGGCCAGGTCGACCTTGAGCGGCGGGTCCACCGCAACCAGGAACTCGAAGGCCTGTCGCGGATGTCCTTCGTCATCCTCCAGGCGGTCATCAAGCGCCTCGAGGAACGCCGCAAGGCGCGCCTGTTCGCCGAGCTCGGCTCGACCATGAAGCTGCCCCGTTCCGGCCACGGTCGGCTCTCGCTGGAGGTCATCGAGCTGGCCGACCAGGAGCGCCCGCCGATGATCCGCATCCCCGAGTATCTCGAACGGCGCGGCTCCGGCCGACCGTGAGCGTCGTCGTCGAGGCGCTCGACGCGCCGACCTATCGCCAGGCGATCGATGGCCTCGCTGCGCTGCTGGTGGACGCCGTCGACAGCGGCGCCGGCGTCAACTTCATGGCCGGCGTGACCGTCGACCAGGCCCGCGAGTGGTGGACGTCGCGGATCGACGGGGTGGAGGCCGGGATGGTCGTGCCCATCGTGGCCCGCGACGGCGAACGCATCGTCGGCTCCACGGTCCTGCTCTACGCCTGGAACCCCAACTCGCCACATCGCGGAGAGATCAGCAAGGTCCTCGTCCACTCGTCGGCACGACGGATGGGCCTGGGCCGGCGACTCATGGCGATCGCCCAGGCCCGGGCCCGCGCCGACGGCCGCTGGCTGCTCGTGCTCGACACGGTGACCGGCTCCGATGCGGACACGTTCTATCGCTCGCTCAGCTGGCAGGAGGTCGGGGTCATCCCGGACTTCGCGATGCAGCCGGATGGAACGCTGACCCCCACGACGGTCTTCTTCAAGGACGTCCGGGAACCGTGAGCGCGGTCGGCCAGCGCGCCCGGACGATCCTCATCGCGCCCGATTCGTTCAAGGGATCGCTGACGTCCGTGCAGGTCGCTCGGGCCCTGGCCGAGGGCTGGCTCAGCGCGAGGCCGGACGACACGGTGGTGCTCTGTCCGCTGGCCGACGGTGGCGAGGGCACCCTGGAAGCCATCGCCGCGGCGGGCGGCTGGACCTGGCAGACGGCCTCGGTCCGCGATCCGGTGGCGCGCACCATCATCGCGCGCTGGCTGCGCTCCGCCGACGGGACCCACGTGGTCATCGAGATGGCTGAGGCGTCGGGCCTGTCGCGACTTGCCCTGGCCGAACGTGATCCGATCGGCGCCACATCCATCGGTACCGGCGACCTCCTCGCGACGGCCATCGACCAGGGAGCCACGCGCATCACCCTGGGCATCGGCGGCAGCGCCACCACGGACGGTGGGCGCGGCCTCCTCGAGGCGCTGCTGGAGCCCGGGCGGACGGGCCGGCGCCTGGACAGCGTTGCCCTTGAGGTGGCCTGCGACGTCTCCAACCCGCTGCTCGGCCCGTCGGGGGCGGCGGCCATCTTCGGCCCACAGAAGGGCGCGACGCCCGAGCAGGTCCGCCTGCTTGACGAGCGCAACGCGCGCTGGGCCGACGACCTTGAGGCGCGCGAGGGTCGCAGCGAACGGGACACGCCAGGCGCCGGTGCCGCCGGCGGCGTGGGGTTCGCCCTGCTCGCGATCCAGGACCGCTTCGGCTCCTTCGCCCTGCGACCGGGCGTGGATCTCGTCATGGAGGCGGCCGACTTCGACGGCCACCTGGCGCGGGCCGATGTGGTCATCACCGGCGAGGGCCGGATCGATGCCCAGACAGGCTTCGGCAAGACCGCGCTCGGCGTCGCCCGGCGGGCTGCTGCGGCCGGTGTCCCGTGCCTCGCTGTCGGCGGCGGCGTGGAGCCCGACGGCATCGATGCCCTGGCAGCGGTCGGCGCCATCGCCGTGCCCGTCAGCGAGCGTCCGCAATCCGTGGAGCAGGCGATGGCCGCCGGGACCGAGCCACTGGTCCGCTGTGGCGAGCGCCTCGCGCGCGTCGCCTCGATCTGGGGCTGAGCGGGGTCGATCAGTGGCAACGCTCGGCAACCCGAGTCAGTCGGAGACGAGCGCCAGGGCGAACCCGTCGTAGCCCTTGTCGCCCACGGTCTGGATGACCGTCGTGGACAGGCGGGGTTCCGCGGCCATCAGCTCCAGCGTCTCGCGGACCCCGAGGACGTTCGGATCGGTCGAGTCCGGGTCGGCGATCCCGCCACCGCGAACCACGTTGTCGGCCACGATGGCACCGCCGGGTCGCACGAGGTCCAGCGCGTGGCGCAGGTACGTCGGGTAGCCGGGCTTGTCGGCATCGATGAAGCACAAGTCGAACGGCGCCTCGCCGGCCGCGACCATGGCCGCCAGGGAGTCAGCGGCCGGCCCGACCCGGACCTCCACTCGATCGCCGACGTCGGCCCGGGCCAGGTTGGCGCGGGCGACGGTGGCGTGGATCTCGGACAGCTCCAGCGTCACGAGGCGTCCGTCAGCCGGCAATGCCGTGGCCAGCCAGATCGTGCTGTACCCGCCGAGCGTGCCGACCTCCAGGATCCGCCGCGCGCCGACGGCCCGGGCGAACAGGTGCAGCCACTTGCCCTGCGCAGCACTGACCGCGATCATCGGCATGCCCGCGGCGCGGGTCGCCTCCAGCGCAGACGCAAGGGACGCGTCCGGTCGGACGACAACGTCCTCGAGCCAGGCGTCCACCTGGGTCCAGCGTTCCTCCATCGTGCACCTCGATCGCCCTGAATGGATTGACTTAGTCTACTGCCTTAGTCTACTGTCTCGACATGGATCGCGTCGTCAACATCCACGAGGCCAAGACCCACCTGTCGCGGCTGCTCGTGCTCGTCGAGGCGGGCGAGGAGATCATCATCGCCAGGGCCGGCAAGCCGATCGCGAGGCTCACGACCGTTGCCGACCGTCCGCCCGTTCGCGTGCCTGGCAATGATGTGATCGTGATCCGCGCCGACTTTGACGATCCGCTGCCCGAGTTCGATCCCGACTACATGCATCCAGGGGATCCACTTCGTGACATGCTCGGGTGAGGCTCCTCATGGATACCCACGTATTCCTGTGGTGGTCGTCGCAACGTGGCGAGCGCCTCTCCGACCCTGCGCGCGATCTGTTGAGCGACGGGACCAATGATGTGCTGCTCTCGATGGGCTCCGCCTGGGAGATCGCCATCAAGGTCGGTGCCGGCCGGTTAGCACTGCCCGACGCCATCGAGCGCTGGATCCCGGACCGCCTGCGTCGTAACGACTTCGGGCTGCTCCCGATCGACCTCAGCCACGTCCTCCGTGCGGGCGGGCTGCCGAGGATCCATGGCGATCCGTTCGACCGGATGCTCGTGGCCCAGGCCCAGATCGAGGGGCTGCCGATCGTGACCGCCGATCCAGCCATCGGCCGCTACGACGTGGAGACCATCTGGTGACGGTGCGAGCTGACGGCACGACCGCGTCGCGCAAGCGGCCGAAGCGGCGCACGTTCAGCGATCCCGGCGCGAGCTACGCCAAGCGCCTGGAGCGCTATCGACCCGGGCTCGTGCGCTTCACCCTGGACGGCTTGGCCGTGCGTTACGGCCGGCCCGCCTGGGAGCGCCGCCTGGACCCGACCAGCGAGCTCCTCCTGACGATCCTCACCCAGAACAGCGCCGACATCAACGCCGAGGTCGCGTTCGAGGCGCTCCGCCACGCCTATCCGGGGAGCGGTCCCTCGGCGGCCCACCAACCGGGCGCGGGCTGGGGCGGCGGTGGCCTGCCGGATGGCATCGCGCCCGACTGGACGGCCGTGGAGTTCGCGCCACTCCCCGAACTGATCGACGTCATCCGACCTGGCGGCCTGGCCCCGACGAAGGCGCCACGGCTCCAGGCGACCCTGCGCCACATCCGCGAGGAGCGCGGCGACTACTCCCTGGAATTCCTGGGCGACCTGCCGGCGCTCGTGGCACGTGACTGGCTGGTCGCGATCGATGGCATCGGCAAGAAGACCGCATCCGTGCTGCTGCTGTTCTGCTTCGGCATGCCGCTGCTGCCGATCGACCGGCACGTGGAGCGCGTCATGCGCCGCGTCGGCATCCTGCCGCCGAAGGCCACCCTCGACGAAGGCCACGACCTGGTCCTGGGCCTGTTCGAACCCGACGAGATGTACGAGGCGCACGTCAACCTCATCCAGCACGGCCGCAAGGTCTGCCACGCCCTGCGCCCGGACCACGCCGCCTGTCCGCTCATCGGGCGTTGCCGCTTCGTCGACCCCAAGGCGCCCTGACGGTTTCCATTGCGATGCGCGGGATGCGCGATATCGCGCATCATGATGCTATCGTAGCCCCATGCGTACGACCGTGACCTTCGATGACGACACCCGCATGGCCATCGAGCGACTGCGGCGCGAGCGAGCCCTGGGGCTCAGTGAAGCCGTCAATGAGCTCATTCGCGCCGGGCTCGGTCGACGACGGGGCCAGCGGCCGTTCGCGCAGCGCACCCGTCCCATCGGACTGCGCATCGACGTCGGAAACATCGCCGAAGCCATCGAGGAACTCGACGGCCCAGCGACCCGCTGATGCTCGTCGACGCCAATCTCCTTCTGTTCGCCGTCGACGAGCGCAGCCGATTCCATCCCGCGGCCCGTGACTGGCTGAGCGCGCAACTGGGTGGCCCCAGACGCGTGGGCATTCCCTGGCAGAGCCTGAGCGCCTTTCTCCGGATCAGCACGCACCCACGAGCGTCCGAGTCGCCGCTGACACCGGAGCAGGCCTGGTCGCACGTCGCGGATTGGCTCGCCGCTGATGCCACGTGGGTGCCACTCCCGACCGACCGGCACGCCGAGGTCCTCGGCCAGCTGATCACTTCGCACGAGCTGCGCGGAAACCTCATTCCCGATGCCGAGCTGGTCGCACTCGCGATCGAGCACGGCCTGACGATCTGCTCCGCGGACACGGACTTCGCTCGGTTCACCGAGATCCGCTGGGAGAATCCGGTCGCCATCAAGCCCTGAATCGTGCGGATGGTCCTCCGAGCCCCGCTAGGCAGAGATCCGGCGCAGTGTCTTGAGCGCGTCGAAGTCGGCGTCGAACGAGGCGATCGCGGCCGGCCCGACCTCCAGAGCGACCGCGCCGAGATAGGCGTCGGCGAAGTCCAGCTTCGAGCGCTCGCCATACAGCGCCAGCGCGCGACGGAGGACATCGCGTTCCGTTGCGATCACCCCGTCGGCGTCCAGCAATCCGCCAAGCCGATCGGCGATGTCCGCCCGCGACCAACCGATGGTGTCGCGGGACACGTACACCAGCTCCGCGACGATGATCGGCGTCACGATGACGACGAGGGAGCCTTCCGAAACCCGACGGAAGATCCCCAGCGCCCGATCGTGCCATGGATGTGCTGGTCCGGCAAACAGGGCTACGAACAGATTCGTGTCCGCGTAGGCGACGTCCGCTGTGGCTACGGTCGTGGCCCCGACGCCCGCCACGTTGTCGCCTGCGTCGCAAGACCGCGATCGATGAGCTTGTCGAGCTCCTCGGCCGTGTCTGGGATCCTCCCAACGGCATCCGCCGCGATCCCCGCGAAGTCGAGGACGCTTCGTCGTGGGCGCAACTCGATGAACATCGATGAACCCTTGACGACGAACTCGATGTCGTCACCGGGACGGGCACCAAGCACATCGCGAATCGGCTTGGGGACGGTGATCTGCCCCTGCCTCGTCAACCTGGCTCTTCGCCGAGTAATCGGCGCAGCTTCCTTACTCATGATCGTCACATTAGCACATCGACTTCTAATGCCCGACTCCGCCGAACCAACGTCCGGCATACTCCGGGCATGCTTCCCGGTAGCCACGCCCCGCGGATCCTCATCGTCGACGACGACCCGAACCTGCTCGTGCTCCTGGCCGACCAGCTGCGCGCCGATGGCTTCGAGATCGCGACCGCGCGCGACGGAGAAGAGGCCCTGCGCCGACTCGCCAGCGGGTGGCCGGACCTGCTCATCATCGACATGATGATGCCGCGCATGGATGGCCTGACCCTGGCCCGCGAGATCAAGGCCCAGGCGGATCTGCCCATCATCGTCCTGTCGGCCATCGATGCCGGCGACTCCAAGGCCGACCTGCTCGAGGAGGTCGCCGAGGATTACGTGACCAAGCCGTACCACTACCCGGAGCTGCGCGCCCGGGTCAATCGGGTGCTCCGGCGGCTGGGCGACAAGGTGCCCCGCCAGAGCCTCGTCCTGGGGCCTGACCTGACCCTGGACCTCCACCGGCGCGAGGCGACCGTCGGTGGCCGGGTCGTCGCGTTGACCCCGACCGAATCCCGGCTCCTGTACGCACTCGCCGCGAACATCGGCCAGGTCGTGACCACCGAGACGCTCCTCGCCCGGGGTTGGGCGGAGACGGAGGATGCCGACCCGTCGTACGTGTGGGTCACGATGCGTCGGCTGCGCCAGAAGGTGGAGCTGGAGCCCAACCGGCCACGGCACGTCCAGACCGTGCGCGGCGTGGGTTATCGCCTGATCGCCGGCGGGGACGGAGGCGGCGGTGGCCCGGGTGGCAGTGGCGATGGCTGACGATGGCTGACGATGGCTGACGACCGTGACGGAGACGGGCCCGCGGCACCAGTCGCCGGCGACGGTGGCGGTGGCGGCCTCGGGTTCCGGACGCGCCTGACCGTCGCGCTCATCGCGGCGTCGATCGTGCCGATGGTCGTGTTCGGGATCGTCGTCGCCATCCTCGAGCTGTCGGTGGGCGGCCCGGCCACCGACTCGCGCCTGGCCAGCGTGCTCCTGTTCGCGGCCGCGGTCGTCATCGTCATCGCGGTCTTCGTCTCGTTCGCCGTCGCCGACCAGCTCACCCAGCCATTGCGTCGGATCTCGGCGGCCGTGGACCGCGTCTCGTCGGGCCAGCTGGAGACGCCGATCCGCGTCGCCGGCGACGATGAGCTGGCGCGCCTCGCCGAGAGCCACAACCGCCTGGCGGCCGACCTCGACCGACGCAATCGCGAGCTCGGCCGGATCCTGGCGGCCATCGGCGACGTGTCGCCGAGCGACGGCGTCGAGCGCATCGTCGAGCGCACGGCGGCGGACGCCACGAGGGCCTTTGGGCTGATCGATGCCGCCGTCGTCATGGGCGATCCCGCGCAGGTCGAGGAGGAGGAGGTCGTGCCCGGCGTCTCCCGGCCGCTGCGCGCCGTCCTGCGTGCCGGCGGCGAGGATCTCGGCGTGCTCATCGGACGGGCCTCCGCGACCCGACGCTGGGAGCGGGCCGACCAGGACCTGCTGGAGTTGTACGCCAGCCAGATGGCGGCGGCCATCCGCAACGCCCAGTTGTTCGCTACGGTGGCCACCCAGAACCATCAGCTGCTGGAGCTGGACGCGGCCAAGGACGACTTCCTGCGCGGCGTCAGCCACAACCTCCAGACACCGTTGACCAGCATCCGGGCGTACGCCGAGCAGCTGGACGCCGCGGCCCCGGACCGGCGCCTGGGGATCATCGCCGAGCAGTCCGAGCGTCTGTCGCGGATGGTCCGCCAGCTCCTGACCGTGACGCGCCTGGAGTCCGGGGCCCTCCGACCGCGCAGCGAGGTCGTCTCGTTGGCCACCCGGGTGCGTCGCGCATGGGAGGCACTGGGCGCCGACGACATCACCTTCGAGCTCGACGACGACGCGGCCGGCTGGCTGGCCATCGCCGACCCGGACCAGCTGGATCAGGTCCTGTGGGCGCTCCTGGACAACGCCGCCAAGTACGGTGCCGGCTCCCCGGTCCGGGCACGGATCAGCCGCGATCACGCGGCCACCGACCTGCGGCTGACCATCCAGGACGGCGGCCCGGGCGTGGCCGCCGACGACCGCGAGCGCCTGTTCGCGCGGTTCGAGCGCGGCGCGCAGGCCGCGCCAGACGGCGGCAGCGGCCTCGGGCTGTACGTCTCGCGCGAGTTATGCCGGGCGATGGGCGGCGACCTCGTCCTCGATGCGTCGCAGGCCGGGGTCGGTGCGGCGTTCAGCGTCCTGCTCCCCGGTGAGCCCGGCGAGGACACCTGACCGAGGACGCGTCAGCGGAGACCACTCCGGACTGCACCGGACCGCCCGTCGTTAGGGCCTTGGTGCGGGCTTGCACCGGACTTCCGGGGCATGAGGGCTCTGCAAGGTTGCCTGCAAGGTTGGTTAGGCACTATCGTGCTCGAGACCACCTGGACTTCCAGGTGAACCGCCGGGGACCCATACGATGTCAGTTGCTCGAGTGGCGCGCGCGACGCGCCGGCTCGGACACGGCTATAGGTTGCGCAGCACTCGCGCGCAGGCCGTGGTCGAGTTCGCGATCATCATCCCAGTCTTCCTCTTCCTGTTGCTGATGGCGGTCGACTTCGGCCGCGTCTTCTTCACGTACGTCCAGGTCAGCAACGCTGCTCGCGAGGCTGCTAGCTACGGCGCCGTTCAGCCCAACGACACCTCCGGCATGCAGGCGCGTGCGGTCCAGGAGAAGAACTCCCAGACGCAGGGTGAGGCTCCGCTAGAGCCGATCGATGCGACCTGCACGACTCCGGCTGGCACGGTCATCGCATGTAGTGCGGCCGCCGGCGCCGGCGGCGCGGGAAACATCCTCACGGTCACGGTGACCCAACGCTTCACCTTCATCACACCTCTGGTCACCCAATTCTTCGGTGGCGCACTGAATGTGTCAGCGGACGCATCCACGGCCGTGCTGATGTCCGCGGTCGGTGGCGGGACCGGCGGCCCCGGTTCGTGTGCCCCTCCGACCAATGCGACCTTCACGGTCTTCGCATCCGGGATGGACGTCATCGCCGATCCGGCTGGTTCACAACCCGACGTAGGCGTGTGCACGATCTCCGGCTACAACTGGGACTTCGGCGATGGCAATTCTGACGTCGGTTCGTCGATCCCGACGACACACACATACGCGAGTCCGGGAACCTACGTCATCACGCTCGAGGTGACCAACCAGGGTGGAGCGCTGACCGCCATCCGGACCGTGACCGTCCCGTTTGCAGCGCCCACTCCAAGCCCGTCTCCGACACCGACACCGACAGGTTCGCCGGGCCCGACGCCAACGGCATCGCCGACCGCCAGCCCGTCGCCGACCGCGACGCCCTGCGCCGCACCCATCGCGAACTTCACATGGCAGAGCGGGAACCCTCGTCGGAACGTGACATTCACGGATACGTCGACGGCGCCGGTCGGCTGCCCGATCACGACGTGGCTCTGGGAATTCCAGGACACGATCCCGTCGAACTTTACGAATGCCCAGAACCCGTTCCATGCATTCCCGAGCAATAACGGCTTGTACACGGTGAAGCTGACCGTCACGAGCTCGGCGGGATCCGCGACCATCACAAGGACGGTGGCGCCATGAAGGTCATGCGTCGACGGAGCCGAGACAGGGGGCGGGGTCAGTCCCTGGTCGAGTTTGCGCTGGTGCTGCCGATCTTCATGCTCGTCCTCTTCGGCCTCATCGATGGCGGCCGCCTGGTCTACATGCACACGGTCCTCTCCCAGGCTGCCCGCGAGGGCGCACGTGTTGCTGCCGTCGAGGCCAGTTGGATGGCCAAGTCAGGATCCGGCTGCGGGACTGCCGGGGGCCCGGTCTGCCCGGCGAACGTGACCGCCCTGCGCTCCGATGTGCTGGCCGGCGCCAATCGGATGATCCAGCCCTTCGCTCTGCTGACCACGGGCCAGCTGCAGACCCGCTGCGACCCGAGTGGTGGTTCGCCCACCGGCGACTGGAGCGCCTCGACCTGCGCGAGCAATACGACCGGCAACGTCGTCTCGGTCAGGGTATCGGCGAACTTCGTCGCCATCACACCGATCATCTCCAGCCTCCTCGGGACCGTCCCGATGTCCGCCTCCACGACCATGGTCATCAACTAGGAGCCGACACCATGAAACGCCGCACCGTTCGTCAAAGGCAGTCGGATCGGGGACAGATCCTCGCCCTCTTCGCGTTGGGTTCGACCGTCATCATCCTCGCGGTCTCGCTCGTTCTCGATGGCGGGAATGCGCTCGTCCAGCGCCGTTCGTCGCAGAACGCCTCCGACTTCGCCGCTCTGGCTGGCGCGCGGATCATCGCGACCAGGATCGACGGCGATCTGGTCAACGGGACTGATGCGAACGTCCGCGCAGCCATCACCGCGACGTTGGCCGCGAACGACGCTGACCCGGTGACCTTCGGGGCCGACCCGGACGGCGTCGGTCCCCTCGAAGGTGGGCCGCGCTACCTGAGCGAGGCCGGCGCGACGACCGGGTATGTCGGAGCGGTGAATGGTGTCATCCCGGCCGACACGGTCGGTGTGACCGTGGCGAGCAGTACGACGTTCAAGACGTACATGCTCGGGATCATCGGCATGAACCAGTGGACCGCAAGTTCGGTCGCCACGGCACGTGGCGGTTATGCAGCATCCGGTCCCGGCGACACCATCTTTCCAGCTGGGATCTCCGAGTCGTTCTTCGAGACGTACCCATTCTGCACTGGCGCGGTGGGTTCCAGCCCGGATTGCGCGGTGCAGCACCTGACCCCCGGCAACTTGAACATCCCGGGCGGCTTCGGCTGGCTCAAGTTCGGGGCGACCGGGCAGTGCGCCGGCTTCGGTCTCGGCATGAGTGGCGGCTGCGAAAACAACAAGCCATTCCTCCAGGAGGAGATCGGCAACAACGGACCGGGCGGGAACGAGCCTCCAGGCAACAGCTTCGGGTGCTGCACCGCAGTGTCGGGTGACCCCGACCTCGACCGCATCGGCAGCTTGCCGGGCAACAAGGCGAGCGCGGACTGCGACTACTACATCGACAACGAGATCGTCGTGACCGTGCCGATCTGGGACTACGCGGGCGGGACCGGCGCAAACGGCTGGTACCACATCATCGGCTTCGCCGGCTTCCAGATCACCGAGTGCGAGGGTGGCAAGAACATCGCGGGCGTCTGGCGCAAACAGTTCACGCAGGGACCCACCACGGCCGTCTCACCCGGGGAGTTCGCCTCTCTCGCTGTCCAGCTGGTTCGCTGACGGCGAACGTCGTCCGCACACTCCGGGGGAATCGATGAGCGCCGGGTGGCGACAGGCACCCGGCGCTCATCCACGCTTCGTGGCCGCCCGATGGGCGGCGCTCGTCAGGCGGGTTCGGGAAGGGTCTCGCTGGACGTGCCGGCCGTGGCGGCCTGGGCGGTCCAGATGATCCGGCGCGGGTCCACGACGATCAGGCCGGCCGCGGCGGCGCCGATGATCGGTCCCAGTACCGGGGCCACGCCGATCATCTCGGCGAGGAGAGCCCCGGCGTACCAGCCGGTGTAGAACCACAGGATCGCGGCGAAGGTGCGCTTCTTCATGCCTGGCATCGTGCGCTCAGCCGGTCGCCAGGGGAAGGCATCCGGTGGTCCGGCCCGGGTCCTATCCGATGGCCCGCCCGCCAGCGGCGACGCGGCGCCCGGCCGCACCGCCCGCAAGGTGGGCTGTAAGGTGCTTGTGGGAGCATCCGTAGGACTTACGTACCACCCACCCCGGGGACCCCACATGCTCACCAGCCTGCTCCGCCGCCACCGCGGCCGCCAGCGAACCCGAGGCCAAAGCGTGGTCGAGTTCGCTCTCGTCCTGCCGGTCATCCTGCTGATCGTGCTCACGGGTATCGACTTCGGTCGAGTCTTTCTCGGGTGGGTGAACCTGAACAACACGGCGAGAATCGCGGCGAACTATGCGGCTGCAAATGCTCCGCTGTTGAGCGTCGGTAATCCCGCGGCTCTGGCGACATACCGCCAGCTGGTCCAGAACGATGCTGACACGATCAACTGCGAGCTACCGAATCCCATTCCTCCACCAACCTATCCATCTGGGACCAGCTTGGGATCGGATGCTGTCGTGGCTATCACGTGCGAATTTGGGATCCTCACACCAGTCGTATCGGCGGTCCTCAATAGCCCGATCGACGTTTCCGCATCCTCTGTCTTTCCGATTCGGACCGGGGTCGTCGCCGGCGTTCCAGGCGGCGGTCCTCCGGCGCCCCTTGCCGCCTTCAACGCGAGCCCAATGACCGGAGACGCGCCGTTGGTGGTCACCTTCTCCGACGTTTCCGTCAACAACACGACTTGGGCGTGGGATTTCGACAGCAACGGCGTGATCGACTCGACCGCCAAATCTCCGCCACCGTGGACATACACCGTGCCGGGTACGTATCAGGCAACGTTGACCGTTTCTAATGGTCTTGCGTCAAGCACAGCAACTCGCACTATCACTGTGCTCGTACCGCCGGGACCTATCGCCGACTTCACGTTGACCCCGTCGGCCGGGATCGCCCCCCTGCCGGTGTCGTTTGCCGACGCCTCGACGGGCACTGTGGTCAGTTGGGCGTGGGCCTTCGGAGATGGTTCGACGTCCGCAATCCAGAGCCCACCTGCGAAGTCCTACGGTTCGCCTAACACCTACGACATCTCCTTGACCGTAACGGATAGCGTTGGTCTGACTTCGACGACGACCAAGCAGTTAGTCGTCGGCGCCGTAACCCCGACATGCACGGTGCCTGACTTCAAGAACGAGGACACATCCAGCGCCACGCAAGTGAAGTGGCAGGCGGCGGGGTTCGACACATCCGTGATCTTCAACCCGTTGCGCCCGCCGGAGTTCAAGATCACGAAGCAGTCATTGCCTAAGGACGCGATTCGTCCCTGTCAAGGAACGGTCATCACCGTGTTCGACAAATGATGCGCTGTCGGCCCAGGGGAACGTCGCACGGGCAGGCCCTCGTGGAGTT
>Ga0163144_10006773_pt1 | contig 25211 bp, 17 predicted proteins | sample OliLak19BULKMAT1_FD_123175 | JGI IMG/M metagenome (GOLD analysis project Ga0163144, IMG submission 123175) | Freshwater microbial mat bacterial communities from Lake Vanda, McMurdo Dry Valleys, Antarctica - Oligotrophic Lake LV.19.BULKMAT1 | ecosystem: Environmental > Aquatic > Freshwater >... | reverse complement strand
CTCAGGGGGCCAGCAGCAGCATCACCCAGACGGCCGGGGCCGACACGGCGATCGGCACCCGCGGCCTCGTGGTCGTGTTCAACGAGACGGACGGGGCGTCGTGCTCCGCGTCGGCGACGGCCGACGACGTGTCCGCGGACGACCTGATCGCCGGCCAGCGGTGGCAGATCACGGTCAACCAGGAGTTCACCGAGCCGGTCGCCACCAGCGGCGGCGACTACGACGGCGACAACGACACCACGTACATCGTGGAGGTCACCCGGGGCGGGTCGGTGGACAGCACCGTGCTGCCGCAGATCAAGGTGACGACCACGAACGGCGTCGACCTGTCGGGGCCGACCACGGTCACGGTGGCGAACACCGAGGTGGACATCGGCACCGAGAGCGTCACGCTGGAGTTCGGCACCCTCGAACTCCGCAAGGGCGACCGGTTCTACATCAACGTGACGGCGGTGGCCGAGGGTCCGAAGCGGACGCTCGAACTGGGCCACAACCTGGACACCGACATCGCGTCGGGGAGCCAGGTCGACCTGACCCTGTTCATTCACAAGCCGCTGCTCCAGGTCACCAAGAACCGCGAGGGGTTCGCCCCGCTCACGAACTGGGAGACCAGCGAGACCGAGATCACGGTGTCCGAAGGGCTCGTCGCCTACGACGAGTCGTGGACCGACAGCGGCGTTCAGCAGCCGCTGGACGTGTGGAGCGAGAGCAGCAAGAAGTACGGCCTCCTGTACGTGGAGACGCGGTACTGGCTCCAGAGCCTGTGCAACGAGGTCGGCACGATCCAGGACGTGGGCGAGATCAACAACCTGATCTCGGGTGCCCTGCACCCAGACAACCCGCTGAAGTGGGGCGTGTTCAAGGCCCTGGAGAACGCGAACGGCACCGAGGTGAAGTTCACCGCGGTGTGCGACCCGGACGACGACGAGGCGTGGGCCGACGTCCTGGAGAAGCTGCTCGGCCGCGACGACGTCTACCACCTGGTTCCGCTCACCCGGCGGCGCACGGTGCTGGACCTGTACGCCGCACACGTGGGCTCGCAGTCGAGCCCGGAACAGGCCCTGTGGCGGGTGCTGTGGGTCAACCTGGAGGGCGTCCCGGAAATCCCGGTCGTCCACGCGGGTTCCACCGTGCCGGGCCACATCGAGGCCACCACGAGCGACGCGGAAGTGGCCCTGGCGGTGGTCGAGGACGACCCCGACACCAGCGGCTCGCAGTACACTCGCGTTCGGTTCACCAGCGGCAACGTCGAGCTGCTGACCCTCGACGTGCGGGCCGGGGACATCCTCCGGCTCCTGTACACCTCGGACGGCTTCGGCAACGAGGAGTACAGCGAGTACGTGATCGACGAGGTCCAGAGCGAAGATCAGCTTCGGCTCCTCACCGGGCCGGACGCCCCGATCTCCGTCGCCGCGAAGGCCGAGATCTGGCGTAACCTGACCGCCACGGAGGAGGCCGCGACCGTCGCCGTCAACGGCGGCAGCTGGGGCAGCCGCCGGGTCCGGGCCACCTGGCCCGACCGCATCGAGTCGTCGGGCACCATCCAGGAGGGTTACTTCCTGAACTGTGCCCTCGCCGGCCTGTGCTCGGGCGTGCTGCCGCACCAGGGGCTCACGCACCTGGAGATCGTCGGGTTCAGCGACGTCTCCCGGACGACCTCGAAGTTCAATCGGGCTCAGCTCGACAGCATGGCCCTCGGCGGCGTGTGGATCGTGACGCAAGATCTGACCGGTGCCGACACCAACGTGGGCCAGATCTACACCCGGCACGCCCTCACCACGGGCGGCTACGACGACCTCAACCAGCGGGAGGAGATGATCACCCGCAACGTGGACAGCATCAGCTACCGGTTCAAGGACCAGCTGAAGCCATTCATCGGCGTTACGAACGTGACTCCGGTGATGCAGTCCCGCATCAGCCTGGAGGTGGACAACCTGATCCTGGTCCTACAAACGGAATCGGAGACCCAGAACCTCGGCGGCCAGCTGATCTCGGCCGAAGTCGTCGAACTCCGGCCGCACCTCACGCTCCGCGACCGGTACGTGATCAAGCTGGACTGCGTGGTGCCGTACTCGCTGAACAACATCGAGACGCACCTGATGATCTGATCCTGTAGTGGTCAGCATCAACCCCGGGCACGTCGCCCGGGGCGTCACGAGCAAGGAAGCCGCCGCCGGCATGGTTGCCGGCGGCTTACCACACGGAGGTTTGTCCCATGCCCGAACTGTTCGAGAAGACCGAGGTGGCCTTCGGCGGTGCGATGCACGCCCAGAAGGGTATCATCACCCCGAAGAACGGCCTCACCGGCGTTCTGATGCAGAACATCCAGCTCAGCTACCAGCAGCAGGTGACCCGCCTGTACGAGCTGGGCAACGCGGGTCAGAAGTCCCGGGTGTACTACGTCGGCGGCCGTGCCCAGGGCACGCTCACCGTCGCGCACGTCATCGGGCCGGGGGTGTCGATCGCCCTCTTCTACAAGACGTTCGGTGACGTCTGTAAGGCCATCGACAACACGTGCGAGATCGACTTGACGCCCAACATCTGTGCGACGTCCAAGGGGCAACCGAAGGCGAAGTACAAGATGAAGTTCTGCGTGCTGATCTCGATCGGCATGTCGGTGTCGGCCCAGGACTTCGTCGTCAACGAGAACAGCCAGCTGATGTTCTCGGGCCTGGAATACCTCGGCACCTGAGCCGGGTTCCCGGGTCCAATAGTGCTTTTTGGAACAGGCCGGGGAGCGGACTCCCCGGCCGCGTTCTCGGGGCCTAGAGCCCACCAAACGCACCTTCGGGTGAGGAACCATGAGCAGCGACCACTCCCACCGCGGGGCACGGCCCACGGGTCCGTTCTCGCAGAGCGGCGATCGCCGCATCCTCGAACTCGACGACGCCCTACGCGGGGTCGAGGCCATGACCGCGGCCATGCCGGGGTTGGGCTTCTTCCGCGACTCCACCCGGGCCGCCGCCGCAAAACACCACTCACTCGGCAGTCAGGGCAACTTCTCGCAGGGCACCGTCGTCCACGCCTTGCCAGGCGTCAACTGGTACAAGGTCCAGTGCGGCGACGGGGCCGGCTTCATCGCGGCCTGCCTCCTGTCCGGTGGCACCCTCATGCCGCTCGGCCCACGCGACGTCGGGATGGTCGGGCCGAACGACAACGTCATCATCTTCAAGCCACGCGGCCTGAACCACGGCTTCATCGTCGGCGTCATTCCGCCGTACTGCGCGGACGGGTCGATCCTGTGCCCGGACTGGGTCGTCCAGGGCGGCGGGTCGGGCATCAAACGCGAGCGTGGCCACAAGTTCCCGATCAAGAACCTGTACAAGTCGGGCGGGGTGATCGACTGGTCGAACCAGCGGCCCATCGACCAGACGCCGCTGGACCGCGGGTGGATCACGCCGTTCGGCCTGGCCATCACCATCGACGACTTCATGATCCAGGCCCGGGTCAACGAGATGGCCGGGCTGTGGATGACCCTGATGGACGGCTGGGTCCGCCTGGCCGGGCAGCAGCTGCTCATCGAGAGCCCGGCCCACGAACTCGACACCGGTGACGACGAGGGCGAGGCCCGATACTTCTTGGGCGTGGCGACCTACCCGCACGAAGCCCTGGGCCTGTACAAGCACGGGCAGACGTTCGCGTTCGAGAACAGCGACGACGACATCCAGCTCAAGACTCACCGGGCCAAGCTGGACCTCCGGCAGGAGGAAGAAGACCTCCAGCCGATCTACCGCTACCAGGAGTTCGGCGGCTACCTGGGCCAGGGCCACCTCCGCATGGTGATGCGGCCCGCCCACGCGGACGAGGCCGAGAAACGCCTGTACGCCGACGCCGCGAAGGACGACGGCCTGTTCCTGGAGTCCATCGGGGTCGACGGCGGGTACTCGCTGGTGTCCGCCAAGAGTGTGCACATCGGCAAGCGGTGCCGCATTGTTGTCCCCAAACTGAAGCAGCCGGTGACCGCCAAGGATGGCGACGACGCCGAGGCCGGGAACTACAAGTTCTCGTCGCTCCACGGGTCCGGCACCGAGCACAAGATCAAGGACGTGAAGGTCACCGGCGAGGTGAAGTCCATGCTCCGCGTGGCCGCGGTGAACGACTTCATCGCCCACGACATGAACTGGAAGGCCCTGCACCCGTTCCACTACCACAAGGGCGACTACGAGGTGCCGCAGTCGGCCGGCGGCACGCTCAAGGTGCAGGAGAACGTGGCGTACGGCTCCGGGTACTTCGTCAAAGACCCGGTCGCCAAGAAGCTCAAGATCGACCACCGCTACGGCCAGGTGGAGTATTTCGAGCGGGAGAGCTTTATTCGCCTGCACGACGACGGCTCGCTGCACATCGCGGGCGGTGCCGGCGAAGAGATCGTGATGGCCGGCGGGCACATTTACCTGAACGCCCCCAAGGGTATCTCGGCCATGCCGGGGACCGACTTCTCGGTACTCGCGGCTCAGATCGTTATGCGGGCCAAGGGGTCGCTGGACCTGTCCAGCACCGAGAAGGACGTGCGGCTGAAGGCCGAGGGCAACCTCCAGATCCTGGCCGGGAACAAGGGCAAGGGCGGCATCCTGATCGAGTCCAAGGGGACGGGCACGCAGCACCAGTACAAGAACAAGTACGGCGAGGACGTGCGGTCCAGCGGCGTAGTCCTCAAGGCCGCCAACAGCCAGGTGGGCCTCCTGGGGAAGGACGTCTACCTGCGGACGGGAGGGGCCGAACTGGGCGAAGGCGACATCCTGATCGACGCCAGCCAAGGTAAGCGGCGGGCACAGGTGTTCGCCAGGGAGTTCCACGCGTACGTGAACAAGGCGATCACGTTCAACTTCGGTCCTATTGAGAAGACGTCGTCCGTTCGCAAGGTGTACAGCTTCGGCGAGAAGACCATGATCGCCGACGTGAAACTGTTACTGGGCGGCAAGCTGATCGGGTACGAGGGCGGCGGCGGAAAGCCCGGCATCGTGGTAGACGGCGGCGTGTACGGCACGAAGTCGTTCGCCACCGCCGGGGTGATGGCTGACAAGAAAGGCATGTTCCTGGGCAAGGTGCCGCCCGGGTTCCTGGGAACCATCCAGGCGGCTACGTCGTCCGCGGCCGAGGCCGCCGGCCAGCTCCAAATCGCCAGCCAGACTCGACACGAGACGACCATCGTGCAGAAGTATTACCAGACCGACCAGCTCGGCGACGAGGAGCTGATCAAGATCCTGAAGTTCAGCTACCGCGACCCGGCCGGCAGCCCGCAGCAGTACAAGACGAACGAGTTCAAGCTGCCGGAGCCGCGGTGGCAGCAGTTCGTCAGGTTCGGCCTGGGTTCTGGCGGCGTCACCTGGACCGAGACCCCGGTCATCTACCAGGGGCGGCCGACCTACCCCTGGCCGGGCAAGCAGAAGTGGGTGGACGAGCCCAACATGCTGCGGCTCGACAAGACCAACATGTTCGACTCGGCCGCCGGCACGGACAAGGCTCGGCCCGGCCCGTACGAGGAACCGGAAGTAGGCAGTCTCACGCCGGCCGCGTTGGACGGCGAGTTCAAGTTGACCCGTTAAACCCGTCACCTCCATGGAGGGAAACCAGTGGCAGATTCCATCGACCCGTTCGCCCGCAAAAAGGCCCCGGTTGCGAAACCCGGCAACCCCGAGCAGCAGAAGGATCTCCTGGCCCGTGCGACCGGGGCCGCCCCCAAGCGGGTGACCCTGCCGACGCCGGCCGCCGCCAAGCAGATCCCCGGCATCACCGGCAACATGCCGCTGCCGGCCGGCAAGGTCGTCGGGCAGATCGCCCCGTCGAGCCTGACCGCCATCGAACGCAAGACGCTGGAGGCGTCCGGGTGGACGCCGGACATCGCCCTGCCCACCAGCCAGGAGGGGCTGAAGCAGCTCCAGGCCGAGGTCGCCAGCATGAACGAGGTGGAGGTGCCGCTCCCGGTGGACCCGCGTACCCCGACGTTCGTGCCGCCCGACGCCGTGCCGATGGGGTCGTTGCCCGCGGCGAAGCAGCAGCAGCTCCGGGCCACGATGGCGAGCATCGCCGAGGGCGAGAAGCAGCGTCAGGCGGCGGCCAAGCGGGAGATGGAGCTGGGCGAGAAGGAAGCACAGATCAAGGGCATGGGGGCGGCCGGCTCTGCCGCCGACCAGGCCGTCCGGGCGTTCGACCAGAAAGTCGCCGCTAAGGCCCCACCGCCGGCCCCGGAGCCGGACGGGTTCGAGATCGAAGTCGAGCAGGCACCGCCGCCGCGTCCGGCACCCACGGCACCGCAGCCACAACCTGAACCGATTTACCAGCCGCAGGCCACGTCCCCTACCCACAGCGACACGGGCATCGGCGGGGCGATGCTCAGCTACTGCCCGCACTGCTCGTGGGACTTGTCAATCCCTGACATCGACGAGCCGCCGGCCGCCGACAAGCAGGCGTTCCTGCACTGCCTGCTGGGCGAGACGCCGTTCGTGAAGTCGTACATGCTGTTCGGCGACAACGTGGAAGTAACATTCCGCACGCTCACCACCCGCGAGCTGGACGTCATCTACGTGCAGGCGTACGCCGACCGGCAGACCGGCAAACTGCCTAACGAACTCGACTACTGGGAGCGCATTAACCGCTACCGGCTGATGCTCCAGCTCCAGAGCTTCAAGACGTTCGGGGCCAAGGGGTTCGTGAAAGACCTCCCGGACGGGTACTCGAAGGCCGCCAACCCGGGGTGCACCGGCACGTGGGTGAACGAGGAACGCGAGGCCGCCCTGCTGCCCAACGAGACCGGCATCCCGGTCATCGAGCAGTACCTGGTCGAGGAAGTCCTCAAGACCGAAGCCGTGTTCCGCGTCGTCAACAACACGTGCAACCAGTTCAATCGGTTGGCGGCGAAGATGGAAGCGATGTGCGACAACTCGGATTTTTGGAATCCGACCGGGGGGCAGTCCTAACCGTCAGGGCGGCGGCCCGGGGGATAGTCGACTTCTCCAAGGCCCGCATCCTCGACGTCAGCTGGTGGCGGCGTACGAACTTGCTGATCCGGGCCATGGCCAGGGACGATGAACTGGCCACTATCCGGGCGGCGTTCGACTACCAGCGATCCCTGGTCGGTAACTCGGGCCTCACGGAGGAGAGCTTCAAGGACGTGCAGAAGACGGCGAGGGGCCTCTTCCAGGAGGTAATCAACACCGTCAGTCCGTGGGCGTCGAAGTCCGTGGAGGACGCGCACGCCGCCGAAATGAACAACCTACTCGACTCGTACCGCAAGTACGTGGGCGACCCGGACGACCCGGAGTTCCAGGCCAGGCTGATGAAGGACCGCGAGCTGCTGACCGGGCCGGAAGAAGAAGTCGTCGAGGTCGAGAGCGAGGACAAGAGGATCGAACGCCTGCTCAGCGAGCGGGACGACCACTACGCCCGACAGCGGGGCATGAAACCGTAACGAGGCACGGACGCCATGGACCCATCTGCCGCGACTCTGACCCAGGTGGGCATGGGCTACCGTCCCCTGGCGGCCGGCTCTACTCCCAGTCGCAGGATGCCCACTGAGGGGCTGCCGTTCATGGACGGCGGCCCCATGGGCGGGATCGCGGCCATGGCCGCCACCCCGTACATGGGGAAGATGATGGGCCACGTGGGCATGACGCCAATGGGCGTCGGCCACGACCAGAACGTGTACGACCGGCTGATGAACCAGCGGTACTCGATGATGCAGATGCAGGCCATGCAGTCTGCGGCGGCGTCCGACCGCGACAACTACATGAAGACTTTCCGCGGCCTCGCGGCGATCAGCGGCACGCCGTTCGGGGCCGAGCAGCGGCGGGCCGCCATGTCCCTCGCCAACTCGGCGACAATGATGGCCCCCATGTTCGCGGAGATGATGCCCGACTTCATGGACCAGATGGGCGGGCTGCGGGGCAGTGCCACCGTCATGTCCAAGCGGATCATCGACGCCGGCCGCTACCGGATGGACCCGGTTACGGGCCGTATGGGTATGTCCGCGGAGACCGCGGGGGCGGTCTCCAACAACCTCTACGGGAGCCTCTACTCTGACGAGCACCTGCCGAAGATGAAGGGCGTGACCGCCGGCCAGGTGGGTTCGCTCTACGGCGAACTGCAAATGCGGGGCATGGTCGGCACCGCCGCCGCCGAGGGGCGGTACATGGGCATCCGCGGGGACGACCCGCGGGCCGCCACGTTCAAGGCCATAGAGGAGATGCGGTCGAGCAACCCGGACCTCCTCGCCAAGGCGGCACAAAACCAAAAAGTGGATTTGGGGAAGCCGGGCGGCATCACCGCGTCGGACCTCGACAAACTGAACCTCGACCCCAACGTGGCCGGCAAGCTCCGCTCGTTCGACTCAGACCGCATCAAGCGGTCGGTGAAGTCTTATGTAGACGTCGTGGCCGCCATGCGGGACATCTTCGGCGACATGGGCAAGCCAAATGCCCCGATGCAGGAACTCATCGCCGGGATCGAAGCCCTGACCATGGGCGGCATGGGCCAGATCGACCCGGGCCGCATGGGGATGATGGTCAGGCAGACCTACAACCTGGCCAAGCAGACCGGCGTCAGCCTGGACAACGTGATGCAGATGCAGGGGCACGCCGCCCAGAGGGCGGGCCAGATGGGCATCGAGCCCACTTTTGCGATGCAGGCCACCCAGGGGGCGTTGGCGTTCGGCGGGGCGTACCGGGCACAGGGGCACGCCGCTCACCAAGCCTGGGGCACGATGAACGCGGACCAGGTGACGCAGCTCGACTCCAACCTCCGGGTGCAGGCGTCCAGCTCCAACATGGCCAACCGCATGGCCGCGGCCGTCCGCATGGCCGAGCAGGTGGGCGGGTTCGACGACGACTCCGAAGCCGGAAGGTTCGTGGCCGCGGCCAAGGGCGGGTCCAACGAGTACCGGGCCGCGGACGGCAGCATCAAGAGCATGATGCTCAACGACCGCGACTTCGCCCGCATGATGACCACCGCCAAGGACAAGGACGGTAAGTCGGCCAACGTGTCCGAGGGCGACGTGCAGTCGATGCTGTCGCAGCGGGACACCAACCGGGAGTACGTCGAGAAGTACGCCATGGGCAACACCGTGCGGCGGTCCCAGGGCACGGACGAGCTGCACCCGTTCATCGGCGGGCGGATGCAGGAGACTCTGGCAGCGAAGTTCCGCGAGTCGCTGGGGCGGCAGGGCGTGCCGGCGGCCGAGGCCGCCAAGCGGGCACACGACGTGGCCGCGACGATCGGTCAGAAAGTGACCCGCAAGATGTTCGACCTCTCCACCGAGGAGTTCGCCGACACGGGCACTCGCAACAAGGCCATCGCCGGGTTCATCCAGGACGAGCTGGAGTCGAACGTCATGGGCGACGTCCTGGGCGACATGAAGCAGGGCGACAAGGACAAGTTCCTGGCCCAGACCGCCGACCGCTTCTACGGGTCCGCCAACCGGGCCATCAAGGGGAGCATGTACCGGTCGTTCGGGAACATCCAGAACGTGCACCGGCTCACCAACAAGACCACCCTGGACGAGAGCGACCGCCAGTCTATGAAGGCCCGGTTCACGTCGGAGATGCAGGACGCCATGAGCCCGCTGGGCCACGGCTCCATGCTCCAGCGGGCCGTGGACGCCCTCCAGCACGCCCGCCCGGACTCGGACGGTCTCGAAGTCGTCGCGGCTGCGTTGGGCGGCGTCAAAATCGAAGACATCAACCGCACCATGATGCCGCAGTTCAGGAAGCTGACCGACAAGCGCAAGGAGGTGGAAGAACTCCAGAAGCAGATCCAGGCCACCAGCGACCCGCTCGAACGGGGCGACATGATGACCCGGCTGGAGGTGGTCCGCCGCGAACTCAACGCCCAGGCCGGGCACCTGGCCAAGACGGGCGAACAGTTCGGGCTGTTCTCCGCGGACACGCTCACGACGGCGGACGTGTCGCGGGCACAGACCACCACCAAGGGAGTGATGAACACCCAGAACGACATCGTCGGCATCCGCGGCAACTTCGGGTGGGACGTGTCCGCCGACAACATCAAGAACATGAAAGAGGGGCTGGCCAAGCCGGACAACAAGAGCGTCATGTTCTGGGAACTCGACGACACCGACCGGGTGGCCATCCTCGCCGGGCGGAAGCAGAAGGACGTCGACATGATGCGTGACGTCGTGAGTGGCAAGCCGGGGGCCACGCCTCTGAGTAAGGGTCAGCAAGACGATTTCGAGGCCATGAAGGGGTTGGTGCGCAAGCAGAATGGGTTCAGCCTGCTGGACGAGCAGTCCCTCAACCGGGCCACGGTCGACGCCATGGCCTCGAACGTGATGAACATGGACCCCACCAAGTTGAAGGACATCAAAGCCGAGACGGACGACGACTACCGGATGCTGATCCGCACCCGCCGCCGCCAGATTCCGTATCGGGCCGAAAAAGAAGCCGTCGACGCCATCAGGAAGCAGTACCCGCAGATCACGGAGGAGGAGGCCGGCGAGATCGCCAACACGCGGATGCGGTCGGCCCGCCTGGGGCTCGACCAGGCCGACGTCAAGAAGCACATGAAGGCGCACCCGGACAGCTACAAGGGGCCGTACGGCGAGGTCGAGGCCATCGCGGACCTGTTCGCCAACAGGTCCGAGGCCCAGTTCGACGTGAGCGACGATGATATCAAGAAGCTGACCGAGGAGAGAGGGTACAAGGTTCCCGACCGTGGGCTCATCGACAGGTTCAAGGGGGAGAACAAGTCGCTTATAGGCAAGGACGACCCCGTGGTCGTCAAAGAGATGCAGCGGCGGATGGTCATGGCGGGCCGGCAGAAGGCCAACCGCACCCGCTGGGACGAATACTGGGGCTCCATGGAGGGGGCCGCCAACAAGGAGGGCGTGGACATGGCGATGCAGGACGTGGAGAACGTCGCCAGCAAGCTCGTCCAGAGCCCGCAGATGGTCCAGCGTCTGGGCTCCCGCGCAATCGAGGTGTCGGAGACGCTGAAGACCGATCAGCAGCGGCTCCGCGAGCTGGCCCTGTACCACTCCGGCGGGGACGTGGCCAAGCTGCTCAACCGCGACTTCTCCAACGTGGACATGAAGCGGGAGGGTGCGAAGGACATGGTGTCGAAGCTGAACGTCGAGATCACCGACATTCAGGCCCGACAGCGGAACTTCCTGGCCGAGCTGTCGTCGAGCGACGGCATCCCGGGCCGCCGGTTCCAGATGGGAGAGGACCAGGCTTCCCGTCGCAAGCTGGTGGACATCGAGGTCGCCGCCAACCGGATGAGCAAGGAGGACGCGGACAAGATCGTGAACACCGCCGTCAGCCCGGCCATGGGGCTCAAGATCGAGGCCATGCGGCGAGACCTGGGCAGCGACGAGCGGGCACGCGGCATTTTGGAGATCGACCCGAAGGCCACCAACCTCAACGAGATCCAGCGGGCCGCCATCGCCGGGGTGCGGTACGGGGCGGGCTCGGAGGACGAGGCTAAGCTCGTCTACGGTTTGGAGAAGTGGGACAAGCTCGGCCCCGCGGAGCGTAACGACGCACTGGTGAAGATGCGGGGCGGGCTCAAGACCGACGACGCCGCGGCCCAGTTCCTGGGCATCTCCCCGGAGATGCTGGCGAACGACCGTGACGGCGACCTGGCTAAGCGCATCGCGGCGGTCAAAGTCGGCCTGCAAACCGACGACCACGCCAAGCAGATACTCAAGCCGTTCGTCAAACGGGACGAGCAGTGGGATGCAAAGAGTAAGAGTTTCATCATCGAGACCGACGAGGGGTTCAAGAAGCGGGAGACCGAGTACGCCAACCACGTGCGGTCTGTCCGCATGGGCCTCTACAACCCGGAACTGGCGAAGGAGAAGTTGGGCGTCCCCAAGGACATGCTCGACGACCCAAAGTACCACGGCCTACGCACGGCGGTGGAAAAGGACCGCGAGCTGTGGGGCAACGAGCAGGAAGCCCTGCGGCTCATGGGCAAGAAGCCCACGGACAAGCTCAACCAGAAGGAGCTGGGCAAGCTCAAGCAGCTCAGCTACGACGTGGGCGTCACCCGCCGCATCAGTGCCGAGGACACCGGGGCGTTGGGGAAGCTGGAGCAGGCCCAGAAGATGGTCGACACGGTGGCCGAGGTACACGGTTTGAGCACCAAGGATCTCGACGAGAAGGGCGACTCCCTGGTACTCACCGGCGACCAGATGGGCCGGATGCTGGCCGGGAAGAAAGACTACGACGTGGCCGACCACGGCCTGCGGTCGTCGAAGGTTCGTGCCGCCAGCCTGCGAACGCAGATCGCCAACCTGGAGCGTAGCAGCGGCGAGACGGACAACCCTGCGAAGCAGGACGCCATTCTGAAGCATATCGCCACAGCCAAAGCCAACCTCGCCAAGGTCGAGGGTGAGGTTACGAAGTTCGAGGCCGACAAGGGCAAGGTTGAGGAGCGGGTGGGCGAGGACGCCATCCTCCGCGGCAAAACGTCGGCCGACTACCTGAAGGGCAAGGGCTTCATCACGGCCGACAGTCTGAAGTTTTACCGTGGGTACGTGGCCGAGCGGGACGCTGCCCAGAAGAAAGTAAAGGAAATCGCCCTGGGTCTCGGGTTCGAGGACAAAGACCTGGAGGGGGTCACCCGCGTCAACAAGATGCTGCTGGGCAAGCAGGCGGAATCGGCCCGCAAGGAGAACGCCAACCCGGTCGACCTGACCCGGTCGATCCTGACCGAGTTCGGGTTCAAGACCGGCACCGAGGCCGACCCGTTCGAGAAGAGTTTCGCCCGCCTCGTCGAGGGGACCGCGGGCCGCGGCTTCGCGCAGCGTATCCTGGAGACCCAGACCGAACTGAAGACCGTCGCGGGCCGCGGGGCCGGGCTGGGCGTGGACAAGGACGGCAAGCAGATCAAGGGGTCGATCAAAGATATCGACAAGATGGCCGGGGAATACTTCAAGGCCGTGCAGTCGGGCAAGGCCGAGGACGTGACTGCGTTCCGCAAGGCGCACGGGCTGCACGCCACGGACTCGCACGGCAACGTCACCGGCGACTCCAACCAGAAGTTCGACAAGTTCGCCAAGGCCATGCAGTTCCAGCAGCAGACGGGGCTCCTGTCCCTGGACGGGTCCACGCCGGGCGTGGACGGTGGCACCGGCCACCGCACCAAGACCAAGCGGATGGACCTTCTCAACATGTACGAGAAGGCGTTGCAGGGCGGCGACCAGCGGCCGGGCGTGCCGATGCCGGCGGGCCACGGCCAGGGGATGCCGGGGAAGATGGAGATGACGGGCTCGGTCACCTTGAAGGGCGACCAGCTAGACTTCGCCGGTGCGTTCGGCGGCGGCCGGGCGTACGGAACAGGGGGGCCGTGATGCCACTGATCTTCATGAGCCGGCCGGGCCAGGTCGTCAAACTCGACGATCCCGCCCTGTCGTGCAGCACCAGCCTCCTGTCGATGGACCCGGACATCAGCTTCGATACGGAGAAGTCGATCGTCACCCGGTTGACGGTGAGCCAGCAGGTGAACGTGCAGTTCCTGCACTCCCTGGGGTCGCTCATCCACATCTACGTGTTCGGCGACCGGATGGGCACGGTCAGTCTGTCCGGCCTGTCGTTCGCCTGCGATTGCCCGGACGGCTCCGAACTCGGGGCCGAGAAGATGATGACGTGGTACAAGAAGAACCGGGCGAGTAAAAAGGCAGACCCGTGCAAGGTGACCATCGGCAAGACGACGATCGAGGGGTTCGTCACCTCGTTCACCGAGGACGTGGTCGACCCGTCTCTCAAACTGGTGCAGTGGGGCGTCAACATGTCGTCCCTGCCGGAGGACGATTAACGTGATCAACCACGCCCGCACGCTCCTGATGAACGTCACCGGCTCGGTCCCGATGACTAGCTACATCGCGGAGGAGATCGTCGACCCGAGATACGTCGCCTTAAACTTACCCACCGCCATGAACACGGTACGAGCCGTGCTGTTCGGTACGACCCCCGACCGGCACATGCTCAACTACCGGTGCCGGCAGCTGCTCACCCTGACGCACGCGACGCCGCTGGAGGAGTACCTGCTCAAGCTGGACCCTCGGGTCACCTACGACTTCGGCGACACGACCTTCGTGGACCCGCGGGTTTGGGAGCCGACGGTCAGCATTTTGGCCGGGAGCGGCACGCTTACACTGAGCGGCGACCCCACGCCGCCGGACGGCACCGGCCAGGTGCAGTACCGATACCTGATCAACGTGAACGTGCCCGGCGTGGCGTCGGTGGAGTTGATCGGCCGCCAGGTTCAAATAGTGGATTTGGACTTCACGCCAGGCACCAAGGTCGCCCTGCCGGGCTCCGGCGTGAAGATGAAGTTCTCCTCCGGGTCCGCCGGCCAGGCGTACACGGTGGACGTGTACTCGCGGCCACAGAAAGACCTCTCGCAACTAGCGACGGCGTGCTCGAACCTGGGCGAGCCGGTCTACAACTACCTGTTCGGCATCTCCCGCGAGCAGCCGTTCCTCACGTTCCGGGAACTCTGGAACCGGAAGCAGGAGCTGCCGCTACGCCTGGGTGCCCTGGTGTGCGCACTGGCGTACCGCACGGACGAACTACGGAGGGCGTAACTTGCCCAAGAACTACGTCTACACCGACCTGTCCACCAAGAAGTCGCTCGTCCTCGAAGTCGAGGGTGCGGGCGAGTTCGAGGTGACGCAGTTCTCGTCCTCGTGGGCGGCCAACGAGATTCCCACCGCGGCCGTGATGCTGGCCATCGGGCGGGACGCCCGCGACCCCAAGAAGAAGGCGGCCATCCACGACAAGGGGAAGAAGCTCAAGCAGATGCAGAAGGCGACGGTGTGGTTCACCCCCAAGGGCGAGTACGACCGGGGGGTGAAGTGGCCGTCCGGCCGGAAGAAGATCTTCGATGGGTACTTCACCGGGTTCGCGTACCGGAAGATCTCGGGCAAGGTGCACGTGGTGGGCAACCTCATCCACTGGCTGGCGGCCCTGGGGTTCAGCTCGGCCCTCACCCAGAACGGGCACGTGTCCAATCCGACCATGCTGAACGCGTCGGCGGTGCTCCAGTCGCTCGTCGCCGCCGGGGCCAGCAATCTGCCGTACATCACCCTGAGCGTGGCCATGCAGATCTGTGCCGACGACATCCAACAGGATCTCTGGAAAGGCATCAAGAACGTGTTCTGTGCCCTGGCGAACATCCCTACCATGTCGCCCACCGGGTCCGAGGACGAGTGCGGCGGCAGCGGCAACCCGAAGCCGAACGACGCGGCCCAGTACGCCCTTGGAAAAATCGAAGGCCCGGCCAGCGAGTGCGACGTGCCGTACAAGTGGGGCGTGCCGTTGGTACTCGACACCCTCGGCATCAGTATCGCCGAGGAGGGCATCGCCATGGCCATCGGCAACGAGATGGCAGAGAGCTACGCCGGGGTCAGCTTCTGGGACAAGCTAGTGGGCCAGATGTGTCCGATGTTCGGCATGGCCGTTGTGCCTATGGTGGACTCGGCAGTCATCGCGGCTGACTGCCCGGCCTACAACGCCAACGTGTGGCGGACCATCAAGGTCGACGACTACGACAGCTTCGACATGACGCGAGAACTACACCGGCCGTTGCGGGCGGTCGGTGTCATCGGCAGCTTCTCCAGTCAGACGCAGCCGGGCGTCAACACGAGCCCCGAGGGCGATTTCCGGGCGATCGGTGGGTGCTATGCAGAAGACTCCGTCGAAGCCGGTGACGGTATGATCCTGTACGTTTCGGCCCCGCCGTGGCTGCAAATAATGAACACGGCAGGTGCCTACGTGGGCGGCACGCAGGGTATGTCCAAGGAGAAAGCCACACCGTCGGCGACCACGCCCGGTTTGCCGGGAGATGCCGACGTCGAGACGACCGCAGACGGTACGGTCGGCAATAAGGTGAACCGGCTGTACACGAGGTACGCACACGAAGTCTACGTGAACCAAATGCTGCGCGGACAGACCGGCGGCTTCTCTGGTAAACTACGGTTTGACATCGCACCGCTGTCCATGGTCAAGATCCAGGCGGCCTCGGAGAAGTTCATCGGCCCCGGCCAGGACGACTTGGCCGAGACCCTGGTGGGCTGCGTGCAGCGGGTGACGATTTCCATCAACGCCGAGGCGGGCATGGCGGGGACGACGTTCGTCTTGAGCCACGTCAGGACCGAAGCCGAGAACAGGCTGCCGCGGACCAGTGCCACCGAGCACCCGCTGTTCGGGAAGTCGATCCACGGCGGCGGCAAGCACGGCTCGCCCCTGGTAGACGCCTACGAGTTCCCTGACCCCGTGGCCGTGGCCCCGCCGCCGCGGCCCGCCGGAGGGTAAGACGTGATCGGTGCATCCACAGACATGTTGGAGGACGACTTCCGGGAGCCGTACACGGCCTGGAAGGCGGGGGCGACGCCGGTGACCAACGCGGCCATGCTGAAGGCCCTGCACCCCACCATCGAAGGGGCCATCAGGACGCACGTTGGTGAGCCCAACCCGCTCATCGTCAGCCGTGCTCGGTCGATGGCGATGGGTGGGCTCGGCAGCTACGACCCGAAGCGTGGTCGGCTCCAGAACCACATGTACAACCACCTGCTGGGGCTCAAGCGGGCCAACCGGCAGCAGACGACCATCTTGAAGGTGCCCGAACGCGTGGCGATGGACAAGTACCACCTGGAGACCGCCAGTAAAGAACTCCGGGCCGTCCTGGGGAGCGAGCCGTCGGACGAGCAACTGGCCGACCACACCGGGTTCAGCCCGGCACGCATGGCGAAGGTGCGGAGCTACAACTCCGGCATCTCCGAAGGGTACATGGACGACACCGCCGAGGGGCAGGTGTTCGGCGGCACGAAGGCCCAGGGGCCGCAGAAGTCCCACTGGGCCGACATCGTGTACGACGGCCTGGACGACTACCACAAGAAGATTATGGAGCACACGCTGGGCCTCAACGGGCGGAAGAAGCTGCCCAACCACGTGCTCGCGGAGAAGATGAACCGCTCGCCGGGGGCGATCTCGCAAGCCAAGCTGCGCATCCAGAAGATGCTGGACGAAGAACATGAACTGTCCCCGTTCGGGCGGTAACTGGTGCCCCGATTGTGCCGCCTGGCACGATCCCCTGTCGGACTGCACACTGGAGATTCGCCGTGGCCATCGAACAGAACCTGCTTCAGATGTTGGCGAAGACCATCAACGACATCCTGACCGCCAACCCCGACGCCGTGGGCGAGCTGGTCGAGACTCGCGTGAAGTGCAACGACAAGATCGAGACGGACACACTGGCGATCCCGTTCACCGAGAAGCCCGGCGGCCCGCTGTCCCTGGGGTCGCTCGGCCTGATGAACGCCGTCGCCGGGTTGCACGGGCTGAAGATCGTCGGCCACTACAGCGACGACAACAAGCTCCTGCGGTTCTCAGTGGAGGTGCTCAAAGATGCCTGCGAAGTCGCCAGCGACGCCGAAGTCCAAGGCGAACATGGACCCGAACTTCGAGAAGCAGTTCCGCCGGCTGAAGAAGTCGGCGAAGGATCAGCACGAGCAGGGGAAGAAGGGCGGGCAGGTTAAGCAGTTCCGCCCCGAGGGGTGGAACGGCGACCCGTTCGACTATGAGGGCCTGAGCGAGCCGTTCAACCGGGACAAGGCCAACGACGACCTCGTGGCCGCGATCTCCGACGGCGACGCCCCGGGCACGACCGGTGACGTGGTGGTGTGCTCGGTCATGATCAACCAGCTGTCGATCATGGAGCGGGCCTTCCGGGTCCGGCACACCATGCGGCGGTGCCGGGCACAGGCCCAGCAGCTGGGCCGGCAGCGGGGCCACGGGGACGACAAGGGTCCGTTCATCCAGCTCGGCGTGGAGTACGCACGGGCACTACTCAAACAGGCCAAGAAGGCACAATGAGTACCGTCGCCGACTACGTGGGCCGCAAGGTGGACGTCCTGGCATTCCGGGGCATCTTCCCGCAGCTCCGCGGGAAGGACCAGATCCTGGCCCAGCAGATGGTGCGGCCCGGGGACGGCGGCGTCGTCACGGCCGGCATCCAGAAGCTGGCCCAAAAAGTGCTTTTGATCTTGTTCACCAAGATCGGCTCCCGGCTGTACGCCAGGAGCGAAGGCACTACCTTCATGATCGAGGCCCAGCGGGGCTGGTGGCGTACCCCGGCCGACGTGAGCCAGTCGTTCTACGCGTCCCGCCTGGACATCAGCCGCCAGTGCCGTGACTCGGAGGCGTCCGACGACCCCCTGGACGAACGCTGGGGCTCGCTCGAACTGGAAGGCGTCACGCTTTCGGGCGACAAGGTGAGCCTGCGGCTCAGCCTGGTCAGTGCCGCGGGCAGTACCTACAGCTTCCTGACCCCGATCCCGGTCCCGATCAAGTAACCCCGCGGAGGCACGGAAGCCGATGCCAGTCACCCTGCGTCCACTCAACCAGCTCGACCCCGTCGCCGTCCAGGAGGCCCTGGAAGAGACCGTACAGCGGCTCACGGAGGACAACCCGCAGCTGGAACTACGGCGGGGCGTGTTCGCCGAGACACTGGCGTACTACCACGCGGTCCTCGACACGCAGAGGCGGACGTACACCAACGACGTCCTCAACGCCCGCTCCCTCAAGGCCATGCAGGACGACCCAACCCTGGCCGACCCGGACCTGGTGGACGACGTCCTGTCAAACTACCGCCTGACCCGCAAGCCGGGGCGCAAGGCCACCGGGGCGGTCACCGTCGTGGTGAGCGACGACGTGACGGTCACCATCGGGCAGGGGAGCGTGTGGGAAGGTCGCGGCCATCGGTACGTGACCACGCAGGTGTTCACGGCCAAGTCCGAGGCCGGGCAGGTGGTGGTCACCGGCGACCGCCTGCTCACGCCGGCATCGGGTGGCAATTACACCTTCACTATCGACGTGGAGGCCGAGGACGAGGGCAGCGACTTCGACCTGAAGAAGGACACCCTGGTGGTGCCCAACATCCTGCCGCCCAACTACGTCAACAGCTACGCGGCCGAGGACTTCGCGGCGGGCCTGTCGGCCGAGACGAACGAAGAACTGCTGGCCCGTCTCCAGGAGGGGATCGCCGCCAAGGCCCTGTCCAACCGGGGCAACATGGCGGCGGCCCTGCGGGAGATCGACCAGTTCAGTCGCGTGGTGGCCATGTCCATCGTGGGCCACGGGGACGCCGAACTCCTCCGGGCCTACCACTCGATCCTACCGATCGCCCTGGGCGGGCGGTGCGACTGGTACATCCGCACTCAGGAGGCGACCACCGCGGTCGCGTTGGTCAAAACGGCCACGCTGCTCGAAGTGAACCTCGACGGCACTGGTGTGTGGCAGCTGGGCGTGGGCAAGGCCGACGCCCCGGGGTTCTACGAGTTCCGGGAGATCCGCCCGGCCGACGACGCGGAGGACGCTCAAGGCGGGTACGAGATCCTGTCGGACACCCGCGGCATGGACCTGACCGCGACCGGATTCATCCCCGACGTGGTGACCGCCACGGAGGCAGCGTACTCCGCGTTCTCCACGGCGGTGATCCAGTTCCTCGACACGACCGACCACGGCACACTCACGGCGGGTGACACGCGTGACTACGCCCTGGCCGCGGTGTGCCTGCCCCTGGTGAGCGAGATCCAGACCCACGTCAGCTCTCGGGACGTGCGGCCGTACGGCGGCGACTGCCTCGTGAAGGCACCCGTGCCGTGCTTCCTGAGCCTCAACTTCACCCTGAACAAGAAGGCCGGGCAGGACGACCCGGACCTGGACGGGATGCGGGCGGCGTTGTGCCAGACGGTGAATACGCTTGGATTCACGGGAGCTTTGTACGCCAGCCAGCTCCAGGACGTGATTTTCTCGTACCTCACCGACGGGCAAACGGCGTCCGCGGTCGACATGCACGGCCGCATCAGGTATCCTGACGGTACAATCACGTATCTGCGGGATACGGAAATCTTGCAAGTGCCAGACGACCCCGCGAACATGGTGACGCCGAAGACGGTCCAGTTCTTCGCGTCGCCCGGCGACATCGGCATCACCGTCGTCACGAAGGTGCCGACCGCCCTGTAGCACGGAGGCTACTGGTGAACGAGAGAGCAATCGACCTATTGATGACGGACACGTCGAAGAAGCCGCGTGGCTTCCTCGACGGTCCCAAGGTCCACAAGGCGGACCCCCGGGTGGCAGGCTTCGCTCTGTCCTACCTGGACGCGTTCGGTTACCTGAAGGACGAGCTGTCGGCGTGGAAAGACATCTCACTGCTCGACATCAAGTTGGCCCTGGGCGACTTGCAGACGTCGCTGGGGCTCAAACGCACCAAGACTCTCACGGTGCAGACGATCCACGCCATGGAGGCCCCGCGGTGCGGGTGCCCGGACGTGCTCCGGCCCCGGCACAAGTGCCAGCACGAGCTGACCCGGCGGCGGGACGCGATGCTGCCCAAGTGGAAGAAGAAGGGCCTGGCGTACACCGTCACCGGCGACCTGCCCAAGGTCTCGAACGACGCGTTGGCCGGTATCGTGGACACTGCCTTTGAACTCTGGGCCAAGCACACCACACTCGCCTTCCACCGCGTCACCGACGAGAAAAAGGCCGACATCGTGGTCGGCCCCGGGCAGGGGCGGCAGTCGAACTTCGACGGCCCCGGCGGCACCCTCGGGTGGGCGTCGCTCCCTAACAACGACCGGCAGATCGCGGTGAAACTCGACCGCGACGAGACGTGGACGTTCGACCCCCGCGACCGCGGGTTCTGCGTACACCACGTCGTGCGGCACGAAATCGGGCACGCCCTCGGGCTCACCCATAGCCGTACGCACAGTGCCCTTATGAGCCCGTTCTACAACGCCGCGGTAGGAGAGCCGCAGGCGATCGACGACGTCCCGCGGTTGCAGGCCAGGTACGGCCCGCCGCAAAACGCCTAGCGGCCGGTTGCCGCCGTCGGGTACAAGGTAACCGCCACACGTGGGCACGACGCCCGCTCCCCGTTCCAAGGATGGAGCACCATGAAGAAGCTCGGATTGTTCCTGCTGCTCTGTGCAGCGGCGGCGGCTTCGGCCGCCGACCCGGCCCCGGTCCCGAAGGGGCCGCCGGTCGCGGTCAAGCAAGTTAAGTTCCCCGACTTCCCGTCGGTGAAGCCCAAAGTCGACCCGCCGGTCCCCGCCCCCAAGGCCGACCCGGACGCCCCAGCCAAGCTCGGCAAGGGGCAATACTACGTCGTCGCGTCCCCCAAGCCGCTCCTCATCCTGCCGGCCGGCACGGGCGAGGTCACGGTGCAGACGCGCAAGCCGCCGTTCATGTTGCCCGCGGCCCAAGCCCTCGGCTGGCAGCCGGACGCCAAAGACCCCGAGTTCGTGACCTGGGGCGACGAGTACCCGTACCTGTACGTGGTGAAGGGCAGCAAGAGCGGCGACGTGGCCCTCACGGTCATCCCGGCCCTGAACGACCTGGACGACAAGAAGGCGCAGATCCCGCTAGCCCCGAAGGACGTGCTCAAGAAGCTCCTTCAGGTAGACGACGGCACCGGGCCGCGGCCCCCGCCGGACGTGATCCCGGTCCCGAAGCCGGTGGACCCGCCCAAGCCACCGGACGTGATCCCGAACCCGTCCAAGGGGTTCCGGGTTCTCTTCATTTACGAACGGCAGGCGGACCTGACGCAGGAGCAGTTGAACATCCTGGCCTCGACCAAGATCGTCGCCTACCTGAACGACAAGTGCGTGAAGGACGCGAACGGGAAGCCCGAGTTCCGCAAGTGGGACAAAAGCACTATTGAGAAGGAGGGCGGTCTGGCCAAGGAGTCGGCCCTGTGGCAACAGATGTGGAAGGACTCCAAGGACAAGATCGGCAAGCTGCCCCAGGTAGTGATCGTGAATGACCAAGCCGGCGTGCCGTACGAATGGCCGGCTACCGAGGACGCCATGTTGGCTCTCCTCAAGAAGTACGGCGGCTAAGGCGTTCACCACCACACAGCACGGAGGCACTGAGATGGGTTTCAGCAGCAGCATGTATCGGGACGAGTTGGTCATCGACGACTCGACACCGGACGCAATCACCGACGCCCCGGAAGGGTACTCGCAGAGCCTGCGACTCGACTTCCGCGGCCCGAAAGAGTACGAGTACGGCGACCTCGCCACCCCGTTCCCCAGCAACCTGCTCATCCCGCGACACGAGTGGCAGGCCCGCATTCAGGAGATGGAAGAGCGCAAGACCCGCATCTCCGACGTCGTCGAGCAGGCCGGTCTGCCGTGCAAGGACCAGTCGCAAACCAACTACTGCTGGATCAACGCCCCTGTGCACCTGATCGAGGTCACCCGCGTCCTCCAAAACCAGGCCATGGTCATTCTCTCCCCGGCCTCGGCCGGTGGCCCCATCAAGGGCTACCGCAACGTCGGCGGGTGGGGCAAGGAGGGGTTGGAGTATCTGGTCCAGTACGGCTGCGTGCCGGTGGACAAGTGGCCGGCGAACGCGATCGACCGGCGGTACAACACCGCCGAGAACCGCGAGCTGGCGATGATGTACCGCGTCGTCGAGTGGATGGAGCTGCGGCCCCGCAACCTGGACGAGGTGATGAGCTGTCTGCTGCGTCGTATTCCCATCGCGGTCGGCTACAACTGGTGGCGGCACGAGGTCAGCCTGTACGACCCGGTGTGGCTGAACGGTCAGCCCGGCGGTCGGCTCCGCAACTCGTGGGGCATGAGCTGGCCGCAGCCGATGGCCGGTGGCTACTCGATCCTGCAAGGGTCGAAGCTGCTACCGGACGACGCCGTGTGCCCGGTGTCCGCGATCGCCGCCTGAGTTCGCCCTGTTCGCCCTGTCTCTAGTGTTCCAAGTTTTCGCTCAAAATCACCAGGAGGGTGATGACCATGCGTAAGTATCTGATCGCCGCGGGGCTCCTCTTCGCGGCCTTCTGTGGCAACGCGACCGCACAGGAGGGCCTCAAGTTCGACGTGACGCCGGGGTTCAAGATCGCCCCGGCCGAGAAGAAGATCGAGATCGCGTTCCCGCCCAAGGCAAAGAAGCCCGGGAACTGCGGGTGCGGCGACGACTGCCTGTGCCCGGTGTGCGACGGCAACTGTGTCGATTCCAAGGTGAAGGCCGCGTCCACCGTGGACCCGTGGTACGCGTGCCAGATTAGCGTGGCCCGTGCCCCGGGGGTGACGGCGTACGGCAGCGGTACGCCGCTGGCGACCGAGAACGGCAAGACCGTCGTGCTCACCAACGCGCACGTGGTCCGCGACAACACGAAGCCCATTACCGTGCACCTGAACGGTAAGCAGTACCCTGCGAAGTACGTGCTCGGCTCGGTCGTGACCGACGTCGGCCCGCAGCAGATTCACGTGGACGGCCCGGACCTGTGCGTCCTCGAAGTGGACGCCGACCTGTGGGGCGTGGACCTGGCCGCGGACATCCCCGCAGTGGGGGAGCCGGTGTTCCAGATGGGGTACGGCGGGTCGACGAATGGTAAGCCGATCAAGAGGACCGGCGTCGTCATCCAGCCGGTGTACGCCGGTCAGTTGAACAGCACCATTACCGCGGTCTCGGGCGACAGCGGGTGCGGTGTGTTCAACAAGTACGGGCAACTGGTGGGCGTCACGCACGGGGGCACGCAGACCGTGGCCCTAGCCGAGACGGTCACCACGGTACGCACCTACGTCCTGAAGGGCGACAAGAAGTTCGTCCTGTTCCCGCGGCTGCGGGCTCGCCTCGAAGCCAACCGGGAGGCCCGTGCCGACAGAAACGTGGACCCGGAGTTCAGCGGCAAGGCACCGGTCGCCGCGGCCCCGCTGCCCGAGGGCGTCGTGGGTGCCCCGTTCGGCAGTGGGGTTCCCCCCAAGCCCCCGGGCGAGGGGTGGCAGTGGGACGCGGCCAAGAAGCAGTGGTGGAAGTGGACCGTGCCGCCCGGGTACAGTCTTCCCAACCAGGCACCGGCCAAGCCGCAAACCAGCATTGGTCAGCCGTACTTCACGCCCGGCACGTTCAACATCGCCCCGGCCCAGGGCGGGTGCCCGAACGGTCGGTGCCCCTCACCGACGGCCCCGAGCCGTCGGTGGTAACTGACAAGCCCGGCCGTGGGCCGAGCTGAGCCCGGCCCGGGGTCGCGTTCGCGGTCCCGGGCCTTTTTCGTTCCACACCCCAGGTAGGAGATCCTATGTTCCACCCTCTCGGTCACGATGCCACCCGCCGCCGGGCCACCATCGAGATCATGAACAAGACAAACCTCGGTCGATTTGCGGCCCGCCGCAAAGCCGCCGAACTGACCGACGAGCAGATCGAGTCCGTGGTGCAAGCGAAGTGCGCGGCGGCGGGTGTGGCTCTGCCGCAGCCGGCCGGTGACGGGTTTGGAGCGATCGGTGACGGCACCATCATTCAGGCCATCAAGGACCTCTGCGACGCACACCCGGAGTTGATCAAGATCATCATGGCGGCCCTGCTCGCCCTGATCGGTCTCTGAGAACGAAATCGGCCCGGGGTGTAAGTCCCCCGGGCCGAGTGCCAACGCGAGCCACAACGAGTGGCAGTCCGCTGGCGCGCAAAAGAGAGTATACTGGGCACCGCACCGTACCCCAATAGTGGTTTTGAGATGCCCGACTACACATGGCCCAGTGACCTAGACGACGCCAGGAAACTCCTCGGCGTCGTTGGCTCGTTTTGGGCCGAGACGTACGCGGGCAACGACCTCGTCGCCTCGCTCCTCCACGCCAAGGCTCAGCACCAGGCCCAGGCCCAGCTGGATCTACTCGACCTCGTGGCCAGCATGTGCCGGTTCACGGTCCCGGTGTTCCACAAGGAGAACTGGTCGCTCCTCCAGCTCAAGGCGTCCGAACTCAACTCGCCCAACCTGCCGAAGTTCGACGGCACCTACAACTGGGACGGGCAGATCAAGTTCGACACCCCGGCCGACAGCGTCCTGTTCGCCTGGCCCGCCCCCGCCGGCCTGGTGGACGCCAAGGTCGTGCTCAACCAGATCACCGACGCCTCCCTAACGTGCGTCAAGGGCACAGACTTCTTCGTCGCCCCGGGGGCCGTGTGGTTCCGCGACAACCCGTTCTTGAACGCGTCCGTGCGGGTGACCGACGTCTACGAGGACGGCGTGGTGGTGGACCGCGTGGCCCACGTGTGGGTGTACCGCGGCGAGTACGACTGGGCGACCATCTACAAGCAGTTCGGCTACGTCCTGGGCATGAAGCTCACGTCCAGTCGACAGTACCGCCAGATCGTCAACGCCGCGTACGACGGCCTGGTGGAGGGCACCACGGCCCGGTGCCTGGAAGACTTCATGTCGGCGGTGTGTGACGTGCCGCTGGCCCT
>Ga0163144_10006772_pt1 | contig 25213 bp, 28 predicted proteins | sample OliLak19BULKMAT1_FD_123175 | JGI IMG/M metagenome (GOLD analysis project Ga0163144, IMG submission 123175) | Freshwater microbial mat bacterial communities from Lake Vanda, McMurdo Dry Valleys, Antarctica - Oligotrophic Lake LV.19.BULKMAT1 | ecosystem: Environmental > Aquatic > Freshwater >... | reverse complement strand
TAAGAAATTTTTCGCAGATTCCCTCCATTGCGCGCAGCGCGGGGGAGGGTTAGGGAGGGGGCGAAATCGGGAGGGGGGAAAATCGCTCGCCCCCATCCTGGCCTTCCCCCGCAAGCGAGGGAAGGAACCTTAAGTCAGTGCCTTTCGGGTCAGGCACGGCTGTCGGACGCATCGCCGCGGCGCCAAGACTGAACCGCGAATGCCGCTTGCGGGAAAGCAGAGTAGCAATGCAGGTAGGATTGCTCCGTGCGGTCGCGGTCATGCTCGAGTCGCAGGGCATCCCGCATTCGGTCCGGCAGGCGCGGTTTTGGTTCTTCGGTCGTAACATCCTGATTCAGAATGATAATCTTCCGAAATTATGGAATGCATTCCGCCTTTTCGGGCAGCTAATTTAAGTTCGGCGAAGACCTTCAGATGACTCAGTATCGATGCCGCAGCTTGCGGATTCCGCATATTCAATCGACGCGTGCACAAGTGCGAGTCATGTGGGGGCGCACTCCCTGAGGGTCTCCTTTTCACAACTGATGAGATGGCGCGCTTTGATGCGGAACACGCACGAATCACTAAGGAAAGAGAGGCGCGAAAGCGCAAAGGTAGACAAGCGGGCGGAGATGGCGGTTCGTACGGCGGAGGCTCCGGAGCTGGAGCCGGCGATAGCTGCGGTGAGGGTGGTGGATGCGGCTACTGCAGGGCATAAGCCGAACAATGCATCGCAGGCGACGTGCGAAGACGCACGCGCCTGAGTGCTGACCTTAGGCACTTTAGAGGCTTAAGGAATACGTTGATCGTAGATCATTTCGTGTGCGGTATTTCTAATTCAGAGAGGAGGCTCCTTGATCACAAAACATCCGGTGGCTGCGGCGAGTGGCGCACTGGTTCCGACTTCAGCGCACGTCTCAGCCCATGCGGCTGAAGTGAAGGTGCTAAGCGCTGTTGGCATGCGTCAGGTCATGTTGGACCTTGGCGCCAAGTTTGAGCGTGCGACTGGCTGCACGCTGGCAATCACCTTTGACAGTACCGGTCTGCTTGCGAAGCGAATCGCCTCGGGCGAGACGGTCGATGTCGTGATGATCAATCAATCCGCCATCGAAACCTTGGGGAAGAACGGGAAGGTCATCACGGGTTCGGTAGCGCACGTCGCAAGGGCGGTCGCTGCCGTGGGCGTACGAAAAGGCGCCAAGCCGGACATTTCATCACCCGAGGCCTTCAAGGACCTGCTGCTTTCCGCCAGATCGGTTGCGCGGCCCTCTCCGGCAGTCGGAGGCTCGAGCGCAGACCACATCGTCAAGGTGCTAGAACGTCTCGGGATCGCCGACGAGGTAAACGCCAAGTCAGTCATCGTCAATACCGGTCATCCTGTGCAGGGTGCGGAGTCGCCGGGCGATGCGGTCGCCAAGGGCAAGGCCGAAATTGCCCTGCACCAGCTTCAGGAGCTCATGGCTGTCCCCGGGATCGATATTGCCGGCCCATTTCCGGGCGAGCTGCAGGGGAATTTTGCGTTTTCGGCGGCGATCGGCACGAACGCCAAGGAAACCGAAGCAGGGAAGGCACTCATCGAATTCCTGCGTACGCCCGACGCGATGGTCGTGATCAGGGCGAAGGGCATGGAACCCATCTCACCGTGATCCTCACCCTCCGTGATCGGCGAGTATCGAGAAGCGAAATGCCTAAGCAGCGCTTCGAGCAGACGGAGGAACCTCATCCGATAAAGTGAACTCCTAGACCTAACGCTCCGGGAGGTTCCGTTGGCGGATGATGTGGGTCGTTACTGGCGTTCGTCCACGTTTGCCGGCAGTTCGTTCGTAGTAGGAGCAGCCGGCGGAAACAGGTCCTTGTAAGACACATACACCGCCGGCGCGAGGAGGGGCCCCAACAGCCACAGTCCCAGATCGAGTTGCCCGGTGAGCAGGCCCAGCGGCATCAGCAGGACGAGGCCCGCGATCACGATCGCTCCGAGCAGCAGGAACGCGCCGATGCTCCGCAGGCAGGCCCACAGCGACAGCAGCATTGCGGGCAGCGCTTTCAGGTTGTCGAAGAAGACCAGCATGGGCGCGGACCAGGTCGCCAGCAGGAAGGGCAGGGACACCAGCGTGCCGGCGAGGAAGGCGCTGGCGATCTGCGGGGTCAATGCCCGCACCTGTTCGGCATTGGCCGGGTCGGCGAAGGCCTTGGGGCCGAGTTCCGCGAGGGCCTTCATCTCGTCGCCGCCGACCATGACGATCACCACCCAGCTGAGCAGTTGTCCCAGCAGCGCGATGCCGCCGATGGTGACCAGCGCACCCGCGCTTTTGAGGAAGCCGCTGGCGAGGTAGCCCACCCGTAGCGGCTGGCCGCGTTCCAGGCCCTGGCAGCCGTGCGCGAGCCCGGCCATGAAGTTGGGTGCGAGGAGGATGGCGATCAGTCCCAGGAAGAGGTGGATCGCGAGCGTGATCTTCATGATCAGGAACACCGCGATGACCAGCATGACCCACTCGCGCGGGGCGCGGCGGAACAGGGCTGCGCCGCCAATCAGCCACTGGACGGCACGGCCGGCGGCCACGCGGCGAGGCACGAAGGGGGAGGGTGGGGTTTCGCTCATGGTTGGATGCTTATGGGAGAAGGTCACGCCGCGCGTCTTCACGGGCGTTTACGTGCGCCTGGAGGATGCGGCGGAAGCGGCCGGGATCGTGGGCGTGGGTGAGTTCGCCGGGGCGCGGCAGGTGGAAGTCGTACAGCCGCGACACCCAGAAACGCAGCGCGCCGGCGCACAGCATGGCGGGCCATGCTGCGCGTTCGGCGTCGGTTAGCGGCCGCACGCCGGCGTAAGCGGCAACCAGTGCGCGGGTACGCGGCGCATCGAGCGTGCCGTCCGCATCCGTGCACCAGTCGTTGACGGTGATGGCGAGGTCGTAGAGCAGGCGGTCGGTGCAGGCGAAGTAGAAGTCGATGACGCCGCCGACCCGCCCGTTGTCGAACAGCACGTTGTCGCGGAAGAGATCGGCGTGGATTACGCCGCGCGGCAGTTCGTCGCCGTCGGCCTGCGTCTGGAAACGGATTTCCGACTGCAGCAGCGCGGCATCGTCGGCATCAAGGAAAGGCAGGATTTCGGGCATCACGGCCTGCCACCAGCCCAGACCGCGCGGATTGTCCATGCGGGCGCCGTAACTCTGTCCGGCGAGATGCAGTTCCGCCAGCACGGCGCCGATCTGGGCACAGTCATTGGCGGTGACCACCGTGCGCGCGCTGCCCGGCAGACGGGTCACGATGGCGGCCGGTTTGCCGTTGAGCTGCCCGAGGGTGCGGTTGTCGTGGTCGGCGATCGGCTGCGCGCAGGGCACGCCGTGGTGCGCTAGATGCGCCATCAGGTCCAGATAGAACGGCAGTTCCGCCACCGTCAGCTTTTCGAACAGTGTGAGGACGTAGCGCCCCTGCCGGGTGGTGAGGAAGTAATTGGTGTTCTCGATCCCGGACGGGATGCCTTTGAGTTCGACCAGCGCGCCGATCGAATAGCGCTTGAGCCAGGCGGTCAGCTCGTCCGGCGTGACCGTCGTGTAGACCGACATGAACGGTTCGCCATCAGCCGCCGGTTACCACGAGAAAACGCTCCACATCGGCGCGCGGATCTCCGGCCCGAAATCGACCGGACGGGAAATCTGGCCGTCGCCCGGCCCATCCATGAGGTAGAAGGGCGGGCCGTTTTTCGGCACGACCCGCATCATGTACACGCGGCCGTTAGTGCGGAATTCCTCGATCGTGTCGTCGCCTTGTTGGCGGATCGTGACCTGCGGTTCCAGCGTGGGATCGTTCGGGTTCACCGGGACCGCGGGCAGCGGCGCCTCGGGAATCGGCTCGAGGTTAGGCGGCCGCTGGGCGCTGACGGGCAGTGCCACGAAGGCGGCGGCGGTGAGGATAAGGGCAAGCAGGCGGCGCAGCATGTCAGCGGGTCCGGTGGAGGTGCGAGTGCCCCTATTCTACGCCGGCCGCCAAGTACGGGATTGGGGATTTGGGATTAGGGATTTGAAACCGGGGGCAGCAGTTGCGCCGTTGTTGATTTCCAATCCCGAATCCCCAATCCCGCCTTAGAGGTTCAGCAGTGTTTCCCGTTCCGATTCGGTGGTCTCGAAGCCGCGGTGCTCGTAGTGCGCGAAGATCGCGTCGACCACCGCCTGCGGGTCGTCGATGACCTGCATGAGGTTGAGGTCGGCGGGATCGATCATGTGCTCCGCGGCGAGGCGGTCGCGCATCCAGTCGAGGAGCCCGCGCCAGAAGTCGCCGCCGACCAGAATGATCGGCATGCGGCGCATCTTGCCGGTCTGCACCAGCGTCAGCGCCTCGCCCAGTTCGTCCAACGTGCCGAAGCCGCCCGGCATCACCACGTAGGCGCAGGCGAAGCGCACGAAGGCGACCTTGCGCGCGAAGAAGTGGCGGAAGGACAGGCTCACGTTCTGGTAGGCATTGCCGAACTGTTCGCGCGGCAGTTCGATGTTGAGGCCGATGGCCGGGGATTTGCCCGCGTAGGCGCCGCGGTTGATCGCCTCCATGAGGCCCGGTCCGCCGCCGGAGATCACCGCGAAGCCGGCGTCCGACAGGCGCCGCGAAATATCTTCCGCGAGCGCGTAATAGGGGTGAGTCTGCGCGACGCGTGCGCTGCCGAAGATGCTGACCGCGGGACGCATGCCGACCAGGCGCTCGGTCGCTTCCACGAACTCTGACATAATGCCGAGGATGCGCCACGCTTCGCGCGCGACCATGTTGCGCTCTTCGGGCGTCGGGGCCGGAATTTTCGTCGAACCCGCTGAACCGGTCGAACCATTCGGTCTGTCGCTCATGAGCATCCTTGCGGTTTGGGTGTGGTTGCCGGGAACGCGGCGCAACGGACGACGCCCTCTTCTTTCACGCCATCCCCTGCCCTGATGAAAATGCTGCTGCTGGTCGACGGTTCGTCCTATCTCTACCGTGCGTTCCACGCGCTGCCCGATCTGCGCAACCCGCAGGGCGAGCCGACCGGTGCGATCTACGGCGTGCTGAACATGCTGCGCCGCCTGCACAAGGAATATCCGTCGGATTATAGCGCCTGTGTTTTCGACGCGAAGGGCCCGACCTTCCGCGATGAGCAGTACGCCGCCTACAAGGCGAACCGCCCGCCGATGCCGGATGACCTGGGCCTGCAGATCGAGCCGCTGATCGAGACCGTGCGCGCGATGGGCTGGCCGGTGCTGATGGTGCCGGGCGTGGAAGCCGACGACGTCATCGCGACGCTGGCGCACGAGGCGACGGCGCAGGGCGCCCGCACGGTGATCTCCACCGGCGACAAGGACCTGTCCCAACTGGTGAGCCCGCTCACCACCGTGATCAACACCATGTCGAACGAGAAGCTCGACGAGGCTGGCGTCGAGAAGAAGTTCGGTGTGACGCCCGCGCAGTTCCTCGATTACCTGACGCTGGTCGGCGACGCGGTGGACAACGTGCCCGGTGTGGACAAGGTGGGGCCCAAGACGGCGGTGAAGTGGATCACGCAGTACGGCTCACTGGAAGGCGTGCTGGCGAACGCGGACAAGATCACCGGCGTGGTCGGCGACAACCTGCGCAAGGTGGTCGACTGGCTGCCCAAGGCGCGCGAACTGCTGACCGTAAAAGCGGATGTCGCGCTGCCCAAAAAGCTCACGGAGCTGCATCCGCAGCCGCTCGACACGGCCGCGCTCGCCACGCTGTTTCGGCGCTTCGGTTTCCGCACCTGGCTGCGGGAGGTCGAGGAAACCGGCGGTGCGACCTTGGGCGGCGCCCCTTCTACCACCACTTCTGAGCCGCCTGTGCCGGTTGCGCGGCACGGCGATTTTAAACCGGTGACGACGCGCGCGTACGAGGCGGTGCTGACCGAAGCCGCGTTGGCCGGGTGGATGAAGAAGATCGAATCCGCGGATCTGGTCTCCTTCGACACCGAAACCACCAGCCTGGAGCCGCTGCAGGCGCAGATCGTCGGTTTCTCCATTGCGGTGGAGCCCGGCACCGCTGCCTACGTGCCGCTCGCCCATCATTACGCCGGTGCGCCTGACCAGCTCAACCGAGAGGTGGTGCTCGCGCGGCTCAAGCCGTGGCTGGAGGATCCCCGCCGCGCGAAGCTCGGGCAGAACCTCAAGTACGACATGCACGTGCTGGCCAACCACGATATCCGGCTCGCCGGCGTGGCCCACGACACGCTGCTTGAGTCGTATGTGCTCGAAAGCCACAAGCCGCACGACATGGACAGCCTCGCCGAGCGTCACCTCGGCATGAAGACGATCAGCTATAGCGAGGTCGCGGGCAAGGGCGCGAACCATATCGGCTTCGACCAGGTGCCGGTCGAGCGTGCCGCCGAGTACGCCGCCGAGGATGCGGACGTCACGCTGCAATTGCACAAGACGCTATACCCCGAGGTCGCCGGCGATCCCAGGCTCGAGCACATCTACCGCGACATCGAGCTGCCAGTGATGCAGGTGCTGTTCGAGATGGAGCGTCACGGCGTGCTGATCGACAGCGCCGTGCTCGCCCGGCAGAGCGAAGCGCTGGGCAAGCAGATGGCTGAGGCCGAACGCAAGGCGCACGAGGCCGCGGGCCAGCCGTTCAACATCGGGTCACCCAAGCAGATCGGCGAAATCCTGTTCGTGAAGCAGGGCATCAAATCGGTGAAGAAGACGCCGAGCGGCGCGCCGTCCACCGACGAGGACGCGCTGGAACAGTTGGCCCTCGACCATCCGCTGCCCAAGCTGATCCTCGAATACCGCGGGCTCGCCAAGCTCAAGTCCACCTACACGGACAAGCTGCCGAAGATGGTGAATGCGCGCACCGGTCGCGTGCACACCAGCTACGGACAGGCGACCGCCGTCACCGGGCGGCTCGCGTCCACCGATCCCAACCTGCAGAACATCCCGGTGCGCACCACCGAAGGGCGGCGCATCCGCGAAGCGTTCATTGCACCGCCGGGCCACGTCATCGTGTCGGCTGACTATTCGCAGATCGAACTACGGATCATGGCGCACATCTCGCAGGATGCGGGCCTGCTCGCGGCCTTTCGCGCCGGCGAGGATGTGCATCGCGCCACCGCGGGGGAAATTTTCGGCGCGGAGCCGGCGGCGGTTACCAGCGAGCAGCGGCGCTACGCCAAGGTGATCAACTTCGGCCTCATCTACGGCATGTCCGCGTTCGGGCTCGCCGGCCAGCTCGGCATCGAGCGCAGCGCGGCGCAGCAGTACATGGAGCGCTATTTCGCGCGTTATCCGGGTGTGGCCGAATACATGCAGCGCACGCGCGAGCTGGCGCGCGAGCAAGGGTACGTCGAAACGGTGTTCGGACGGCGGCTGTGGCTCTCTGACATCCGTGCGGGCGGCGGCCCGCGCCGGCAGGCCGCGGAGCGCGCGGCGATCAATGCACCGATGCAGGGTACCGCGGCCGACCTGATCAAGCTCGCGATGATCGCCGTCAGCGGCTGGCTGGCATCACACAAACTGGCCTCGAAGCTGGTGATGCAGGTGCATGACGAACTGGTGTTCGAGGTGCCGGAAGGCGAGCTCGATACGATCAAGCGCGAGGTGCCGAGACTGATGTGCGGGGTGGCCGAACTGACCGTGCCGCTGGTGGTGGATGTGGGGGCGGGCCCGAACTGGGAGCGGGCACATTGAGGAAGGAGGAGAGCATGCAAGGTTTGTCCGGAATGGCGGCAATGCTGGCTCTGGTCCTGGCCGGAGGCTGCGCGGTGCAACCGCGCAGTTCGTCCGGCATGGGCGAAAGCGTGCCCGGCGCGTCGGGTTTCCTGCGGGACTACACGAAGCTCCAGCCGGTGCCGGGCAAGGAGGGGCGTTACGCGTGGGCGCTGACGGACGCGGAGTTGCGTCCTTACACGCGCTTCGTCCTGCCGCCGATGGAGATTTGGGTGGACCGCGACGCGCAATATCGCGGGATGTCGGCGGAGGTCGTGCAGCGCCTCGCCTCTATCTATCAGACCAGTTTCCGGCGCGTGCTGGCGCCGGAATTCCCGGTGGTCGACAAACCCGGACCGGGGGTGGCGACCTGCCGTTTCGCCATCACCGGCGTGACGCCGGAGCGGCCCGGCCTGACGCCGCTCGACGTGGTGCCGATCAAGGCCGCGTTCAACATTCTGCGCAACGCAACCGGGACGGCGGCCAAGGTCGCCCGCATCTCGGCGGAAATCGAGTGCCACGACAGCGTGACGGGGCGGCCTCTGCTGGCGGCCGTCATCACCGGCGTGGGCGAGCAGAAGTTCATCGAAGGCCAGCCCATCACCTGGCCGGAGGTGGAGCCGGTGCTGCGCGGCTGGGCGCAGGATTTCAAGCAACGGCTGAACGTGGTGCAGGGACGCTGAGTCCGCTGCACGCGCGGCTTATTTCACCGCGCCGAAGACTTTCTTGACGAGGTCGCTGCTGGCGCCGACCGGGTTGCTGCGCAAGGCCTTCTCCTGCTCGCCGATGGTGGCGTAAAGGCCGTCGAGCGCTTTCTGGGTCACGTAGCGCTCCACCGTCGCCTGGTCTTCCTTGATGAGCCCAAGCGTGGCGCCCTGCCCGGCGATGGTGTTGTAATGCTGCGCAAGGCCCACTTTCTCGGTGCTCTTCTTCACGATGGGCAGGAAGCGTTCGGTCAGCTGCTTTTCCGTCGTGCGCTTGAAATACTGGGTGGCGGCGGTGTCGCCGCCGGTGAGGATGCCCTTGGCGTCCTGCACGGTCATCTGCTTGATGGACTGTTCCAGCAGCGCCTGTGCTTCCGGCATCGCCGCTTCCGCCGCGCGGTTCATCGACAGCACGAGCTCGTCCGCCTGCTTCTTCATGCCCATCATGCGCATCGCGCCTTCGACCTTCTGCATCGAGGGCGGCAGCGGGATTTTCAGCTTGGGATTGCCGTAAAAACCGTTCTCGGTGCCGAGCAGGGAGACGGCCTTGCTCGCGCTTTCCGCGAGTCCGCCCTTAAGGCCGGACGCCGCGTCCGCGTTGGTGAGATCGGCAAGGCTTGCCGCGTGTGCGGTGGCGGCAATGAATGTCGCGAGCAGAAAGCCGAAAATGCGGGTCATGGAAGACTCCTCTACAGATGGGCAGCGCCGGCCGTTCTCACGCCGACGACGGGGCCAGATTATCACGGGCCTGCTGGCCGCCGCGCTGGCCCTCGTGCTGGGCGTGTTCTACACGAGCGCGCCGCAGGTGGCGCCAGACGTCACCTTCGTGTCGCTGCAGGGCGAGAAGATCACCACGGCGGACCTGCGCGGCCGGGTGGCGCTGGTCAATTTCTGGGCGACCGATTGCGTCATCTGCATCAAGGAAATGCCGCAGATCGTGTCCACCTACGAACGATTCCGCGCGCAGGGCTTTGAGACGATCGCCGTGGCGATGCGCTACGACCCGCCCAACTACGTGCTCGCCTACGTGGCGAAGAACCGGCTGCCCTTCACGGTGGCGCTCGATCCACTGGGTGAGCTGGCGCAGGCTTTCGGCAACGTGCGCGCCACACCGACGTCCTTTCTGCTGGACCGGCGCGGCAACATCGTCTGGCGGGTGGCGGGAGAGCCGGACTTCGCGCAGCTCCACGCGCTGGTGGAGGCCAAACTCGCCGAGAGCGTTACGCGCTGATCAGGTCACGCCCGCGTCGTGCGCCTGCTGGTCCGCGTGGTAGGACGAGCGCACCATCGGTCCGCTGGCGGCGTGCCGGAATCCCATCTCGGCGGCCGCGCGCTCGAACATCTGAAACACCGCCGGCTCGACGTAACGCAGCACCGGCAGGTGCCCGCCGGAGGGTTGCAGGTACTGGCCGATCGTCAGCATGTCCACGTCGTGCGCGCGCAGGTCGCGCATCACTTCCAGAATTTCTTCGTCGGTTTCACCCAGACCGACCATCAGGCCCGATTTCGTCGGCAGGTGCGGGAAGCGCGCCTTGAAGTCCTTCAGCAGCTTCAGCGAATGCGCGTAGTCCGCGCCCGGTCGCGCCTGCTTATAGAGTCGCGACACGGTTTCCAGGTTGTGGTTCATCACGTCCGGTGGCGCGGTAGAGAGTTTTTCCAGAGCCGTATCCAGACGGCCGCGGAAGTCCGGTACCAGCACTTCGATCTGCGTGCCGGGCGAGCGCTCGCGCACGGCGCGGATGCAGTCGGCGAAATGCTGCGCGCCGCCGTCGCGCAGGTCATCGCGGTCGACGCTGGTGATCACTACGTAGCGCAGTTTCAGCGCTGCGATGGTCGTCGCCAAATTGACCGGCTCGTCCAAGTCCGGCGGCAGCGGCCGGCCGTGCCCGACATCGCAGAAGGGACAACGCCGCGTGCACAGATCGCCGAGGATCATGAAGGTCGCTGTGCCCTTGCCGAAACACTCGCCGATGTTGGGGCAGGACGCTTCCTCGCACACGGTATGCAGCTTGTGTTCGCGCAGGATGGCCTTGATCTCGTCGAAGCGCGAGTTGTTACTCACGCGGACGCGGATCCAGTCGGGCTTTTTCAGCCGCTCAGCCGGCACCACCTTGATGGGGATGCGCGCGGTCTTTGCGCCACCCTTTTGCTTGATGGACGCGGCGGGCGGCGGGGCTTTGTCGAGGGTTGAACTCATGCGAGCTGGCGGATCATGTGTTGGGCGAGTTTCGCGCCGAGAAGTTCCGGTGTGTCGCGGACGCCGAGGTCGCGGGTTTGCGTGACGGCGAGGCCGGGATAACCGCAGGGGTCGATGGCCGCAAAGGGCGCAAGGTCCATGTCCACGTTAAGGGCAAGGCCGTGATACGCACAGCCGTTGCGGATTCGCAGGCCCAGCGCTGCGATCTTGGCGTCGCCGACGTAAACGCCCGGGGCTTCCGGGCGTCCGCGTGCGGCGATCCCGTAATCGGCGAGCGAGTCTATCACGGCGTTTTCCATGCGCCGGACCAGCGTCCGCACGCTTAAGGCCCGCCGGCGCAGGTCGAGCAGCAGGTAGAGCACCACCTGGCCGGGTCCGTGATACGTCACCTGTCCGCCGCGGTCGGAGCGCACGACGGGGATGCCGTTGTCGATGCGCGGCAGGTGCTCGGCGCGGCCGGCGATGCCTACCGTGTAGACCGGTGGGTGTTCGGTCAGCCACAGTTCGTCCGCACTGTTGGCGCTATCAGCACCGCGTTGCGCCGTGTAGGCCTGCATCGCCTGCCAGGTCGCCGCGTACTCGGTGCGACCGAGCGTACGCACCTTCGGCGCGGCCAGCGTGGGCGCGCGGCTGTCGGTACCGTGGTCGATCGCAAGGGCGGCGGCGGTCATGCGGCGACTATACCCCGCCCGGGTGACGGCCGAAAACCGGTGGTAAGCTCGCGCGCACTACCGATGATGCCGATCTTCTTCAGCGGCTGCCGCGCACGGGCCGCGCTGCTCGTTGCACTGGCACTGGCCGTGCCTGCGCCAGCCGCTGACGTGAAGCCGCCGCCGCTGATGAACGAAGCGGTGTTGCGGGTGCCGAAACCCGGCACCTTCGGCGTTGAACTCGAGACCACGGTGTTCCGGCCCGACGGTGACGGGCCTTTCCCGGTGGCCATCATCAATCACGGCAAGGCGTCGGGCGATCCGCTGTTTCAGGAGCGGGCGCGCTATACGGTGGCGGCCCGCGAGTTCGTCCGCCGCGGCTACGCCGTGGTGGTACCGATGCGGCAGGGCTTCGCCGGCAGCGGCGGGCGCTATGTCGACGGCGGCTGCAACATCGCCGGCAACGCGCGCTACCAGGCGGATGACCTCGAGGCCGCGGTGGGCTGGCTGCGCAAGCAGCCGTGGGCCGACACGACGCGCATGGTGGTGCTCGGCCAGTCGCACGGCGGTCTGACGACGCTGGCCTTCGGCACGCGCGAGACGTCCGGCGTGCGCGCGCTGATCAACTTCGCGGGTGGGCTGCGGCTGAAAAACTGCCAGTGGGAAGACGACCTCGTCAGCGCGTTCGGCACCTTCGGCGGCCGCGCCCGCGTGCCCTCGCTGTGGTTCTACGGCGAGAACGACAGCTACTTCGGGCCCGGACTCGTTTCCCGCATGTACGACGCGTACACTAAAACCGGCGGCAAGGCGAAGCTCGTGGCCTACGGGCCGTTCAAGAACGACGCGCACGGCATGTTCGGTTCGCGCGACGGTGTGTCGTTGTGGCTGCCGGAGGTCGAGCGTTTTCTGCAGGAGGCCGGCCTGCCGACCGCGGTGAGCGTCGCCGTCGGCGAAACGCCGCGTCCGCCGGCGAGCGGTTTTGCCGCCATCGATGACGCGCAGGCGGTGCCGTTCGTGCGCGACCCGGGCCGCAAGGGTTACCGTCTTTTTCTCGACCGCGGCGTGCCGCGCGCCTTCGCCGTCAGCCCGACCGGCGCCTGGGGATGGGCCTACGAAGGCGATGATCCGGCCGCGCGGGCGCTGGCCAGCTGCCAGCGCAACAGCAAGGAGCCCTGCCGTCTGTATGCGGTGGATGACGAGGTTGTGTGGGTCCGCTGAACGACCGAGTGCGGGACTGGACTTCGTCGGCCTTGGTCCGACTGGCGGCCACCGCGTGCAACGCCGCCAGCATCAGCTGGGGGCTGCTGATGCTGATGCTGGCGCACGACGGCTGGCGGGTGTACGCGCTCGCAACGTATGCGGCCGCCTACGGCGCGGTCAATCTGTGGCTGATCCTCCGCGGGGCCGGGCAGGCGGCCGCCGCCGGGCGCGGGCAGTGGGTACGTGTTGGGAGCACGCTGCTCAACCTGAGTCCACCACTGGTTTTCCTCGGGCTCGCACTCGCCGACGGCGGCGCCATGCTGGAGTGGGTGGGGGCGCTGCTGATGGCGCTGCCGGCCCTGCTGAATTGGCTGGCCGTGCGCGCGGCCCTGGAACCCGGCGCCGCGCGTTAAAGCACCATCACCACCATCGGGTGGTCGCACAGCTCGCGGTAGAGCGCGTCGAGCTGCTCGCGAGAAGTGGCGTTGATGGTGCAGGTGATGGAGAGATACTTGCCATGCTTGGAGGGCTTCATCTCCATCGTCTTCCCGTCGAAGTCCGGCGCGTGCCGGTTGACGATGTCCATCACGGTCTGCGCGAAGCCGGCGCGCGTCAGACCCATGACCTTGAGCGGGAATTCTGTCGGATACTCGATCAGCGATGGCGCGGTGGGCGGCATCGGTGGCACCGGAACTTGCGGGTCTGTCATGCGGCGCGCAACTGCAACTCCCGCTTGTAGTCCTGGTAGCCCTGCAGCACGCGCTTGAACGCGGGGCCGGGCTTGCCGTTGCCCACCGGACGGCCGTCGAGCGTGGTCGCCGCCAGCACTTCCTTGGTCGAGGAGGTGATCCACAGTTCGTCGGCGGTCTTCACTTCCGACTCGTGCACTTCGCGCACTTCCACCGGCAGGCCGGCATTGCGGGCGAGGTCGATGACCACGTCGTAGGTGATGCCGGGCAGGATGAGGTGGGTCTTCGGTGGCACCAGCACGATGCCGTTCTTCACCGCGAAGACGTTGGAGGAGGACGCTTCCGTGAGGTAGCCGTCGCGAAACATCACCACTTCGGCGGCGCCCGCCTCGACGGCCGCCTGCTTGGCAATGCAGTTGCCGAGCAGCGAGGTCGACTTGATGTCGCACTTGAACCAGCGGAAGTCGGTCATCGAAATGACCGATACGCCCTGCTCGACCTGCTCGCGGGACGGCACCTTGAGCGGACCCGTCATCATGAACACGGTGGGCTTGAGCCCGGCCGGGAAGGCGTGGTCGCGTTTCGCCACGCCGCGGGTCACCTGGTAATACACCGACTGGTCGCCGCCGCCGTTGCGGGCGACGAGATCGTGGGTGAGTTTGCTCCACTCGGCATCCGTGTGCGGATTCGGGATGCGGATCGCGTCCATGCTGTGCTGGAAGCGCCGGAAGTGCTCGGCCATGCGGAAGGGCACGCCGCCGTAGACCGGCACCACTTCGTAGACGCCGTCGCCGAAGATGAAGCCGCGGTCGAGCACCGGCACCTTCGCCTCGCTCATCGGGAGATAGTCGCCGTTCAGGTAAACGATGTCGCTGGCCATGGGAAAACTCCGTGAGGCGCCGTGAGGATGCACCAGTTTACCGGCTCTTGAACCACAGCCGAACCGTGTCCCACGCGCGGCCGAAAATGCCGGCCGGGGCCACGGCTTCGAGCGCGACGACCGTGTATTCAAGGAAAGGCTTGCCGTCGAGGGTCAGCCGCAGGACGCCGACTTTCTGCCCTGCCGCCACCGGGGCGATCAGCGGCTGCGTGCTTTCCATCTGCGCCACCACCCGTTCGTTCTGGCGTGCGGTGCCGGCGATGCCCTTGGGCAGCGCCACCCGCAGGTCGCTGGCAAAGCCGGCCTTGACGCTGCCGGCGGCGCCTTTCCAGACCGGCACGCTGGAGACCGGCTGCCCGGCCGCGTAGAACTTCACGTCGTCGTAGGACTGGAAGCCGTAGTTGATCAGCTTCTGGCTTTCGGTGGCGCGCGCCGATTCCGAGTCGGTGCCCAGCACGACGGAGATGAGCCGGCGCTCGCCGCGCTTCGCGGAGGTGACGAGGCAGTAGCCGGCAGCATCGGTGTAGCCGGTCTTCATGCCGTCCACTGCGGGGTCCGACCACAGCAGCCGGTTGCGGTTGGGCTGCGTGATGTTGTTGTAGCGGAATTCCTTGAGCGAATAGAGCGGGTAGTACTCCGGATAGTCGCGCACGATGGCGGCGGCCAGCAGCGTCAGGTCCCACGCGGTGGAGTAGTGCCCGCTGTCGGGCAGGCCCGTGGCGTTGGCGAAGCGCGTGTTCTGCATGCCGAGGCGCTGCGCCTCGCGGTTCATCAATTGCGCGAACGCCTCCTCGCTGCCGGCCACCAGCTCGGCCAGGGCGACGCTGGCATCGTTGCCCGACACCGCGATCATGCCGCGCACGAGATCGTCGACCGTCACCGGTCTTTTGGGCTCGATGAAGAGCCGCGAGCCCGTGGTTTTCCAGGCCCGCTCGGAGACGGTCACGCTCTGTACCGGCTGGATGCGTTTATCCTTCAGCGCGGCGAACACCAGATACGCCGTCATCAGCTTGGTCAGCGAGGCCGGTTCCACGCGCTCGTTCGCGTTGTGCGTGGCGAGCATCTGGTTCGCCGAGTAGTCGAGCAGCACGTACGACTTGGCGGCGATGTAGGGGACGGTCGGCAGCGCGCCGAACGCAAGGGAGGAAACGAAAGTCAGGATCAGCGCAAGCAATGCGCGGCAAAGCGAAACGGAGAGGTTCATCAAGGCGCCGTAAAAAAAGCGCGATTATAGCCGTGCGTGCCCCCCGTGCCGGCCGCAGCGGGCGGCCCTGTGACTACTCGCTGTCGCGCAGCCGTCGCAGCGCCTCGCGGATGAACGCGAGCTGGCGTTTGAAGTTCACGCAGCCGTCGCAAATGGCGAGGTGCAGGCGCAGGCGCTGGCGCTGCCAGCCGCCGAGCGGCTGCTCGTGGGCGTGGGACAGGAGCCGGGCAGCATCCTTGCAGGTCAGTCGGATCATCGTGGTTTTTTGCGTCCGCCCAGATTGCCGAACCAGAGCGCCCCCAGGCATTCGCGCAGGCCGAGGCGCGCCCGGTGCAGTAGCACCCAGCAATTCGTCTGCGTGATGGCGAGCTCCTTACAGATCTCCTCGGTCGACAGCTCCATCATTTCCCGCAGCATGAAGGCCCGCGCGGTCTTGACCGGCAGGCGTTCCTGGCAGCGTTCGAGCACCGCCCAGAAGGCCTTGTTCTCGAAGGCCTCGTCCGGCTTGCCCCAGTCGGCGGGCATTTCCTTCCAGTGGCCGTCCGCATGGAACAGCGCGTCGATGGCGGCGTCCGGATCCTCGTCGGGTCCGGCCGGCAGCGGGGCCTCGCGTGCCTGCCGGCGCAGCTGGTCGATGATCTTGTGCTTGAGGATGCCGGTCAGCCAGGTGCGGAGCTGGGAACGGCCGGCGAAACCGGATTTGTTCTCGAGCGCCGCGAGCAGCGTTTCCTGCACCACGTCCTCGGCGGCGTCGGCCGCGCGCAACTGCAGGCGGGCATAGCGCAGGAGGTAGGGCCGGTGCTGCTCGAGCTCGGCGTGGCTGGGTGCGGGTTCCTGAGGCATGGCGGCGCCCAATGTAGTGGCGCGCCCGGCCGATAACAAGGGGCTTGAAATTTCCCGATTCGCGCCGACTTATCGGGCATCGGCGAGACGCCGGCCCTATCACCAGCTTAAGGAGACTGAACATGACAACCATTGCACGCTTTCGAGTGAACGATTCCTTCGACGACTTTTTCCGGGGCTTTTTCGCTGTGCCCGGGCGCGCGGACGCGCCGGCGCAGGCCGGGTTCCCCGTGGATGTCACGGAAGATGACAAGCAATACGTAGTACGCGCCGAAATCCCCGGCGTGAAGAAAGACGAGATCCAGGTGGAGATCGACGGCAACCAGGTCGCGATCAGCGCCGACGTGAAGCGGGAAGCCGAAGCCAGGGACGGCGACCGCTATCTGCGGCAGGAGCGCTACGCCGGCAAAGTCTACCGGGCCTTCGCGCTGGCGCAGGAAGTGGACGAGGCGCAAGCCACGGCGAAGTACGAAAACGGCGTCCTGGAACTGACGCTGCCGAAGAAGGCGGTGCCCGCCGCCAAGCGGGTGACGATCCAGTAAGTCTCGGCAGGGGCATGCCCTGGAGGGCGGCGGACCGACCGGTCCGCCGCCCTTTTTCCGTACGCTGTCGTACCGGGCGCCGATTTTGGTCGGTAGAATGAGCGCTCGCTGACCCATGCAACCCCAGCCCGCCATGGCCCTGACCGGACCCACCGCAGACCTCCGCGCCAAAATCCTGGCCGAGGCGCTCCCGTACATCCAGCGATTTCACGGCAAGACGATCGTCATCAAGTACGGCGGCAACGCGATGACGGACGATACGCTCAAGGCCGGCTTCGCGAGCGACGTCGTGATGCTGAAGCTGGTCGGCATGAACCCGGTGATCGTGCACGGCGGCGGCCCGCAGATCGAGGAAGTGCTGAAGAAGGTCGGCAAGAAGGGCACCTTCGTTCAGGGCATGCGGGTGACCGATGCCGAAACCATGGACGTGGTCGAGATGGTGCTGGGCGGCCAGGTCAATAAGGAAATCGTCGAGCTGATCAACGGTTCGGGCGGCAAGGCGGTCGGCCTGACCGGGCAGGACGGCAATTTCATCCGCGCCCGGAAAATGACGATTGCCTCGAAGGACAACCCGGGCGAACGCATCGACATCGGCCAGGTCGGCGAGATCGACGCCATCGACCCCGACATCATCTTCACGTTGACGGGTGCGGGCTTCATCCCGGTCATCGCGCCGATCGCCACCGGCAAGGCAGGCGAGACCTACAACATCAATGCCGATCTCGTGGCGGGCAAGGTCGCCGAGATCCTCAAGGCCGAGAAGCTGGTTGTGCTGACCAACATCCCCGGCGTGCTCGACAAGGGCGGCAAGCTGCTGACCGGCCTGACCGCGAAAAAGATCGACGAACTGTTCGAGGACGGGACGATCTCCGGCGGCATGCTGCCCAAGATCAGCTCGGCGCTGGAAGCGGTCAAGAACGGCGTCAATTCCTGCCACATCATCGACGGCCGCGTCGAGCACGCCGTGCTGCTCGAGATCCTCACCAACGAGGGCGTGGGCACCATGATCCGGCGCCGCTGAGCGTATGCGATATGCGAAAGTCTGGGTTTTCGATCTCGACAACACCCTGCACAATGCCAGCCCGCACATCTTCCCGCGGATCAACAGCGCCATGACCGCCTATCTCGCCGAACATCTCGGCCTCGGGGAGGAAGAGGCCTCCGCGCTGCGCCGGCACTACTGGCAGCGCTACGGGGCCACGCTGACCGGCCTCATCCGGCACCATGGCACCGACCCGCACCATTTCCTGCGCCATACGCACCCGCTGGATGATCTGCCCGGCCTGATCGTGCGCGAACGCGCGCTCCGGCACACGCTGGCCCGGTTGCCCGGACGCAAGGTGGTGTTTTCCAATGCCCCGCTCGAATACGCCCAGGCGGTGCTCTCGGGGCTGGGCGTGCGGCGGCTGTTCGAAGGGGTGTTCTCGATCGAGCACACCGGCTTCCGCCCGAAGCCGGACCCGTTCGCTTTTCTCGAGCTGATGCGCCGCCACCGCCTGTCGCCGCGGCGCTGTATCATGGTGGAAGATTCCCTCGCCAACCTCCGCACGGCCAAGAAACTCGGCATGACAACGGTATGGGTCACCCGCGCCGCCAGGGCGCCCGGCTACGTGGACCTGGCGGTACGCAACTTGTTCGAACTGTCGCGGCGCGCCGCGCGGTTCGCCTAGGACAGTCCCAATGCCCGGCAAGCGCGGCGACCGCAAGCTCCAGATCCTGCAAACCCTTGCGGCGATGCTCGAGCAGCCCAGTCCGGAGAAGATCACCACCGCGGCGCTCGCCCGCAAGGTGGACGTTTCCGAGGCCGCGCTCTACCGCCATTTCGCGAGCAAGGCCCAGATGTTCGACGGGCTGATCGAGTTCACCGAGGAGACGCTGTTCTCGCTCATCAACAAGATCACCAGCGAGGAGAAGAGCGGGCTGAAGCAGGTCGAAACCATCGCCCACATGCTGCTCGGTTTCGCGCAGAAGAACCGCGGCATGACACGGGTGCTGATCGGCGACGCACTGGTGCACGAGAACGAGCGCCTGCAGAGCCGCATCAACCAGCTGCACGACCGCGTCGAGGCGTCGCTGAAGCAGGCGCTGCGTTTCGCCGCGACCCAGAACGAGCTGGCGCCCGGCGTCGATCCCGCCACCCATGCGAACCTCGTCATGAGCTACATCACCGGGCGCTGGCAGCAGTTCGCCAAGAGCGGCTTCAAGCGCGATCCGCTGGAATACTGGCCCAAACAGTGGGGCGCGCTCGCGGCGATGCTCGCCAGGGGCTGAGGAAGACTGCCATGACCGACGTCACGACCGCACAACTCGCGCAACTGCTGGTTGGCATCGCCCGCGCGCAACAGGCGATCATCGAAGCCGTGGACGGGCAGCGTGCCGGCTTCAAGATGAATTATTCCGACGCGGCCATCGAGCGGGCCGCCAAGCTGCGCAATACCCAGCACACCGTCACGCTGGAAGATTTCCCGGCGCGCGTGCTGATGCAGACGCAGCGGCGCGGCGGCCCCGACATCGAGCAGTTGACGAAGGATCTCACGGCACTCCTCGCCGGTCAGCCGCTGCAACCGGCCGCGGCACCCGCTGCGCAGGCCGCGCCCCGGCCCGCGGCAGTGGCCCCGGCCGCACCCCGTCCGGCCCCGGCCGCACCGGTGCCTGCAGCGGCGGCAGCGCCCGCTGCACCGCCAGCGCCGCGTCCACAGCCCGCAGCCCCTGCTGCGGCACCCGCTCCCGTTCCCGCCCCTGCCCCCGCGCCCAAGTCCGACAACGACCTGGACATGACGTAAGCACGTCAGCCGTTCAGGGTTTCTCCAGCACAAAGATACAGCCCGCGATGGCGTGACCGGGCTCGCCGCGGATGTCGAGCCGATGCGCCGAGCGTTCGCGCAGCTCACAGTCAGCGGCCAGCCGGCGGATGTAGGGTTCCGCCTGCGCGTAACGCCCACTCCCCCGCAGTGCGTAATCGCCGGTTTCCGGCGCACAGGCCTCGATCGAGAACGCGAACAGCCCGCCGGGCCGCAGCACGCGTGCGACGTCCGCGAAGAGGGCCGCGAGGTCGCCCAGATAAATGAACACGTCGGCGGCCACCGTGAGATCAAAACGCGCGGGCGCGCTGTCGCGCAGGTAATCGAGCACGTCGGCCTCGATCAGTTCGTCGTAGAGGCCGCGCGCCCGCGCCTGCGCGAGCATGGCGGAGGACAGGTCGACCCCGATGCAGCGGCCGCGCTGTCCGTGCAGCGCGGCGGCACACAGGCCGGTGCCGCAGCCCAGATCGAGCACGTCGCCGGGCGCCGGCCGGTCCGCCCCGACGGCGCCGAGTTGCTGGGCGATGATTTCGGGTACCCGGTAATGGAGTTCGCGGGTGAGCCGCGCATCGAAGTGCGGCGCAAAATTGTCGAACACCGCCCGCGTGTAAGCCGCCGGCGCGCGCGCGCTGGCCCGGCCTTCGGCGGCGTCGAGCAGGTGCCGGAAGGGTTCCGCGTCGGTGGTACTGACGTGCGCGAGGGCATCGCGCCAGGCCGCGGTGGCGCCGGCGCGGTCGCCCATGTCTTCCAGCAGGCGACCGAGGTTGAGGCGCGGCTGCGGCAGCGCGTGGGCCAGCGCGATCGCCTGGCGGAAGGTGGCCAGCGCCTCGGACAGCTTGCCCTGCAACTGCAGGACCGCACCGAGGTTGTTGTGCGCCTCGGCATGCGCCGGCGCCAGCGCCAGCGCACGGCGATAGCTGGCCGCGGCTTCGATCAGCCGCTGCCGGTCGCGCAGCGCCATGGCGAGACGGTAGTGGACGTCGGGATCGTCGGGGGCCAGTACCGTCACGCGCGCGAAATCCGCTGCGGCCTCCTCAGCGTGGCCGAGCACCAGGTGCAAACGTCCACGCAGGAGCAGCAGGCGGGCGTCGTCAGGGGCTTCCTGCAGCGCCGCCGTGAGCTGTTCGATGGCGCCGGCGCGGTCACCCGCGACGGCGGCCGCTTCCGCGGCCGCGAGTGCATCCGCGACCGGTGGGAGGCTCATGCCGGGCGGCCGGCGCACACCGGGCAGGCCGGGTCCCGCTTCACGCGGACCGTGCGCCACTCGGTGCGCAGCGCATCGAACATCAGCAGCCGTCCCGAGCAGGACTCGCCCGCACCGGCCAGCAGCTTCAGCGCCTCGGCGGCCTGCAGCGCGCCGATCGTGCCGGTCAGGGGCGCGAAGACGCCCATCACCGCGCAGCGTACGTCTTCCGCGTCGCCGCTTTCGGGGAACAGGCAGGCGTAACAGGGCGCGTCAGGCCGGCGGAGATCGAACACCGCCAGCTGGCCGTCGAAGCGGATCGCCGCGCCCGACACGAGCGGTTTCGCGTGCTTGACGCAGGCGCGGTTGATCGCATGGCGGGTGGCGAAATTGTCGCTGCAGTCGAGCACGAGGTCGTGCGCCGCGACCAGCGCGTCGAGCGCGGCGCCTTCGGCACGCGCCGGCAATGCGGTAACCGTGACTTCGGGATTGAGCGTGGCCAGCGTGGCGCGCGCGGATGCGGCCTTGTTGGTGCCCACCGCGTCCAGACGATGCACGATCTGGCGCTGCAGGTTGGTGAGGTCCACCGCATCGCCGTCGGCGATCGTCAGGCCGCCCACGCCGGCGGAGGCCAGGTACAGTGCCACCGGCGAACCGAGCCCGCCGGCGCCGATGACGAGCGCTTTCGCCGCCAGCAGGCGTGCCTGGCCTTCGACGCCGATCTCGTCGAGCAGGATATGGCGGCTGTAGCGGAGCAGCTGGTCGTCGTTCATGCGTCGGCCGGATAAAGCAAAACGCCCGGCGGACCGGGCGTTTCGGGAAAGCAGGGTTGCGTTGCCTAGTTCGAGGCCCGGACGCTGACGCCACGGCTCTTGAGGAACGAGACGGCCTGGTTCAGCTCGTAGTCGTTCTTCGACACCACTTCGCCGGGTTCGGGCCGCGCGGCCTTTTCATCGACCTCTTTCGGCCGCGGGGCCGGAATGAAGCCGTAGGTGTTGACCGTCGGTGCAGCAGCCTTGGGCTCGGGTTTGGCGTTTTCGCCCGTCAGGTGCTTGCTCAAGTCGGCCTCGCGCAGATTGAGGCTGGCCTCGCGACGCGCCGCAGAGTCTTCCAGCGCAATGTCCGGCACGATGCCCTTGGCCTGGATCGAGCGTCCGTTCGGTGTGAAGTAACGCGCGGTCGTCAGCTTTATCGCGGTGTTGTTGCCGAGCGGCAGGATGGTCTGCACCGAGCCTTTGCCGAAGGTTTGCTGGCCCATGACGACCGCGCGCTTGTAGTCCTGCAGTGCGCCGGCGACGATCTCGGAGGCCGACGCCGAGCCGCCGTTGACGAGCACCACCATCGGCACCGTCTTGATTTCCGGCGGCAGCTTGGCGATGTAGTCTTCGCGCCCGCGGCCGCGCAGGTAGTACTCGGGGCTCGCGTTCAGCTTGAGCTTGGCGTCTTCCGCCCGCCCGTCGGTGTAGACCACCAGCGCGTCCTTGGGCAGGAAGGCCGCGGAGACGGCGACGGCGCCGTTCAGCAGACCGCCCGGATCGTTGCGCAGATCAAGCACGATGCCTTTCATCGGCGCGCCGTTGGCTTTGAACATCGTGGTGATGGCCTGGGCCAGCGTCTCGCCCGTGTGTTCCTGGAACTGGGACACGCGGAAGTAGCCGATGCCCGGCTCCAGCAGCTTGGACTTCACGCTCTGGATCTTGATGACGGCGCGCGTCAGCGTGACCACCAGCGGCTTGGTCTCGCCCTTGCGCAGGATCGTCAGCGTGATGTTGGTGTTGGGTTTGCCGCGCATGCGCTTGACCGCATCGTTCAGCGTCAGGCCCTTGACCGAAGTTTCGTCGAGCTTGACGATGAGGTCGCCGGTCTTGATGCCGGCGCGCGACGCGGGCGAGTCGTCGATGGGCGACACGACCTTCACCAGCCCGTCTTCCATGCCGACCTCGATGCCCAGACCGCCGAACTCGCCTTGCGTGCCGACCTGCATTTCGCGGAAGGCGTCCTGGTCGAGGTAGGCCGAGTGCGGGTCGAGGCCCGACAGCATGCCGTTGATGGCTTCGGTGATCAGTTTCTTGTCGGACACGGTTTCGACGTAGTCCGCCTTGATGCGACCGAACACCTCGCTGAAGGCGCGCAGCTCTTCCACCGGCAGGGGCGAAGGCGTGGCGTCGCGTTGCGCGATGGCCGAGTAATTAAGCGAGATCGTCACGCCGAGCACCACGCCCAGCGCGATCAGGCCGAAACGATTCAGTTTGCTGCGCATATCTGGCTCCACGTTGCTACGCACCACCGATAAAAAAACCGCCGAAGCGGAGGATTGATTTCCGGCTTCAAGCCGAGGGGCCACACTGGACGCACCGGCTTAGGTCAGACTTAAAACAAAAACAAATAAAACAAACCAGCCACGCACCGATACCGATACCCGATACAGAGATACGAAAGGACCGGTCAGTTCAGATTCACCCAGCCCAGAGGGTCGAAAGGCTTGCCCTGGTAACGCAGTTCAAAGTATAGCCCCGATTCCACCCCGCCACCCGTCGCGCCGACGGTCGCCACCGGCTCGCCGGCCCGGGTGGCGTCGCCCGCCCGCTTGTATAAAGCCTCGTTATTGCCGTAGAGGCTCATGTAACCGCCACCGTGGTCGATGATGAGGAGATTGCCGAAGCCGCGCAGCCAGTCGGCGTAGACCACCCGCCCGCCCGCCACCGCCTTGACCTCCTGCCCGCCGCCCGCGGCGACGAACACCCCTTTCCAGGTCAGCCCCCCGTCTGCCCTTGGGGTGCCGAAACGGCCCCGAAGTTCCCCGCGCACCGGCAGGGCGAGCCGCCCCTTGAGGTCCGCGAACGGTCGCCCGTCGGCGCTGGCATCCGGCAGCCGGTCGTTGCGCAGCGTCCCGGCCCGGGGCGGCGCCAGCGCGCGGCCGAGGCCTTCCACCAGCCGGGTCAGGCGCGCTTCATCACGCTTAAGGGTGGACAGCTCCTTCCGCTGGGACGCGATCTGCAGCGAAATCTTCTGCAGGACGCCCCGCCGGGCCTGGCTTTCGCGCTCAAGGCGGCGGCTTTCTTCGCCCTGGCGCTGTTCCAGCGCGGTCAGCTCGGCCTTGCGCGCGGCCGTCTCGCGGCTGACTTCGGTCAGGGAGGCGAGGTTGCCGCGCAGCCGGGTCACCAGCGCCGCGCGCGCCCTGGCGATCTGGCCCAGGTAATACAGGTCGCGCGACAGCCGGTTGGGATCGTCGCCGTTGAGGGCCAGCTTCAGGGGTTGCGGGCTGCCCGCCAGGTACTGACGCGCGAGCAATTCGCCGAGTTGGCGGCGTTCGCGGCTGATGCCGGACTGGGTGCGGCGCGCCGCCGCGTCCAGTTCGCGTAGGCGGGCGTTCACGGACCTCTGCTCGACGCTGAGTTCGCGCAGCGCGCGCCGTGCGTCCGAGATCGCCCGCTCGGACTCCCGGAGCTGGTCGGCGGCCTCGCCTTTCACTTCTTCCGCGGCGGCGAGTTCCTTCTGCAGGGCGTCGAGGCGGCCGCGCAGGGCCTTGAGGTCGTCACCGGGGGCGGCGCCCCAGACGCAGGTGGCGGTGGCCGCTCCCCACACCAGCATCAGGGCCGGCAGCCAGCGGGGGCGGGGAGGGGCGCGCAACGTCAGGCAAACGAAATCAGCGGCTTGCCGGTCATGTCCGGCGGTTGCGGCAGGCCCATCATCCGCAACAGCGTCGGCGCCACGTCCTGCAGCGCCCCGCCCTTGGTCACCGTGGCCGGCCGGCCGATGTAGACGAGGGGAACCAGATTCAGCGTGTGCGCGGTGTGCGGCTGGTGGGTCGTGTGGTCGCGCATCATTTCCGCGTTGCCGTGGTCGGCGGTGATCAGCACTTCGCCGCCGGCGGTCTGCATCGCTTCCACCACGCGGCCCAGGCACTCGTCGAGCACCTCGATCGCGCGCGTCGCCGCGGCGAGGTTGCCGGTGTGGCCGACCATGTCGCTGTTCGCATAGTTGCAGACGATGGCATCGTAGCGGCGGCTGCGGATGGCCGCCACCAGCTTGTCGGTGACTTCACCCGCCGACATCTCCGGCTGGAGATCGTAGGTGGCGACTTTCGGCGAGGGCACGAGGACGCGGTCTTCGCCGGCAAAGGGTGTTTCGATGCCGCCGTTGAAGAAGTAGGTGACGTGCGCGTATTTCTCGGTCTCGGCGATGCGCAGCTGCTTCAGGCCGGCCCTGGCGACCACCTCGCCGAACCCGTTCGCGACCGACTGCGGCGCGTAGGCGCGGGGCAGATGCGCGTAGTCCGCGCCGTAGGAGGACAGTGTCGCGTAACAACTGAACTTCGGCACCACGGCGCGCGGGAAACCGTCGAATTTCGGGTCCGTCAGCGCGTTGGTCAGCTGGCGCGCGCGGTCGGCGCGGAAGTTCATGAACACGCAGGCGTCGCCGTCCCGCATCGCCACCAGGGGCGCGATGGCCGTGGCCTTCACGAATTCGTCCGTTTCGCCGCGCGCGTAGGCGGCCTTGAGCGCGGCGACCGCACTGTCGGCGGTGAACGCCGACTTGCCCTGTGTGATCAGTTCGTACGCCGGCTGCAGGCGCTCCCAGCGCTGATCGCGGTCCATCGCGTAGTAGCGACCCACCACCGAGGCAATGCGCGCGACCTTGGCCTCAGCGCATTTCTTTTCCAGCGCG